>Ga0255338_1001298_pt1 | contig 48913 bp, 55 predicted proteins | sample MeOH1_35cm_T4_19_FD_203715 | JGI IMG/M metagenome (GOLD analysis project Ga0255338, IMG submission 203715) | Sandy soil microbial communities from University of British Columbia, Vancouver, Canada - MeOH1_35cm_T4_195 | ecosystem: Engineered > Artificial ecosystem > Sand microcosm > Unclassified ...
CACCGAGTTCAGGAAGTGGCGATCGTGGGAAATGATGATCATGGTGGAGTTGCGCTCGTTGAGCACGTCCTCCAGCCAGCGAATCGTGTTGATGTCCAGGTTGTTGGTCGGCTCGTCCAGCAGCAGCACGTCCGGATTGGAAAACAGCGCCTGCGCCAGCAGCACGCGCAGCTTCCAGCCGGGGGCGATCTCGCTCATCGGGCCCTGGTGCTGGTCGGTGGGAATGCCCACGCCCAGCAGCAGCTCGCCGGCGCGCGCCTCGGCCGTGTAGCCGTCGAACTCGGCATAGCGGGCCTCCAGTTCGGCGGCCTTCATGTAGTCCTCGTCCGTGGCTTCCGGATTGGCGTAGATGGCATCGCGCTCGCTCGCGGCGGCCCACATCTCGGTATGGCCCATCATCACCACGTCCAGCACCCGGTTGTCTTCATAGGCGAACTGGTCCTGGCGCAGCTTGCCCAGGCGCACGCCCGGATCCAGCATGACCTGGCCCGCCGAGGGCTCCAGATCGCCGCCAAGGATCTTCATGAAGGTGGACTTGCCGCAGCCGTTCGCGCCGATCAGGCCGTAGCGGTTGCCCTCGCCGAACTTGACCGAGATGTTCTCGAACAACGGCTTGGGGCCGAACTGCATGGTGATGTTTGCGGTAGAAAGCACGTTCTGGAACCTTTGGATGCGTATGGATGCAAGTGAATGCGGCGCGGGGGACGCCGGCGCTGCCTGCGTTCGTCTGCTGGGCGGGATCGCGTGGAAGACCTGCTCGTCAGCGCGTCCGGCGCAGCAAATATGCGGAAATAGCCGAAGATTTTACCACTCGCGCGGAGCGAGCGGGAATAACGCGGGGATGCGGAACCGCTAGCGTGTGGAACCGAGCGTGGGATAGCTCGACATCGCCAGCGTGAAACCGTCGGCGTGTGCGGTCAGGCGCGCCTGGGCGCCCACCGGCAGCGTCAGCTTTCGCGGGCAGTGGCCGAACGGCAGCCCGGTCAGCACCGGAATGTCGACCAGGGCGCGCACGTAGTCGAACACGGCGTCCAAGTCGTAGCCGTTGTCGTAGTCCGTGGTGCGGTAATTGGAGAAATCGCCAAGCACCAGCGCCTGTTGCCGCGCCAGCACGCCGGCCTGCAACAGTTGCAGCAGCATCCGCTCCACGCGGTACGGCGGCTCGTTGATGTCCTCCAGGAACAGGATGCCGCCATCGATCTTCGGCAGGTACGGCGTGCCCAGCAGGCTGCACAACATGGCGAGATTGCCACCCCAGAGCGTGCCTTCGACGGCGGCCGGCCGGGACACGACCTGCGGCGCCGCCACGTCCACCGTGTAGGCCGGATCGCGCAGGATGGCCTCGAAGTGCTGCCACATGAACGGGTCCACCGGCTCCGCGCCGAAATCGGCCAGCAGCATGGGCCCGGCAAACGTCACGCCGCCCGTGGCGGCCAGGTAGGCGAGCTGAAAAGCCGTGAAATCACTATGCCCGACGATGGGCGTGCCGCTGGCGCGCGCCTGGCCGGCAATCCGCTCGAAATCGATCTTGTCCAGCAGACGCGCCAGGCCATAGCCGCCGCGCACGGCCAGCGTCAACTCCCGCTTGCCGCCCGTGCCAATCGCATGAAGGTCAGCCAGCCGCTCGGCATCGGTACCGCCAAAGCGCAGGTAGCGGCGCGCCAGCACGTCCGGGTTGCCCACGTGGTAGCCATGGTGCTTGAGCCACGCGCAGCCGCGTGCGGCAATCGCCACATCATGGGGATATCCGGAGGAAGCAATCAGGTGAACTTCGATGGGCTGGCTCATGTGTCGGCGCCGGAATCTGGAGTGACGATTGTAGCGCGTGCCGATTTCTGCGCACGGCGCCGCGCGCCGAAGAAATCACGCAGCAACTGGCCGCATTCATCGGCCATGACACCGCGCGTGAGCGTGGTCTGGTGGTTCAGCGTGGCCTGCGCGAACAGGTCCACCACGCTGCCGGCCGCGCCGGTCTTGGGATCGGTGGCGCCAAACACCACATGGCGCAGCCGCGCGTGGAGGATGGCGCCGCTGCACATCGCACATGGCTCCAACGTCACATACAGCTCGCATTCGGGCATGCGGTAATTGCCCAGCACCTGTGCGGCGGCGCGCAGTGCCTGCATCTCGGCATGGGCCGACGGGTCCATGGAGCGGATCGGCAGGTTATGGCCGCGCGCGATGATCCTGTCGCCCCAGACCACCACGGCGCCTACGGGCACCTCGCCGGCGGCCTCGGCCAGCCGCGCCTCCTCCAGCGCGGCGGCCATGTAGAAGCGGTCGCGCGCGTCGGCGTCTGTGAAGGCGGGGGACGGGGCGTCGGACATCGGCCGCAGAATCCCTGGGTCAGTCCTGCGCGGGCAGGCGGACCGGCGCGCTCACCTCGGCCCAGCAGTTCGGGGTCTCGAACAAGACCAGCTTCGTCAGTTGCAGATGATGGCCGAAGCAGTCCTTGAACACGGGCGCCAGGATGTCGAATGCCACCTGGGCCAGGTTCTCCACGGTGGGAATCGCGTCGAGCACCACGGTTTTGTGGTTGTCCATCGACTGCAGGAAGTTCAGCAGCGCGGTGTCGCCGCGATAGATCAGGAACGCATGGTCCCACTTCGAGACCAGGTGTTCCTGCGCCAGTGTCTTGATGTCGCCGAAGTCCAGGATCATGCCGTCGTCGGACGCACCTTCCCTGTGCAGGACCTCGCCCGAGAGCGTCAGATCCAGGCAATAGCGGTGGCCGTGGATATTGCGGCACTGGCCGCCGTGGCTTGGGATACGGTGGCCGGAATCGAATTCCAGGCGACGGGTGATGGAAACTTGTTTGGTCATGGATCAGCGAATGCCCAGCAGCTTATGGGTCTGCAGCGACAGGCGCCAGCGCGGATGGCGCTGGCAGAATTCCACCGCCGCGGCCGTATTCTGCCGCGCCAGCGGGCCATCCATGGCCTGCACCATGAAATAGCGGAAATCCAGTTGCTCGTATGCGGCGAAGTCCTGGCCGTCCTGCGGGATGACGACCTTGAGTTCGTCGCCCCGCTTCACCACGAGTTCCGCGCCCATCTTGGGGCTCACGCAAACCCAGTCGATGCCGTCCGGCACGGGCAGCGTGCCGTTGGTCTCGATGGCGATCTCAAAGCCCTGCGCGTGCAGCGCGTCGATCAGCGGCGCATCGAGCTGGAGCAGCGGCTCGCCCCCGGTGCAGACCACGAGCGGCTTGCCGCCCGCACCCTGCGGCCATTCCGAGGCCACCACGGCAGCCAGCTCCCCGGCGGTCTTGTACTTGCCGCCGCGCGTGCCGTCGGTGCCGACGAAATCGGTGTCGCAGAACTGGCAGACCGCGCGCGCCCGGTCTTCCTCGCGGCCGGTCCACAGGTTGCACCCCGAGAAACGACAGAACACCGCGGCGCGGCCGGCGTTGGCGCCTTCGCCCTGCAGCGTATAGAAGATTTCCTTGACGGCGTAAGTCATTATGTTCGGGCAAGCAACGGGCAACCCGTAAGTATAACAACAGGCTAGGGTTTTCGCTAAGTTGCCAGGCGCCCCGCCCGTCGAGGAACACCGCAATACGGGCCGATAGCTGTGTATTGAGGTAGTAGACGGCGTGGATCGGCTGGCGCACATCGATCGTGCAGTCCTCCAGCACCTGCACCCAGCATACGCCGCAGGCGGTGGACGTGGCGTCGGGGCTCGATATCGTCAGCGCGGCGCGCCGAGGTAGTCCATCTTGCCGATCTGGACGCCCTTGTGGCGCAGGATGTCGTAGGCCGTGGTCACGTGGAAGTAGAAGTTCGGCAGCACAAAGCCGAGCAGGTAGCTCTTGCCGTCGAACGTGACCGGCCCGTTGCGCAGCTTGAGTTCCACGGGGCGCGTCTCGCTGCCTTCGAGCTGCTCGGGCCGGATCGACTTCAGGAAGCCGACGGTCTTGGCGATCCGTTCCTGCAGTTCGGGGAACGTGGTCTCGGTATCGGCATAGGACGGGATCTCGACCCCGGCCAGCCGCGCGGCGCAGCCCTTGGCCGCGTCGCTGGCGCGCTGCACCTGGGCCGGAAGCGGGTCCATGTCGACAATCAGGCGCGTCTGAATCAGGTCGGATGCATCGATGCCCTGGGCCTTCGCATGGGCGGCGCCCTTCTCCAGGATCGCCGACAGGTTGTGCAAGGCGCGGATGAACGCCGGGATCGATACGTCATACATCGAGAGGGCCATGGGGGCTCCTTGGGTGTGGTGTGGGGGCTTGGTCGTGGCTGCGGCCGGCAGCGCCGCAGGCATGAGCATAGTGCGGAATCGGGAACCGCGCTGGGCCCGCCCGCCTATTCGATCGAATCGAGATAGGCATCGCCGTCGTCGATGCCGAATTCGATCCACATAGGCAGGTGGTCGCTCATCCGGTAGGTGCGCCAATCCTTGAACCCGCGCCCGGGCTTCGCGGCGCGTTTGCGCGCATAGGCGGCCTCGTCCTCGAACCGATAGACGTGCTCATAGAAGTCGAACACGCCCGCCTTGCCGGTCGGCCGGAGGTGCGCCAGCCGCTTGAGGTACGCGATCTGGTCGTAGTGCTTGTTCTTGTCGACATTGGAGCCCGGCACGGCCTGCAAGGCTTCCGGCACCGCGAAGCCGGCGCGGGTGATGGCCTCCATGGTCACGTCCCTGCGGTTGAAGATATTGAAATCGCCGAGCACGATCAGGTTGTCGGGCTCCGGCGCGGCGCCGGGCGCGGACTGCGGCGCGCTGGACAGCTTGCCGGCGTTCTTCGCGAGCGTGCGCGCGAAGGCCGTGATCTCGGCCAGCCGGCGCGGGTCCACGGCGACGCCCTTGCCGTAGTAGATGTGGACCGTCGCCAGCGTCAGATAGGCCCAGCCGGCCCGAAAACCGGCGATGTACGGCGAGCGGGCCATCTGCACGGGTTCCTCGCTGTCGCGCTTGTCCTTCGCCAGCACCAATTCGGCGGCCAGCCCGGTAAACGTCACCTTGCGCCGGTCGTACAGATAGGCCATCCGTTCCGCGTTGCCCGACGCGCCCAGCGTCACGTCGGTCACGAGGAAGTCCCACCAGGTGCCCAGCAGCCGCTGCAGGCGCTGCAACGGATACAGGCCGTTACGGACCTCCTGGATCGCTACCAGGTCGAAGCGACTCAGGATTTCGGCGATGTAGTAGTACGCCTCATCGTCGCGGTAGCCGTACTTGCCCGAGTCGAACTCGCGGATATTCCAGGTAGCCAGCAGCAGTGTGTCGGTTGCGGTGCGCGGTGGAATCGCGGCGGCCAGCGCGGGGCGCAGGCGCTTCAGCCCGCCGATCGTGCGTTGGCGTTGCGCGGCATCCTCGATTCCTTCCAGTCCGGCGTAGTGCGGCATGTATCACTCCTTGATGAAGTCGTGATACTGGGGTTCATTGCAGACGCTGCGGGTTCCGACGGATCAGGCTGGAAGAATGACGTGGATCAAGCGGGGTGGATATGGATAGTCCAACCAACGATGCTTACGCTCATCCTGTCGTCGGCAACATGGTGGAGGCAAGCCGGGCGGCCAGCGTATCAACCTGCGCGGCGAACTTCTTCGCATTGGTCTTCTGCAACTGCGCCAGGTTGTGCAGCTTCCAGCGGATCCCGGGCAGATGTTCGAGATGGGCGATTCCCAGCAACGGCCATTCGGGTGCGCCGGCGACCAGCGACAGCAGGAAGCGGCGCTCGTTCTCATCCAGGCCTTGCTGGAGTTCGCGCACCAGCCGCTCACGGGCGGCGAGCAACGCGTCGAGCGGCACCGGCTCGGCGGTCATGCCCTGAAAGTTGTGTTCGTAGTCGTACCGGATGTCGCGTAGCACTGGAAACAGCACCTCGTGGACCGGGCGGTTACTGCTGGCCAGGTAAACGACGAAGGCGCGCCGGATGCCAGGCGTGATGCCCTCGTGCGCGAAGAGCTGCATCACGTCGAACAGGTCGCGCGGGTGCTGGCGATCCATCGCCGCGACGAGCTTGCCACCATAGACGTCCTGCAGCGAGACCACCGGAATCTCCAGGTCGGCCAGCAGTACGTCGCGAGCCGTGGTGTGAGCGAGGCGCGACCCACTGGCTGCACCGTGCCGCGCATCACGAAATTGGCCTCGATCTTGACCTCGATGCGGCCGCGACGTACCAGCAATTTGGTCTCTCCCGCATCGGCGGCCGGCATGTGCGTCTGGAATCCACGCTTGTTCAAGCGCTCGCCCGCCTGCCGGATGGCATCGTTGATGCGCGCCAAAGCCTGGTCACGCGCCAGCGTATGGTCTGGAAAGACCAGATCGAGATCCACCGACAGACGTGGCATGTCACGCACGAAGAGATTGATCGCGGTGCCACCCTTCAGTGCAAAGGTGTCGTCTACGAACACCAGTGGGGCGACCTGCGTCAGCAGGCGCGCGGTATCAAGATAGGTCTGGTTCATGGCTTGAGCACCAGCAGACCGTCGGCCGATTTGGACACCCAGGGCCGATCACTGCCCGTTGGTAGCGTGGCCGGATCGAGCTTGGCCGCCCATGGCAGCGCCCCTTCACGGCCAAGCTGGAGGCACAGACGCACAGTCTTGATGCTCGTACAGCGCTGCAGAAGCTCGCGCAGGACATCGGCCCGCAGGCTGTAGGCGCTTTCAACAAGTTCGCGGGCCTCCTGCAGCGGCTGGCGCACGCCAACATCGCTCAGCAATTCCAGGAGCGCGCGTTCCGGTGCCGAGACCTGCGGGGCTCCGCTGCGCGTCTCGAAAGGCCCGACGTGCAGCATGGCGCCGGGCTGTTCGTCGAACAGCCGCTTGCGGTGGTACTCGGCCGGAAAGCGCTCGGAAAACCACTGCGGCAGATGGCCGGCTGCCCAGCCGTACAGGTGCAGAAGTGGCTGTTGCGACACGTACTGGCGCAAGCCGTACCAGTCGAGCGCGGACTTGCCACCCACGTGCAGGCCTTCGAGCCTGCGCTCCAGCAGCAGCAGGCTGGGATGCAAGACCAAGGTGTCGTTCGGCCGGCAGAAGACCCCGCGCGTCAGACGCTTGAGCCAACCGGCGCGCACGTAATGCACGGCCAAATCCGCCGAGATGCCCAGCGCCGCCAAGTCTTCCGAGGTCAGCGGCATCCCTGGTGCCAGGCGCGTATAGAGCGCATTTAGCTTGCTTGGTCTAGTCGTAGCCATACTACGATTGATACATCTTTTCTAAAAAGATGTCAATTTGAGTGGATCACCCAAATCGTAGTCTGGCTACGACTGCACTGATTTTTTTAAGCTCCGGGGGCCCTGCCCCTTGTGGGACCGGATGACGCGACAGCGGGAGCCGAAGTCCGCCCCCCCCGATTTCACTCCCACTCCATCATCAACAGGCCGCCCAAACCCGCGTGGTTAAAGGGATTGGCTGTGATTGACATGGGTCTTTACCGTCGCTTTTACCGTCAGAAACGCAGATCTTTTGCTGGCGCGGGAGATGGAGCGATTTGCGGGGCAGCGACTCTTGCGACACCATCATCAATCAGGTCATAGGATACCGAAAACGCGGCATCCTTGCCCGTTCGATGCCAGCTGACTGATCGCCTACGGCCGCCTCAACAGCTTCTCGATTGCTGTGGCCACTGTCTCTAGGGCATTGATGACGCCGTCCATGACGAAATCGAGCGCGCGGCCATAGCCTGCGTTGACGTTCGCAGTGTCGAAACCAAGGCGCTGCAGGGTCGCGAGGCACTGCTCCACGGTTTCGTGGGCGTCGGCGATGCGAAGATCGTTGTTCAGGAACAGGGACGCCATGGCTTCACTACGGTCGTGCCAACCTTCTGGCTCAGTCCCTGAGGCAAAGGCATCGCTTGCCTCCTCATGAGCATTCAGCCTTTCGATAACGTTCAGAAGTGCCTGCAGCAGCTTGAGGCTTCCGAGATCCCTCACAGCAGTTCTCGGACATCCGGCAGCCTCCAACAGCGACTTGAGGTAGCCATTTGGAACGCGTTGCCACACCTCGTGCAAACTCTTGCAGCGAGCCAAGAACATCTGTTGTGACATGTCCAATGGTGCGACCTGGGCCAACCGACTGAGCGCCGGATAGGCCAACCAGCCGTTCGCCGCCACCTCTGCACGATCAAATGCAGTCAGTTCCAACGCCGACTTGTTCAGCCCCACGGTTGCGCCGAGTGCGGAAAGGCCGTCACCCAATCGTAGAAGGGCATCAAGCAGCCGCTGCACCTTGGCAACCACATGCTCTTCATTTCGGTCCACATGCGCCAAGTCGACCGGATCGACCACGAATGATCGGGCGTGAACGATCTCGCGATCCGGCTTCGGCTTGTACAACTCTCGCATCGGGACTTGAATCAGATTTCTTCCGACCCGGCGACATTCGGTGAAACTCCACTGCCCTCTATATGAGGGACTGCAGTACCACTGCCCTCCAATACGAGTTGGCGTCGTGTCGTAAAAAGTGCTCTGTTCGTATTTTTGAAGAAACCGATCATCGAGATAGACCGGATCATGCCCCATCAGGGCGTTCGCACGCGCGTGCGTCATAGGCTGAGTGTCACCTGGCCACAGAATTCCCTCAGCGGTCTGCTCTGGACATAGTTCCGGCATCACAGCCTCGACGGAAGCCCAGAGCTGGAGCAGAAGCCCACCCTCGTGCTCGCGGATATCCAGCTCATACCAGGCAACCCCTTCGGTGGGCTTGCGACTCACATGGGTCTGCGCTTCCATGATTGCGCGGACTTCCGGGATATCTGATAGCTGGGCCGAGTAGTAGAAAACTCGCACACCCCGCGCACCACGCAACCAAAGGTAGCGGCGGAGGTATTCGTTCGACATGCGCCAACTGACTGATCTCTTCAAGTTCCAGTGATAGTCACTGGATACCTCTCCCTCGGCCACGCCGAACTCCGGAAGCCCCAGGTCATCGTAGACGAGGCGCTGCTGCTCGTTGCCGACACAACGGGGAGTCAATCCAAGGGTCATCCAGACCTTCTCGGCTAGATTGAACGTGTAGAACGAGCTGTCACCCCACGCCGCAACGATGTAGTCATAACCCGATATCGACGGAGAAAAATCGGTCGAGCAACCGCGCACGTCACCGGTAGGAACGGAGAACTCGACCACGCCATCGCCCGCCTCAGAAAGAACTTCGATGGGGCCGTCCTCCACTCCGGGAACCACTGCCATCAGCAAATGTAGGTGCTCGGCTTGCTCTCCATGCGGATCGGATTCCTGCATCGCAGCCACCTCTACAACTTGGCTGGGCGACAAGCCGACAGGTTCCAGCAGGCCGCGCAGCCTTGGCGGCAAGGCATGAGCCGGGATGGGAAATGCTGCTAGATAGTCAAACGGCATGATTCTTCTTATAGGATTTTCAAAGTGGTCGGGTGCTAGGCGCTTTGCGCTTCTACATCTTTTGCGGCAGGCAGCATGATGTCGCGCCAACGGATCGGAGCAGCGGGCAGCAAATTCGTCTCGGCCTCCAACAGCCCAGAGTGCCCTGGGTGGTTCTCCACAGCAAGCGCCACAATTTCGCGACATGCCTCCATGTCGCCAGAGCCCCGAAGTCGCTCGGCCAGTTCCAGGGCAAGTGCAGCCTCAAACAGCCGCGGGAACCTCAGGCCATTTGCAGCGGCGCGCCGACGCAAGTAGGTATTCAGCGCCGCTCGATGGGTTTCCAACGACCAAGGCACGGTTTGCCCAGATAGCGCATGAGCAATCAGTGCTTCCGATGACGGCTCTCCCAGTTCCTCTTGAATCAACGCCTCGATTGCCGGCGGCATAGCGGCCAGATCCTGCCTCGCCACATGCATATTGAACAATGCATGCGCAGCCAAGTAGGGCAATCTAAGGCGTTTCTCCAGGCGAGGGACAAACTCACACGCAGCCGCCAACACTGGCCTCATATCTGTCACAACTGCATCCGGCTCTTTGAGAAGCCAAGATGCAAGCTGCTGCAGAAAACCCTCTAGCTTGTCACGACCGACTCTCGTGAGGTCACCTTCGGCGCGACCGACCCAATACTGCGGAGCCAGATGCATCTGAACAACACCGCTGCGCTCCAGGCGGTAGTTGTATGGTTCACGCTGCACAGTAGGCTGGCGCATGATGAATTCAATGATGACACTGCGCATCAAACGCGCAAGTCCTTGAAGCGTTAGATGTGTGGTCCGAGCATCGATCGCAGTTTCACCATAGCCGTGCCCCATAGTCACGGCATCCGGCAGCCGTCGAAGTTGGTGCACATACTTGGATCGCGATTGGTACGCAGTACCAAGTGCTTCCATAAGATCCGATCTGCCCAGCAGTAGGCCACTGGATGTACTGGACGCCTGACGAAAGTACGTAGGTGGGGTATGCGCCATTGCGAACTCTCGGAAGCGGCGCGCTAACGCGACGTGCTCAACGCTGAGTAGTGCCGCCCTGACACGTTGCACAATCGCTTCGTCCGCCCCAGACAATGCCACATCGACCGCTTTGCGCTTGCGCTCGTCCACGGAATCCCAGTCACTATCATGACCGTCAAAGTCCTGGGCGAGCGACTCTACGGATGCAACGAGCAACGTGTAGGCCAACTCCAAATCATCAGCGATGCGGTGCATTCCGTTGATGTAGGTACGAAGCGCCCGCATAACACCAAGAAAGGTGCGCCGCGGCAGTCCGATGAGTTTCTCAACAAACTCTTCCAGAAACTTCAGTTCATCTGGCTGGCACCAGACCTCCCCATCGAAGAATCTGCGGACCAGCGTTTGTGGCGCGACCCTCGTTGCCAGCCCGCGCTGGCCAGTTGTCAGTCTTCTGGCCAGGTCAACATCGGGCGTACACGCACAGTTCAACGCAAAGGACACCGCAACTGAATAGTCCTGGAGATAGGGATCGACGGTAGAGGAAACGAGTACACCCGGCCCCTGCTCTTCACCTTCCATGCGCTCAGCGAACTCATAGACCAGGACAGTGGGACGTATCGAATAACTCGACGACGGCAACAGTCGCCCCGCGGCTGTTTCGACAGCATTCTCCCGAGCGAGAATGGCATTCGTGTAGAGCATGCCGCGCAACAGGTTTTCCCTGCCTACAGGTCTAGTGAACAGCTTCCCAGTAGCGATTTGGAGCACGCGTCCTCCGACTCAGATTCAGATCACCTACAACAGATACCCCTATATCTCAGCGCTCGGCATTCAAAATCTCGACGATCTGGTCGGCGCTCAAGTCCCGGCCGAATCCGAGAGTCGCCCGAATGGGTTCGAACGCTGCAGCCATGCGGCCATACCTAGCTGCCGTCGGGGCATGCGAATTAAAGTCGCGCCCCTTGAAACGGGAAAACCGGCCCATTTCCTCCACGAGGAACCGCGCGATGCTCATCAGCTCGCTCTCGTTGTTGCCGTCAAAGCCAGCGAACTTCGGCAAATATCCGTGGTTGACCGCCATGACCTTGTCCACATCCTCGGCGGCCAGCTTCTCCAGCCGACCTTCGATGAAGTCCCAGGTGTCCAGCACGTTGACCACCAAGGTGACATCGGCCGGGCGGTCGGCGTGGTTGTGAAAGAGTCCCTGCATGTCCCAGGTGGGCGCCCAGTAGTGGCCCCCGTAGATCGACTCTGCGACGAAGTCGACGTCGGTCTCAGTAGATACCTTCAGGTGCTTCACGAGGTCGCGCAGCAGCATGAAGTTCAGCTTGTCGCCCGCTGTCAGCTGGATGCTATTACCCGTGGCGGTATTTAGCCCCAGGCTTACGAGTTGGCGAACTGCGTCTGAACGAGAGCTGGCTTGACCCGTTCGCCCCATCCATTCGTCAACACGCTGCAGCAGTTCCTCGTCCAAGCGAAGTTCCAGTCGCTCAGTTCGTCCCATGTACAATTCTCCGTTAGTACGGTTAAATACCGCATCGCCGTACAATTGTACGTATATCAAATGGATGGCACAAGTGGCTTTGTGGCAAGGGGACGACAGGCACATCACAACCCGCTCCATTTCAGGACACAACAGGGTTGGCCGGGAGTTACCCTGACGAGTCGGCAGAGCCGGACGGTGGTTTGGCAGATCCGATAAGAGCCTTTCGCTTGACGTTCACTCCCCTAAATCCTCGATCGCCAGCCATAAAGGCTTCGAGCATGTGCGGGATTAGCGTCGCCGGATCGACTACTTCGCCGTAGGTCTGCGCGTACTGCTCGGCATAGAGGTCAAGGTTGGCTTTCAGTCTGGCAGGACATGCAAAGGTCAGCTTGATGCTCTCTGTCTTCGGCAGCGGCCCGAGTCGCAGCCCCTTGGTCGTGCTCATCGTGAAGTCCCCCGGTTGAAGAAAAGCGGTTGGTACGGCCGCAACACCAGATCCCGGTTGGCGATGATGCGAACTGGCAGGCCCTGCCGCTCGGTCAGCGTCGGCTGGATGTTCATGTTGCGCCGGGTCATTTCCTGTCCGACCTGATTGATGCTGTCCTGCGCGCTGTCGCGGCCGGCGATGATGATGCGGTCGCCGTCCTGGCGGTTCTCCGGCGCGGCCAGCTCGGCCCCTACGCCCAGCAGCGTGGTCAACGCCGCGCCGGCGAAGATGCGGCCCCAGTGGTAGTCCACGTCGTCTTCCAGCCCGGCATAGCCGGCCGGGTCGGCTCCGACCAGGTTGTCGAGCGTGAGCGAAGACGTGTCGGGCAGGATGATACGGTTCCACACCACCTGCACGCGGCTCTGCCCGTAGCTCACCTGGCTGTTGTAGCGGCCCAGAATGCGCGAACCCTGCGGAATCAGCAGAAAGCGCCCGGTGGCCGTGTCATAGACCGGCTCCGTTACCGTGGCGATCACGTCGCCCGGCAAATCCGACTTGATGCCCGTCACCAGCGCCCCGGCGATGACCGTCCCGGCCATCACCTGATACGGCGATGCCGGCTGCGTCAGGTTGCCGGAATTGCGGGTTTCCGCAGTTCCGGCTTTCAGGAACGCCTCTTTCTGGTCTTGTCGGTTCTGCACCGCCGTCGGCTCGGCAGGCTGGGCCGCCGTCGAGGCTGGCCCGGCAGCCATCGGGTCGAACGCCGCATTAGCGGCGAAGCCCGGCGCGGCGGCGGCCTGCGACTGCGCCACCGGCGCGGCCTTCTGCGTGCCAGAGCGGAAGAACACCGATGAACCCGCGGCCGCTTCGGCTTCCTTGCGCAGCGCATCGTTCGGGTCGTTGCCAGGAGCCGCATAGGCGGCCGTCACCGGCTGCTGCGACTTGACGATGGCCGGGCCAAGATCGCCGGGCAGCGGCGGCCCCAACTCGGGCACCGTGGGCGGTAAGGCCGGCGGAAGCTTGGAGTAATCCGCCGGCAGCGCATCCAGCCCTTCGGACTTTGAGACGCGATCGACGTTGTAAAGCTCGGTCTGCTCGTTGGCCCCACGCCGCTGCGGTTGCAGCGACCACATCAGCGCGCCGAGCACGGCGACCGACAGGCCGCCGGCGAGGATGGCCAGCGTGCGCCGGTTCAGGCGCGTGATCGGGCGCGGCTGGGCGCGCAGCGCCACCGCCTCGGGCGCGATCTTGTCCGCCGCCTGCGGCGCGGTGAGGTCGGGAGTGTCGTCCTGGCTCATGGTCAGTTCCTCCGCGCAACGCCGTCGGTGCGCTCGATCCGCACCACGTCGCCACCATCGCCGCCCAAGCGCAGTTCGGCCGCGCCAAAGAGGCGATCCACGATGTAGTACGGCGAGCGAAAGCGGTAATTGACGAGCTGACCATCCCCCTGTGCGCCGATGACGAACAGCGGCGGCAGTTCGCCTTGGGCGATACCCGGCGGGAACTGGATATAGACCTTCTCGCCGTCGTCAAACGCCCGCAATGGCTTCCACGGCGGATTGCTCCCTGACACCGCGTAGCGGAAACGGATCTTCTCCAGCGCCAAGCCGGTATCGACCGGCGCGGCTGTCTGTGCGGCCTGCGACTGGCGTTGCAAGGCCAGCATCCGATCTTTCGGGTAGTCCCATGACACCGAGGCCATCCATGCCTTTTCCGTCGAGGTCAGTTCCAGCAGGTACGTCCGCCGGCTGGTGGTAATGACCAGATTGGTTTTCAGGCCCGAGCGGGTGGGCTTGACCAGCACGTTGACGCGCAGCGCCTCGCCGCTGCCGCTGGACGTGTCGCCGACGATCCAGCGCACGGTATCGCCAGCGGCGACCGTCACGAGTTCCTCGCCGGGCTGGAGCGAAACCACGGTGACGCGCCCCGGTGCCGCATAGACCTGATACAACGCGCCATCGCTGTACGGCCACACTTGGATCGCATTGACGTAGCCCTCGCGGGTCGGCGCGATACGCGCCTCGGCATTGGCGCGCGAGACGCGCACCTTCTCGTCGGCCGGCTCCGGCACGGTCGCTGCCTCGTCCAGCTCCGGCAGCGCCTTCAACTGCGCCGGCAGCGCCAGCGGCTCGGGCACGGCGACGACTTCGACAGGCTTGGGCGGCTCGGGCAGCGGCTGCGCCTGCACCGGCTCATCGAGCGAGATGGTCGGCGGCGGCTTGCCCTGCGAGGCGCAGCCCAGCAATGACGACGTGGTGGCCGCGAACATCAGCACGAAAGCGTAAGAGCGGAAAGGTACGTTCATGGCTTGGCTCCTTCGGAAGAATCCAGTTCGCGACTCCACGACAGGCCGTTGACGTAGATCCCCAGCGGGTTCTTGCGCAGGCGCTGTTCGGTACGCGGGGTTTGCAGGACGATGGAAAGCACGGCATTCCAGCGTTCGGTGCCAGCGGGTGCGCCATTGACGAACCGCTGCTCCGTCCAGCGGACGTTGAACGAGGCATCGCTCGCGCGCGTGACGCTGGTGATCTGCACCGTCACCGACTCGCGGCCGACGCGGGCGAACGGATCGTTCTTGCTCGCGTAGTCGTTAAGCACGGCCGCGCCCTTGTCGGTGGTGTAGTCATAGGCATCGAGCCAGTTCTGCCGCACCACGATGGGGTCGATGGACAGCGAGCGCACCAGCGTCACGAAGCGCGCCAGGTGATGCGCGATCTGCGCATCGGCGGGCCGGTACGGCGTGGCGGCCTCACCCACGGTACGCACCTGGCCGGACTGATCGACTTCGATGACGTAGGGGGTGACGATGGACTGGGCCGAGCGCCACACCAAACCACCAGCCATCAGCAGCGCGAGCACCAGGCAGCCGAAGGCCATCAGTCGCCAGTTCTTGGCCTGTACGCGCGCCGAGCCGATACGCTCGTCCCACACCTGGGCGGCGGCTTGATATGGAGTGGCAGGCTGCGGCGTATCGGCATAGCGCACCTGCGGTCGTTTGAATCGCATGGTCAGTTCTCCTTGTGAATCGCTTTAGTCGTCGGAGCTACGCAGGCTCGGGCCTTGCCCGGAGCCGCCACCATCGCCGCCGCGCAGCGTGTGGGCGGCAGTGGTCGCGGCATGGGTGATCTGCTGGCGGCGGTGCATCCGCTTCGCCCATGCGGGTTGCTCGTGCTTCTGCGAGCTGGCGGCGCCGGATGCGGCTTCGCCTGCGGCCGCTTGGCCGGAGCCAGTCGCACCCGACGCCCCGCCGCCTCCGGCCTCTGTGCCGTTCCATCCAGCACGGAAGGCGCCGGTCATCTTCTGCGCGGCACCGGAAGCTCCGGATGCGGCGCTGCGCCCGGCAGCCTGCGCACCGGTCTTGGCGACATTGCCCAAGCCGGCCATCGCGCCCTTGGCGCCGCCGCCCGCAGCGGCGGAACCGGCCTGGAACGCCAAGCGTGCGCTACCGGCCGCCGAGGTGGCGGCACGCGCACCGGCGCCGGCCAGCTTGGCGGCCGCCGGTGCCATGCGTGCTCCAGCCATGACCGCACCGCCCACGCCGGTCGCGGCAGCACCAATGGCAACGGCCGTACCGGCGGCGCCAATGGCAGCACCGGCCATCGCGCCGGCGCCGAGCTGCGGCGCACCGGACACCAGGCCGGTGGCGATGCCCGGCCCATAGATGCCCAGCGCCAGCAGCGCGAGCGAGGCCAGCATCACGACAAGGGCGTGGTCGATGGAGGGTTCGGCGGGATGAACCTGAAACTCCGCGAACAGGCCCGAGCCGATGCCGACGATGACGGCCAGCACCAAGACCTTGATGCCCGACGACACCACATTGCCGAGCACCTTTTCGGCGAGAAACGAGGTCTTGTTCCAAAGCGCGAACGGCACCAGCACGAAGCCCGCGAGCGTGGTCAGCTTGAACTCGATCAGCGTGATGAAAAGCTGGATCGCCAGCACGAAGAAACACAGGATGACGGTGAGCCAGGCGAGGAACATCACCACGATGGGGTCGATATTCACGAAGACTTCGGGGAAGCCCGCCATGTCGCCGATCTGCTCCAGAATCGGTGCGCCCGCGTCGATACCGGTCTTGGCCAGCCGGCCCGGCTGAAGAAAGTTCTCCATAGTCATGGTCGAGCCGGTGGCCGTCAGGCCGAGCCCGGCGAACGAGCGGAACACGATGCCGGCCAGCCAGTTGAAGTTGCCGATGATGTAGGCGAAGGCACCGACGTAGAGCACCTTGCGCAGCAGCTTGGCGATCACGTCCTCGCCCTGGCCGGTGGCGTGGCTCATGGCCCAATAAAGGCCGGCGATGGTCATGTCGATGACGATCAGCGTGGCGGTCAGGAACGCCACTTCGCCTTGCAGCAGCCCGAACCCGGAGTCGATGTAGCGCGAGAACGTATCGAGGAATCGGTCGATGATGGTCACATCGTTCATGGCGCGTCCTCCAAGGCAGGCAAAGCCGCCGTCTCGTCGCGGTCGTCGGGTTCATCGAAGCTCGCCGGAATCGGCGGCAGCTCGGCCAGCGTCCGGTATTCATCCGGCCCAGCCTGGCCGGAGAAGAAGCGCCGCCGGAAGGCTTCGGCGGCGGCGCGGCAGTCGTCTTCGCCCACGGCCTGCCGGTCGTCCGCGCACTGCGCACGCAACGCCTTGAGCCGCACGGGATCGGCGGTTAAGGCATCGGCCAGGCTCTCGGCCGACTGCTGGCCGCAAGCGGTCAGTAGCACGGCCAGCAGCGAAACCGACAAGACGGAAGCGCATCGCATGGCCGCCTCCGTCAGTTGTTGTAGAAATTGATGGATTGCGGCGTGTACGGCGTGCCGGTGCCGAGGAAGCGCCGCCGCACTTCGCGTGCGCGCTCGGTAGCCGCCGCCTGCCGCGCCAGTTCCAGCGACGCGGCGCGGTCTTGCGTGATCTGGAGCTGCTGGGACTGGATGGACTGCTTGGCCTGCAAGGCAAGAAGCTGATTGGTCGCCTGCTGAGCCTGCAAGGCGCCGGTGGCCGACTGGCTCTGGCTCACGAGGTCGGCCAGCGCGCTTTCGTCTTGCGCCAGGTTCTGCGACACCTGCGCCTGCATCCGCATCGCGGTATGCAGGCCATCGAGCGTGTTCTTCCAGCGTTCGCGGGCGTCCTGCGCCATGCGGTCGCCGCTGATGGTCGCGGCGTACTGCTCCGGGTACAGACGGGCAAACGTGGCATCCATGCTCTGCACGTCGTAGGCCAGTCCCTGCGCCTCGGCGATCAGGCGTTCGGTGGTGGCGAGCGTAGAGCGCAGTCGATTGACGATGTTGAAATCGAGGCTCGTCAGATTGCGGGCCTGGTTTATCAACATCTGCGCCTCGTTTTGCAGTTGATTGATCTGGTTGTTGATCTGCTCCATCGTGCGGATGGCCGTCAGCGTGTTCTGCACGAGGTTGGCGGGGTCGATGAACGTGAGCGCCGATGCGGGCTGCGCGGTCAGCAGCGTCACCGACAGCACGGCGGCCAGGGATACAGAAAGAGCACGGGTCTTCATGGCGAAACCTCCAGCGGTTGAGAAGCGAGGAACGAAGCCGCCGCCGGCGAGGACGGCAGCAGGTCGGCGGCCCAGTCGAGGCCGCGATGGCGCAGCCACGCGCCGGCGAAGCCGGGAGCGCCGGCCTGCGTCAGCACGCGATCCATGTCGCGCTGGTCTTGTGGTGTGGATGCGCCCGCGAACGCGAGCGCGGCAGGCCCCAGATCAAGGTCGAACAGGCGATTGCCGAGGCGCGATTGGTAGTAGTAATCGCGCTTGGGCTGGGCGGTGGCGACGATCTCGATTTGCCGGCTGTTGAGGCCGAAGCCCTCGTAGATCGTGCGAATCTGCGGCTCGGTCGCCTGCGGGTTGGGCAAGAAAATCCGACTCGGGCAGCTCTCGATGATCGCGGGCGCGATGCTCGAATCCTTGATGTCCGCGAGCGACTGCGTGGCGAAGATCACCGACACGTTCTTCTTGCGCAGCGTCTTCAGCCATTGCCGGATGCGCGCAGCGAAGGAAGGCTCATCGAGGAACAGCCACGCCTCATCCAGAATCAGCAGCGTCGGCGCACCGTCGAAACGCTCATCGAAGCGGGCGAACAGGTAGCGCAGCACCGCCTGCACGGCCGCGGGGCTGTGCATCAGTTCTTCCATCTCGAAGCCCTGCACGTCACCGAAGCCGAGACGATCGGTGTCCGCGTCCAGCAGCTTGCCGTGCGCGCCACCAAGCACGTAGGGCGCGAGTGCCTGTCGTAGCGCGTTCGATTGCAGTAGTACCGAGAACCCGGTCAATGTGCGTTGCTCAACAGGCGCCCCGGCCAAGCTGCCCAGCGCCGACCAGATGACCGCCTTCTCGTCCGGGCCGACCGTCACGCCTTCGTGCAACAGGCGGCCTTCCACCCATTCCCCCGCCCAGGAGCGATAGCTTTCCCGGTCGATACGCGCGAGTGGCTGGAAGGCAATGCCGCCATCGGCACCCAGGTCGTAGTGCTCGCCGCCCAGGCCCAGGATGGTGGCGCGCATCGAGCGGCCCATATCGAAGGCGAACACGCGCGAGCCGCGATAGCGGCGGAATTGCTGCACCAGAATGGCAAGCAACACCGACTTGCCCATGCCGGTCGGGCCGGCGACCAGCGTGTGCCCCACGTCGCTGATGTGCGTCACCAGCCGGAACGGCGTGGCGCCATCGGTGCGGGTGACGATCAGCGGCGGGCCGTCGAGGTGGTCGTTCTTCTCCGGCCCGGCCCATACGGCGGACAGCGGCATCATGTGCGCCAGGTTCAGCGTCGAGACGATGGGCTGGCGGACATTCGCGTAGGCGTTGCCGGGGATGGACGACAGCCACGCATCCACGGCATTCAGCGTTTCGGGGATAGTCACGAAACCCCGGCCCTGGATGACGCGCTCCACCATGCGCAGCTTTTCGTCGGCTGCGGCCGGGTCGCCATCGAGCACCGTCACCGTGGCGGTGAGGTAGCCGAAAGCGACTTGATCGCTGCCCAGCTCTTGCAATGCCGCGTCCGCGTCGGCCGCCTTGTTGCTGGCATCGGTGTCCACCAGCGGCGACTCTTGCTGGAAGATGGTTTCGCGCAACAGCGCGACGACGTTCTTCCGTTTCGCAAACCACTGGCGGCGCAGGCGACCGAGTTCCTTTTCCGCCTCGGCCTTGTCCATGCAAAGAAAGCGCGTGCTCCAGCGATAGGCAAAGCCCAGGCGGTTGAGGTCGTCCAGCAGGCCCGGCCAGGTCGAGGTCGGAAAGCCCCGCACCGACACCACGCGCAGGTGCTGGTCGCCCAGCGTGGGCGCCAGGCCTCCGACCAGCGCGGAGTCGGCCAGCAGCGCGTCGATATGGAACGGCACCTCCGGCACGGCAACCGGATAGCGCCGCGTCGATACCGTGGCGTGGAGGTAGGTCAGCGTCTCGGCGTCATCGAGCCAGGCGATTTCCGGCATCACGCCATCGAGCAAATCGACGACGCGATCGGTTTCCGCCACGAAGGCATCGAGCCGACCGCGCCAGTCCACGCCGTCGCCCGGCGCGTTCTCGTAGAGCAGCTTGGCCGCGCGGGCGCGCGATTCCTCCGGCGGCAGGTAAGCCAGCGTCAGGTGATAGCCACTCTCGAAGTGGTGGCCCGTTTCCTCGAAGGCGGCACGGCGTTCCTCATCGACCAGCCACGACAGCGGCTCGGGAAAGTCGGAGTGTGGGTAGTCCGCCGCCGGCCGGCGTTCGGCTTCAATGAACAAGGCCCAGCCCGAACCCAGGCGGCGCAGCGCGTTGTTGAGCCGCGCCGACGTGGCGATCAGTTCGCCCTGCGTCGCGCTGTCCAGATCAGGCCCGCGAAAGCGCGCCGTGCGCTGGAAACTGCCGTCCTTGTTCAAGACGACGCCCGGCGCGATCAGCCCAGCCCACGGAAGCCAGTCGGCGAGCAAGGCCGGGCGCTGGCGGTATTCGGCAAGGTTCAGCATGGCGGCGTCCCCTACACGTCCAGCAGCGGTTTGTGCTTGATGTGCCGGGCGAAGACCTGCATGAACTGCGGATCGACGCGCGCGCCCCAGACCGCCAGCGAATGGCCGACGATCCAGAGCACCGCACCGGGAATCCACAGTTGCAGGCCCAGCCCGACGGCGGCGGCCAGCGTGCCGTTGGCGATCGCCACGGTGCGCGGCGCACCGCCCAGCAGGATCGGCTCGGTCAGCGAGCGATGCAGCGGGATCTCGAATCCGGACGCGAAGCCCGGCGCTCCTTCGTTGGCGGCGCTCATACGACGGCCCCGCCGGAGAAGCTGAAGAACGACAGGAAGAAGCTCGAAGCTGCGAACGCGATGGACAGGCCGAAGACGATCTGGATCAGCTTGCGGAAGCCGCCGCTGGTATCGCCGAAGGCCAGCGCCAGGCCGGTGGAAATAATGATGATGACCGCGACGATGCGTGCCACCGGCCCCTGGATGGATTCGAGGATGGAGGTTAGTGGCCCTTCCCAGGGCATCGAGGAACCGGCGGCCTGCGCGGTGCCAGCCGTCATCAGCATGACGGCGGCCAGCATCAGGCCGTGCTGCGCCGGCGCGGCCAGGCGACGCAGGCGTGCGAAGGCCGAAGCCGGATTTACGGAAATGCGGAAAGCATGAATGTGCATCTGCGTCATGGCAGTTCTCCAGAGGGTTCAGGGGACGGGGAAGGAACTGGCGGCAGCTCGGGAAACGGCGTTTCCAGCGCATCCGCCATGCGATAGCCCGCGCCGTCGAAACCGACGACGCGTGCGATGCTTTCGACGTGGCGCTTGCGGCCACGCCCGGCGATGTGGATGACGACGTTGATGGCCTCGGCGATCAACGCGCGCGGCGGATTCACCGCAACTTCGAGAATCAGTTGCTCCAGGCGCAGCAGCGCGCCCAAGGCGGAACCGGCGTGAATCGTGGCGATGCCGCCGGGGTGGCCGGTGCCCCACACCTTGATGAGATCAAGCGCCTCGCCGCCGCGCACCTCGCCGACGATCACGCGGTCGGGGCGCAGGCGCATCGTGGCGCGCACCAGCTCCTGCATCGACACCACGCCCGCGCGCGTGCGCAGCGGCACATGGTCGCGGGCGGCGCATTGCAGCTCGATGGTGTCTTCGAGCACTAGCACGCGGTCGCCCGTGGCGGCGATCTCGGCCAGCAGCGCGTTGGCGAGCGTGGTCTTGCCAGTGCTGGTGCCGCCGGCGATCAGGATGTTCTGGCGCTCGCGCATGGCGTGGCGCAGGAAGTCCGCCTGGCCGGCAGTCAGGATGCCGTCGGCCACATAGCGATCCAGGCCGATGATGCTCACGGCCCGCTTGCGCAGCGCGAACGCCGGTCCCGGTGCGGCCGGCGGCAAGATGCCCTCGAAACGCTCGCCCGTCTCGGGCAATTCGGCGGTCAGCAGCGGCTGGCCGCGATGCACTTCCGCGCCGACGTGGGCGGCCACCAGCCGGATGATGCGTTCGCCATCGGCTTCGGGCAGTTCCACGCCCAGCGGCGCGCGGCCCGACGACAGCCGATCCACCCATAGGGTGCGGTCGGGGTTGAGCATGATTTCCACCACGTCCGGGTCTTCCAGCGCGGCGGCGATCAGCGGCCCCATTGCCGTGCGCAGCATCTGGATGCGGCGATCCTGTGAAGTGGTGGCCGACGAGCGTGGTTCGGGTGGGATCTGTGGAACGGCGCTCATGAGGCACGCTCCGCAGCACGTTCATGGGCTTCGGCCAGCGCCGCCGCGTCATCCATGCGCGCGGTGTCCGGGTGCAGTTCTTCCACAACGTCGCGCACCAGACTGCGGCCGCGCAGCAGGTGCCTGCCGAGCTGTTCGATGAACTGCTCGAAACGCGCTTTGCCCTGCGCGCGGGCTGCGTCCTGATGCGCCTCGGGCACCGGCGTGCTGACGGTCAGGAAGTAGCGGATGAACAGTGCCAGCGTTTCGATCTGGATGTTCTGGTCGCGCTCCAGGCGTTCGGCCTGACGCGACAACCGATCCAGCCGCTTGGCAATGGCGGCCTCGCGCTGGTCGCCCGCGTCCGGCGACAGCCAGGATGCTAGCGCCGCCGCGACGATGCTGGATTTCGAGACGCCTTTCTTGGCGGCGAGTTCTTCCAGCCGCTTGGCGTGCTCGTGTTGGATAAAAAGATTGAGGCGGTATTGGCTCATAGGTCGATTCCGTCGTTGGGGTCGAGAGAGGCCAGCCGCGCCGTGCGCTGCATGGTCGGGTCAACCTGGCCTGAGAGCGGCAGCGGCAGGTCGTTGTCGTCATCGAGCAGCGCCAGGTCATCGGGCGCATCCAGTTCGGGGTCGTAGGCGACGGCTTCGGAGAGTTCGGGTTGGCGGCGTGGGCCGCCGTCGTCGGTGCCGCCCAGGTCATCGGCGGAGGCCGTGGCTGATGCGGCGGGAACGGCCGGAATCGCCAGGCCGCTCCAGTCGTCGGCGCGGGCCGGTGGCACGTCGGCGTACTGCCCGGCCGCCAGCGCGGGCGGTGGCAGCACGCGCTGCTTGAAATTGGCGTCGGCGTAGTAGCGCAGCTTCTTGGCCTTGATCGGCGCCACGCTGGACACCATCACCACGGATTCATCGGGCGGGAGTTGCATCACTTCGCCCGGCGTCAGCAGCGGCCGAGCCGTTTCCTGCCGCGACACCATCAGATGCCCGAGCCACGGCGCGAGCCGGTGGCCGGCATAGTTGCGCTGCGCGCGCAGTTCGGTGGCGGTGCCCAACGTCTCGGAGATCCGTTTGGCCGTGCGCTCGTCGTTGGTAGCGAACGTCACCCGGACATGGCAGTTGTCCAGAATCGAATGGTTCTGGCCGTAGGCTTTGTCGATCTGGTTGAGCGACTGCGCGATGAGGAAACTGCGGATGCCGTAGCCGGCCATGAAGGCAAGCGCCGTCTCGAAGAAGTCGAGCCGGCCCAGCGCCGGAAACTCATCGAGCATCAGCAACAGCTTGTGGCGGCGTTCGATGCCGTCGCTGCCATCGAGCGATTCGGTGAGCCGCCGCCCGATCTGGTTCAAGATGAGCCGGATCAACGGCTTGGTGCGGCTAATGTCGGACGGCGGCACCACCAGATACAGCGACACAGGTGATTCGGACGCGATCAGGTCGGCGATGCGCCAGTCGCAGCGTGACGTGACCTCGGCCACCGTGGGGTCGCGGTACAAGCCCAAGAAGCTCATCGCGGTGGAGAGAACGCCCGAGCGTTCGTTGTCCGACTTGTTGAGCACTTCGCGCGCGGCGGACGCGACAACAGGATGCGGCGCGTCCCCGAGATGGCGCGTCGTCATCATCCGATGCAGCGTCAGCTCGAACGGGCACGCCGGATCGGAGAGGAAGTTGGCGACGCCGCGCAGCGTCTTGTCCTCGCCCGCATAGAGCACATGCAGGATGGCGCCGACCAGCAGCGCATGCGAAGTCTTCTCCCAGTGATTGCGCTTCTCCAGCGCGCCTTCGGGGTCAACGAGAATGTCCGCGATGTTCTGTACGTCGCGCACTTCATGCGCGCCGCGTCGTACCTCCAGCAGCGGGTTGTACGCGGCCGACTGCGGATCGGTGGGGTTGAACAGCAGGCAGTGCGAGAAGCGCGAACGCCAGCCAGCGGTGATCTGCCAGTTCTCGCCCTTGATGTCGTGGATCACTGCCGACGTAGGCCAGGACAGCAAGGTCGGCACCACAAGGCCCACGCCTTTGCCCGAGCGAGTGGGCGCGAACGTCAGGACGTGTTCCGGGCCTTCATGGCGCAGGTACTGTCCGTCATGCAGACCGAGAAGGACGCCGGCGGACTGCATCAGCCCGGCCTTGCGAATGTCGGCGGTGTTGGCCCAGCGTGCCGAGCCGTAGGTCGTCACCAGCCGCGATTGCCGCGAGCGCCACACCGACATGGCGATGGCGACCACCACGGCGACCAGGCCGCTGCCGCCCGCAATGGCGCCGCCTATGTCGAAGACGTGCGGCGCGTAGGCATCGAAGAAAAACCACCACTCGAACAGCCGCCAGGGGTGATAGACCGGCGTACCGAAGAAATCGAACCAGGGCGAGCCAAGGCGTAGTTGGTAGGCCAGTGCGGCGGCTGTCCATTGCGTTGCACTCCACACACCGGCGATCACGATGCCGAAAACAACCGCGATCTGCCCGAACAGCACGCCCTGAGCTTGCATTGACTGGCCTCCGATTTCCCCTGCGCTAATTCCTCGTTCACACGCGGCACAAGGACGTGCCGCATAGCGCGAGGATCAGTGTCGGGTCGGTGCCGGTCAAAGACCGTTATCGGGAGAAAGGTCTAGAAAAAAGGAAGAATTCGCGCAGCGTCGAGCCAAAGAAAAACGCCGCAAGCGCAGGCGCATTGCGGCGTGTATGGCGAGAAAACGGAATGTGTTGTTGAATCGACCGCGATCAGAACTTGGGCGGATCCTTCGGCGGTGTGTATGGGGTCTTGCCATCGCCGTAGAACCGCTTGCGCGTAGCCTCGGCGACTCGGTTGCACAGCACGTCGCCAAGCCTGGCGCGATCAGTCTTGCACTGCTGGCGCAGCTCCTTCAGCAGTGCCGGATCGGCGGCCAGTTCCTCCACGGTCGGCACCTCGGCCTGCTGGGGCGTTTCCGATTGGCCGCAAGCGGTTAATGCCACGGCCAGCAGGAACGGAATGGAGTTTCTCATCATGCGGGTTCCTCCAGGAAGTCGGCATCAAGACCCGGCGTGGGCCTGCTACCTTCGGGTGATTCGGTGGCCTGCACACGGTCGATGAAGCGGGCGAGCATTTCCGAAGGCTCGCCTTCCGGACGCAGCAAGTAGGTCGTCAGCAACGGTGAACGGCCTGTCAGTGGCCGTGCCACTACGCCAGGTTCCTGGCTGGCCAAGATGTGCGCGCAGCCCGTCAGTCCCAGGGCGATGCCTGCGGACACCAGCGCCATCATCAGGTCGCAGGACGCCACCCGTTCAGCCACCAGCGGTTCCATGTCCACACGGCGCAGCACACGATCCACCTGCCGGGCATGGCCCTCGCACGCCTGTGGATCGCACAGCACCAGGGGATAGCGCAGCAGTTCTTCCAACGGGATGCGCTTGTGGGCAAGCAGGGGATGCCGTGCCGGCACGGCCACCATCAGCGGATCACTCCATACCGGCTCGGCAATGAGGCCATCACCGACCTCATCAGCGCGGGCAAAGCCCACGTCGTACAGGTCGCCGTGCAGCCCTTTGATCTGTTGCGACAGCGGCACCTCGAAGAAGCGGATTTCAACCTCGGGTTCTTCCTGCCGACACAGTGCCAACAAGGCCGGCAGACGCGAGGGCGTCATACCGTCGGATAGTGCAATGCGCAATTGGCTGTGGAAACCGTTGGCGGCGGCCTTCACGCTGTCGCGCGCTTGCTGCAAGGCAGAGAAGACACGCGGCACATGCTCAAAGAATAGCTTGCCCGCACGGGTCAGCCGAGTGCTGCGCGTGGTGCGTGCGAACAGCACCACGCCCAGTTCTTCTTCCAGTTCCTTGATGGCGCGCGACAGCGGCGATTGCTCAATGTGTAGCTTCTCCGCCGCACGGGCGAAATGGAGTTCTTCGGCTACGGCCAGGAAGCAGCGAAGATGCCGAAGCTCCATCATTCACCTATCCATGAAGTCTTGCGCCCAGGAACGCGGGACGCCGCATCTGCCAGAGCATCCAGGCAATTCCCAGCCCCACGGCCACCGCACCGACCCAGGCGGTACTGGTCAGGCCCATCATCTCCAGACTGGCACCCCCCAGCAGCGAACCCAGCGCGATACCACCATTGAAGCCGGCGATGTTCAGACCTGCGGCCACCGCTGGCGCTTGCGGCGCGTGGACGTGCGACAGCCCGATCACCCGCGCCTGCAAGGCCGGCACCGCCGCATAGGTCAGCGCACCCAGCAGGCCCGTCAGCAACACCATCAATGGCAACGACGGTGCCGATGCCCAGATCGCCAACAGCACCACAGCCAGGCCGACCAGTACGGTCATCACCGCGAAGTCCGCGCCCTTGCGGTCGGTCAGGCGTCCGCCCCAGATGTTGCCGATGGCGGCCATCACGCCGTAGCCCAGCATCAGCAGGCTGGCCGTGCTCTCGCTGACATTCGTCACCTGCAGCAGGATCGGCGAAATGTAGGTGTAGAGCGCGAACGACCCCGCATACGCCAACACGGTGATGCCGGCTCCGGCCAGCAGGCGCGGATTGAACATCGCTTTCAGGCCATCCATCGCGTTGGCCTGCGCCGAGACGTCGTCCCGATCCGTCGGCATCAGCGCCAGCAGGCCCAGGAAGCCAACCGCGCCGCTCGCGGCTACTGCCATGAAGATGACCTGCCAGCTCAACACGCTGCCCAGGTAGGTGCCGAGCGGAACGCCCAGCGCCAGGGCCAGCGTCAGGCCGCCAAATACCACGGCCACTGCCGCCCCGGCCCGATGCCGGCCCGCCAGTTGCGTGGCGACGCTGGACGCCACCGCGAGGAACACCCCATGCCCCAGGCCCGAGGCAAAGCGGGCGACCAGCATCGGCGTCAGCGCATCGGACAGGCTGACCACCGCGTTGCCCAGCGTAAACAGTCCCATCGCCACCAGCAGCAACCGCTTGCGCGGCCAGCGTGTGGCCAGCGCGGTCAGGCCCGGCGCACCAATCACCGCGCCCAGCGCATAGGCCGTGACCGCCGTGCCGACCTGGGCGACGCTGGCATGCAGGTGGGCGGAGATGGTGGACACCAGTCCGATGGTCACGAACTCGGTGAAACCCAGGGCGAACGCGCACAGCGCGAAGACGTAGATGACGAAAGGCATGCGCTCGTTCATGGCTTAGGCCCGCCCCACGGATGCCGCTTCCAGCAGCGACAGCATCGCTTCGGCCACGCCCTTGGCCGAAGCGGGGTTCTGGCCCGTCACCAGCCTGTCGCTTACCACGACCTGCGCCTGGAAGTTCGGCGCGGGCACATGCCGGGCGCCGCGTTCCTGCAGGGCATCGGCCAGTAGGAACGGCACGGTGTCGTACAGGCCGACCGCACGTTCCTCGTCGTTGGTGAAGGCCGATACGTCCCTGCCCGCGACCAGATAGCGGCCCTCGGACAGCTTGACGTTCACCAGCCCGGCCGGGCCGTGGCACACCGCCGCGACCACGCCGCCGCGCTCGTAGATGCGCGCCGCGATGGCCGACAGGTCGGCGTTGTGGGGGAGGTCCCACATCGTCGCGTGGCCGCCGGCGTAGAAGATCGCGGCGTAGGCATCGGGATCGACCTGCGCGGGTGCCAAGGTGTTCTCGGTGGCACCGCGCAGCGCCGCATCGCTCCAGAACGCGGCATTGATCGGATCGTCCAGGTCGAGTCCATCGACGTGCGTCTTGCCGCCCTTGGGGCTGACGAAATCGACCGCATGGCCGGCGTCGGCCAGCACCCGATGCGGATGCGTGACCTCGGACAGATAGAAACCGCTGGGCGCGGCGTCGGCGGCGCCGGCCGGTCCCTTGCGGTCGTGGCTGGTCAAGACGAAAAGAATGCGTTGGGTCATCGAAAGGCTCCTGCAAGCGAGTCGAGCTCACCGCCGAGCGCCTCCGGCGGAGGCGTGCGCGTTGCGGCATGCGAAGTAAGGAACCTCATTCTGGTGAATCCGGTCTATCCTTTAAATGACCAAAATAGACAAACACTTTCCCCGGAATGACCCAAATGGCCCTGCGCAACCTCGATGACCTGGCGGTGTTCGTGCATGTGGTGGAGCGCCAAAGCTTTTCCGCCGCCGCACGCGACCTGCACCTCGCACCCAAGACGGTCAGCAAGCAGATCGCCCGGCTGGAGCAGGCCTTGGGCACCACACTGTTCGAGCGCAACACCCGCAACCTGCGCATCACCGGCGAAGGCCGCGCCATCGCCGAGCGCGCGCGGGTGGCCCTGGCGGTGCTGGAAGAAGTACAGGAACTGGCGACCGGCGGCAGCCAGGAACTGAGCGGCACCATCCGCCTGACCGCGCCCACGCCGTTCGGGCGCAAGTTCGTGGCCCCGGCTATCCACGATTTCTGCCGCCTGCATCCCAGGGTCGGTTTCGACCTGCGCCTGTCTGATCAGGTGCAGGATCTGTATAGCGGCGACCTCGACCTGGCGATCCGCATGGGCGAGTTGGCCGATTCGCGTTTGGTGGCGCGTCGCGTGGCCGACAACCGGCGCATCCTGGCGGCGTCTCCCGACTACCTGAAAGCGCATGGCCACCCCACGCAGCCGGAAGAACTGGAGCGGCATAACTGTCTGGTGTTCGCCTATCCGGGGCTGCTGCAAAGCATCTGGCCGCTGCGCAGGGGCCGGCGCGAAAAGCCGATCGCGGTCAGCGGCACGCTTTGCAGCGACAACGGCGACGTGCTGCATGCGTGGTGTCTGGCCGGGCTGGGTATCTCGCTGCGCGAAACCTGGGACATCCACGAGGAGTTGCGCGACGGACGGCTGGTGCGCGTGTTGCCGGACTGGGAAGCCACGCCCTCCAAGATCAGCATCGTGCGGGCGCGACGCGAACCCGTGCCGCGCCGGCTGACGGCGTTCAGTGATTTTTTGTTTGATCGCTGGCAGCAAGCACCATGGGATCATTGATCTCATTCCCCGCTGCTGGCTGATCCCAGACATCTCTACCGGCCGCTAAGCTTCATAGAAAATCTCGTAGAGCGTACCTTTGCGCTTGATGTACCCGAATCCAAGCTCGCCAAGGTGCATGCCAGCAATAAGGATTTTGTCCGAGCTAACAACATCCAACAGTTTTGATCGTGTTTCGGCGGAGAGAATCGGATCTTGGTCGAATGCAATGGATACGTCGGGACGAGCAATTTGGATCTGGGGGAAATGAACGATATCCCCCCAAACCAGCAGACTACGATCATCGGATTCGATGCGATAACCGGAATGCCCTGCGGTATGTCCTAGAAGGGACATGGCACTAATGCCAGGGAGAACTTCGCTATCAGTAAACGTGCGCATCTTCTCCCGATACTGATCGAACACCTTCCGAGCAAACATAAAGTTGCCACGAGCCCGCTCACTCGCTCGGCTGAGGTTGCCATCATCCTTCCAAAAAGAAACCTCACGCTGGTGGACGACTAACTCTGCATCGGGAAAGGCAGCTTCCCCTGACGAGTCAAGCAGCCCCCCAACATGGTCGGGATGTGCATGGGTCAGAAGAATGGTGTCAATGTCAGAGGGCTGCACACCAGCAAGTGCGAGATTCGCTATCAACTTTCCACCCCATTGCTTGAACCCACCAGCTCCCGCGTCGATGAGGATCGTGCGACCCCTTCCACGCACCAGGTAACAGTTGATGTGAATCGAGGATGGGTCGCTCACGCCTGCGTCCTGCTGCAACTTGGACGCCTCCATAGGATCGATATTGGAGAGAAGATCTAGACTTGCGGAAAGGTATCCGTCACTGATGGCCGTGATCGAAAACTCGCCGATCTGCTGGCCTGGAAATTTCATTTTGTTCATTGCGGTGCTCCTTGCGCGTAATCAGTTCCGCGCATAGATGGCGGGGGCCGGATAGCCGAAGCAACGGATGCGCGCCGTTAGCCCCGTATGGCGCTTTATGGCCTCATCCAGTCGCGCCATGAAGGCGTCCATGACCGATGGCGTTCTGAGCGGTTCGAGGCGGTACTTGATTTCCGCGTAAGCAGGATGCCCGCGCCCCTGGCGAGCAGCGACATAGATGACATGCACGTTGTCCAGCGCAGCCTGGAGGACGTCCGTGCAAAGCCGAGTGCATCGTTCGGTGAGTTCCGCCAGATTCGCTTCGGGCGGCATCTTTTCCGCCTGGATGAAGATCGTCAGGTTAGGCATGTCGGTTCTGTCCCTGCGTCTGGGGCACTGCGTCATTGCCGCTCGTCAATTGCGCGGTCATCGGGGCATAGAGGTGCACGTCCTTCGGAAGGGTTTCCACACTGAGACTGATGGAGCTATCCAGCTTCGCCAACCACCTGTTTTCAGGAAATTTCTCCAATGCGACGGCCCGCATCAGATCAGGCTTGAGCCCCATCTCGATGAGCGGCTCGGGACCGACTGCGCTCACGATCAGATGGTCTCCTTCACCGATGGCAGGCGCGCGTTCCAGGCCGCCATAAAGATTGCGGTGCCAATCGGTGATGTGCTGCTGCCAACGAGCGAAATTGCCACCACCCTTCTGGCGGTACTCATCGCCCTCAAGCACGGCCAGACCGTCGATCGAGTGCATGGCCAGGTAGACGGGGCAGCCAGGGCTCAACGCCTTGAAGCGTTGCGAAGTATGGAATCCGCTCACTGAAATGAGCGCGGGCAGCTTTTCCAGGCTGTAGAAATCATTCCACTCTGCTTCGCTGGCTGGGTTGGCAAAGCTGCATTCGACGGTATAGATCATGGATCACTCGCTACCGGACTTATTGTGCATCCGGCCCTCTTTGTTGATGTTCCATCACGATATATCCCGGATATCGACGCATAAAACGATTTTTCGGTATGCTTCAGTGATAAAAAATCAAGCTACACCGATCACTAGCTCCAGTATCAGGAACGCTCATGCGAAGGAAGATCCCCAGCAGCACGGCACTGATGGCATTCGAAGTGGCTGCGCGCCACGGCAACGGACGTGGCAGCGAGGCGGTGCGCGGGTCGAACGGTTCGATGCGATACCAGCCGACCGCCACGCTGTCGGAGGGGTTGTACGTCAGGCGCGGCAGCGGCGACACGAAAGCCGCCCAGGCCAGCGCAGCGAGGCCGCAGGCGGTCAGGCCCGCGAGCACGATGCGAGCGCGCAGGCGTGAGCGAGGACGCGGCGCGGAGCCGGTCGTAGAAATGCTGGTCATGGGGATGTCCTTCCGGCCAGCCAAGCGGTGTGCCGTTCGATGCTGTATTCGGGCAGCGGCAAGCGCGCCGCGAGCCGGTTGCCCAGCGTGCGCCAGTACGCAGGCGAGACGGCAGACGGGGCGATGCCCAGCGCCTCGATGGCGTCGATGCGCTCCAGCACGGCGCGCACGCTGGCGTCACCCTCGGCGTGCAGCAGCAAGCGCGCACCGGGCCGCACGCCGGGGATGCGCTGCAAGGCATCCAGCGGCGTGCCAGCCTGCATCACCATGAGCTGCCAGCGGATCGTGCCATAGTCGTTGGCCTGCCAGCGCACACGGCAGAACATCGCACGCGGCAGGAACACCGCGCAGCGCCGCCAGCGGTCGAGCTGGAGCGTGCGCGCCGGTTCGCCGAAGCGCAGGTAGAGTTTGAAGCGCGGTTCGATGTAGGCCAGCGATACGCGCGTCAGTTGCACGTTGCCGGCCTGGCCGGCGAGTACCACGAGCGACGGCGCAGCCGGGGGCGATGCGGCGAGCGTGGCCGTGTTCGCGGCGGGTGCAGCGGATGCGTTCATGGCGTGTTCTCCGTGCGGTGCTCGGGAAACTCCCGCTCCAGCAAAGCGCGCAGCAGTTCGGCCACGGTCACGCCCCGCGTGAAGGCCGACACCTTGATGCGCGCCCGCATGGCGGGCGTCACGTCGAGCGTCAGGCGGGCGGTGTAGAGGTCGCCCTTGTTAAGCGCATCGGCGTCGCCCTGGCGAATCCACGCTTCGGCGCGCGGATTCGCGGGCGGGCGCGCACCAATACCGACGCGCTTGCTGCGTGGTGGCTTCGCGGTCATGTTGGCCACCGCAGCAGTTCGTCCACCAGTGCGGCGATCTCGTGTGCGGCTGCACTGTCGGGCGCCGTCTCGCGTGCGAGCCGGCCAGCGGCTACGCTGTCTGCGAACACGATGCGCTGGCGCACCTCGGCGCGCAGCGCCGGTAGCGGCTGTTCGGCCAGCGACTGCCGCGCCTCCCGACCGATCACCGTCGTGCTGACGCGGCGGTTGATGACGAAGGCCGCGCGCAGCGCAGGCCGAAACACCTGCGCTTCGCGGATCAGCGCCACCATCTCGGCGCTGGCCCAGAGGTCGTAGGGGCTGGGCTGCACCGGGATCAGCACGCGCTCGGCCGCCAGCAGCGCGGAGCGCGCCAAGGCGGCGATCCTGGGCGGGCCGTCGATGATGACGTGATCTGCGCGGCGGGCGAGTTCTGGCGCTTCCTGGTGCAGCGTTTCGCGGGCCAAGCCCACGGCGCTGAACAGCCGTGGCAAGCCTTGCTGGCTTCTGCGTTGCGTCCAGTCCAGCGATGAACCTTGCGGGTCAGCATCCAGCAGGATGACCGACTGCCCGCGCATCGCCAGTTCGCCGGCGATGTGCGTGGCGAGCGTGGTCTTGCCGACGCCGCCTTTCTGGTTGAGCAAGGCGACGATCATGGCGCGGCCCTCCGATCTGGAAAGCCAGCGTGGTTTTGCCTTGCCGGACGGGGTTGGTTTTGGGGCTGATCTTGTCTTTGGATTGGTGGCGCTTTTGGGCTTTCGGCAGTTGTCCACCGAAACGGCGCGGCTCTACTAAAAGTTAGAGATTTATAGTTAGGTAAGTTAGAGGGGACGCAAACCCGCGCCGCTATTGGCTTTCCGGCGTTTTCGTACTCCTGATAGCACGATAGGCGTACTCCTGATAGCACGATACCCGGTACTCCTGATAGCACGAGGCCGTCCACAGGCTTTACCGCATTTATCCCCGTGCCGTATGCAGCACGGGCCGGAAGGTCAGCAGTTCCAATCCTTCCTCCGGCATCGCCTCGATGCCCAGGACATAGCCGGGCAGCGACTGCCGCGCCACCAAGGCGCGCAGGTCGTAGGCGAAATCCGAGAAGCGCGCCGCGCTGCCCGACTTGCGGTGCAGGTGCCGGAAGTCGAATTGCCAGCCGCGTTCCTGCCGCCCGCCGTGCTTGCGCACCAAGCGGTACAGCCATCGCTCGATGCCGCCCTTCAAACGGAAATAGGCCGGGTCGATGGTCAGCACCAGGGCGGCGTCCACCACGCCGGCATAGAACCAATCGGGCAGGATCAATTCGAGACCCAGCGGCGCGCCGCTGGCGTCGGCCAGTTCCTTCCACTCGTTGATCCACGAAAAGCGGTGCAGGCGCCGCCCGGTGGTTTCGCGGATGGAAGTCGCCACGCTGGTCGATTGCAGCCGATCGAGCGCGGCTTTCAGGCGCTGGTAGTCGTTGAGGGACGTGCCGCGCCCGATGAAGCGCAGGATCTCGTGGGGCGTGGCGCGTATCCAGCGCGACGGGCGAATGCCCGCGTCGCGCGCTTCCACGATCTGCGAGGCGGCCCAAATCAATACGTCGGCATCCCAGATGGTGGCGATGCCATGCTCGGCGGTGCCCTCCACCCGGATGGTGATGCCGCCCGCTCGAAAGTCGATCGGCGCGGTGCGCCGCGACTTGGCGAGCGAGAAGAACGGAAAGGCCATCAAGTCCTGGCTGTCGCGCGGTGCCATGTCGCCCGGCAGCGCGCGGAACAGGTCGAGCTGTTCGCGTTGCGGCGAGGCTTGCCCTGGCGGGCTGGACATGGCGATGGCCACCGGCGATGCGCCGATCAGCGCGCACGGCTGTCGGCCGAATGGTTCTCGGCGTATTCGGGGTCCGACGTGGCCTCATAGCTGCGCGCATCAGCCCAGGCATCGAGGTCGCTCACGGCGTACATGACGCGCCGGCCGAACTTGCGGAACTTCGGGCCACCACCGATCACGCGTTGCTTCTCCAGCGTGCGAGGGCTGAGGCGCAGATACTCGGCGGCCTCGTCGTTGGTCAGGTAGCGTTGGGGCTGCGCGGGCGCAGCGACAGCAGCAGCGGCAGGCCGCAAGGGAGCAGGTCGCATGGGATGGTCCTCCATCAAGCCCGGCCACACCACGCGGCCGGATAGAGGCACTTTCAAGAAAGCAAGGCTTCTTGCTAAGGGACGACTTGCAGGGGATGCGAAACGTCCCCCCTCTTATCTCTGCTAGTGCAGGGGGAACGACGGAAGCTGTGCCAGGCGGCGATAGCCGGCGCGCATCAGCGCATCGCCACGGCGCACCAGCCGCCGCACGCGGGCACGCAAGGCGCTGTCCTTGTGCCAGTCGGCCGCGACGGCATCCGCGCCGAGCAGTCCTTCGGCCACCTCGCGCAAGGACGCGCCCGCCAGGGCCGCGTCGAGCGCCTGGAGCGTGTGCAGCTCCAGCAGCGCGGCGGGCGTGGGCCGGGAGCGGGCCGCCGCCGCAGGCATGGCAGCCGTCGCGACGGCCAAGGCGTCCAGCTCGGCCGCGAGCGTGCGATAGCGCGTGCAAGTCGTGGCGCAGGCGCGGGTAGCGTAGAGGTAGGCCATGCCGTCTTCCAGGCCCGGCCCGAGGGCGAGCCGCAGGCAGCAGCCCGGCCAGTGCGACACCAGCACCAGGCGCTTGCCGTCGTGGATCAAGTGCTTGCGGCCTGGGAGGCGCCAGAGCTCGAAGGCATAGGCTTCGGGCGGCGGATCGGCATCGGGGTAAAGCTGCACCACGGCATCGTGGTCGGGGAACCAGGCCGGATGCGCGTCGCGCGCATCCAAGGCCGGGTCTTCCAGCAGGCGCAGGCCCCAAGCCTGCGCCACGTCCGGCCTGCGGCGACGGCGCAACCAGTCGCGGTGGTAGTCGGGATTTCGGCGCAGGTACTCCCAAGCCAGTGCGGGACCGTCGAGATGCAACGTGTAGAGATACGCGGCGGTGGGATACCAGTGTGCGGCGCTCGAATCAGTCATGACGCAACCTCCTGTCGATCAGCAGGGACGTCGCTATGGATTTCGGCTTGCGGAGCTACCGCTTCAACCTCAAACTGCCTTCAAGATCAGGAGAGGCTGCAAATTGGTGTCAAGACCGATTCGCTCCGGTGCACTACCGAAATCGTCTGAATGCGACGGCTGCGCCGCCGGACAATGGTGCGCAGCATCGGCCACCGTGCATTAGCCCGCGCCAAAGATCGTGACCGTTTCCAGCACAGTCGCACCGCTTCGGTGCAAGAGTGCGGAATCAGATCCGCTCGGTCTCGACTAAGACCGAAATAGTCACAGTGCGCCCCGGCTGGACGGGCTGCGCCGGCCTCTCTCGTCAGGCCGCGCAGGGTTCGGTCAGTCCGTGATCGAGCCGTTCTCCTGGGCCAGCCGGACATACTCCGACAGCGGGCGTGCCGCCTGGAAATACCGATCCCGCCGCACAGGCAGCTTGCGTGGGCCGACGATGCCGGCCAGGTCGGACAGCTTGACCGTACCGAGCGCCGGCATCCCGATGCCGAGGTCGATCAGGCCATAGGCCGTGTCGCCATCCGCAGGATCGAGCGACACCAGCAGCCAAGTCGCGTGCGCGTCCGGTGTGAACAGCCGTACCACGGGCAGCGGGTCGAAGTGCCCGGCCGCGCGTGCCGCGCCGTGGGCCAGCAACCGGGCGCGTTCGTCGGCGGTGACAAGCGGGATCACGGCCGTGCCCCTTCCACGAATGAACGAAGGCGCCGAAGCGGATCACCGTTTTCGCACGGATGCACAGATGCGCAAGCCCACGCATCCGCAGAAGCGTAGAGGCACGAAGGCGCATGTACGGAAGTCTGGAAAGACACGGATCAGGCTCTCCGCTTTTGAAGAGGTCCGCGAGGCGGACTTCTGTAAAGGCACGAAAACAGGTGAGAGTGGATAAATGAGTTAAAGATAACGTGGTTTTAATTGCGTTGCGAATGGACGCTTCTGTCTATGCAGAAGCGACCCGTCCAGCGCGGCCGACCAGTCGGTGCCACTACCTTCGACGCCGAATTGGCCCAGGCCTTCGGCGCGGCGGTGCGTGCGCTGCGCACGGAACGTGGCATCGCTCAGGAGACGCTAGCCAACCTGGCGGGCATCGAGCGCTCGCACATGGGCAAGATCGAGCGCGGCGAACATGCGCCGACCCTCGCGGTGATCTTCAAGATCGCCGGTGCGCTGGAATGCAGCACTGCGGTACTGATGGCCGAGGCAGAACGCCGACTTCAGGCTGCCGAGGCATAGCCGCTGGAAGGAAACGTCCCGCCGCTACGGGCGGGGCGCTGCGGCGGTCAGGCCTCCGTGGGTTTGCTGCGCGATGAGATCAGGTCGTGCGTGCTTCCTCGTTCTCGATAAGGCGGGCACGGACCGTCGGCGCGAACGAAGGATCAGGCTTTCAACTGGCGCAGGCCATCGGCCAGCAGCCACAGGGCGCGATTCAAGCGGATGCCGTTATCGATGCCCTGTACGGGTCGGGTGGTCTGGCGACGACCGTTCGCGGCGTGGGCGGACAGTCCGCCTTTGACGAGATTTTCCTGCGTGCGGTTGAACACGCTCCACAGGTCGCGCCGGCTGTCGTCTGTGCGGCGCGGCATCAGGATTTGGCTTTCCGTGATGGGCGCGGGCTTGTCCTCGTCATATCTCAACGCCAGCGCGGCGCGGGCGAACACTTCCGATTCCCCGGTGTCCAGCGCGATGGCCTGCATGGCGTCGCGGGATTCCTGCGCCCGGTCGAAGCCGCGCAGGACTTCGTAAGCGCCTTCGATGACGTGCCCGGCTACGTCTCCCTTGTGGGGCACGCGCACGTCGGCCACGGTGTCGCCGCAGACCAAGCCATTGCTGCAAACGAACCGAAACATTCCGGCGAGCATCTGATAGCTGCTCGTGCCGTCATGCGAGTTCAGCAGAATGATTTCGTTGGCCTCGCGGCCGTTGATCTGGCTGGCATGGCGCAGCCGGATCATGTGCTTCGTGTAGTCGCGGCGGTCGTCATGGCGCACGCGGGTCTGGCACACCATGAAGGGCTCGAAACCTTCTTCGCGCAGTTCTTGCAGCACAGTCGCGGTGGGGATGTAGCTGTACCGCTCGGAGCGGCTTTCGTGCGGAGCATCCGCGAAGATGGACGGGGCCACGGCGCGAATCTGGTCATCCGACAAGGGACATTCCGAGCGCAGTACCGGCGAACGGGAAGCGAAGCGGGATGCGAGTTGCATGGTCTGTTCTCCTGACAAAGAAAGAAGGGTTTGCTGTTCACACCGCACACCGGATTCCAAGATTCGGAGCCCAGCCTTTCGGCTGTTCGGTGCGGTCGGCACGAGGAACCCGGTTGGCCCTGTTGCCACCGTCTTTCCTGAGTTCATCGCCCGCGACGGTCAGGAGCGCGCGGATGGGTGCCGTCAAGGAAACAAGCGCAGGGTTGGTGCGGCCCGCAGGCGCAGCCGAGGACACGGCCCTGCGCGCCTTGACGGCACACGGCCGCGGGCTACAGTCGCGGACAAGGTGATGAAGTCAGGGGAGACGGCTGGACAAGGCAACGGCCGCCTCCATGTGCAGACCGCACGCAAGCGAAGCGCGCAGGCCCGAAGCTGGAAGCCGGGCCGTAGGCGTTAGCGATGGAAGCCCGAAGGGGCGAGACGCCGCAGGCGGCTCAACGCGAAGCACGACAGCGCGACCGGGCCATGCCTTTCCGACCGGAGACGCACATGCCGCAATGAAGACGCCGCGTGGATCTTCGGTTTTGAACGATGAGCCTTTGCGGCCTCGGGCTTGCCGCGCCGGCGCAGCCGGGGCGGCAGGCTTGCAGGGCGCCAAGCGCAGCGCGGCGGCGATAGCCCGCAGGGCTATCGCCTGGAGTGCAAGCGCCAGCGCGCAGCGCCGCAGGCGCGAAGGCATCGGCGGCGGGCGCAGCAGAGAAAAAGCACGTCGCCTGAAGGACGACGTGCTTGCAAGCTCACACGATGATCTGCCCGGCCAGCCGCGCATCACGCGCGTAGGTGCTCAAGCGTTTCTCCGCACGGAAATGCAAGTCACGATCAATCGGCAAACCGAAACGCCCGCGAATTGTCGCCAGCTCCTGCAAGCTGACCCAGCCGAGTTCGGGCATCCCCAAGCCCAGGTCGCACAAGCCGAAGGCGTGGTCATGATCGTCCGGGTCAATCTCGGTGAGCAGCCAGGTCGCGCCGGCGTCTGGCGTGAACAGTTTGACCACGGGTGCCGGATCGAAGTCCGGGTTCTGGAGTGATTCGCGGCCGTTGGCTAGCAGCAGGAAGCGTTGTTCGTCGGTGATAAGTGCGCTCATGGCGATCTCCGGTTGCTCGGGCGGAATTGCCCGGAACCGTCGCCAGCACGGCGCAGCGCACGCTGTCAGGGGTCGCAGACGGCTGCGGCCGCAAGCGCCATCGGCGCGCCGCCCTTGACTGCTAGAACGCCGTGATACGGTGAAGGGAACAGCAAGACCCCCTCCCCTTTATGCGGCTTGCCCTTGGCAAGCGGAGCGCGCAGGCCCTCGTGGGCCGGAGGAGCCAGGGATCAAAGCCGAATGGCCGCGACTCGACACGAGGCGCGGGGCGCAGCCCGCGAGCCCGACGGCGGAACGCCGGGATGCTCAGGCTGGGGGCGTAAAAAGTAGCAAGGCGCGCCCACTGATGCATCAATATGATGTAATGTGGTGCAAATTGACGTATGGGGTGGCCCGATGAAGCAATCGAAGGATGGCGACGAGCTGGATTCACGCCCCACTGTCCGGGCGTCCGTGAGCCTTCCGCAGGGACTTCATGCCGAGTTGGAACGAATCGCGCGCGAAAAAAAGGTGTCGTTTGCGTGGGTTATGCGAGATGCGGCGGAAAAGTATGTCGCGGACCAGTGGCCACTGCTGGCGCAGCCCAAGTGACGTATGGACAGCGTTACTCCAGCCCGGCGCTCGGAAATCATGGCGCGCGTGCGCTCACGCGATACCAAGCCAGAAATGGTGGTTCGACGGTTGGTGCACGCGATGGGCTATCGATATCGCCTGCACGCGAAGGATTTGCCAGGCAAACCGGATCTGGTGTTTCGCTCTCGCGAGAAAGTTGTGTTCATCCACGGTTGCTTTTGGCACCGGCACGCGGAGTGCGCGTTGGCTCGGCTGCCGAAGTCACGCCAGGACTTCTGGTTGCCCAAACTCGACGCGAATCGACAGCGTGATGCGAAAAACGAATGCGCGCTTCGGGATGCAGGCTGGGGTGTACTGACGATTTGGGAATGCGAGCTTGGCGATATCGCCGAGCTCAAAACAAGAATAAGGGGATTTCTTGATGCGTAGCGTTGAACTTTTCGCCGGCGCGGGGGGGCTTGCCATCGGCATGGCGAATGCCGGATTCCAACACGCGGCCGTTGTCGAATGGGACCACGACGCATGTGAGACCTTCCGTGAGAACCAACGTCATCACGCCCACGCGGTCGAGGGGTGGCCGGTGCACGAGGTCGATGCGCGGAGCTTCAAGTTCGGGGCGCTCGGACAGGATATTGCGGTGGTTTCCGGAGGACCGCCGTGCCAACCGTTCTCGATGGGAGGTAAACATCAAGCGCAGCGCGACGATAGAAACATGTTCCCCGAGGCGGTTCGGGCCGTGCGGGAGCTGATGCCGAAAGCGTTTATTTTCGAGAATGTCAAAGGACTCACGCGCAAAACCTTTGCCTCGTACTTCTCGCACATACTCCTTCAACTTCAATACCCGGAGCTGGCGAGACGCAAGGGTGAGAACTGGATTCAGCATCGCGCGCGTCTCGAACAGCATCATTCGGCCAACAAGGGGGCCGCCACCTATAACGTGTTGTTCGACGTGCTCAATGCCGCCGACTATGGCGTTCCACAAAAGCGGGAACGAGTGTTCTTTGTCGGGTTTCGTTCCGACGTGGGTGCGCGATGGTCGTTTCCCGACCCTACGCATTCCGAGGACGCGCTGTTAGTTTCGAAATGGATTGACGGCAGCTACTGGGACGAGCATGAGATCAGCCGAAAGCAGAAAGCGGACGTACTTCCGCGCTACGCGAAACGCGTCGATCTTTTGCGCTCGACGCCAGCCTTGTTGACTCTTGACCGTTGGCAAACGACTCGTGACGCGTTGAGGAATCTTCCAGACCCGGAGGCCGTTCGCGATCATGGAATTTCCAACCATGTGTTCACCCCGGGAGCTAGAGCATATGTGGGCCACACGGGGAGCGTTTTGGATGAGCCATCGAAGACGTTGAAGGCCGGGTACCACGGAGTTCCCGGTGGCGAGAACATGTTCATCAAGGATGATGGAACGCTTCGCTATTTCACTGTACGAGAGTCCGCACGGCTGCAAACTTTTCCCGATGAATACGAATTCTGCGGCTCGTGGAGTCAAACCATGCGCCAACTCGGAAACGCCGTGCCGGTGAAGTTGGCCGAGGTGGTCGCCCGCTCCGTTGCGGCTAGTTTGGACGCATGCGCCGCCCCTGCCCGCATCACGAATTGATCAAGAGACCAGGACCGTCATGACTAACGATTTCGATCTGACTCCCGATCCCCGCGTTCTTCAAATTCTTGGCGAGATCAACCTAGACCAATGGAAGTGTCTCGCGGAACTGATCGACAACAGCGTGGATGCCTTCATAAATGCGCGCCGCGGTGGAGAACAGGTTGAGTCGCCGTCAGTGTCGATCAGTCTGCCCACGCAGGATCGAGCCGATGCCGCGGTTACGATCCGAGACAACGGTCCCGGGATGACGATCGAGCAATTGGAGAGGGCTGTTCGGGCTGGATGGAGTGGAAACAATCCACTCGATAACCTTGGCCTGTTTGGCATGGGCTTCAACATCGCAACCGCGCGACTGGGCATGGTCACGGAGGTCTATGCTACCCGCGCGGGAGATCATGAGTGGACAGGGCTGCGAATCGACCTCAACGAGTTGCGTCGAACACGCAGCTATCACACGCCGCGCCTGACACGACCCAAGTCAGATCCGTCCGCGCACGGTACCGAGATAAAGATTCTGCAACTCAAAGCGGATCAGCGTCTTTATTTCGCCAAGAACGCCAATCATCAAAAGATTCGCAGGCAGTTGGCGCGAGTCTACGCGCCGTTGCTTCTGTCCAAGGAAGATGCGTTCGCTCTGCAACTGAATGGGCAGAACGTTCAACCGAAGCGCCCCTGCCACTGGGAGCCCGATCGTTCGGTGCAAGGCAGCGATGGCAAGCCCGTCCACGCGGTGGAGAGCTTCGACTACGCGCTCCCATCCCGACACTACTGCCTGACTTGCATGATCTCCTTCTCAGGGCAACAAGGCTGCCCGACCGCCGGCTCCGACTGCAAGACCATCGAGGTCAAGCGTCGACTGCACGGTTGGGTGGGATTGCAGCGCTACATGCATGAGGAGGATTTCGGCATTGATATTGTCCGGAACGGACGTGTCATTGAAGTCCAGAACAAAGACTTGTTCGTGTGGACTGGAGGTGAGAGGCCGGAGCGTGAGTACCCGATTGACGATCAGCGAAATCGAGGGCGATTTATCGGCGAGGTGCACCTTGACCATTGCCGAGTAAGTTACACCAAGGATCGGTTCGAACGGGATGATACGTCCTGGGCGGAAATGGTGACCCTGATCAGAGGAGAGGGGCCGCTGCAGCCGCAGAAAGCGCGCGCCCTGGGATTTGAACCGCCCGACGCTCCACTCTATCGCCTGTTCCAAGCATTTCGTCGAAGCAGTCCCCAAGGAAAGACTGGGCGCTGGTCGCGGATTCTCGCCGTCAAGAATAACGAGCGGGCCATGGAGATGGCCGATCTATTCAACAAGGGCGACCCGGAGTATCAAACGGACGATAAATGGTACGCGCTTGTCGAGGAGGAGGATCGCGGGATCGTTGGCGCGACACCGACAGCTACTGGCCCTGGGTCCGCGACACCTGCGGCGCCAGACGGATTCCTCGATGATGGTGATGCGGCGCCCGCAGGTGATTCGGGCGCGACCTCACCGCCTGGTGGTAGCACGGGGCCAAGTGAGACGGTAGTCGCTCCTACTCGCCAGAAGTTGCATGAGTTGTCGCGAGTCTATAAACACCCGCTGCTCAAGGTGGAATTCACCGTTGAAGCATTCGTGGTCGGTGCCGGAGATCCGGACTTGCCACGCAAGGCGCCTTGGACCCTGAAAATCGAGGACCCGGGCACGCGGACATTCTTGTTCCTCTTCAATCCCGATCATCCGGTGTTCCGATCCGTCACGATGACGCCGATGGATGCCGTCCTGTGCGAACTGGCATTCAAGACGTATGAGTTTCTGCGGGAAACAAGTCCCGACTCGGCCGTGTTCGCTACGATCCTCGCGGATCTCCGCGGCGAGTACGCCGACGACACCAAGCTCGATCCGAAGAGCATCATTGCCTTCGCAGACAAGGCGCTGCGGGATATCGCCCAATCCATTGGACCCATTGACGACGCGAGCGCATTCGGCGCCTTGTTCGCTGGTATGCCGCAAGCCGCGCAAGACAAGCTTCGTCGCAAAATCGCGTCGACTGGGATATCGAGCGCCCAGGCTGTTATTGATTCCGGTGAATTCCTCGGATACGCCGAGGCGGCGGATATTCGGCTGTTCACGTGCCAGCATCCGGAATTGTTCTTTGACGGCAAGTTCTGGGCGCAGCCGTACGCCAGCTTGGACTACGGTGATGCGAAAGTGAACGAGGAAGCCAGGGCGCGAGTGATCGAACGCTATGACGCCTACTTGGCCGACGCTGTTTGGCTAGCTTCCCAGAGTCCGCGCGACCTTGATCGATGCGACCGGGATGAGCTGATCCGCGCAACACTTTCCGTGCGACTTCTTGGCTCGGACGGAAACATGTGAAATGGAAGGCTACTTCCTCGATTCGCGACGGCTTCTCAACGGCTCCTGGCGCGCCTTCGAACGGGACATTGCCCGCCTCCTGGTGCAGAACGCCTTTGAGGATGTTCGCATAGTTGGTGGCTCCGGAGACCGAGGCGCCGACGTGCTTGGGGTGAAGAACGGACAGCTTTGGGTCGTCCAATGCAAGTTCACCAGTGACAGCTACCCCGATCCTCATGCAGTAGATGAGGTGGTTGAGGCGTCGCGCTATTACGAGGCAGATCGTTTGGCGATCGCGACATCGCGCGCTTTCGGGCCTGCCCTGAATGGGGCAATCGATCGCTATGGCCGTCTCGGCATCCGGATCGAGTCACTTCCACCGGGCACCCTGATCGACATGATGCGGCGCAGCCCGGAGTATCCGAGGGCGCGGCGCGAACTGCGGGACTATCAGGACGACTGCGTTCAGCGCCTTGGCGCTGCACTAAGAGAAACAGGCCGAGGTCAACTGGTTCTTGCCACCGGGCTCGGAAAGACGGTGGTGATGGCGGAGACTACCGCTCAATTGCTTCGGGATGGCGTGATCGATTCAGGGCGCATATTGGTGTTGGCCGATAAACGCGAATTGGTTGAGCAACTTCAGCGGGAGTTCTGGCAACAGTTGCCGAAGAGCATTCCCAGCCATCTCTTGGTGGGAGGTGAGCAACCGACATTTTGGGATGGCATCACGTTCGCCACGGTTCAAAGCGTTCTGCCGCGGCTGGGCACCTTGCCGCAGTTCGGCCTCGTATGGGTGGACGAAGCCCACCACATCGGTTCGGAGAGCTTCCGTCGCGTGATCGACGAACTGGCGGCACCCATGGTGGGTGGTGCAACCGCGACGCCATGGCGGGGCGACCGCTTCGACATCGACACTGTTCTAGGGCAGCCCGTCGCAAAGATTGGCATTGACGAAGGTCTACGTCGAGGTTTCCTCTGCGAGGCGGATTACCGCTTGTTGGCGGACAACATTGACTGGGAGTTCGTTCGTAAGCAGTCGCGACACGAATACTCAATCAAGGAACTGAACACTCGCCTGCTCATCCCGACACGCGACGAGGAGGCCGCGCGCGTTATCGCGGACACATTCAAGACCGAGGCGCGCCGCAGTGTCATCGTGTTCTGCGCCAGCGTTGAACATGCGAGAACCTTTTCCGCCATGCTGCGCCTGTATGGCTTCAAGTCGGCATACATCACTGGGGAGATGGAGCCCCGTGAGAGGGAGAAGACAATGGCGGGGCTGCGCAGGGGCACCATCAACGCGGTAACGACGGTGGACATTTTCAATGAGGGTGTAGACGTGCCCGATGTGGACATGCTTGCGTTCATGCGCGTCACACACAGCCGGCGCATCTTCGTTCAGCAGCTCGGCCGAGGCTTGCGCCTGGCGCCGAACAAAGACAAGGTTGTGGTGCTCGATTTCGTGAGTGATCTACGCCGCATTTCCGAGGTGATTGATCTGCAGAAGTCAATTTCGGGCGACATGGAACGAATCGACTTGGTGGAGCGCGTAGTCCAATTCTCGGATCAAGGCGCCGGTCACTTCATGTTCGAATGGCTCCTTGACCAAGCCGATCTCTTCAGTCGCGAGGGAGATGCCAAACTGGAGCTTCCAGAGTTCAACTTTCCGATGCCCGCATCACCAGGGTCCGTTCAATGAGCGCCGCATTGCCAACCGATATCAGAGATCGTATCCGGCAGAAGATTTGGGCCAAGGCTGATGAGTTGGATTGGCCTCGAATTTCAGACCTTGAGCGTACCGCTTGGTATGAAAATTGGACCAAAGACAAGGATGTGGGCGGCGTGCTTTCCCACTTCATGGATGCAAGGAAGGTCCGAGTCTATATAAAGGACTCGCTACTCAAGCCGTATCTCCGGTCTCGGCTGCAGGACGACTGGGACAGGGTTTTGCTCGCCATCAATATGGAAGCGCGCGAGGCCCTTGTCAAAAAATCGTACGACAAGCCGCATGGCCGCCAACTTCTTGATGGCAAGGTTATATGCTGGGGCAATAGCAGAGAGTGGAAGTCGATCCTGATCTCTGTTTTCGAGCGCGCATATCAACTGGAGTCAGGGCAACCTCACGCAGCGGTGCTCGTGGAAACTGGAAAGACCACGAATGCCGGAACGCGGGAGATGATTTTGGATGCGAGTCAAAAGCTTGGATTGCGGCACCTAGCTTGGATTGACTAACCACACGGGTTCAATCGATGCGGCAACTTCACGATGACGGCGCGGATGATCGGAGCAAAGGCTTCTGTGTTCATTGTGGCGCAACCGACGAGACACGTGATCATTGCCCATCGAAGGTCTTTCTCGATGAGCCTTTCCCCGAGAATCTCCCACAAAGCCCCTCCTGCGTTAGATGCAATAACGGCATATCCAAGCATGAAGAGTATTTAGCATGCTTGATAGAGTGTGTTTTGACGGGAGAGGTGGACCTGTCGAGACTTCGACGAGAAAAGATTGTGAACTGTTTGCGGCGAAGTTCAGCGTTGGCAGAGTCTCTGAGACAGTCGAGACACGATCTCGACGGCCAGGTCCGCTGGAAGTTTGATGAGAATCGCGTGCGTGCCGTTGTCATGAAACTAGCTCGCGGACACGTCGCGTTTGAGCTTAGCGAACCCCGGATAGATGAACCATCGTCGATGTGGTTTGGCCCGCTCTGCGAGATGAGCGATGAGGATCGCAATGCATTCGAGCATGGCGAAGATGATTCACTTCTTGCACTCTGGCCGGAGGTGGGAAGCCGAGCCATGCAACGAATCCTTGTTACGGGAACCGGAAGTACGCTTGAGGATGAGTGGCTCGACGTTCAGCCGGGGAATTACCGCTATCAAGTTTCTTGGGCGAATGGGCTCCGGGTGAAAATTGTTATCCGCGAATACCAGGCCTGTGAAGTGACATGGGAATAAGTGAAACAGGGAAATGTGCGATTTCTCATTGATGACGCTCTCGGTTGCACAAGCGGAATTGCCCCAACCGTCGCCAGCAACTTAAGCGCCGGGACGACGGGAAGGCTCCGTCTTACTCCAGCTTGCGCACTGTCGAGGCCGTACTCAGATGGATGAATACCGAGCTTGCAATGGAGCCGAGTTCGCCGCACTACGCCGCAGCAGGTTGTCCCGATAGATATTGAACCTCACCATGTCTCCATACAGCGTACTCATGGAGCCCGAGGTGGAACATCTACCGGAAGCACCCAATGTGGCCAACATCGACGCCGGCCAGTCCCTCCCCTTGCCGGGCACAGAAGCCTACGAGGCGCTGCCCCAGTTTCCGAGGCGCAGCCCTCTTCCCTTCCGCCGCACTATTCGGCGCCAAGAGCTTCGGCAGATCGTGCCCCTGGCCGAGACGACGATCTACGAAATGGAGCGCCGCGGTGAGTTCCCGCGCCGCTTCAACCTGACGCCGCGCTGTGTCGTGTGGGACTTGGCCGAAGTGGAAGCGTGGATCGAGGCGCGCAAACAAGCCCCTCGTGGCAGCACCTCAAAACCGGATGTCCGCCTACGAAAAACCCGCCCTGTTCGGGCGGGTTCGAGAGAGGGATGAGGTCGACGACGCGCCTCATCCAACCAGGGCTTGCAGTTCCTTGGACGCCGAACGCGGCAGGCGTTGGCCTTCCTTTGCCACGTTGACCTGAAGGGCTACCCGCGCCACATCCAGCACGTCCTTGGCCAGCGAATAGCTGCCCTTGACCTGCAGCCAGGCCAGCACGTCCGCCAAGTGCCAGATCGACGCGCTGCCCTCATGCACCGGCGCCGGGAAGCTGCCCGGATGGGCCAACATCAGCTTGCGCATGTTCTGCCGCGACACGCCCACGATGTCGGCCACATCGGTCAGCCCGACCAAATCCGGCGCGACCTCGATCAGCCTGGCCAACGGTACGGCGCGCCGCACGTCGGCCAGCGCGCTGCGCACAGCCGCGTCCGCACTGTCCGCCTCGCGGGTGAACTCCAGAGCGAGCCGCCCCGGCTGCCCGATGCCAACCAGGGCATCGTCGCAGCCGGCCTCGCCCAGGCGCTCGACCAGCGCATCCGCGTCACGGTCATCGTCGGCAAGCTGGTATTTCAGGGTGAAGGTGTATTCCATCGTGCTAATCCTCGGCATCGTCGCCTGCCTCCTGCTGCTTGCGGTGCGTTGTGCAGTTGTCCACGACGCGCCGCAAGGCGCGTGCATGGTTGCCAGAGTTCTTCGGCGTGCTCCACACGCTGGTGATGCAGAACTCGCCGCAGCGGCACTCCTCATCGTTGTAAGGACAGTAGATACGCCCCCAAGCGTGGCTGCCGCCGACTTCGACGCGCCAGCCCTGCCCTTCGGCGTGCCTGAGAGCTTCCTCGACTTCTTTCTTCGGATGAGAGGAACGGGCCATCCTTGATCTCCAGTATGGGGATGATTGGCAAGGTTGTCAAGTGACAACCTTGCCGCCCTTTCAGGCCGTCGCGGTCAACATCGGCACGACGACGTTCTCCGGCATCAGCTTCGGGACGTAGGTCTGCCCGTCGATCCAGGCATCGACCATGCTGGCCCACTCCTGCAGCATGTGGCGCCGCTGCTCGGCGTACTCGGCTTTGTTGTAGATCGAGCGCGAGGAACGCCCGTCCTCGTGCGCCAGGCACTTCTCGATCCAGTCGCGGTTGAAGCCGATTTCGTTGAGCAGGGTCGAGCCGGTACGGCGCAAGTCGTGGACGGTGAACGGCTCCAGCGGCAGACCGGCCGCCTTCGCACGCTCCGCCACGATCCGCGTGACCCGGTTCAGGGTCGCGTTCGACATACAGCGATCGGCGTCGTAGCGCGAAGGCAGAACGAACTTGGAGCCCGCCGCGCAGGTGTGCAACGCCACGAAGATGTCGAGGGCTTGGCGCGACAGATAGACCACGTGCGGATTGCGTCCCTTCATTCGCTGCTTCGGGATCGTCCAGGTCGCGTTCTCGAAATCGACCTCATCCCAGGTAGCCTGGATCAACTCGCTCTTGCGCACAAGCGTCAGCAGGATCATGCGCAGCGCCAACCGGATGGTCGGATAGGTGGCCACCGATTCCATCTGCCGAGAAACCAACCGGATCTCCAGCGGCGACAACGCGCGGTCCTTCGGGACGAAGGTTGCAATCGACGCCGCGCCCACGCCGTCGGCGGGGTTGTCCACGTTCTCGCCATGCAAGATGGCGAAGGAATAGACCTGTTTCACGATGTCGCGCACGTGAACCGCGGTGGCGGGCGCGCCGCGCTCCTTCACCTTGCTACACAGTGCGCGCAAGTCATCGGCAGTGATTTCGTTGAGTTGGCGATTCTGGAAGACCGGAAGGATGTCCCGGTCGACGATGTGTTTGCGCATCGCCTTGGTGCTGTCGGCCATACGGGCACCCGCCAACCACTTCTCGGTTACGTCGCCGAAGGTCTTGGCGGCGGTCAGCCGGCGCTTGTCACGCTGCTTCTCCAGTGCGGGTGACTTGCCTTGAGCGACGGCTTTTTTGGCGTCGATCAGCTTTTCGCGCGCCAAGGCCAGCGAAATGCCGGCCGGCCCGTAGCGGCCAATGGTCAGCGTCTCGCGGCGGCCGTTGAGACGGTAGTCGTAGCGGAAGGTGACGGTACCGGTAGGCGATACCGTCACGTACATTCCATCCCGGTCAGAAGCCTTATAAATCTTGGACTTAGGTTTGAGGTTGCGCAGTGCGGTGTCGGTAAGCATCGAGGTTTTTTCCTCCTGTTCGTGACGGCTTTTACCGTCAGGGGCCAGGAGACCTGCTGATGCTCGGAAAGCCGCATGAAACAAGCTTTCCCGAGGAGACTTTTACCGTCAAAGACGGCTTTGGTCTGAATAGTGAACGGGAGGGTCTTAATCCGGCCTCCGGTTCTTACCGCCAGTTCCACCGCCAACCTGTTCCGCTGGCCGGCGATGGTCACCGATAGCTGACGTGATGTACTTATTTATAAATCAACACGTTACGTCGGTTTTTCGATAGCTGGCGATAGTCCCCGAAGGACGTTAATTCACTCCCACTCAATCGTAGCCGGCGGTTTCCCCGAAACATCGTAAACCACCCGATTCAGTCCCCGAACCTCATTGATAATGCGGTTCGAGCACCGCCCCAGCAGCGCGTACGGCAGGTGCGCCCAGTGGGCCGTCATGAAATCGGTCGTCTGCACCGCGCGCAGCGCCACCACGTAGTCGTACGTGCGGCCATCGCCCATCACGCCCACGGACTTCACCGGCAGGAACACCGCAAAGGCCT
>Ga0255338_1001299_pt1 | contig 48906 bp, 37 predicted proteins | sample MeOH1_35cm_T4_19_FD_203715 | JGI IMG/M metagenome (GOLD analysis project Ga0255338, IMG submission 203715) | Sandy soil microbial communities from University of British Columbia, Vancouver, Canada - MeOH1_35cm_T4_195 | ecosystem: Engineered > Artificial ecosystem > Sand microcosm > Unclassified ...
CAGGGTTGCGTTCCGGGACGTCACAGCGCGCGACCTTGAGTCTCCAAATCCCGCTTTCAGACCGGAGCGAGCCCCAGGCGCATGAGTTGCGCGACCTCGCGCGAATGGTCGTCCGCGCGGCCGCCGCCATCCAGGAGCCCTGAGGCGAGCCAGCCGCAGAGCGCAGTCCAGATGAGCGGCGCCAGATCATAGTAGCGTTCCCGGAGTTGGTGATTTGCCACCGCGTCTACTTGGCGGCCACGCAGGTTCCCCCACAAGACGCGCCACCGAATCCGCAGGGCCCGGAGGTCGTCGGGTGAAAGCGCCTCAAGCCCCACGAATGGACGCAGAGGCTGGACATCTTCGCGAAGGTAGGCCTCCGCCAAAGCTTGAGTGAAGGCGAGTGCGGCGGCGTCTGTGGCACGCCCACTTGCGAAGGCCTCCTCCTGTATCCGATAGAAGACGTCGATCGTCCTAGCCTGGCAGGCTCGCACCAGACCCGCCTTGTCGCCAGCGAGGTCCCTGAGGGGGCGTGAATCGCAGCCGAGGCGCTTCGAGACCTCTTCCAGCGGAGCGAGCCATCCACCGCAGCGGTTGAGCAGGTACGAGGCGTTCACGAGCACCCTCTCGCGGCTCAGGCCCTGAGGGCCAGGGAAGCCGACGCTTGCCGCGAAGCGTGACGCCGGCGGCGCAAGGTCTAGGCGCGGCGCCTCCACCCCGACCGACCGGTCTCCTGCCCGGCCATAGGTAAGGAGGTCTTGAAGCGCTTCGATGACGCGACGACGATTGAAGAGCTTTGCGGGCGGCATCCTGTGCGATGCGACCGGCGTCCATAGGATAAGCCCGAGGATGGCTTGCGCAGCGACTGGGAAGTCGCAATCGCGAACCTGGCCCGCCCGAGCGCCCGCCGCGAGCACGGCCGCCAGTTCTTCGACGAGTGCGTCGTGAAGGCTCCGCAGCTTCACGCCTCGGGCGGCCGAAAGGAGATAGATCTCGCTCGGTCCTGCGATTTCCGGGCGAGCGGGGTTCAGGACCGTCGCGACGAGAGACTGGACGACCTTCAACGGGTGCTCTTGCCGGCGCGTGGCTCCGCGAAGGTGCCAGGCCAGCACCTGGAAGGACCGCTGGTAGACCTGGAACAGCAGGTCCTTGCGCTCCTCCGTCAGGCCGCAGATGGCAGGTCTCACCCCGCTGAGTTGCTCGGCGAACTCCGCGAGGGCCGAGAGTTCCACCCCCTGGACGTTGAACCGCTGGGCCGCGTGATCGAGCACGCGCTCGCGAGGCGAGGTTTCTGCCGACGGCGGTCGCACCCGGTCCCTCTCTGCTCCGCGCCCGCTGCGGTGGCTCCCGAAAGGTGCGAAGCCTGTCGGCGCGGGGAAAGCGCGCAGGAGGACGCGCAGCGTCCTCACCCCTTCCCCACAGCGCTTTTAAGGCCAGTATCGGACTTCGATCTCGCAGGTGCGTGGCAGTTTGTACCATACAATACTACCGCATCGATACAAGCCCCCAGGAGCGCCTCCGGCGCCGCCAACCGCGTGGCGCTCTTTGCCGAGTTGCTAGCGGATACGCCGTGCGCCGTGGAGTCAGCGTTCGAGTTCGTAGCTGAGGTTCGAGCGCATCCGTTCAAGAATCCGGTGCAGCATCTGCTCCTCGCTTCGTGTCAGCCCCTGAAAATAGACGCCCCGCAGCCAGCTGGCCGCCTCGACGAGTTGGGGCATCATGTCTCGCGAACCCTCGCCCCCGTAGATGAGCCATTCTCGCTGGTCGGCCGAAGAGCGCACCCGCCGGACGAGGCGCAGGGCCTCCAGCGCCCGCAACAGCTGGCCAACCGGAGCGCGCTCGATGTCCATTGCCCGCGCCAGCATGGACTGGGAGAGGCCCTCGTTCTGCATGACGTAGACGAGAACGCGCCACTGTGGGCGCGTCAGCCCCAGGGACCTAACGCGGCGGTCAAAGCCTTTCCGCATCAATCGCGTCACATCGGCAACAAGAAAACCAACGTTCTCAATTCGGGCTGCGGCGACCGACGCGGTTTCATGGCCGGCCGTGGGCTTGCGTCCCTCGTTCTCTTCCGCCGCGGATCGCGTGTTGGTCATTTTTCGTGCCACGACGAGAGTAGTCTAGATATCCGTGCGGCCGCGCAAGTGTCTCGAAGCCGCAGCTGAGCGCCCATCGAGCGGTTCCCCCGCACCACCGGCCAGTCCCGAGAGGTGATCCAGGTTGAATGTTGGCGCATGGCGGTCGCTGACGCCACGTTTGGGGTGCCATCCGGAAAATGGACATCGTCCCCCGCAGCACGTGAGGGGCTTGCGTTGAGCAACTATTATTGTAGCATACAAGTGCTTTTGGACTCTAATTCCTTCCCAGAGCATCACTCGCGCCGCGCGCCAGCAGATGGTGCGCGGCGCGCCTTTGAACCCGCCTAGCTCAATTCTCCTGGCCTGTTCGACACGCCCTCAGCATTCGGGTTCGGCGCTCAGATTGGCGCGCAGCCTCGCAAACGCCAATTGGCCACCGCGCCGTCAGCCGTTCGCGCAGCCGTCCGAAAGGCGCAAGGCAGGCTCCGCGCGGATATTTGGATGCGAGACCACCCGCCATTCCATTGGGCCGATGCCTACAATGACTGTCTCGCTAGGCCCGGCTTCCGTTGCAGGTCGCGAGCTTTTCCGCGCTAAGCGAGCGTCGCGCGTCCCCCAGGCTCTCGATGGCGCCGAATCGCCTCGAGAGCTGCTTACAGGCCTCAAGCGTGATCGTGCGGTAGTTGGGAAGGGCGGCCACGCACTGGGTCCCTTCGCATTGGAAGATTGTGCCGCCGGCAACGAACTTCACCTTCTTCTCGATCGCAGCGCGAAGTTTGGCCACGACGGGTTCCGCCCCGGACGCGCTTCCGCCTGTGAGCGTCGCCAGCATGAGGGCCGTGGCGAGCGCTGTAGCGAGTCTCATGAGACCTCCGATTCAAGTGTGCGCCGTCTGACGGCGCCCAGTCGGTACATGGGTCGCCACGGTCGAGTTTGTATCCTATCCACATTATTCCATCATCCGAATATTGTCTGGTGAGACTCCAGCGACTCCCGCCGACGTTGGGCGTCCGCAGGTGCAGGGGCGCACGTGAGGCGGCGCCATTGCCGCAACGCCGCGTGCGGAACCCCGTCGTTGTGCGCGGAGGAACAGTGACGTATGCACGCATACTTTATGGGTGTGAGGCCGCGCGCCCAAGATTCTAGTGGGCGCCGGTTTGGTCGAACGGTTGGCCGGGTGTTCCACGAGAAGATTTCGGCGGCGGGGCGCGCCAGCGCGTCCAAGGCCGAAGCTGAACCCCTGACAACGGATGAGCGCTGGCCGACTATCCAACGGGCTCCCGGCGCCACGAACGCCAGGCCCGGATGTCTGTTCGCGCCAGACCGGCCATACAGGAGTTGCCGCAACTCCGCCTGACCGATTGGTTGGATTGGCGGCCGACGAGGTTGAGGCCGTGGCGGCCCTGGAGGGCGATCGGCCCTATCCCTCAGCAGGACTGGTGACCGAACGGACCTCGGCCGAGGAACGATCGGCCGGGACGCGCAGATCAACAGGGCCGCTGCTGACAATTGAGCCGAGATGCGGGCAGGGCCGCTTCCAGCGCGCTTGATTTCGCGGACTGTCACGGGGAGGTCGGTCGAAGGCGCGAGGAAAGGCCGTCTTCAACTGGCCGACCGGCCAAACCCGGCCCCGCGTCGCCAACGGCCGCGCTTGGCCTACCGGATTTGCATCCCCGATGCCCCACATGGACACCCTCGCCTCCAACTCCGAAGGATGCGGTTCGCGCGGTGGCCGGTCGAAATCCCTCTGCAAGCGTCTGGGCCGCTTGCGTCGCTGCCCTGAGCGACCATGGGCTTGCACAACTACTATTGTGCGTTACGTTATGAAATGGATGACGATGCGCCGCCGCATCGTCGGGAGCGGAAGGGTGCTAGCGGGTTCGGGGCGAACTCAGGCCCAGACAAGATGACCGAGATTTCCTGCCGATGCAGAAACTCGTCGGCATGAAGGCGTCCTAGATTCCGCACGATAACGATGCGGGTCGGACAAAGGGGAGAAAACAGGATGATGAACCATCGCTATTTCTGCGGAAGCTCGATGCTGGCCGTCGTGTTCGCACTGGGCCTGGCAGGAACCGCATCGGCACAGACCGCCGACAGGCCCACCGAGGTCGAGGAGGTCATCGTCACGGGCTCCTTCATTGCGGGGACGCCGGAAGACGCCGCCATGCCGGTCGATGTGCTTTCGAGTAAGGACCTCGAAGCGCAGGGCAGTCCCTCCGTCGTGCAGCTTGTCAAGACGATCACTTCCTCGCAATCGTCGCTTGGCGAGAGCAATCGCTATAACGGCGGCGCGGGAACCGCCACGATCAACCTGCGGGGTTTCGGCGCCGCCCGCACGCTGACCCTGATGAACGGTCGCCGGTTGGCGGACAGTCCCGCCGCGGCCTTTCAGGGTGGGGGAGCAAACCTCAACTTCATTCCGACCGCAGCGGTCGGCCGCATTGAGGTCCTTAAGGATGGGGCCGCCGCGACCTATGGTTCGGACGCGATCGGCGGCGTGGTCAACTTCCTTACCCGGCGGGACCTGGACGGACTGGAGTTGGACGGAGAATATGCCCTCATCGACGGCTCCAATGGCGACTATCAGGGCAACGTCGCCTGGGGAAAGCAGTTCGACAACGGCAACGTCCTGCTGACCGCCGGCTACCGGCACCGGTCCCGCCTCGACATCCATGACCGCGACTGGGCGCTCCGGTCCTTCGATTTCGGCGGCTATGCGGGCGCCGGTGGCTGGACTGGGGCCTCTAACCCTGGCCTGTTCCTGGGGGGCGCAAACCTGTTCCGCGACAATGGCTGCGCGGAACTGGGCGGCACGCTCACCAACAACGTCACCTATCCAAACCCTCTTAGCGGCACCCTCGGCCAAGGTGCGTCGGCGACCGTGGCTGTGCCGGTCAGCGCGCAGAGTCCGGCGACCGCTGGTTCGCTCTGCCGCTTCCAGTTCTCCAACTTCAACGACTTGGTTAACCGCGAGGATCACTATCAACTCTACGCCGAAGTAAACTTTGACCTGTCGGAAAAGTTGTCCTTCCACGGCGAAGCGGCGTGGACCAAGAACGATACGCCGATGCAGCGACTCTCACCGGCCAACCTGACGGCCCAATACCCCTCGCCTGTCGCCATCGGCGGAACGTCCTTCTCCCCCACCGCGCCCAATGGTCCCAACTTCGCCGTTCCCTACAACATCCCGGCCAATCACCCGGGTCTCGTGGCCCTTCTCAACGACTGCCGGGCGCCGCTCACCGCCACTCAGTGCGCCGCCGTCCGGGGCTCCGCCAATAGCTCGGTGGGGGCCCAGCCTGGCGCGCCGCTCGGCGCCCGGGGCGTCGACATCGTCCAGCTCGGCTGGCGGGCGATCGCCTTCGCAGGGCACCCGCTCAACGCGGACAAGGCCGACCACCAGGAGGTGGTGAATGACGCCTTCCGCATCTCGGGCGGCTTCAAGGGGGAGCTCTTTGCCGGCATCAAGTTCGACACCGCGCTCACCTACATGGAGCAGAAAAATACCGCGAACACGAACGACCTGCTGGTGTCGCGGATCCAGCTGGCGCTGCGCGGCTTCGGGGCGCAGACGAGCGACCCCGGCGGCTGCACCGCTGCGGAGACCAACAACTTCACCACCGGCGCCGGCAATGCGGCCCTGGGGTGCCACTACTTCAATCCCTTCACCAACGGCGTGCAAACCAGCGCCGTGAACGGCGCCGCCAATCCCTTCTACAATCCGGCTGTCGCCAACGATCCTCAGGTCGTTGCCTGGCTGTACGGCAACTACACGAATGTCCTAACCAACAAGCTCCTGGTCGCCGAGACGGTGTTCTCCGGCGAGACAGGTATCGAACTTGCGGGGGGCCCTGTCGCCTGGGCCTTGGGAGCCCAGTACCGCTACACGCAGGAAATCCGCAAGTACGGCGAGTTCTTCAATTCCGGTGAAACGCCGTGCCCCGACCGGCCGGCCTGCGCCGACGAAAGCGGCCCCCTGCAATTCTTCGGCTCCGCCGTGGACCGCGACGACGACGCAAACGTCAAGGCGATCTTCGCGGAAGTCCAAGTTCCCGTGCTCGAGAACCTCAACCTGAACTTCGCGATCCGCCACGAAGATTACCAGGGCGGAATCGGATCAACCACCAATCCGAAGGTCGCCGCAAAATGGCAGGTGACCGATTTCCTGGCTCTGCGCGGCAGCGCCAGTACGACGTTCCGCGCGCCGGCCCCCGGCCTCGTCAGCACCGGCTGCAACAATGGCGTGCGTGTCCTGGGCAGCGCCTATCGCGCCTTCCAGAGCTGCGGGAACCCCGACCTAAAGCCCGAGAAGGCCGACACCTTCAATGTGGGCGCCATCTTGGAGATCGGCGGCTTCACGGCGACGCTCGACTATTTCAACTTCAAGTTCAAAGATGAGATCACCGAAGAGAGCGGCGGTCGGCTTTATGCCACCATGTTCCCCGGCGGCGCCAACGTGAACTGCGGGGCCCCGGCCTTCGCCGAACTCCAGGCTAGGTTCACCTTTGCGGGCGCCTGCGGCGCGGCCAACGTGGCGCGTCTGCGTAGCTTCACAATCAACGGGCCAAACACCAAGACATCGGGTCTTGAGTTCCGCGCCCAATACGATTGGGACGGCTGGTTCGAAGGTCACTGGGCCGTCGGCGGCGAGGCCACTTATCTGATCGAGTATAAGCGGGGCGCTACGTCACTACTTGGGACCGACATCGCCATCTCTCCGGCCGAGGACCGCGCCGGACTCAGCGAGTTGGTGAATGAGTTCTTCTCCTACTCGCAATTGCGGGCCAATGGGTTCCTTGCCTTCAATCGGGGACCGCTGTCCGTTCGCTGGCAGACCCGATACGCAGAAGGCACGTCGCCGGCCTTCGGAGCGCCGTTGTTCGTGACCGTCCCCAATCCCAGCGCGCCCTCTGGCCGCGACCTGGTTCCTGTCGGCAAGTCGAAGGACTTCTGGCAGCACGATCTGGTCGCCCGCTGGGAAGCGCCCTGGGACACGACCATCACCGCCAGCGTGCAGAACCTGTTCGACAAGGACCCGCCATACGTGCCGAGCCAGTACAACTACGATTACACGAACGGCAATCCGCTCGGCCGGGCGTTCGAAGTCGGCTTCAAGAAGCGGTTCTAGGCGGGGCGACCGCCCTCGAGAGCCATCGAACTTGACCGGGGTCCGCGGTTTCAGGCCCCCGAGGGCGGAGCCGGCGGCCGTAGCGAAATCGTAACGTAGCCATCAAATCGGCTGGGGAGGCCGACAACATGACATTTAGAAGAACTCTCTTGGTGTCGAGCGCGCTGGCCGCGGCGGCAGTCGGCGGGATGGCCCGTGCCCAGCCGGTGAACGTCATCGAGGAACTGGTCGTCACCGCTGAGAAGCGGGAGCAGAGCCTTCAAGACGTGCCCGTGGCTATTTCGGCGTTCACCAGCAAACAGCGTGACCTAGTGGGGGTGAACTCGGTCCAGGACCTCACCAACTTCACGCCAGGCTTCACCTACCAGGCTGGCAACGACCGAGCCAGCATGCGCGGCATCGGCCGACTGACCAACATTCACGCTGTGGACGGCGCCGTGTCGATCTATATCGACGGCCTGTTCACCACCTCGACGGTGCTGGCCGGCGGCCCGCCGCTGGACGTCGATCGGGTTGAGATTCTGCGCGGCCCCCAGGGGACGCTGTACGGTCGCAATGCCATCGGTGGCACAGTCAACGTCATCTCCGTGCGGCCTACGAAAGACTTCTACGCCGAGGTTCGCGCCGTCGCCGAGAACTACGGCGTCACCAACCTTCAGGCGGCCGTGTCCGGACCCATCGCGGACAATCTGAGGTTCCGCGTCTCGGGCTACAAGTTCGACCAGCGGAAGGGCTACTTGAAGAACCTCGCCGGCGGCCCGTCGGAAGGCAGCAAGCGGGACGAGTATCAAGTCCAATTCCAGCTCGAAGCGGACCTCGGCGAGAACGCCGAGTGGTGGGTCTCGTACAAGACTCTGGTCTGGCACGATCGCGGCGGGCCCGGCGCGCGCGCCGGATACCTCAATGCCCCCTATGAGACCGGTCGTCTCGATCCGAATTTTTCGATCGTCTACAACCCTGCCCACGGCTATTCGCCGGAGACCGGCCTGAACGGGATCGTGCCGGGCAGCCTGCGGCAGTTCGGAAACACAAACATCACCGTGAATCCGGCCTTGACGGATTCCCAAGAATTCAACGCGAACACGCCTGGCCGTGTCAGGCTTCGGGACGTCAACTCACTGACGACCAATTTCGTCTACCACCTCCCGAGCGTCGACATTAGATACGTGGGTGGCATACAGGAGTACAAGTACGACCTCTACGGAGATACGGACGGGACAAACGTCCAGTCATATCAAATACCTCTCGCCCCGGGGTCTGTCTGCGGTACGGTCGGCGCACTATTTGCCGCGGGGCGGTCCAGCGTCAATTGCGCGCCCCTCACAGTAAACGCCGACAACTCATTCCATTACTTCGAATACCCGAAATGGTACAGCCACGAGATCAACATCTCGTCGACTACGGATGGTCCGCTTCAGTGGATTGCGGGCGCGTACTATTACAATGAAAAATACACCGGGACCGGCGCCACCGCCGACTTCTTCCTGAACGGCGCCTCCAGCCTGCGCACCCCGATCCTTGGCGCAGCGCCCAATCCGCAGGGCCTCTGGTCGCTGGGCGACTACGACCTGACGACCGAGAGCAAGGCCGTGTTCGGGCAGGTGGACTGGCAGGCGACCGAGACCCTGAAGGTGACCGCGGGCCTGCGCTACACCAAGGACAAGAAGTCCGGAACGGAGTTCCGGCGGATCGTCTGCAACTCGGACGCCTGCTATCCAGGCCTCTATCCGGCCCTCGGACTTGCCGCCTTCGGTCCCGGCACGGCGGCGAACTGGGGTAGCCTCCTGGGCAACCTCAACGCCCTGCCGGCGGTCGGACAGGCCCTGGGGCTCGGCAACGCGCTCGCGCCCCTCGGCGGTCTCGGCAACGGCGCCATGGACCTGACCGACACGCTGGCGCCCAAGAGCACGGCCGGCCCGATCGAAGGGGTTACCAGCCCTTCGGTCTGCACGGCAGGCGTATGCCGCCAATACACGATCGGCGCCGACGGCATCGCCAGCCGCAAGCTTGGCGATACCTCGGACGCCTGGACGGGGACCGTCGGAGTCCAGTGGGAGCCCGACGACGACACGATGGCCTATGCCCGCTACAGCCGCGGCTACAAGGCCTTCGGCTTTTCGGCCGGAGGCTTCCTGGCCGTTCCCAAGGCGGATGAAGAGACCGTCAACTCCTACGAGATCGGCCTGAAGAAGAAGGTGGGCTACACCCTGCAGGTGAACGCAGCGCTCTTCTATCTCGATTACCGGAACCTGCAGGCGCCGGTCACCGTGCGAGTGGGCCCGACCAACGTCGGTCAGTTCGTCAATATCGCCAAGTCACGGTCCAGCGGCCTGGAGTTGGGCACGATCTGGCAGCCGATCCGGCCGGTACGCCTGACGGTGGACTACGGATACAATCCGACGAAAATCCGGAAGAGCGTCACGCTCGTGGATACCAACGACAACATCAACACCGGCCCCGTCAGCGTGGTCGGAAACCGCCTGCCGCAGGCGCCGAAGCACAAGCTAGCGCTAAACGGGTCCTACACTTTCGAGATGGATCCCGGCGCGCTCACCCTTGGAGCCACCTATCTTTATCGGTCCGAGGCCTACGCCAACGTCTTCACCCGAGAATACAACAAGGCCCCTTCCTGGGATCAGGTGGATTTCCGCGCCTACTGGGCGCCTACAGGCGGCAAGTACACCGTGATCGCCTATGTCAAGAACGTGTTCGACACCGAAGGCTACCAAGCTGCGCTCGCCGGCTCGAACCGCAACAACAGCCCGACCGTTGCATCGGATCGGTTTGCCACCGGCGTGCAGAACTTGGAGCTCACCCCGCCTCGTCTCTACGGCCTTGAGCTACAGTACCGATTCTAGCACGCTCATCTTACCACAGCGAATCTTGGGGCGCTCCGCCGCATAGCGGCGCGCCCCGGGCCGCAAGAGTTGGTGTGAACCCACGGGACGCCTGCGTCGGAGCCTCCAACGACGCCAGCTGCCGAAGGGGCCGGCTTGCCCAGGCTCCGAGGCAGGTCTGGCTCGCCGACCCCGCCTCATCCCCACCGGCGAGGGCTGGCTGCACCTGGCCGCGGTGCTCGACCTCTTCACCCGCAAGATCGTCGGCAGGTTCATGCGGTCCACTCGGTATGTGGAGATCGCCCTGGGGCCCCTGCATATGGCCATCGAGCGCCAACGGCCGGCGCCCGGCCTGACCCTGCTCGAGCTCGAAAAATGTCAGAATGTCAGCTTGAAATGGGCGCGCGCAGCGACTGGGAAGCCACCTTGCGCGCCGCGGCGCATAGGGCGGACCGGCTGGCGCCTCGGGCTATGGTGGCCCTTGCGACCGCCTCGCATGGCCGCTTCTTCCTGCGGCCTAGGTGTGTGGTCCCCGGTGTGTGGGGGACTCAGTTTGCTGAGTGCTCACCGGGAGGAGCCATGGGCCAGGTACTCCACGGCAGCGCCACACCACGCACGCCATCCGAGCGGCAATACAGCGATCGAAGGCTCCGCTCAAAGAGCTAGCCGCCAGGTACGGCCTCAATCGGAAGACAGTGCGTCAGCACCATGCCGCCGGCGAGAAGGTGTTCGTCGACTTCGCCGGCGACACCATCGACGTGATCGATCCGGTGACGGGCCTCGCCCGGGCAATGAAGCTGTTCGTCGCCGCGCTCGGAGCCTCCAGTTACGTCTATTGCGAGGCCCGGCCCAGGGAGGGGGTGGCCGACTGGATCGGCTGCCATGTCGGCATGTTCGCCTTCTTCGGCGGCGTGACGGCGATCATCGCCTGCGACAACCTCAAGACGGCGGTGACCAACCCGGACCGCTACGATCCGGGGATCAACCGTACCTATCAGGACATGGCCCGCCACTACGGGACGAGCGTGGTTCCGGCCCGGCCGTACAAGCCTCGCGACAAGGCAAGGTCGAGCAGTCGGTGCTGCTGGTCGAGCGCTGGGTGCTGGCGCGCCTGCGCAACCAGCGCTTCTTCAGCCTGGCTGAGCTCAACCTGGCGATCAGCGAGCTGGTCGCCGAGCCAACGCCCGCGTCATGCGCGCCTACGGCGCCAGCCGGGCCGAACACCACCACGCCAGTCTCTGTATCGCCGCCTACGGATTCCTCATCTCCCTCTGGGAGACGATTCCCCCCCTCAGCTCCAGCTCGAGCCCGGGGCCGCCAAACGCTTGGTCTTCCCGAAGGTTACAGACCCCGTGGCGCTCCCGATCCGGCCGGAACGGCATGTCCCAACCTCGATCCCGACCATCCGGCGACGCCACACCGTCGCCCTCGCCAATCGCCTGCAACGATGTCCATGCTGCGCCAGAGCCACGGACGGTTCGCGTCAGGCCCGCATGTTATGACGCAGTAAGACTAGCAGGCTGTTGAAAAAGTCAGATGTTCCCGGAACGTCCCAGAACGAAGCGGAATCAGGGCTGAATCAAAGACGGCTCAAACGGGCGATGGTCGCGGACGGCAGCGGCGCCTGGCCCGGCTTGCGGGTCTTGTCGCGCACGAGCCGATCGACGCCTTCACCCATGAAGACATGGCCGCGCCAGACCGCCGGCTTGGACAGCCCCGAACGACCCATGATCTCGTTCGTGCCCAAGCCGAGAGCCGTAGCGATCGGCGCCTGGGCGCGAGCCGCGTGCTTCTGGGGACTGTTGCGGTTGCCGACGATCGCCTCAAGGCGGTGGCGATCCCCAGGCGTGATGGAAACCTCGGTCACTGCTCTCATGCGCCGAGCATGAGCCGTTTCCGGCTATCAGGGTATCCTCTGAATGAGCCAATCCACTTGGGCTCCCCGCTTCGCCCGAAGTCTGCTGAGGAACATCTCAGCCCATGGCGCCGATGGTCTTGCGGAACCGGCCCAGCGCCACGGTGAAGAACACCGCACCGATGACCGCGATGGCCAGGAAGTGCGGCCAGACCACTTCGAGACCGGCGCCGCGATAGAGGATGGCTTGCGCCAGCCTCACGAAATGGGTGGTCGGGGCCGCCTGCATGATGATTTGCACGAACAGCGGCATGCTCTCGCGCGGGGTCACGCCGCCGGAGAGCAGCTGAAGCGGCAGCAGGACCAGCATCAGCAGCAGCCCGAACTGCGGCATCGATCGCGCGATGGTGCCCATGAAGATGCCGATCGACGTGGTCGCGAACAGGTGCAGGGCCGCGCCGAACAGGAAGAGCGCGATGGAGCCCTCGATGGGCACGCGGAGCACGCCTTCGATCAAGACGACGAGGGAGAAGCCGCACGCGACCAGCACCGTCAGCCCCATGGCCCAGACCTTGCTCATCATGATCTCCAAGGGCGAGACGGGCATCACCAGGAGGTGCTCGATGGTCCCATGCTCGCGTTCCCGGATCAGGGCGGCGCCGGTCAGCACGATCGACAGCATGGTGACATTGTTGATCAGCTCCATCACCGCCCCGAACCAACTTTGCGTCAGCGTGGGGTTGAAGCGGACCCTCATCGCCAACGTGGCGGGGGGCTCGGCCGCGCCCCGGTAGTGCTGTGCGAACTCGGCGACTTCGGCGCCGACGATCTGCTGGATGTAGCCGTTGCCGATGAAGGCCTGGCTCATCCGGGTGGCGTCGACGTTGAGCTGAACGGTGGGTTGGCGGCCAGCAAGCAGATCGCGCTGGAAGTCCGGGGGGATGTCGAGCGCGAAGGTGTACCGGCCCTCGTCCATGCCGCGATCAATCTCGCTTTGGGTGACCAACGCGGGCGGGGTGAAATACGGCGGATAGAACGCGCTCGTCACCCGCGCCGACAGCTGAGACTGATCCTCGTCGACGATTGCGAGCGGCGCCTTGTGCAAGGTCTCTGGAATGCCGGTGGCCGCCACATAGATCGACAGCGAGAAGGCGTAGACGATCAGGAAGAGCATCATCGGATCGCGCCACAGGCTGCGCAGTTCCTTGACGCCGAGCCGTAGGATGTTGGACGCCGGCATGCTAGCGCTCCTGTTTCCTGAGCAGGAGCGTGCACGCGGCGAGCAGCAGCGGAACCGTGACCGCAAGCGCCAGCAGCTCGGTCTGGAGGTCGGCGAACCCCAACCGCTTTGAGAACACACCGCGGCAGATCGTGACGAAGTGGGTGGTCGGAAAAATGCGCCCGATGAAGGCGCCGGCCCCTTCCAGCGACGATACCGGGTTGATAAGGCCGGAGAACTGCACCGCCGGCAGGATCGTGCCGACGGCGGTGGCGAACATCGCGGCGATCTGGCTGCGCATGAAGATCGAAAACAACAGGCCAATCGCCGTCGAGCAGCTGGTGTAGAGAATGGCCCCCAGCGTCATCGCGACGACGTTGCCCGTGATCGGTGTGCGGAACACCCACAGGGCCAGCAGCACCAGCAGCCCGTAGTTCACCATGGCCAGCGCGACATAGGGGATTTGTTTGCCCAACAGGAATTCAAGCGGCGTAATCGGCGTCACGTAGAAATTGACGATCGAGCCGAGCTCCTTCTCTCGCACTACGCTCAGCGCCGTCAGCATGGCCGGAAACAGCAGCAGCAGCACGGGAATGACCGCCGGGGCGATCGCCACCAGGCTCTTCACGTCCGGATTGTAGCGGTAGCGGGTCTCGATATTGATCAGTCCGGCGGCCGGCCGGACACCGAGTTCCTGCACCGCCATGTCGCCGAGCCACTGGCCATGCAGCGCCTGAAGATAGCCCTGCACGGTCTCGGCCCGTTGCGGCATCGCGCCATCCACCCATACGCCCAGCGAGACGGTGCGGCCCCGGCGCAGGTCCCGGGCGAATCCCGGCGGAATCTCGATCGCCACGCTCAGCTCGCCGGCGCGCATCCGGCGGTCGAGGTCCTCGTAGTCGGCGATTGGCGGCCGCTCGATGAAATAGGGGGAGCCCGCGAGGTTGAGCACATAGTTCTGGCTGGTGGTGGTCGCGTCCCGGTCGAGCACCGCGAACGGCAGATCCTTGACGTCCATGCTGATTCCGTAGCCCATGATGAACATCAGGATGACGCTGCCCAGCAAGGCGAGGGTCGCCCGGATCGGATCGCGGCGCAGCTCGAGGGCTTCACGCCGCGAATAGCTCATCATCCGCCGGACGCTGAAACCGCCGGCCGCGGTCGAGCCTCTTGCGTGGTCGGGTGCGGGCGTGACGTGGGTAGGATCCGCAGCGGGGGGCATCGCCGACGCCGCGCCGCCGTCCGCGGCCTTGAGATAGCCGATGAAGGCCTCTTCCAGGGTCGCCGCGCCGCGCTCCTCAATGATGTGCGCGGGGGTGTCGCTGACCAGCACCTTGCCGGCGTGCATCAGCGAGATCCGGTCGCAGCGCTCCGCCTCGTTCATGAAATGGGTGGAGATGAAAATGGTGACCATGTCGCGGCGCGACAGGTCGATCATGCTCTGCCAAAACTGGTCGCGAGCGATGGGATCGACGCCCGAGGTGGGCTCGTCGAGGATCAGCAGTTCCGGCTTGTGGATCATCGCGACGGCGAGCGAGAGGCGTTGACGCTGGCCCAGCGGCAGGGCGTCGGGGAGCGCGTCCATGATATCGACGAGGCCGAACCGCTCGGCCATCTCGGCCACGCGACTTGGTATATCCTCCGGCGCCAGCCGGAACAGCTGGGCGTGAAGCTCCAGGTTCTGCCGGACGGTCAGCTCTGTATAGAGCGAGAAACCCTGGGACATGTATCCGACGCGCTGGCGGGTCTGGATGTCCTTGGCGTCGACCTCGCGCCCGAACAGCCGGGCCTCGCCCTCGCTGGCGGGCAAGAGGCCGGTCAGCATCTTCATCGTGGTGGTCTTGCCGCAGCCGTTCGATCCGATGAACCCGAAGATCTCGCCGCGCTCGATCTGGAAGTCGACATGATCCACTGCGGTGAAGTCGCCGAAGTTCAGGGTGAGTCCTTTCGCCTCGATGGCGACATCGGCCTGCCCGTCGTGAGCCCGCGGCGGAATGGTTACGGGCTTGTGGCCACGACGGCGCGCCTCGGGCAGCAGCGCGATGAAGGCCTGTTCGAGATTGGGCTGGCCCGTCCGTTCATAGAGGTCGTGCGACGGGCCTGCGGCGAGGATCCGGCCGGCGTCCATAGCGATCAGCCAGTCGAACCGCGCCGCTTCCTCCATATAGGCGGTGGCGATCAGCACGCTCATGCCGGGCCGTTCGGCGCGGATGCGGTCGATGAGATCCCAAAACTGCGCGCGCGACAATGGATCGACCCCCGTCGTCGGCTCGTCGAGCAGCAAGAAGTCGGGATCGTGGATCAGGGCGCAGCAGAGTCCCAGCTTCTGCTTCATGCCGCCCGACAGCTTGCCCGCCGGCCGATCGCGGAACGGCGCGAGACCGGTGCTTCGCAGAAGATCGTCGATCCGGCGGTCGCGTTCGGCCGCGTCCTGGCCGAACAGCCGGCCGAAGAAGTCCAGGTTCTCGAACACCGACAGCGTGGGATAGAGGTTCTTGCCCAGGCCTTGGGGCATATAGGCGATGCGCGGGCAGACCGCCTCCCGATGCCGACGCTCGGCCATGTCGCCGCCCAACACCTCAATGGCGCCGGACTGGATCACCCGCGCGCCAGCGATCAGCGAGAACAGGCTGGATTTCCCGACGCCGTCCGGGCCGATCAAAGCCACCATACGGCCGGCCGGGATCTCAAGCGCGATACCGTCGAGCGCCAGGGTCTGACCATACGACAGGGAAACCCCCGTGAGGCGGGCGACAGGTCGGCTGGCCTCCTCCGCAAAGGCGCCGCTCATCGGGGCGTGTTGAGCGTGAGCTTGGCGGGCCAATCGGCCTTGGGATCGATGCGCACATAGGCCATGCCCGGCAGGCCGGTCTTCACTTGCCGGATATGCCGGCGGAGCAACTCCGGATCGATCCGGGCCTTGACCCGAAACATCAGCTTCTGACGCTCGCTCTTGGTCTCCACGGTCTTGGGCGTGAACTGGGCGACGTCGGCGACGAAGGAGACCTTCGCTGGGAGGACATAGTCGGGCGCGGCGTCGAGGACGATCCTGACCTCCGTGCCGAGCCCCACGCGGCCGGCCACCGTCTCCGGCAGGAAGAAGGTCATATAGACGTCCGAGAGATTGACCAGATTGAGCACCCGTCCGCCGCCGGCGACCACCTCGCCGGGCTGGGCGACGCGGAACTGGATCCGCCCGTCGCGGGGCGCCTTGAGGTCGCTGTCGGCGATGTCGGCGTCCAGCCGGCGGATCGTGGCCCGCACCGCCTCGACGGCCGAACGCGCGCCGATCACCTGCGAGCGCGCGGTGGTGATCGCCGCGTCCACCGCCGCCAGCTGCGCCTTCGCCGCCTCGACCGCCGCTTGTGCGCCTTCCACCCGCGCCTGGTCGTCGTCGCGCTCCTGCATCGCCGTCGCACCCTCGCGCGCCAGCGTATCGGACCGGGCGAAGCGCCTGCGCGCGGCGTCGAACTCCGCTTCCCGCTGCCGGGTGACGGCGAATGCGGCCGCGCGTTCGCTCTGCCGCTGGACCACCTGGCTGTTGGCGATATCGATGGCGTTGAGCGCCTGCTGCAGCTGCGCTTCAGCCTCGGCCCGCTGGGCCTGCAGCACATCGGTGTCCATATGCGCGACCACCTGGCCGGCCTTCACGAAATCGCCCTCGTCGGCGAGGATCTCGCGGATGCGGCCGGGCGCCTTGGGCGCCACGTCGATCTCGACCGCCTCGATCCGCCCGTTGCCGCTGACAATGCCGTCGGGCAGATCGTGCGGTTGCAGAAGCTGCCAGGCGATCGCGGCGACGACGACAGCCGCCACGGAGACGGTCCCTCGCCTGAGCCAGCGTTTGTCGATCGGCTTCACCGCGCCTTCTCCTCGATGGGCCGCACCGCCGGCGCGAACTGGGATTCATCTGCAAAGCCGCCGCCGAGGGCGGCGTAGAGCGCCACGCCGCTGGCGAAGTAGCTGCGGCGGAGCTGGACCAACCTCTGCTCGGTCTCGAAGAGGTCGCGCTGGGCGTCCAGCACCTCCAGGTAGGCCGAGCGACCATTTGCGAAGCGCAGATCCGCCAGCCGGGCGCGTTCCTTCAGCGCCGAAAGCATGTCCTGCACAGTCGCGATCTGCGCCGCGAGCTGTCGCCGCTGGACCAGCGCGTCGGACACGTCGCGGAAGGCGCCCTGGATGGTCTGTTCCTATTCGGCCACAGCGATATCCCGCCGCGCATTGGCCGACGCGAGACGGGCCCCGTTACGGCCGGCGTCGAAGATCGGAAGATGGAGGGCGGGGGTGAAACTCCACGTCCCGCTGCCAGCCTTGAACAGGCCATCGAGCTCCGCGCTCGCCGTCCCATAGGCCCCCGTCAGCGTGATGTTCGGGAAAAAGGCCGCCCGCGCGGCGCCGATGTCGGCGTTCGCCGCCTGCAGGCGATGCTCGGCGGCGATGACGTCGGGACGGTTGGCCAGCAGGTCCGATGGCAATCCGGCGGGAAGCAAGGGGGCGTCACCGGCCTCGGAAAGGCGAAGCGGTCCCGGCGCGATCTCGACGGGCCGGCCCACAAGCAGTGCGAGGGCGTTCCGGTTGATCTCCTGATCCTGCTCCAGCGCCTGCACGGCTGTCTGCGCCTGGGCCAGCAGCGTCTGCGCCTGGGTCATTTCGAGCTTGGAGCCCGATCCGACCTCGTAGCGTCGACGCATGATGCGCAACGAATCTTCGCGGGTCGCCACCGTATGGCGAGCGATCGCGATCCGTTCCTCGTATTCGCGCTCAAGCAGGTAGCTGTTCGCGACCTGCGCGACCAGGGCGGTCGCCACTGCGCGCCTGGCCTCGCTTGTGGCGAGATATTGCTGCAGGGCCGACTCGCGCAGGTTCCGCAGCCGGCCCCAGAAATCGATCTCCCAGCCGGTGCTGAGCACGGACTGATATTGGCCGCTCGTCACGGCGCGCCCTGTGATCGAAAGATCGGCCGGGGTGCGCCCGCGGGTTCCGGTCCCCACCGCGTCAAGCTGCGGATATAGCGCCGAACCCTGGATCCGAAAGGCGGCGCGGGCCTCCTCCAGCCGCCCCGCCGCGACCCTGAGGTCACGGTTGTTCGCCAGCGTCTCCTCGATCAGCGAGCGCACTTGTGGATCTTGAAAGAAGTCACGCCAGCCGATCCTGGCGATCGAACCTAATTGCTGCACCGGCCCGGCATAGGCCGACGGGATAGGAGGCGCCGGCCGGACATCGTCGGGCCTTAGGGCGCAGCTCGCGAGCAGCAGAGACGACAGAGCGCTGGCAAGGCCCCGCGACCCCGCTGCTATCCGGCGCGGCATAGCGCCAACGATAAATCTGGCATGCGCCATCCGCGCGGTTTACTTCGAAATTTGAGCGAGATGCCCATGTCCTGATCGCTGGTGATCACAGCACAGCCTACATCTACCGCCCTAGCCGCCGTTTGATTCTCCTCAACCTCGCGCTGTCTCAATGGTCGCCTCAGCGCGTTATCCGAAATGTCGTGCCTGGCGATCAGCAGACTGCAATCGAGCTGGTCCAGCAGATGAACGCCGGCGCCGGCCGCCCACCAGCGTTGGAGGCCGCTGCGGCGACGGTGGCCGACGACCACAAGGTCAGCCGCCACCTCCAGGGCGAACGATGCGATCTCGTGGCCCGGCTCACCGACCCGCAGTTCGGCGACCGGCTCAAGCCCGAGTTGCTGGAGCCGGGCGACCCCGGCCTCGAGGATTGTTCGGTATGTCTCTCGATCCTGGGCGACCACCCCGGCGAATGCACCTTCAGCAAGCAGCACCCCGGTGGATTCGGCCAACACGGACAGGAGGTAGACCCGCGCTTGAGCTTGCTTTGCCAGGATCGCCCCCTCTCTCGAAGCGCCGTCCGGCCCTCGACCGACCCATCGTAGGCAAGTAGAATTCGCTGACACATGAGCAACAATCCCCTGTTCGGTCCACGCGGCTCGGGACGATGGGGATCCCCGCAACTCTGCTTCGAACGTCCTGGTGCATCGGATGTGGGCGCCGCAGAAGGACGTGTCCGATCCTAACCGCTATCCGTGACGACTGTGCCAGCCCGGCCCCCCCGGGGAAAGATCGTCGGAGCGCTCATTCCGAGGCTTGGCGCGGCGCTGCCGATGGAACACGAAGGCATGTCTTGCCTTTCAGCGGGGCGGAAGGTTCAGCTAGCAGAACTCGTACGATAGCAATGGCCTTAGGTCAGCCTCATCGTCACCTCGGGGGGGGGCGTCGGCTAAGGCGCCGCGCAGGCGGCCGGCTCAGGCGTACCAATTGACGCCATCATTGTCGCCGGTCGAGAGCCATGTTGAGACTCCCCCCTCGTCACGTGTTCAGACCGGAGAGATCCGTGACGGGTGTTCGGAGACATCCGTGACAGGTTGAGGATGGTGGTTCTGGGCTCAGGTCGATGGTTGCGATGTTGGCGGTACGGAAGACGACGTCGTAGAGGCCGTCGGTGTGGGTTGGACGGATGGCGACGGTCTTTCCCTTGAAGGCCTTGGGGATGCGCCAGCGTCGGCTTCGGAAGGTGATGCGGCCGCTGTCGCGAGGGACGCGCCGCAACTGGTCGTCTGGGGCGTAGTGGAAGGGCTCGATGGTGAGTGCACACGCTGGGAGGATCTATGGCCAGGTTCTACACGGCTGCGCCAGGACCAAGCACCCTGACCGAGCGACGATACTGCGATCGAAGGCTCTGATCGCGGAGCTCGCCCGGTAGCACGGGCTGAATCACAAGACGGTGCGGAAGTGGCGCGGCCGGGACTCGATCCATGACGCGGCGATGGGTCGCCAGGAGCCGCGTTCAACCTTCCTGACGCATCTGAGCTCGAAGTTCCACGTCGGACTGTCCGACTGCATGGAGCCGAGGCGATGCTGATCGCTTGGCAGACCATGGTCCTGGGGACGGTGGCGGGGTCCTGCCCCAGGGCGCCCGTGCGGTCAAAAGCGGTCGCCGCCCAGGGCGCGGTAGAGCTCAACGCGGTTCGTTGCCTGCGCCAGCTGGGCGGCAAGCTGGGTCTGGCGCGCCGCATAGAGCGTGCGTTGCGCGTCCAACAAGGCGAGGGAGCTGTCGATGCCACGGTCGTAGCGCGCCTGGGTGAGACGCTGGGTCGCCGCGGCCGCCTCGACCAGCCGGGCCTGGGCGGCGATCCGGTCGGCGATCGTGGCGCGCACCGCCAGGGCGTCGGAGACCTCCCGGAACGCGGTCTGGATCGCCCTCTCGTACTGGGCGACGGCGGCGTCGCGCGACGCCTCGGCGCCCCGCAGATTGGCGATGTTGGCGCCGCCCGCAAAAATCGGCAGGACTACCTGGGGCGTGAAGCTCCAGGCGCGCGTGCCCGCGGTGAACAGCCGGTCCAGCGCCGGGCTGGACGACCCCTCGGAGCCGGTAAGGGTGATGCGCGGGAAGAAGGCCGCCCGCGCTGCGCCGATATCGGCATTGCGGGCCTGCAGAGTGTGCTCGGCGGCGCGCACGTCGGGACGGCTGACCAGTACGTCGGACGGCAGGCCGGGCGAGATCTCGGCCAGCACGCCCACGCTGGTGAGGCCACCCTGCGGCTGGAGATCGGCCGGGACCTCGGCGCCGACCAGGAGGCGCAGGGCATTGCGGTCGCGATCCACCTGGGCGGTGGCGACGGCGGCGTCGCTGCGGGCCTGCTCGGTAAGCGTCTGAGCCTGCCGAAGGTCGAGCTCGGATGTGGCGCCCGCCTCGAACCGCTTGCGGGCCAAGTCGAGACCGGCCTCGCGGCTGGCCAGGGTGTCCTGGGTGATCTTCAGCAGGTCCTGGTCGGCGGCCAGGGTCAGGTAGGCGCTGGCGGTCTCGGCGACCAGGCTGATCTGAACCGCGCGTCGGTTCTCCTCGGTGGCGAAGAACGATTGCAGGGCCGCAGCGCTCAGGCTGCGCACGCGCCCGAACAGGTCAAGCTCATAGGCGGAGAACCCGGCGCTCACGCTGTACTGCTCGATCTCGAAGCTGCCGGTCTGACCGGGGATGGCGGCGCCGGCGGGCGTCTTGCTACGCGTGTAGCCGCCGCTGGCGTCGATGGCCGGCAGCAGGTCGGCGCGCTGGACGCGGTATTGCGCGCGGGCCTGCTCGATGTTGGCCACGGCCACGCGCAGATCGCGGTTCTGTTCCAGGGCTAGCGCGATCAACGACTGGAGACGGGCGTCCTGGAAGACATCGCGCCAAGCCAGGTTGCCGCTTGAGACCGCGGTCGAAGCCGCAGCGGGAGCGACGGGCCAAGCCTGGCCGACCGGCAGCGCGGGCCGCTCGTAGCGCGGCGCTAGGGTGCAGCCGGCAAGGGCCGTCGACGCCATGAGGGCCAGGAGCAGGGATCTGGCGGGCATCTCAAACAGCCTCATGGGGAACGGCGGCGGGTGGCGCTTCGGGATCGACCCTGCGCCCCAAGTGACGCTGCACCAGGACGAAGAAGAGCGGCACGAAGAAGATCGCCAGCATTACCGCCGACAGCATGCCGCCGATCACGCCCGTGCCGATGGCGTGCTGGCTGCTTGACCCCGGTCCATTGGAGATCGCGAGCGGCAAGACGCCGAACATGAAGGCCAGCGAGGTCATGATGATCGGCCGCAGGCGGATGCGCACCGCCTCCAGCGTCGCCTCGACCAGTGGAGCCCCCGCCTCAAAGCGATCCTTGGCGAACTCGACGATCAGGATGGCGTTCTTGGCCGCCAGGCCCATGGTCGTGAGCAAGCCCACCTGGAAGTAGATATCGTTTGAGAGCCCGCGAAGCGATGTGGCCAGCAGGGCGCCGACGACACCCAGCGGGATGACCAGGATCACCGCGAGGGGGATGGACCAGCTCTCGTAGAGGGCGGCCAGCAGCAGGAAGACCACGATAATCGAGATTGCGTAGAGCGCCGGCGCCTGGGCGCCCGCCTCCCGCTCCTGCAGCGACAGGCCGGTCCATTCGTAGCCGATGCCCGGAGGCAGTTTGGCGGCGATGGCCTCCATGGCCTGCATGGCCTGTCCCGAGCTCTGGCCGGGCGCGGGCGCGCCCTGGATGTTGACCGCCGGCAGGCCGTTGTAGCGCTCCAGCCGCGGCGAGCCGATGGTCCAGTGGCTGGAGGCGAAGGCGGAGAACGGCGCCATCTGACCGGCGGCGTTGCGGACGTACCAGCGGTCCAGGTCCTCAGGCTTCATGCGGAACGGGGCGTCGGCCTGGACGAAGACCTTCTTCACCCGGCCGCGGTCCATGAAGTCGTTCACGTAGCTGCCGCCCAGCGCCGTCGAAAGCGTGGCGTTGATGTCGGCCGTGGTCAGGCCCATGGCCCCCGCCTTGGCCTGATCGACGTCGATGGCGAACTCGGGCGTGTCGTCCTGGCCGTTCGGGCGGACGCCGGCCAGTTTCGGATCCTGGCCGGCCATGCCCAGCAGCTGGTTGCGCGCGGCCATCAGCGCCTCGTGGCCGACCCCGCCGGTGTCCTGAAGCTGGAAGTCGAAGCCCGACGCGTTGCCGAGCTCCGGCACCGCCGGCGGAACCACCGCAAACACCATGGCGTCGCGGATCTGGGAGAACTTGCCCATCGCCCGCTGGGCGACGGCCTGGACCTTGCGATCGGCTGCCTTGCGCTCCTCGAAATCCTTCATGCGGACGAAGGCGATGCCCGCATTCTGGCCGGCGCCGGCGAAGCTGAAACCGGAGACAGTGAACACCGCCTCCACCGATTCCGCCTCGTCCTTCAGATAGTGGTCAGCCACCTGCTTGAGGACGGCCTGGGTGCGTTCCTCGGTCGCGCCGGGCGGCAGCTGGACGAGGGTGTAGATCGTGCCCTGGTCCTCTTCCGGCAGGAAGGCGCTGGGCAGGCGCAGGAAGAGCAACGCCATGACCAGGAGGATCGCGCCGTAGACCGCGATCCAGCGTCCGCTCTTGCCCAGGATGCGGCGGACCTGTTCCTGGTAGCGGTGGCTGGCGTGGTCGAAGTTGCGGTTGAACCAGCCGAAGAAGCCCCGCTTTGACGCCTCGTGCTCCTTGCCGACGGGCTTGAGCAGCGTGGCGCACAGCGCGGGCGTCAGCACCAGGGCCACCAGGATCGACAGGCTCATGGCCGAGACCAGGGTGATGGAGAACTGGCGGTAGATCACGCCCTGCGATCCGCCGAAGAAGGCCATGGGCACGAACACGGCCGCTAGAACCAGCGCCACGCCGATCAGGGCGCCGGTGATCTCGTCCATGGATTTGCGGGTCGCCTCCTTGGGGGAGAGGCCCTCCTCGCTCATCACGCGCTCGACGTTCTCGACGACCACGATGGCGTCGTCGACCAAGAGGCCGATGGCCAGCACCAGGCCGAACATGGTGAGCGTGTTGATGGAGTAGCCGAACACCGCCAGCACCCCGAACGTGCCTAGCAGCACCACCGGCACGGCGATGGTCGGGATCAGGGTGGCGCGCCAGTTCTGCAGGAACAGGAACATCACCAGGAAGACCAGGAGCACCGCCTCGGCCAGGGTCTTCACCACCTCCTCGATCGACTGTTTCACGAACGGGGTGGAATCCACCGGGATTTCGTAGCCGATGCCGGGCGGGAAGGCCTTCGACAGCTCCGCGACCTGCGCCTTCACCGCCTCGGCCGTGTCCAGCGCATTGCCGCCGGGCGCCAGCTTGATGGCCAGGCCCGCGGCCGACTTGCCGTTGTACTTGGCCAGCGAGTTGTAGTTCTCGGCGCCGAGCTCCACGCGCGCCACGTCGCGCAGGTACACATGCGTGCCGCCGCCGGTGTCCTTCAGGATGATCTGTTCGAACTGGGCGGGGGTCTGCAGGCGCGACTGCGCGCTGATCGTGGCGTTCAGCACCGTCCCGGGCGTCGAGGGCGTGCCGCCCAGCTGGCCGGCGGAAACCTGAGCGTTCTGGGCGCGGATGGCCGCGATGACATCGGCCGGGGTCAGGCTGCGGGACGCGAGCTTGTCGGGATCCAGCCAGATACGCATGGCGTACTGGGCGCCGAACAACTGGGTATCGCCGACGCCGTCCACGCGGCTTATCGGGTCCTGGAGCTTGGCGGCAAGGTAGTCCGCGAGGTCGGAGTTCGAGGCCTTTCCGTCGGTGGCGTAAAGAGCGACCACCATCAGGAAGTTGCGGGTGGACTTCACCACGCTGAGGCCCTGTTGCTGGACCTCCTGAGGCAGCAGGGCGACGGCCGTCTGCAGCTTGTTCTGGACCTGCACCTGGGCGATGTCGATGTCGGTGCCGCCCTCGAAGGTCAGGGTGACTGTCGCCGCCCCGGAGCTGTCGCTGGACGAACTGATGTACTCCAGCCCATCCAGACCCTTCATCTTCTGCTCGATGACCTGAGTTACGCTGTCCTCGACCGTCTTGGCCGAGGCGCCGGGGTAGACGGCCTGGATCGCCACCTGGGGGAGCGCGATGTCGGGATACTGGGCGATCGGCAGTGTGCGGATGGCGAGCGCGCCGGCCATCATGATCACGATGGCGACGACCCAGGCGAAGATCGGCCGGTCGATGAAGAAGCGTGACAGCATGGCGGGCCCCTAGCGCGCCGCGCCGATGATGGCGGGTTTCACGGCGACGCCCGGCCGCACCTTCTGCAGCCCCTCGACGATGACCCGCTCGCCGGCCTTGAGGCCGGCGGTCACCAGCCACTTGTCGCCGACGGTGCGAGAGACCGAGATAGGCCGCAGCTGGGCCTTGCCGCCCGCGTCCACCACATAGACCGTGGCCGAGCCCTTGGGATCGCGGCTGACCGCGGCCAGGGGGACGAGGATGGCCGAGGTCGCCACGCCCTGTTCGAGCTGCGCGCGGACGTAGAGGCCGGGCAGCAGGGCGCCATCGGGATTGGGGAAGACCGCCCGCAGGCCGACCGAGCCGGTGCCCTCGTCCACCGTGATGTCCGAGAACGCTAGCGTGCCCGCGATCGGATAGGTCGACCCGTCCTCCAGGATCAGCCGGACCTTGGCCGAGCTCGGCGCCTTCACGTCGCCCGTGGCCATGGCGCGGCGCAGCTTCAGCAGCTCCGCCGCCGACTGGGTGACGTCCACATAGATCTTGCCGAGGTCCTGGACCGTGGCCAGGGCGGTCGCCTGGTTGGCGGTGACCAGGGCGCCTGGCGTTACGGAAGACTTTCCGATCCGGCCGGAGATCGGCGCGCGGACCTGGGTGTAGTCGAGATTGATGCGCGCCTGCTGCACAGCGGCGCGCTGGGCCTGTACGTTCGCGGCGGCGGATTGGGCCGCGGACTGGGCGTCGTCGTTGTCCTGCTTACTCACCGCGTTGATGGCGACCAGCTCCCGGTAGCGGTCGGCCTTGAGTTTCGCCGAGGTGGCGGTTGCCTGGGCCTGGGCGAGCGCGGCGTTGGCGCTGTCGAGGCTGGCGCGGTAGATCGCCGGGTCGATCTGGTACAGGGGCTGGCCCGCGCGGACGGTGGAGCCCTCCTGGAACAGCCGGGCCTTGACCACGCCGTTCACCTGCGGGCGCACCTCGGACACCAGCGAAGCGGATGTCCGTCCGCTCAGCTCCATCGTCAGGTTCACAGGCTCGGTGCGGAGGACGACCACACCGACGGCCGCGGGGGCGTTCGGGTCCGGACCGGCCGGGGCCTTCGCCCCGCATGCAGACAGGAGGAGCGCCAGCGCAATCGCCGCGCCGGAGAGGATCGATCTGGGCATCCAACACCTGGAAAACAGGGATACTCGGGCGCAGGTCTTGACAATTCCGGCCCGGAAACTACAAGAATGAACGTTCATTCGCGGTCGCTGCCTAAATGAGCGCCTGCCAGAAGTCAATCCACCGCGGCCTGACCTGCGGCTCACGACAGGATCCCTATGGCGGAGGCCGCCCCAAAGCGGATGGATGCGGAAGCGCGGCGGCAACAGATCGTCGACGCGGCCTCCGACTGCGCACGCCGATTCGGCTTTCATGGGTCCAGCATGGCTGAGATCGCCCAGGCCGCCGCCCTGAGTGTCGGGCAGATCTATCGCTACTTCGAGAACAAGGAAGCGATCATCGCAGCCATCGTCGCGCGCGACATGGCCGAGATGCGCGACAGGTACTCCGAACTGAAGGACGGCGGTGCGCCCGTTCTGGAGGCGATCCTGACCAAGTGCTCGTCCGCTCTTGACGATCTGTACGAGGTCGATCGCGCGGCCCTGACCCTGGAGGTCGTCGCGGAGGCCGCTCGCAATCCCAAGGTCGGCGCCATCCTCCGGGCGGCAGACGCTGAAGAACGCGAAATGCAGCACGAACTGTTCCGTGCCGTCATTCCCGCCGGATGCAACGAAGCGGAGCTCGTAGCCCGGTGCGAAGTGATCAGCATGCTGTTCGAGGGCATGACGATGCGGGGTGTGAACAACCCCGACGGCGATCGGCAGGCCATCGCCCGCGTACTGCGCTCGACTCTCCGGCATCTGCTGGCCGAGCCATGCGGCGACCGCGTGTCCTGACGATCAACGTCAGATCTTTGGGCGTCACCTTCCAGATGACTGTTGGGACCGGCTCAAGATCTCATGCCCCTGCGTAGGCGTCTCCCGTAGCGCTGATGAACCGCGGGATGCGAGCGTCATCATCGGGCAGGCCGAGGAAGGTGGCTTCGCGAAAAGCTCGCGCGGGGTCGTGACCGATGTGTCGCGGTTCGAGACATCCCATGCCCTTTCGCCGCCCCAGAAGGAGTTCAACCGCCTGTTCGACGAACTTGGCTCCGGCTGGGAGTCCTTTTGCGGGCCTGTGGACGGCGCCGAGCATGAACGTGGCGGACATCAAGGATGGCTCGAGTTCACGCGTCGAACTGCCGGGCCTTCGCGCGGGATCTCCCGCTCGACCTATTCTGCCGCACAACGTCGAGCGCGCCGAAATTGCGGCGATCCTTTGAGCGATTGAGTCGAGGGAAGACCCCGAAGTCTCGATTAGGTATGTTCTAGCGATCATTGATCGGACGGGGGCGGACATGAAGGGTGACTTCGGGCGGAAGTCTCGTCCATGGGTCGTCGTCGCATGGGCGGTCGCATTGCTCACGCCCGTCGGCGCCGTCGCACTTCCGTTGACCAGTCTTAAGGATCAGGGTCTTGACGCGGCCTTTGGCAGCTATGCCCCACGCGGCGACTGTGCTCGAGAGCCCCGCATCACCCTCGACGAGACCGGTTTCACCTTTCGCGCCGATGGCCGCATGTTGCAGAGCCGGAGGTTCGAACGCGCCTTCTCGTACATGGGCCCAAGCTACGAAGGCATCAGCGCGGTGTTCTTCCCGTTTCCGGTGAGCAACAGCAATTTCGGCCCGGTGATCATGATTGTGAACGCCGACGAGAAGCCCGGCCTGATCCGTCTAGAAGCCGATGTGGCGCCCGGGCAGCGGCTCGACCCCTTCCACGGCGCCCTGACCAGGGCGGCTCCCTATCTTCGGTGCGGGGGCGCGGCGAAGGCGCCTCCTTCGCGTCCCGCAGACAAGGCGCCCAGCGCGCCTGCGAGGGCGTCCGCGCCGCCGGATTGGGGGAATCTGTCGTCCTTCGTCGATGATTACAGCGCCAATATCGCCCTTTTCGGCGCAGGTCCGATAGCGGCGGCGATCCGCGCTCAGTTGGGTGGTAAGACGACCGCGCTGCAGAAGAACCTGTCGGTGGCGACCCCTTTGAAGCGACAGGGATCGGCCTTCTACCTCTCCGGCAATGCGCCCCACCAGGGCGGTATGGAACAGGCCTACGTCCTGCTGGATACGAGCCGGCGCGCCGTGCAGGTCGGGCTGTGGGAACGCGGCAAGTTGAGCGTTTATTCGCCGCCAGGCCGCAGACTCGCGCCGCCCGCGGATATCCAAACGCTGTTGAACAACAGCCCACCCGAAGACGCCGTCGCAGCTCCCGGGACCCCCTGGGAGGTTGTGCCGGTGCAACGTCGCCCCCCCATGGCCTATGTGGATGTGGCGGCCTCCCCGAACATCAAGTCTTTCAGCCTGTTCTGCGACAACGGGCGGCCGATGATATCGATGCTGCTGAACAGGCCATCGACCCGGCCCTCAGTCACGGTGACCTGGAATTTCGCGCGCGGCCTCGTCAACATCCCGATGAGCCGGGGCAACGGGGAGGGGACGTTCTGGCAGGCCAATCTGACTGGTTCACCCCTGCTACCGACGCTACTGCGGCAATCTGGACCGGTCTATCTGCGCATAAACGGCCAGATGGAAGGGGAGGCGTCTCTGGTGGGGGCCTCCGCCGCTGTCAGGACCGCCTTGGGATCGTGCCAGAGGTTCTGATCGCGTGCGAACGGATCAAGAAGTTGCAGTTCCGCGGCTGGTTCGCATGGAGCGTGGCGGCGAACTCGATGGCATATGCTGCCTACGCTTCCGATAACGCCCGACGTGCATCATGAAGCTCAATGGTCACATCGCCAATCGTCTGGGCGGCCGCGAAAGTCGGGGCCTCGCCCAAAGGAGTACTGAGCTGGGCCTCAAGCCGGCGCCAAACACCCCTTAGGCCGCGGCCGAGAAGGCTATCGTATTCAAGCTTAGCGGAATACACTCTCCGCGCGAACGTAAGCGAGACACTGCCGATCATCCCAAACTCTTGGAACATTGCGGGCCTGCAGACTTGGCGTCCGATGGCGGCGGAATTCACGGGGGTTTGAACACAGAAGGGTAGCAGCCCTGGTTTCCAAGCGCCAGGAACCAAGCTTCAGCGTTGCCGTTAAGTATGTCAGCAGCAGACCCGCGACCAGGCGCGCCCGCGAAACTTCGAACCGGAAAACTTGAATGCGGACTTTTCAGCTGGGTTCTTGCAATGTTGGTTATTCAGGTCATGACCCTATCGGGTCGTGCGTCGGCACAGCGCAATCTGCGGCATCGGAGCCTAACTCAAAAGACCGAACGACCGCCGAACGGCCCCTGACCTCTTCGGAAGCGAGCCGGGAAAGCCTGGAGGGAGCGGTGACGTCGCCGCTTCGTGATTCGAACTTGATCAAATCCGACATTCCGCCAGTCCTCCTGCAGGCTGTCGCTAATCCCTACTCACGATCGGCTCAGCGCAGCTGCGCGACGCTGCGAAAGGAAGTTATCGACCTCAACCAAGTCCTTGGGGATGACTTCGACGAGCCTGAGCGGAATGAGCGCGGCGATGACCGGAACGGGGCATATGGCGTCGTCGCCAGCATCGTCTCGGATGTCATCCCAATGCGCAGTTGGATCAGAAAGCTATCCGGCGCGGAGCGGCGTGACCGCCAAGTTCAAGAGGCCATCGCCGCCGGAATTGCGCGCCGAAGCTACTTGAAAGGGATCGGCCAAGCGCGTGGCTGCAAGCGGCCCGCCTCGGCGCGCACGATCGTCACCACACCGCCGGCCGTGAAGCCCTAGCCGGATGAGGCGGCTTTTCCGTGCGCTGGCGCTGTCGGCGCTCCTGCTCGGGGGCTGCCAGACGCTTCCTCGTGTGCCGTATGGACTCGAAATGCTTCATGCGGCGAGTCCCAGCTACCGCTACGATTTCCTCGAACCCGATACCCGCGCCCGCTTCGTTCACGAGTTCGGGCGCGTGCAGCGCGAGCAAGCTGGCGACATTCAGCTTCTCGCCCTGTCGGGCGGCGGGGCCAACGGCGCTTATGGCGCGGGCGTTATGTACGGGTGGAGCCAGCGCGGCGACAGACCCGCATTCTCAGTTGTGACCGGCGTCAGCGCTGGGGCGTTGATCGCGCCTTTCGTCTTCGCGGGACCAGCCTTCGATCCGGCCCTTCGAGAGGCGTTTACGGATGGCCGCTCGAAGAACCTACTTCGGTCGCGGGGCCTCGGCGCATTGTTTCGGCCGGGTGTTTTCAAGCCGGAACCGTTGAGAAAACTCATCACCGACAGTGTTACGCCCGCCCTCATCGAGGCTGTAGCAAAAGAACACCGAAAGGGCCGGCGGCTCTTCGTCGCGACGACCAGCCTCGATACGCAGACCCAGGTGGTGTGGGACATGGGGGCCCTCGCGCAGCATAGAGACCCCGCCTCGCGTCTGCTTTTTCAAAACATCCTCATCGCATCATCGAGTGTTCCAGGCGTGTTTCCGCCGGTGTTGCTGACCGTCGAACGAGACGGGCACGCTGTTTCTGAACTCCACGCGGACGGAGGCACGGTGGCCAATTTCTTCGTCGCGCCGCAAGCTCTGCTCGCGGCTCCGACCCCTTCTACGGGCGCGGCGCATATCTTCATTCTGCTGAACAGCCGGACCACGCCCCGGTTTGTCGTCGTGCCGGTGGGTGGGCTCAAGATCGTCGCGCGTAGCTTCGACACTATGCTGAAATCCCTCACGGTCTCCGAGATTACCAATGTGAAGCTTGCCGCAAGCGAAAAGGGCCTCAAATTGGCGGTTGGAGAAATCCCGGACGAGTTGGACGAGAACTTTCTCGACTTCACCCAAGCCCACATGAATGCGCTTTTCTCCGCCGGCCAGCAGCGGGGGGCCGCCGGGACGGCGTTTCGGTTGATCGCCGGGACGACGGCTGCCACGCCACCCTAACCGACATGCGTCAGGCGTCATGAGACCCCAAAGTCGCGGCGATAGCCTGGCCTCAACTACACCCCCGAATAGGATTTGATCGCACAAACCAGACGAAAATCGCCGTCAAGCGCTGGCTGAGACCGCCCGTTGTTCTTCAGCTTTGCCGAGGCCCAGGTCCCGATCCAGGCCGGATAGTGTGCTTGGTCTATGGCCGGTTGGCGCGCGTCGGTGGCGGCATCCCGAGCGGCGGCCTCGCTCGTATGACCCTCAGGCGCTCGCAGATCGCGCCGGACTGTTAGGCGTGGGGTCTTTGTCTCTCGGGGGCGGCGACCGCCAGCTTCCTTGCCCAGCCCCTGGTGAAACATCAAGCGGACGCCTGCGTCGGAATCCGCATCGGCTGAAGAAGCGCCGATCAGGCCGGGCGGCGCCAATCGGCGGCGGAGGCCACGAACAGAGCCGCTAGGGCGCGACGCAGGCTGGCCTGCGCGTCAATGAAAGCCAGCTTCGCGCGCTGCGATTGACGCTGGGCGTCCAGCACCGAGAGCAAGGACCCGGCGCCGTTCTGATAGGCGAGGTTGGCGAGGCGCGCGTTTTCGTCCGCCGCCTGCGAGGCGTGGGCCTGAGCTTCGGCCAGGGCCTGGCCCTGGGCCGCCGCTTGCAACAGATCGGCGACTTGCACGAAGGCGACCAGCACGGTTTGCCTGTATTCCGCCAGCGCTTGGTCGCGGGCCGCCACGGCGGCCTTCTTTTCCGCCCGGAGCTGGCCGCTGTGGAAGATCGGCAGGCTGAGCGCCGGGCCGATCACCCAGCCGCCACTCTCGTAGTTGAATACGTCGCTGGGCTTCAGCGCGCTAAGCGTGAAATCCGGGGTCAGACGCAGCTGCGGATAGAGGGCGGCGGTGGTCACGCCGATGTCGGCCGTGGCGGCCTGCAGGCGCGCTTCGGCCGCTAGAATGTCCGGACGGCGGCGAACCAGTTCCGAGGGCATGCCGAGCGGGACGGCGGCTGGCACGGCGATGGACGCCAGGTCGATGTCCGGCGCGATCCAATCGCCCGGAGCCTCCCCCGCCAGCAGCGCCAGCGCATGTCGCGCCGTAGCCAGTTTAGACCGCAGCGGAGGCAACCGCGCCTCGTCTTCCGCCAACTGCGCCTGCGCCGTGACAACGGCCGCGCGCGGCGTGCCGCCGTCCTCGACGGCTCGGCGGGTCATTTCCACGTTGCGGCGGCTGTCGGCAATCATCTGCTCCGAAGCCGCGATCTGCTCACGAAGCGCGGCGACGTCGATGGCGCGCAGCACGACCTCGCCGCTGAGCGTGAGGTAGGCCGCCTCGCCCCGGGCCGCCAGCGCCGCGGCCTGAGCCTCGGCGCTTTCGATGCGGCGCCGCCCGCCGCCGAACAGATCGAAATCGAATGAGGCCGAAGCGCCGATTGAGTAGAGCGAGATCGTCGGGCTGGGGAAGCCTTCGATGCCGAACGAGGCGGTGTTGACGCGCTCGCGCTCCGCTCTCGCATGGCCGTCGACCTGCACGCCCGCGGCGCCGCGCACGGCGCTGGCGTTGGCGCGGGCGCGGGCCAGCGACGCATCGGCCGCGGCCAGGGTCTGATTCTGCGAAACCGCCTCGTCGACCAGGGCGTCGATCTGTGCCGACCCGAAGGCGGTCCACCATCGCGCCGGCGCCGCATGCGGATCGAGAGTCAGGCCGGGCGCCGCATCGCCCGCCATTGCGTATTTCGCGGTCTGTGGTGGACCCGGCGGTTCGAAGTCCGGACCGACTGTCGCGCAACCAAAGAGGGCCCCGGACGCCAAGAGACAGAAAAGGCTTCTAAGCATCCGCCGGCGCCTTCGGCTTACGTAACAATAGGATCAGCGGCGCCATTAGGATGCATAACCAGTAGAGGAGATGAAAACTGTCGATGTAAGCGACCATCGCCGCCTGCCGCACGACGCCGCGTGCGAAACTGGCAAGCCCTTGCACGGTGGTGAGGTCCACGCCGGCGGCAACGATGTTCTGATTGTCCGGCGTCGCCTGCTCGAGCAGGCGTGATTGTACGATCTTGGAATTATAGATTTGCAGCGCCCCGACCATGGATATGCCGACGCTGCTGCCGACGTTGCGCAACAGGGTGAAGAGCGAGGCCGCTTCCGTCCGTAGCGTAGGGGCGATGGTGGCGAAGGCGAGCGCGGAGAGCGGGACGAACACCAGGCCGACCCCCAGCCCCTGCAGGAAGCCAGCGAACAGCACCAGCCGCTCGTCCATCTGCAGAGAAAAGTGCGACATCTCGAAATAGGACCACCCGGTCAAGCCCACGCCGAGCAGCACGATGATCCGGCTGTCGATCCGCCCCATCAACCGTCCGACCAGGAACATCGCCAGGAAAGACCCCACGCCGCGCGGGATCTGAACGATCCCGGTGTGCAGCACCGGATAGCCGAGCAGGCTCTGCAGGAGCGTCGGCAACACCGCAGCCCCCGCGAACAGAAGGATGCCGACGAAGATGATCATCATCGAGGAGACGATGAAGTTCCTGTCGCTCAGGATCCGGCGGTCGAACAGTGCGCCGTGCGCAGTGGTGGCCAGGTGCGCGACGAATACCCACAAGCCGAGCAGGCAGACCGAAAGCTCGATCCAGATTTCGGTCGAGGCGAACCATTCCTGACCTGGCCCGCGGTCCAAGAGCGCCTGTAGGCCCGCAAGCCCCAGGGCCAGGGCGACATAGCCGAAAATGTCGAATTTGCGAGCGACCTTCGACCGTTCGGCCGGCAACGCCGCGCCGATCATGAAGAACGCGACCACGACCAGGGGCAGGTTCATGAAGAACACCCAGCGCCAGTTGAGGTTGTCGGTAAGCCAACCCCCGAGCACAGGGCCGATGATGGGCCCAAGCACCGCGCCCATTCCCCAGATCGACATGGCCTGGCCATGCTTATGCGGAGGATTAATGTCGAGCAGGATCGCCTGCGCCATTGGGATAAATATCGCGCCGCATCCACCCTGAAGCACCCGGAAAGCGACCATAGCGAAGATATTACTGGCAATCCCGCACAGCATCGACGCGACCCCGAAGCCGACGATGGTGGCCAGCATCAGGTTACGACGCCCGAACCTGCTCTCCAGCCAGCCGATCGCCGGCGTCACCAGGACGCCGGCGAGGAGATACGATGTCAGGACCCAACTAACCTGGTCCTGGGCGGCGGCGGTGCTGGCGCGGATCTGCGGCAGGATGACGTTGGCGATAGTCGATGCGATGGACGAAAGGATCGTCGCCAGGATCACCGCCGCGGTGATCAGCGTTCGCTGGGCGGGAGTGATCTCCCCGGCGTTCACACGCCGTCTCCGGATTTGGCCGGCGGATGAGCGCGCGTGTCCACCTTAACCTTACCGCTCAGGCCGACGGCCAGCGCAACGTCGGCCGGCGCCTCGTCGAAGGCGATGCGTACGTTCAATCGCTGCACTACACGGACCCAGTTCCCGGTGGCGTTCTCGGCGGGCAAGACAGCGAAGCTGGAGCCGGTGCCGGGCGACAGGCTTTCCACATGGCCGCGGAAGGATCGGTGGGGGTAGGCGTCGATCTGGATGTCGGCCGTGTGTCCGGGCCGCAGCAAACCCAGCTGATTCTCCTTGAAGGCCGCATCCATCCAGGGTCGGCCAGAGATCAGCCAGAAGACGGTCTGCGCCGGCTGCACATAGGAGCCAACCTGCAGCTGGGATACGCGTGCCACCACGCCATCGGCCGGCGCGACCACCTCAGTGTGGGCAAGGTCGTTACGCGCCTGTTCGAGCGCGGCCCGAGCCTTCTGCACCAACGGGTGCTCATCCGCCGAAATGTCGGGATCGCCGCCGAGGTCGGCCAGGGCGGTGGCCTGCGCCTGCGCCTGTGCAAGGAGTTGGCGCTCGGCGACGGTCGCGGCGTTGGCCGCCTGGTCGACATCGCGTTGTGAAGCGACGCCGGCGTTGAAGAGGTTTCGCTGCCGAACCGCCTCGCTCCGCGTGTAGGCGGCGTTGGCCTGGGCGACGCCCTGGTCGGCGAGGCTCTGACGATAGGTCGCGCGCAGGCCCGCAACGCGCAGCCGAGCACTCGCCAGTTCGGCTTCCGCGCGGCTCACGGCCGTCTTGAAATCCGAGTCGTCCAAACGGAACAGAACGTCGCCGGCGTGTACGTGCTGGTCCTCCTTGACGAGTATATGCACGACGCGGGCGCGGACGCTGGAACTGATCGGAACCCTCGCGGCGGCGACGGTGGCGTTGTCCGTGGAAACCAACCCGGCGTTCATCAGCAGCCAGCCGGCAATCGCCAGTGCGACGAGCACCGGCGGCACGATCATCAGCAGCAGCCGGCGCCGGTCCAAGGCGCGCAGGCGCTGGCCGAGGCTAGCGCCGGGGGGGGATGGATCCATGAGAAAACTGTTCCGCCGCGATGGATGCGATCACTTGGGGACACGGATACGGTTGACAGCTGATTGAGCCAATTGATATTTCATCACGATTAAAATGAACGATGTTCAATTCAAATCGCTGGATCTCAATCTCTTCAGAACCTTCCTGGCTGTGCTGGAATGCCGAAGCGTCAGCATCGCCGCCCGCGACCTATCTATAACGCCATCGGCTGTCTCGCACGCGCTCACCCGGCTTCGTGCCGCGCTCGGCGATCCGTTGTTCGAGCGCCGAGGGGGCGGAATGACGCCCACCCCCTACGCCATAGAGCTAGGCCGCCGCGCCGCGCCGGCCCTGGAAGGCCTTCGCAGCGCCATTGAACCGTTGATCTTTGAGCCACGGGACTCGGAGCGCCAGTTCGTGCTCACCGGAGGCTCCTACGCGGCGGCCGTCATCCTGCCGAAGCTGCTCGATAAAATACGGGAAACCGCGCCTCGCGTGCGCATTCGGTTCCTGCCGATCGCGGCGGATTTCGTCGATTCGGTCGAGCGGGGGCGTGTCGATATCGCCTTCGGAACTGGCCCGCCGCGCTCGGCGCGGGTGGAGTGGTTGCCCTTGCTCCTGGACGACATGGTCTGGGTGGCGCGGCGCTCCCACCCGCACGTGCGCGCGCCGCTGACCATGGCGATGCTGTTGCGGGCGCGCCACGTCGTGCTCGATAACCTGCGCCCGGTCGTCGGCGATGAGTATCACGAAGCCCAGTTCCTGCTGGACGAGGTGCGGGAATTGCGGACCGCCCAGGCGCTCGATTTTGAGGATGGACGGGTGGTCGCCAGCGCGTCCGACCTTTCCCACGCCTTCACCGCGGTCCTAGGATCCGACGCGGTAACCCTTACGCTGCGCCGCTATGCGCAGGCTGCCGCTCCGGGAGTCATACAATTGCTTGAGCCGCCGCACCGCACGCCCAAGGTGACGATCGGCGCGGTCTTCGCCAGTGGTCGCGATCTCGGCGTCAACTGGCTCCTCGAGCAGATTAAGGAGTTTCTGGCTAAAGACAGGTGAGCAGGGGGTCCACGGCCGGATCACGCGCCAGGAGTCATGCTCCCCCGCCCAGAAGGGCGGCGAAAATGGTCTCCGAGTCGAAGCTCGGTAGCCCAGCCATTCCACCGCGCCATTCGCGGTGGACGAGCGCCGCGCTCTGCGTCGATCTGAAGATCGACCGCTGCCGAACGGCTGAATAGGCATTCTAAGCCCGTTTCACCGACAAGATCTAGTTTGCCTCCGCATTTCGTCCCGCAGCCGGATTGGTCCGGCAACGATACATGACCTCGTGGGGTGGCGCCTTTACAGGCCCGGCGGAGCTTGGCAAGGTGGGCAATATTGACCCACTTCTCTGCACTCCGGAAACGCCGGAAGCTGCTAGAGCGCGGCGCACGTGAAGCTCAAGCGGAACGCACTCAAATGTATAAGCGAGTCCTGCTCGCCTACGACGGATCGATCGAAGGTCGATCGGCGCTTCGCGAGGGGGCGTTGCTGGCCAAACACTGTGAAGCCCGGGTGTTTCTGCTGTCGATTGTGGCGGAAACTGCCGGCGTAAGACTTGCCGAAAGCGTCTATGCAGGCGTCATCGCCAAGGAAGGCGAGGTCTACCAAGGCATACTCGATGAAGGCGCGGAAAGGCTGAAGCAATTGGGCCTGTCGGCGGTGGCCGCGCTGGAATTCGGCGAGCCGGCGCCCACCATTGCAGGCTTCGCGAGGCGGGTGGAGGCCGATTTGGTTGTGGTCGGCCATAGGCATCGCGGCGCGCTGGAACGATGGTGGACAGGCAGCACCAGCGCCCATCTTCTTGACCTCGTCGAGTGCAGTCTGCTTATCGCGAAGGACACCAGCGCGGATGAGGGGCTGCAGGCGAAGACCCCGGTCGGTCGCTCGTAGACCTACGGGCGGCTCGGCGTCGGCCACATCCTGACGGTGAACTGCACCCGCGAGTGCCTGGCGCTGGTGGCCGACACCTCGCTGTCGGGACGCAGGGTGGCGCGCGAGCTGGACGCCATCATCGCTCAGCGCGGGCGCCCGGATATGATCGTCAGCGACAACGGCTCAGCCTACCGCTCCAAGCTCTTCGTCAAGACCCTGCAGACCGCCGGCGCTCGGCCTTGCCGTTGGTCTTGGGGGTAATGAGACGCTCTTCCGCTCGCTGCCTCATGCTCGCACCGCGCTGGAGAACTGGCGGCGGGACTACAACGAAGCCCGGCCTCACTCGAAGCTCGGCTGGCTGACGCCCAGGGACTACGCCAGAGCCATATCCGGAGACGCCGGCCGGCACGCTGCGGACCCTGACCTCTCCGCGCGCCGGCCTCTTCCAACACCAGCCGAGCAAGGCTCAGATCAACCCAGGACTCTCGTTATCGCTGGATGAGAATTGGGGGTCATGTGTAGACGACCTCCAAGACGCAAGGGTGAAATTGACGTTCGGCGCTCGGTCGAGTGCAGTCATGTGTTCGGCCTGTTGCTGCAGCGGTCGAGGCTGCTGGCCTTGATGAAGTCCGCGGACTGGCTCCCTAATCACGTCAACGCGCTCGAAGCGCTCTGACCCCCTGGGTTTGACTGGTCCCCGGCTGCGGCCGGTTCGTCATCACGTCTCATCACTCTGGCGTCTACGGCGTCGGTCCGGGTGACCGTCGCCGATCTCTAAGCTGCTGCGGGCTTGTAGACCTCCTGCCGGGCCATCAGCACCCAGGCGATCCGCGCCGTCTTGTTCGCCAGCGCGACGGCGGCGGCCTTCGGCTTCTTGCGCTCGAGAAGGCCCTGGATCCAGGCGCCGCCGACACCGCGTTGGCGGGCCATACGGAGCACGGCTGTCGCTCCGACCACCAGCAGGCGTCGCAGATAGCCGTCGCCCATCTTGCTGATCCCGGCCTGCCGCTTCTTACCCCCGCTGCTGTGAGCGCGAGGCGTTAGACCGAGCCAGGCGGCGAACTGGCGCCCCGATCGGAAGAGGGCGGGGTCGGGCGGACTGGCGGCCAGGGCGCTGGCGGTGATCGGCCCGATGCCTGGGATCGTGGCGAGCCGCCGGCTGGTGGCGTCCTGCCGATGCCAGGCGAGGATCTGATGCTCCAGTCGTTCAATCTCCGCCCGAAGCGTCTCCAGCTGCCCCGCGAGTCCCCGGAGCGCGGCCTGCGCCAGCTCCGGCAACCGTTCCTGCTCCAGGATCAGTGACCTCAGCGCCGCCTGAACGCCTGCGGAGCCCTGCGCTGAAACCATCCCGAATTCGCCGAGGTGACCCCGAAGTGCGTTGATCAGCATTGTCCTCTGGCGCACCAGGAGGTCGCGGGTTCTGTGCAGCATCAAAATCGCCTGCTGGGCCTCGGTCTTGACGGTGACGAAACGCATGGTGGGCCGGGTGACGGCCTCCGCGATCGCCTCCGCGTCGGCGGCGTCCGTTTTGCCGCGCTTCACATAGGCCTTCACATAGGCTGGCGGCATCAGCCGCACCTCGTGGACGACCGCCATCAGCTGCCGGCCCCAGTGATGGGCCGACGCACAGGCCTCAATCCCGACCAGACAGGGCGACAAGCCCTCGAAGAAGGGAAGAACCTGGCTGCGTCGCAGCTGTTTGCGCACCACCACCACGCCTGCAGCGTCGATCCCATGTACCTGAAAGACGTTCTTCGCCAGATCCAGCCCGACGACGGCGACCTCTTGCATGATCCGCTCCCTAGACGTGACGTCCCTATCGACGACACATAAGCGAACCCGGTTGGGTGGAGGTCGTCCACACCATCACGTCAATCGCCGTCCCTGGATATGCTATCGGGATTTGGTCTTGGAGGTCACTCCGAGCCGTTTGCGTTCTAGGGCAAATGGCCGTCAAAGGCGGTCCGGGAAACATTGGGCACCCTTTCGACCTGAGCGTCGATCTTCCGGAGCCGGTCGATCCCGACGAGGTGACAGCGACTCTCTAGGACCGCGTGCTGACGGTGAAAATGGTCAAGGCCGCATGGGCGCGCGGTGAAGCAAGACGCGTTCCCGTGCGCAAAACCTCAATTCCTCCGAAACAGGCGAGCCAAGAAGGCGGCCAGGCCTACACCTGAGAGGATGACGATGGCGATCCGGCCGATCGCGGCGGCCTGATCGTCCTTCGCGACGATGACGACGGCTGCAGCGACGATGAGGGCCGCGACCACGATCCCGAGCGAAACGGTATCGCTTGCCCGCCTGACCGCTCGCGGCAGATCGGCCAAGTCTGGACTTGAGACTTGGACGACAATGCCGTCACGGCTGATGCGGCCGATGCCGCGCCGGATCGCCTCTGGCCCGATGGCAAGGATCTGATCCAGTTCCTTGAACGTCCGGAAGGCGCGGGTGGCCAGCGCTTTAGGCGCAAACCGAGACGCGAAAGCCCGGACAACTACGGGCGCGATAGCGGCGACGACATCCAGATCGGGATCTAGCGTCCTCGCCAGGCCCTCAGCGATGCCCAGAGCGCGCATGAGGAGCAGCAGGTCCGGCGGCAAGGTCAATGCGTTTTCTCGGGCGATGGATATGAACTCGCTGATCGCCTCCGCAAGCCGTATTTGTCGCCCGGAATCGGCGGCGTAACGCAGGAAGAATTGCTCGACACCTTGTTCAAGGCCGGGCGGCGGGGGTCCGGAGCGGCCAGCCCATTCCATCAGCACATCAGAGACCGCCGCGACATCGGCATCCACGAGGGAGCCGAGGACCACGAGGACCTGCTCTCGCCTTTTCGCCGAGAGTCGCCCGACGGAGCCGAAGTCCAACAGCGCCAGACGACCGTCCGCAGTCACCAGAATATTTCCTGGATGAGGGTCCGCGTGGAACACCCCGTCCAGCAGGATCATGCCCAGCAGCCCCCTCGCGGCATCGGGCGCCAGGGCGCGCGCCAAGGCAGGCTCTTCGTTGCGGAACGCGGCGTTAGGACTGCGGCCACGGATGCGGGCGCTGACCATGGTCCTTTCCGTGGTAAATCGCTCATGAACGAGCGGCACATGGAAGACGCTTGCGCGTCTGCGGACCTCCGTTTGATTGCGAGCTTCGATCCGAAAATCGATCTCCTCGAGAAGGGCTTCGCTGAGCTCCGTTACGACACGCACAGGCTGATGTCGACGCAGGCCCGGCGCGCGACGCTCGATGACGCGAGCAGCGGCCAAGAGTAGCCGCAGATCAGCGCGCATGACCGCCTCGATCCCCGGTCTGCGAACCTTGAGCACGACGTCTTCACCGGTCATGAGCCGCGCAGCGTAGACCTGCGCGATGGACGCAGCCGCAATCGGCGTCGTCGAAAATTCGGCGAAAAGCTCTTCCGGCGGCGCGCCCAGATCGATCGTCAGCTGTTCGCGCAAATGGTCGAAGGGCACTGGAGCCACGTCGTCGTGAAGCCGGCCGAGCCGCTCGGTCAGCTCTGGCGGAAGCAGATCGGACCGTGTCGCGATGATCTGGCCTAGCTTCACGAATGTGGGCCCGAGTGCCTCAAGAGCCGCAACGAAGGCCTCGTATGCCGAGCCCTCGTTCGCCTCGTCGGAAGCCGCGCCCCGGAGCAGACCCAGCCGCACCAAAACAGGCCGCGCGGCTGTAGGGGCTAAGGTGTGGATCACCTTAGCGAGACGACGATAGTCGTTGGGCGAAAGGGTCAAGGGTGCCATAGAGCCTCGATGCTTGATCGCTCCCCGCGGCGCAAGGCCGTGGGCGCGAACCGGTGCACCCCTCAGGGGTTATCTCTGGCGGCCCATGTGGAGGATCAGCTTTTGACTAGCTACATCATTGGGGGTCTAAGCGCTCTGATGATTGTGGCGGGCATTGCGGGCCTGACTTTCGCCATTCGAGGCCTACGAGAATAGAATTCCGCGTGGCGAGGGCGTAACGTCTGCAAGGAATGCCTAGCCGGCGTGGCGCCGCCACGCAGGCGCCGGCCCCGTCGCCGTCTGACCTGGCCTCGGAAGACGCCCGTTTGCGGCGCGAGAACGAGCGGCTGCGGATGGAGCGCGACATCCTAAAAGCCGCGCTCATCTTCGGATCGGCCTCCCGATGAAGTTCGGGTTCGTCGATGAGCATCGCGCGGTGTTGCCGGTTCGGGTGATGTGCGCGGTCCTGGGTTGTCGGCCAGCGGCTACTATGCGTGGCGCTCGCGGCCGGAGAGCCGGCGCGCAGCGGCCAACAGCGCGCTGACCGAAGAGATCCGCCGGATCCACGCCGACAGCAGCGGGACCTACGGCTCGCCTCCGGTGCATGCCGTGCTGCGCGACCACGGCCGCCACGTCGGGCGCTCGCGGATCGAGCGGCTGATGCGCCGGGCCGGCCTGCGGGGTCTTGCGGCTCTGCCCCGGCGCACGCGCACGACAGACAGCCGCGACGGCTATCCGATCGCGCCCAACCGCCGGCCGCAAATTCACCACCCAGGCGCCGAACCAGGTCTGGCTCGCCGACCTCACCTACATCCCCACCGGCGAGGCTGGCGATCATCATCGGCAACCTGGACATGCTCGCTCGCCGGTTGACGGACGATGAGGGCCGCCGCCGCTTCGTCGATCAGGCGCTTGAGGGCGCGCAACGCGCCGCCCGCCTCACTCAGAGCCTACTCGCATTCTCACGCCAGCAGCCGCTCGCGCCGAAGTCGGTGAATGTGAACCGTGCGGTCAGCGCGATGTCACAGATCCTGCGCAGCACCCTGGGTGAACAGTCGTCATCGAGACGGTCCTTGGCGGCGGGCTCTGGCCGGCGTTGATCGACCAGTCGCAGCTCGAAAGCGCCGTGCTCAATCTGGCGATTAACGCTCGGGACGCCATGCTGGACGGCGGCAAGCTCACCATCGAGACGACCAATGCCTTCCTCGATGAGGCCTACGCGCGCACGGACGTGAGCGTGAAGCCAGGCCAATACGTGCTGCTCGCGGTCACTGACACGGGGACCGGCATGCCGCCCGAGGTGATCGAGAAGGCGTTCGATCCGTTCTTTACAACCAAGGTCGCGGGCCAGGGAACGGGGCTTGGGCTCAGCCAGGTGCATGGGTTCCTCAAGCAGTCGGGCGGCCACGTGAAGATCTACAGCGAGCCCGGCGCCGGCACGACGGTGAAGCTCTACCTCGCCCGCAGCCGCGCGCCGGCGGATATGGGCGCCGGAGCTGCGGAGCCGCCGCCCGAGGAGTCGCCCACCGGGACCTGGGTGCTGGTCGCAGAGGACGAAGCCGGTGTGCGCACCTTCGCCAGCGCGGCGCTGCGCGACCTCGGCTGTCGCACGCTCGAAGCGCCAAACGGACGGACGGCCCTGGAGGTCCTTACGAACCATCCCGAGATCGAGCTCCTGCTTACCGACGTGGTCTTGCCGGACATGAGCGGCCGGCGACTCTGCGAGGAAGCGATGAACCCGCGGCCCGATCTCAAGGTGCTGTTCATGACCGGCTACACGCGCAACGCCATCGTGCACGCCGGCGTGCTCGATCCAGACGCTCGGCTTCTGACCAAGCCCTTCACCCTCTCGCTCCTGGCCGCCAAGGTCCGCGAGGCGCTGAGCGAGTAGGTGCAGCATGGAGATGGCGTATCGAGAGCCTGGGAGGCTGAGATTGCCGAGCTGCAAAGGATCATGTCGGGGTTTGACTTGCGAGAGGAGCGCAGGCGGGGAAAGCCCTGCTAGAGCGGGACTCGATTAGACGGAACCGTATCCGGCGTTGGCGAAGTAGTTGGCGCACTCCTTAGGGGTGAAGAGGTCGAGGAGCTGGCCGGCTTTGCGCCAGGTGGCCTCGACATCCCTGGGCTGGGCGTTGCGCATGAGGTGCTTGAGCTTGGCGAAGACCTGCTCGATGGGGTTTAGGTCTGGCGAGTAGGGCGCAGGAAGATCAGGTGGGCCTTGCGGGCGCGGATGGCGGCGCGGGCGGCCTTGCCCTTGTGGCTGCCGAGGTTGTCCATGATCACCACGTCGCCGGGCCGCAGCGTGGGGGCCAGGATCCTGTCGACGTAGAGGTGGAAGGCCTCGCCGTTGATCGGCCCGTCGAAGACGAACGGCGCGTCGATCCGGTCGCACCGCAGCGCGGCGATGAATGTCAGCGTCTTCCAGTGGCCATGCGGCGCATAGGCTCGCAGCCGCCGGCCGCGCGGCCCCCAGCCCCTCAGAGGCGCCATGTCGGTCTTGATCCAGGTCTCGTCGATGAAGACCAGGCGCGAGGCCTCGATCCGTCCCTGGTGCGCGCGCCAGCGGGCCCTGCGGCGGGCCGCGTCTGCTCCTCGGGCAGCAGGGTTTTTTTTGAAGCTCAGGGCCTCGTCGTGGACGAACACCCAGACCGCACGCGGCTGGGTCTTCACCCCGCGCGCCGCCAGCTCCGCCGTCAGACCCCGCAGCGTGAACGGTCCCGCCCGCACCCGCCACCGAAGCCACTCGGCGACCTCCCCGGACAGCGTCCGCGGCTTGTAGCCGCCGACCTGCGCCGGAGCCACCGACCCCGTCTCGCGCTCGCGACACGTCCACTTCGACACGCACGATGGGCTGATCCGCAGCGCCGCCGCGATCTGCCGGTGTCTCACCCGCCGCCTTCCGAGCCAGCGCCCGCTCGCGAAGGTCCATCGAAATACGGAGCTGTCATCCAAGCTGCCTCCATCCAGCATCCCAGATGAATCAGCTTCACACTGATTTGAGAATCTGGAGGGTTCTGTCTGGTCGCGGGCGGGGATCAGGACGGCTTGGCGCAGGACGCGACCAGATTGAAGCCGGATTGAGCTGAACCGCGGGATGGCGGTCTGGCTATGGGGATTAGGGGCTCGGCGGCCGGTCCAAGATGGCCGCGGGGTGCGGCGGGAGGCGAGACGGACCGTCTGTAGACCCCGGGCCCGTCCGAGATTTTGGTCTGCGAGGATGTCGAGAGATCGCGTGGAGCGAGTCAGCCTCGCCCCGCGGGACGCAAGCGACGATCAGCGCGCGCGGAGTGTCGCCGGCAGCCTGGAGGGCTCCGGTCGGCATTGTGGCGGAGGGGACGGCCTTCGGACGTGTCATGACGTATCTGGCCATGCGCAGCGGGCCGGACGCCGAGCGCCGAGCGGCTTCATTAGGCCGCCGCAGCACGGGCAGATTTCCAAGGAGCGGCCGGTGAGCCGGCGATAGCGCTCGCGATAGTCGGCCGGTGGGACGAGCGGCGCGGGCGGTGGCGTCGTGAGCAACCGGCGACAGATCGCGAGTTTGGCGACCCGGTGGCCGTTGGCGAGGAAGCCATAGTGACGGATGCGATGGAAGCCGTCCGGCAGGGTGTGCAGCAGGAAGCGGCGGATGAACTCGTCGGCCGCCAAGGTCATCAGCTTGGTCTTGTCGTGATGGCGATAGTCCTTCCAGCGGAAGGCGACCTCGTGGTCGTTGAGGCTGGCGAGCCGACTGTTGGCGATGGCGACCCTATGGGTGTAGCGCCCGAGATAGGCCAGCACCTGCTGGGGACCGCCGAACGGAGGCTTGGCGTAGACCACCCAGTCGATCCGGCGCATCTCGGCCAGGAAGCGAGCGAAGGCGGCGCGCTCCGGTCTCGAACGCGGCTTGGAGGTCTTGAAGTAACAGCCGGCGGTAGAGGCGCGAGAGCACGCGCACGGGCAGGAAGAAGCCGGGTCGACAGGACACCCACCGGGCCGTCGGGTGACGGTCCGCCGCCAGGCACGACGCAATGGACGTGGGGGTGATGATGCAGGTTCTGCCCCCAAGTGTGGAGCAGCGCGACCACGCCGAGCTCGGCGCCCAGGTGTCTGGGATCTGCGCCCAGGGTCCGCAGCGTCTCGGCTGCCGCCTTGAACAGGATGGCGTAGAGCGTCGCCTTGTTCTGGAAGGCGATCTCGGCGACCTGCGCCGGCATCGTGAAGACGACGTGGAAGTATTGAACTGGCAGCAAGTCGGCTTGCCGCGCGTCGAGCCAGTCGGCGCGAGCCAGACCCTGACGCTTCGGACAATGCCGATTGCGGCAGGAGTTATAGGCCTGGCGCACCAGGCCGCAGTCTGTGCAGTGCTCGGCGTGACCGCCCAGGGCCGCAGTGCGGCAGGCTTCGATGGCGCCCATGACGCGCCGCTCGACGCGCCCGAGGTGACCCTCATGGGCAAGGCGATACGCCGGGCCGTTGCGGCGGAAGACGTCCGCCACCTCCAGGGCCGTGCGCACGAGCCTGCTCAGGCTGGCGGCACGACCTCGACCTGCAGCCGATCGAGCGGGCTGACGGTTTTGCCGATCGTGTGCGTCGCCACCTGGGTATAGCGCGCCGTGGTCGACAGGTTGCTGTGTCCGAGCAGCGCCTGGATGATGCGGATATCGGCGCCGTCCTCCAGCAGGTGGGTGGCGAAGCTGTGGCGCAGGGTGTGGACTGTGACGTGCTTGTCCAGGCCCGCGGCGGTGCAGGCAGACCGGCAGGCGGCATACAGCACCTGGCGATCGATCGGTCGGCTCTCCGCGCGGCCGGGGAACAGCCAGCTCGTCGGCCGCGCCAGGCGCCAATAGGTCCGCAAGATGCCCAGCAGCTGCGGTGACAGCATCACGTATCGGTCCTTGCCGCCCTTGCCGTGCTCGACGCGGATCACCTTGCGGCCGCTGTCGATGTCCGTGATCTTCAGGCCCGTGACTTCCGACGCGCGCAAGCCGGTCGCATAGGCTGTGGTCAGGGCTGTACGGCTCTTCAGGCTCGGCACCGCCTCGAGGAAACGCACCACCTCGTCCATGCTCAGCACGACGGGCAGCTGCCGCGGCTGGCGCGCGTAGGGAATCCGCTCGGGCACATCGGACCGGCGCAAGGTCACACCGTAGAAGAAGCGCAAGGCGCAGACGGTCTGATTAAGCGCCGACCAGGAGATTCCTGCGGCCACCAGATGCACCTGGAACGTACGCACATCCTCTAGGTCCAGCCGGTCCGGCGAACGGCCGAAGAACCGGCTGAACTTCGTAACAGCATGAACGTAGGATCGCTGGGTCGCCGGTGACAGGTTGCGGACTGTCATGTCCTCGATCATACGCCGGCGTAGAGGGCTCACTTCGGCCATCTTGGGGTCTCCTGTCTGATGGGCTTGGCTCGACACCAAATCCTCTCAGACAGGGGCTTCCTCGCGCCAGCCCCGGCGCGCGCCCGTACCGCGTCAGCGGTTTAGTTCAATCCCGATTCCGTCAGATCGGGTCACGCTCTAAACCCTTGATGGAAAAAACGTCGTCATCATTCAGGGCTTCAAAGAGTACCTTGCCTGGGCGCGATTGCGCGGACCACGACACGCGTCGTGGTCCGTACCTCTTTTAGGCGTCGCGCCCACACACGGCCCCAGCGCGTTGATCGACACTGAACGAATGGCCGGCGCCCTGGGCATGGGCCAAGGCTTCGAGGGCTCCGCAATGGCCTGGGATGCCGCCTCAGTCCTGGCACCGCGCGGCGTCTTCGCCGGCAATGTAGCGAGAATGCTCCACTTCCGGGTCGCCGGGGGACGTCGGTGAGGGTGACCCGGTGCTCCCGCCGTCTCAGCAGATCGCCAAGCATAGGCTTGCAAATCAGAGCGCCGACCGGATCGGAACGGCCTCGGCAGGCCGTGGGTCAGCCGCAAAGGTCTGGTTGCGACCTGCCGAGGCTCCAGACGAGGAGAGCCAGTCTGGACACCCACAATGGGACGCCGGACAGCAAACATCAAGCCCGCCTGTTTCCGTCCCAGCGAGTTGCGGCGAGCCCTGAGCCAGCCTGATGCGACCGGCGAGCCTGGGGCAGCGAGCCCGTCCGTCGTTCCGATCGGCTCTCGGAACGGTTCAAGGCGGACGCCATGTCAGGGGGGCCACAGGCGCCGGCGAGACGGTCCGAAACGCCGTCGCGGCTAGACCCTGCGGCTCGCCAGCCGCGAAAAGCGCCTGCATATGAGGCCGGCTGAAGTCCAGGAAGTTCTCGTCCAACTCGTCGGGGATCTCACCCACCTCCAGCTTCAGGCCCTTGTCGCTTGCGGCAAGCTTCACGTTGGTGAGCTCGGAGCGAGTGAGGGATTTCAGCATGGTGTCGAAGCTTCGCGCTATGATTTTGAGGCCGCCCACCGGAACGACGCAAACCGCGGCGTGGTCCGACTGTTGAGGAGGATGAAGACGCGCGCCGCCCGCGTGGTGCGCGTCGGGTCGCCGAGCAAAGCCTGCGGCGAAGAAGTTGGCCACCGTGCCGCCATCGGCGTGCAGCTCAGAAACCGCCTGGCCGCCCCGTTCGAAGGTCAGCAATACGGGGGGGAAGACGCCCGGAATGCTCGACGAGGCGATCAGGATGTTCTGAAACAGCTGACGGGACTCGGGATCGGTGCGCTGCGCCAAGGCCCCCATGTCCCACACCACCTGCGTCTGAGTGTCCAGGCTGGTCGTGGCGATATAGAGCCGCCGACCCTTCCGGTGCTCGGCTCCCACGGCCTCGACGAGACCGGGCGTAACGCTGTTGGTGATGAGCTTTCTCAAAGGTTCCGGCTTGAAGACGCCGGGCCAAAGCAAGGCGCCAAGGCCTCGCGATCGAAGCAGATTCTTCGCGCGGCCATCCGTGAAGGCTTCGCGAAGGGCCGGATCAAAGGCCGATCCTGCGAAGACGAACGGTGCAATCAGCGCGCCCGCGCTGACCCCCGTTACGACGTCGAATTCAGGCCTGTCGCCACGTCTGCCCCATCCGTACATGACGCCGGCGCCATAGGCGCCATTGGCGCCGCCGCCCGAAAGAGGAAGTAGCTGAAGCTCGCCACTGGGGTGTTCGCGCCCCACGCCGCCGATATCTCCAAGGAAACGGACGCGGGTCCCGGGCTCGATGAAATTGTAGCGGTAGTCCGGGCTCGCGGCGTGAAGCGTCTCGAGCGCATAAGGGACGCGCGGAAGGGTCTGACAACCGCCGAGGAGGAGCGATGCAAGCGCCAGCGCGGCGAGGACGCGTCTCATCGTTAGCTAGGGCTTCACCGCGGGCAGGCTCCCGGCGATCGCCCGCGGCGCGGCGGGCGGCTTGCAGCCTCGGGCCTGTCCCACACCCTTCAAGTAGCTTCGGCGGGCTATACCGGCGGCAATGGCCTCTTGAACCTTGCGGTCCCGACGCTCCGCCCCGGAGAGCTTCCTGATCCAGCTGCGCATCGGGATGATGTCGGAGACGACGCTCGCGACCACGCCATAAGCCGCTTTCTCATCGCCGTCTTCGGCCTCTCTTTCAGGGCTTCGGTCGTCGAAATCATCCCCGAGGACTTCGCTCAGGTCGCTGATTTCCTTTCTCAGCGTCACACAACTGCGCTGCCCTGATCGTGCATAAGGATTGTCCACTGCCTGCACGAGGATCGGCGGGATCTTGGTCTTGATCAGGTTCAGATCCCGGAGCGGCGACGTCACGGCGCCCTCTAGGCTTTGTTGGTTCTGCTCCGAAGACGTGAGGGGGCGTTGCGCGATCTTCCCCTTCTCAGCCTTGGGGTCTGAGGGCGCTGGCTGCGGCTGAGCGTCGGCGGAACCGGCCATCGCCGCGACGGCGCCCAGCAAGATTGAGAGAATGACCGATCTTGAAGCCCTGCGCATCGTGCCACTTGACCCTATGGATGTTTTGCGAGACCGAGTCGCACCGCGACGAACTCGTGATGCAACGATTGCGGCGAAGCTTGGTTGCAGCTTTGGCGGGTCCTTCGTGGCCCAAGCCGGAGGCGGTTGGCTGTGAGCCACCTGATCGACCCCGAATTCGCCGCCTTGCCGGCTATTCTCATAGACTAGCAAGATGCGCGGCTTACAGGCGAAGTGCGGCGAGGGGGGGCGGACTGCGGGCCGCCCCGAAAGGTTCAGCTGTGATGTTCTCGGAGTACGCCGGCAGGGCGCGAGGCATCGAGAGGCGCGTCAGTCGGGCTGAAGTTCACCCCGTTCGGGGCTAAAGTGAATTCGGCGGCCTTTTTGCAGCGCCCTTCTTCATGCTGCTAAACCTGTTTCGAGCCGACGTCGAGAATCGTGGCGACAGCGGAATCCTTGAGCTCGGCCAGGAATCGCGGGGCCCATCGCAGGCGTCGCGGGCGTTTTGAGCTTGTCGCGCGCCGCTA
>Ga0255338_1001300_pt1 | contig 48871 bp, 56 predicted proteins | sample MeOH1_35cm_T4_19_FD_203715 | JGI IMG/M metagenome (GOLD analysis project Ga0255338, IMG submission 203715) | Sandy soil microbial communities from University of British Columbia, Vancouver, Canada - MeOH1_35cm_T4_195 | ecosystem: Engineered > Artificial ecosystem > Sand microcosm > Unclassified ...
GCGAAAGGCATCATCATACTATCAAAGCGCATTGCGCGGGAGAGGGGGCAGATCGAAGTGAAATTGAAAATCTGTGCTCAATTCAAAATTAAATCTTGTCTAAAAAAACTTCAGGGACGTTGCCTAGATACTATGTAGAAATAGCATGATTAGATAGCAGTTATCATGATTTGCTGGATTTGGCAAAAAACGCTTTAAAGATCCGAGCGCGCCTACTTTATCAACGGCCACTATTTTTTAAATGTTTTCGTCATTAATTTATTTAATTTACTTAATTTTTCATTAGATGCGTCCGTTGCCTTTTTGTACTCTCGTAACGTTTTAGGTTTAATTTTAAAGAACTTTAATAATCGCGCTGACCATGAATTCTCGTCTCGATACTTAGATAACTCATCTACATAGCCCAAAAAATGCATATATATGTAATTATAGCAAACATGAGTGATTTACTTCAAAAATGAATGAGATACACAAAATACATGGTGTCATCATGACATCGTCCTCAAATACAATGTACCGTTAATGGCTCAAAACCATTAAAACCAATGGATGAACACGAAAATGTGTATGCCCCAGTCGCGTAGATACGCAATAAATCGCCTACTTGTAAATTATCAGGCAACATGTATTTTGTCGTATGGTACAAAATATCATGAGAATCACACGTAGGACCCGCCAAAATTACTGGCGACTCAGGTCCCTGCTTATAAGAGCAAATTGAATACAGAATTAGATTATCTCCTGCTTCACTAAGACCATTATATTTTCCAGCGTCAAGATATACCCAACGAGAACGCGTCGTACCGTGGTATCTATCTTTGATAAGGACAACCTCCGTTAATAGAACCCCCGCACTTCCTACCAAATAGCGTCCTGGTTCTAAAATAATTTCTGGACGATTGTTGGGAAAATAGCGCGTTAATAACCGATCAATCGATTGTGTGTATACTTCAAGCTCTAAAATAGACTCTTTGTATTGTGCAGGGAAACCTCCGCCGATATTTAAAGCACGCAATGTAATCTGTTCTTTTAAACAGTATTGATATAGTGATGATGCATCAGCAATAGGCTGCTTCCAATCCAATGGCTCGAGTTGCTGTGATCCGACATGAAACGATATGCCATATGGCGTTAAATTAGTCTGTTTCGTCTTTTTTATTAATCGCTTTGCTTCGTCCAACGAACACCCAAATTTACTGGCTAAAGGCCAGCGTGCGTGTTGGCAGGTGGTTTCGATTCGATAAAATACATTTGCATGGGGCGCCACGTAATTTAATTTATCGAGCTCTCTTTCTGAGTCGATCATAAAAAATCGTACACCTAATTCATATGCTGCTAAAATATCCTGTGTTTTTTTTATCGTATTGCCATAACATAATTGCAATGGTGATATCCCTTCACTCAATGCGATTTTAATTTCGTTAAGACTTGCTACATCAAAATAAGCACCTAATGATGATAATTGCCTTAATATAGCGGTAGCAGGATTTGCCTTCATGGCATAATAAATTTTTGCATCGGGTAGTAGAGATGCGAGACACTGATAATTTTGAGCAACCAATGCCATATCCATAACTAAGCAAGGTGTGACTGGTTGGTTTTGAATAAGAAATTGCTCAATTTTTTCAGACATGATCAGCCCCTCTCAATAAGGCGTATGATAAACTCTGCACAATTTTTTAAAATTGTGAACTACTCTAAATATAGGACACGCTCTGAATATGCTCAAGTTCAGATGTAACAGGAAAATTCATGACGAATCGCATGACATTTGCTGCTCTGAAAAAGAAAGTACATAACCATCATGCGGTTCATGAATTACAAGCTTTATTTGCAAACGATTAGTGGCATATTATCTTTCGACAAATTACCTTGAATACAACAAATTAGTTCGTTGATCCCTCGCTCACCTCAGCATAAACCAGTATAATCGCCTCCTTAAACGATTTATCAAACGCCCAAAGAAAAATCACAAGACACTGGAACGTACACATGAATAATAAAAAATGGATTGTGATCGGAGTGAGTCTTACAATAACCATGCTCACTGCTATCGCTCATGCAAAAAAAATCTATCCTGCAGAAATTATGGGACGAAGCCTAACTCATCCTGGATTAGGTTGGTTAGGGCATGTGGGTATTGCGACAGCAACGATGAGTTCAGCTCAAGATATGAAAAAAAACGCTGATCAAGTATTAGAAATTCTCAATGAACCCGTTGTTGGTCAAATTAATACCATCACGGATTTTAAATCACGATCGACTTATTGGGGCAGCCGATATGGTATCGCTGATCGCAATGAACGCGGCTACCGTGTACTTGTTGAGGCGAACCATCAGCGTTGGTGGTGTCCTGTCTACACACTCGATACCAGTTATCTGGTTGGTCAAGGCAACCTAGATACAGGTCAACCCATCAAATGTGGTCGATGGCGATGTGATACCTATGCTTGGTGGGCATTTAATAGCCAAGGTTGGGATGTCATGCCAGGACTTATTTGGCTTCCCGTTGTGTTATTCAATACGTTTCCATACAACAATGACGAACGCCCAACATCATCGGCTATCAATTCATTTGCAGTGACGGAAAAACGAAGTCTAAATGACGTCACAGCTGAAGAATTAAATGACATGACCATTGAAGAGTTTCAAACGATCATGAACAATCCATCAGCACCACCCGCTCATTACGTATCTGTTATTCAATCAGCACAAATGACGTTTGCTTACAATGAAAAGCTAAATGATGTAAAACGCGGTATCATGATTGATCGTTTAACATCTCACGGTATCGAACCAGACCTGACGCCTAAACTCATTCAGTTGTATCATGCAACAACAAATACATCCATCAAAGAAAAAATAATCTCTGGTTTAATGATTCATTACCAATATCACCTCAATTTAAATCAACACACGGATGAACAGCAATTAATCAAACAATTTTTCTCAGAGCGTTTATACGAAACCGCATTAACTCCAAAAGCGACTGACAACATCATTCGTAGTGTTGTTGATTTGCACTCCGCACAAGAACTGATGGCGCATCTTCCCCAAATTGACAAACGACTCACTATGATAAATCATACGTCTTCGGTGATGTTAAAATATGCCTTAGTGCATAAATCAAAGGTATTGCAACCCATTTATATGCAATCGATTGTCAGTGAGTTGCGGGTTGCCAATGATGCAGATTTAGATAGTTATTTATTTGGTCCTCTATCCATAGCTTATCAAAATAAAAATAAAACTGTCTTAGAACCGACTGCAAGACAACTTGTTATTAACTATTTAAAGCAAGTACAACATAAGTACACGGCCAAAGGTTTACAAGAAAATCCAACGGATAGTCATCGTCATACCACAGCCCCTTATTATTTTGCATTGGTCAAACAGATGGATGTCCAACTGGAGAATCAATGACCTACCCTTTGACACCCTATCCCATCAATGAGAAAATGCCAAAACAATAACAATAGTGTATTGAATTATGTCTTTTGAACGAATATCTCAACTTGAGAAAACGATCCAAGATCAGTCCTCTTATGATGGTATATTGTGGAGTAATAACAATACAGCAGCAGATGTATCACCGCATGCAGCCTCAAAAAAGCTAGGTCTAATGTAGGCCAAAGCCCAACCTACATTAACTTTAACGCATTACACTCTAACTCCACCCTATCTTTCAAGGATGGTTTTCCTTTGAAAAATGAACTCTCTAGAGCGGATATATTCTGCGGTTGGAATGTATGCGCCAATATGCTGCCATCCGCTTTCTTATACTCTTTAGATCTTTTGGGCGTATACGTAGACGACTTGTCTTGCGATAATTGGTTCATTGCACTGTCGATATTCTCTCTCTCTTGCCTCATCTCAAGACCCGAAGTCATCAAATAGCCAACAGCCATAACAGCAATAAGTATCACAAGCAACATCCATGCACTGGGTGCTATGCAAACTAAAAAAATCGTCGCCATGACAATCAGCGCCACTCCGCCAAAACGTTTGTTTTCTTCTTTTTTATATTCAGCAAGGAGATTAGCAAGATCGCTTCTAAATTCCTCATTGCACACCTCATTTTGTGCTACTTTGATGAGATCATAAACATCATCGTATTCTTGCGTTGCAACGTTGCTGTAGAATTCTTTTAAAAGCTTCAATCCTTTTACATTATTTAAGCTTTTCAATATCTCGACACACTGATTATGACTATCCATCATGTATTGCAGTGTAAAAACTGCATCCCAGATATCGCTTATTCCATCTTTATTGGCGCTTTCTAACTGATCCTGAATCTTATCCTGAATTCTACGTAATGCTTCCGTATAACCGTCTTCCGACAAGATTTTACTTATTTGCTCTGCGGTAAAGTTCATATGTACTCCAATAAAAATTCGCTAATTGTTGGGTCAAGGCCCAATATTGATTGAGGACATTGCTAATAGCTTGCCCGGATGGAAGAAAATGCTTCTTGAACTTGAACGTTTAACGGTTTCGCACCTTCCCATGGTGATCCAAGGAAATTTTTCTTCAATATCTCGGTTGGCTGAGACACGTAATTACTTTCTAATTTTTCCTCACCCTTGGCACTACACATTTCCAATATCCACACCATAAATTTCTGGCTCTTCCTCTTTCAATGGATCCCGCGGACAAACCGCGGGCATAGAGGTAGAGATGAAATGTCAACAAAACTATCGAAATTAACTCAAGTTTTGGTTTATGGATGGGCTATTCTACCAAAGAGTGCCAGAATTGTCGTAGTTTAAATGATAAATTTTCTGGTTTTTTATTGATCAGTCGTTTAAAAGTATATTCACAAACTGGCGATTCATGGCGCGTTGCAAAGTAACTGAGTGGGGTCAGGGTTGCTATATCGATATTGAGTGCGGGGCATAATGTGACCCATTCGGCAAAACATTTCTCATCAATTTCATTGATACCATAGCCTGCCTGTGCATTTCCAAGCTTGCAATACGCAATCGATCGCATTGCCGCCTGAAGCTTTTCTTTTTCCTCTAAATCGCCCCATAGTCCCGCTTCACGGAACAAATAGCCCGTTCCGCAATAAAGAAGAGCCATGTCAATGCCCTCTCGGTATCGCTCAGAAAATTCAGGATTATTGATATCACGCTGGTGAAGTCTTGACTCTGATTGCGTAATGCGTCCTTGAGCAAAATCTTGATAAAACCAGATCAAACGACGAATCGCGATTGCAGTATTAAGTTCTATTTTACGTGGTGTCGCAGCGCCTTCACGCCCTTCCAAAAAAGCCGTGTTATAGCGTTGATCTTGTGCCAGACGAAATGCATAAAATAAGCGATCAGCAGATGTTTGAGTCAAACCAAAGTTGGTCTGTCCATTCAACTGTACTCTAGTTTGAGCGGTAAGATGTAGTATTTTCCGCCACTGATCCAAATTGGTTTTGGGCTCATAAGTTGATATTGAATGGCCTCGCATATCGGTGATATTGGCTGAGTCACCACTACTCTCTTTCAAAATCATACCCAAGACATGAGCCCATTGCACTGCAATTTTATCACTAAAATAAATATGCTGGGCGTTCAACATTTTTTGATAAATCACAAAGTGCTGAAAAATCATTTTTCGTAAACGCAAATCGATCGCTTTGCAGCGCGGATCGTTATCTTGCATGATGATATCAATCATGAATTGCGACAGCATGATCTGTGTTTTATCAGGTAACCCTGTTATATTCGGCAACCAACCACCATCTATTGGATCTTTGGATCGGGTTACATGCAAGCGATCGGCTAATGAAGGGGGTGCCGCTTCATCAAATGGAGATGCAGAAAATGCTATCATGGGGATCAAAAAAATCAGAATTACAAATTTATATCTGCCCATAATTCAATCTGTCTTTCATGGTAAGAGATCATTAATGACCGTCGCATATTTTATTTCATGCGTCAAGAGGTGGTTGCCAGCGGCACACAAAAGAAAGTACTCACAAAAAACGTTGCAGTTAACGTGGATGAGATTTGACCCTCATTTGCCCTGCGGGCACCTTTTTCCAATGTTTGGGAGAAGGGAAACACTAACGTTCACGTTTATTTAATACACATGCCGTCATTCGTGAGATGCACGTTAACTTGCCGGCCTCATTGTGGATCTCGATGGTCCACACATGCGTAGTACGGCCAATATGAATTGGTCGAGTGACTGCGGTTACCACGCCTTCGGAGACGGAGCGCAAATGATTTGCATTGATTTCCAAGCCTACGCAATAATATTTTTCTTGATCAACAGCAACATTAGCAGCCGTACTCGCTACCGTTTCGGCTAACACAACATTCGCACCACCATGAATAATACCCAACGGTTGCTTGGTCCGATCCGTGGCAGGCATCGTGGCGGTAATGGAATTGTCTGTCACTTCAGTGAAACGTATGCCTAAAAAATCAGACAAGGTATGTTGACTACGTTGATTGAGTAGCTCAATGGTGATGGGTTGAAACCAGATTGACATGGTTGGCGTCCTTTAAAATTCTTCCCAAATCGCGTCTTGTGGCACTTTGTGATCCGCATCATCACGTAATGCAAAAATTTGCTGATATTTCTTAATTTCTTTCAGTTGTGACGCTGACTTAGCATGCGTTGCATCGAATTCAAATAAAAACTTATCATAGGGACTGATAAATGATTTATCAACATCATTTTTATTCATCGGTATGCCTCTTATCAATCATAACTTAGGGTCTGTTGACATTTCATTCTCAATTCACCCACCTACGTTCCGTAGTTATCAAGCCATGGAGCACAGATATAGAGCTGAAATGTCACCAGACCATCACTATTTCTATAGCAATTTTATCTTGTTTTGATTAGAGTTACTACCTAAACCTTAGGAGAAACTCATGGCGATTAAAAAAGCGGAGCTGCATGCTCACTTGGAAGGAACGATTACCCCTGAATTAATGTATAAGTTGGCAAAACGGAATAAATTGCCCATTCCGGAAGGGCTTGTTGCACCGAATGGTCGTAGTTTTTTATCGCGCGATTTCATGCATTTTCTGAGCGTTTATGACACGGTTGCTGGATTTATCCGCGCGCCTATTGATTATTACGACATTACCTTTGATTATTTAAAGTCGTGCGCTGCAGATGATGCCATTTATGTGGAATTGATGTACTCCCCAGATCATGCTGAAATGATGAGCGGTGTGCCATCAATCGAGCATTTACATGCCATTCAACAAGCCGTTGATGATGCCGAAGACAAATTTGGTATTGTTGGACGCATCATTACCACCGGTGCACGGCAATTTGGTATTGAGGCCGTCACTAAAGTTGCGGAAAATGCGATCAAACACCCTATGCCATGTGTCACAGGTTTTGGACTGGGCGGCGATGAAGTCAATTTTCCACCCAAATTATTTACTAGAGCATACCAAATTGCTGCTGATGGTGGATTATTTTGCACGGTACATGCCGGTGAATTCGCTCCCGCAAGTGGTATGCAAGAAGCCATGGCACATTTGCCAATTCAACGGATTGGGCATGGTGTACAGGCTATCCATTCACCAGAAACCATTGCCCTCTTAAAAGACCGCGATATTGCACTAGAACTCTGCCCAACAAGCAATATTTCATTTGGATTGTTTAGTGATTTCAATAGCCATCCATTCCCTGCCTTCTTAGAAGCGGGTGTTAAGGTGAGTATTAATTCTGATGATCCACCGTTTGTTAATACGACATTGGGACAAGAATACACGCGCGTACAAGAAGCGTATCAATACTCTGATGAAGTCATGACAAGCATTACTGCGATGGCGATTGATTGTGCATTTGTGGATAATGCGACTAAGGATAAGTTGCGTGCTAAATTGTGAGTTAGTGTAAACCGGAGCCTCCTTGAGATCAGCGAACGGAACTTTCGAGGGGGCGTTTGAAACTAACCCTGGTTCGGTAGCCCCTCATCCGCCCTGCGGGCACCTTCTCCCCATTTCTGGGGAGAAGGGAATTTTTATTAATTGATCATGTGTTGGCGTAGCTTTTTCATTGCGTTTTTCTCTAACTGACGTACACGTTCAGCCGAAACACCGTATTTCTCCGCTAAACTGTGTAATGTGATTGCTTTGTCCTCGCTGAGCCAACGCTGTTGCAAAATATCTTGGCTACGCTCGTCCAAACACGCGAGCGCTGAATGTAGCCGCTCATGTTGATCAACGCCGGTATCTTCTTGCTCATGGATATAGGCAGGATTAGCACGATAATCATGGAGATAATCGGCGGGGGCCGCTTGGTATGATTTATCATCGTCACCCACAGCAGTTGAATCATAGGATTCGTCCATTGCATTGAGGCGACGCTCCATCTCCCATACCTCTTCACGCTTCACGCCTAACTGAGTTGCGATTTCATCTACCTCATCATTGCTCGACCAGCCTAAGCGTTTTTTCATGTGACGTAGATTAAAAAATAATTTTCGTTGCGCTTTGGTTGTTGCTATCTTAACAACGCGCCAATTTTGGATCACAAACTCATGGATTTCCGACTTAATCCAGTGCACTGCAAATGAAACCAATCGCACCCCCATCTTGGGATTAAATCGTTTCACCGCTTTCATCAAGCCAACATTACCCTCTTGAATCAAATCACTGAGTGGTAAGCCATATCCTAAATAACCACGTGCAACACTCACAACATAACGCAGATGCGCCAAAACCAGCGAACGAGCCGCCTCAACGTCACCATGCTCGTGCACGTGTTCAGCAAAACGATACTCTTCTTCAGCACTTAATAGTGGGATTTGATTTACACGTTGAATGTATGCCTCGAGACTCCCTATGGGTAAGTTCATCGCAAACAATTGCAACTGGGTATTCATGATACTCTCCATATAAGTAGGCACCTGTCTTCACAGTCTACTTCTGGCCGAAATGCATTGATTTTCTACGGTCCGCTGCTCACAATCATCGATATACGCTGCGCTGCGGTCCTCTAAAATCAATGCATTTCGACTCAGACTAGCGACTATGAAGACAGGCTCTAAGACCACAAATTTACGGCCTAAAGTGTACCATAAGTTATAACCAACCATCAAATGCGACGATGTCCGGCCAATCACTTCTGAATCTTAAGGTTCAATAACATCCCGGCCACGTGTGTGCCGCGCCGACAAGTTGTGCGCCGTGGTGGCTGCTTCCCCATAAGAGATGTGAGTTGCTTTTTGCGGCCCTTCGCGCGTCATGCCCGGGCCTAGCGTTACCTGTCGGGAACGCAGTGGCAGCATCCCTGTGGGCAGTTAGTATCCGTTATACACTCAGGATGGTACCTAGTCCCGCAGTGGCCTTTGCAATGGCGGCCGATTGTGCAGGCATGGGTTTGCGGTGAATATCCGGCCACCATTATAATTAATGTAAAGGCACTAAGCGCAAGTAATCCGCTCTTCCATTGAATTTTCGAAGCTAAATTTTTCATTATAATTCTCCACTAATTGCGCCATGAAGCCGATTCGCCGGTTGCTATCACACTTCATAGCAATTATAACATCCAAATTATCACTACAACATTTCAATACACCTGTGCACCATGATGTCCACCGCGCCACATAGTCTCCAATGCAAGCAGCACTTGCACCTCGCGCATAACGCTGGGCTAACTTGGTACGATGGTTAATCAGGCTTGTATTTGAAATTTCAGGGGCGTCACCAAAATGAACCCCTAAAAAATCAAAGCCCTTTTTAATGCATCCCAAAAACGTTTTATTAGGGTGCATCTTTAATTTCAGTTTATTTAATACTTTGTGCGTTAACTTAATGACTTTGCGTAGCTGATGTTTAGTTTTCACCATAATGAGCCAATCATCCATGAATCGAATATAAAATCCATGTTTTCTCATTGCATCGTCAAGGGATTTAAGGTAGCGGGCCGCCATTAATGGAGACAGTGGGCAGCCCTTGGGGATCCCTCGCTGAAAGTGATAATAATACCCGTCTTTAATCTCAACTCGCTTGCAATATTGGGACACCAAATTCAATATAATTGAGCATGATACGTCTTTCTCTAATTCGGCAAGCAAGACCTCATGGTCAATGGATTCATAATAATGATACGCATCACTTTTTAAAATGTGCTGATAATGACGTTTGTTTTGGCTAACCTGCTTGATTGCCGCATGAATACCACCAGCATTTTTTAAATGCGTGCAGTGAACGTATTTATCAAGAGTAAACAAGGGTTGTAATGTTAAGGCAAGGGCTTTTAATACCAAGGCATCCAGTGCCGTCCAGCAGCTTATCCATTCGTTATTGATGTAATACGATTGCATGGGGCTTAAGAGATACTGGCCTGTACGTAATTTGTGTTGCAGTTGCGGTTTAATCTCGTCCCAATGATATCTGAGATCCCATATGCTGTTGTTATGGCTTCGTTCCAGTCGTTGCAAACATATCCATGTGTATGCTTCTTCTAACATGATATCAGTCGACAGGTCGTGCGCAAACGTTGAGCCCTTGAGCCCTTGAGCCCTTAGTCATCATAGAGCAGGCTGTTGTTTGCATCATGTTTTATGCGCCTTTATATCCTTGTTAAATTCAGTATAGCCTATATATAACGGCACACGTAATAATTGGAAACACACGCTATCAGATTGACGCATTGCCATGACACTCGCCAAAAAAGAAGCTTTATTATTGGTGTTAGACCATCCATTCCTGCCATTGCACAACAATGGTTCTGAATTAGGGACACGCTTTCAGGCCAGAATGCGTGACATCAATTTCCAAACGAACTCTCAAAATGGCACCAAATCAAAGGATACGTTTGCCACGATTGTACAGACAGCAAGGAAACTGAAGGTTAATGTTTATCAGTACGTTTATGATCGGGTGACTAAACAATTTGAAATGCCATCATTGGCTGAATTAATCTTGCTTAATAAAGCGCAGCGGGTTCCGAGCACCACATAGACATCATCCCAAGATCAAAATAATTCCGCTTGCTTACGCGCGCGGATTAGTCCGAGCTCAGTGGCAGTCACTTACCCGGCGATTGTGACAGGATACCAAAATTCGTTCAAAATAGCTGCTATACTATATAAAAATTAGATGCATTTACCCTGACGACCGAATATATCGCATTACCGAAAAACGCGCCCCTAACCAACCTAATGTGATGGCTAATATCATCAGTAAGCACATTTGCGAGAAAGACATACCAGATAGTGTGTAATGCATTTGATAGGATGCAAATAACTGATTGATGCCTGAATCCAAACTAAAAATAAACAAATCAACACAGATAATCGCAAGCAGCGCAGCCATAGCACCATAACAAACACCAGAATACAGAAACGGTCTCATGATAAACGCATCGCAGGCACCTACCAGTCTTAGCACCGTCATTTCTTCGTGTCGGTCTTGAATGATAAGACGCAAGGTATTACCGATGATTAACACCACAGCCAATGCAAGCATCAACATGAGCATGTGAGCAAGCGTGGAAACGACGTTTAGAAACGCAAATAAACGACTCACCCACTCCATATCTAATTTCGCTTGTTCCACGTGTGGATAAGTTTGTAGCGTCTGATAGAGCTGCTTAATCTCAGCAGCTGAGTTTAACGTCGCTGCCGGTGTCACATCAATCACCGCTGGCAATGGGTTTTCAGGTAAATAACGCATGATATCCTGCATCCCTTCTTGCGTTTGCAATGCAGCAAGCCCTTGTTCAGGCGTTTTAAGCGTTGCTTCACCGACTCCCAATGTTTTTTGCACACGTTCCAGTAAACTCATTTCATCTGCAGAAGATAATGATGCATCCAAATATAGCGAAATGTGACCGCTACGTTGCCAATCCGCCGTTAATCGCGATACATTATCGGTCAAAACCCAAAATAACGATGACAGCATCAAGGCCATTGCAATCACCATAACTGTCATTGCGGTTGACCAGCGCTCACGCCAAAGAAAAGATAAGCTATGTTTAAAGGCTTGCTCGTGAAAAGCTAACCATGATCGAAGATTCTTCACGATATTCGCCCTCGTTTAAGTACAACAATCCGATGCTTCGTCCCTGCAATGAGGGGCAGATCATGTGTGGCAACCAGCACCGCAACACCGGCTCGATTTAATTCAGAAAACAACGTCATGATATCCGTAGCTAACGATGGGTCTAGATTACCCGTTGGCTCATCAGCCAATAACAAGGCCGGTTTATGGACTATCGAACGCGCAATACCCACACGCTGTTGTTCTCCGCCTGACAAATGCACCGGCGACATCGATTCTTTCGATAATAACCCTACCATATCCAGCGCTGCATGGACTCTTTTTTTGATGATATGCGGCATACCACCCTGAATTTGTAACGGTAAAGCCACATTCGCAAACACACTACGATCAGGTAATAAGCACGGGGATTGAAACGTGATGCCAATGTTTGAACGATAACGGGCAATATCACGCCGCTTTAATTGGCCCAAGGATTCACCATTCACGATAATATCACCACCCGAAGGCTTCTCCAGCAAGGCCAACAACTTCAGCATGGTACTTTTCCCAGCCCCAGAATGGCCCGTTAAGAACGCCATTTCGCCTTTCGCCAATGAAAAATTAACTTGGCTTAGCGCCTCGTAACCACCTGGATATTTTTTACTAACTTGATTAAACGTGATCATCATTAAAAATTGCATCCACAAACTGCGACGCGTCAAATGGTCGCAAATCATCTATTCCTTCACCAATACCGATGTAACGAAATGGTATCCCCAACTCACGCGCAATTGCAAATAAAATGCCACCTTTTGCAGTACCATCCAATTTGGTCATGGTAATCCCAGTCAGGCCAATCGATTCATTAAATTGTCGAGCCTGATTTAATGCATTTTGACCGATACTCGCATCCAGCACTAACATCGTTTCATGCGGCGCTGTCAGATCAATTTTTTGCAATACACGTTTTACTTTCTGTAACTCAGTCATTAAATTGTGTTGTGTATGTAAACGACCAGCGGTATCGGCAATAAGCACATCGATGCCACGGGCCCTGGCAGCTTGAAATGCATCAAAAATAACCGACGCACTATCCGCCCCCGTATGCTGAGCAATCACTGGAATTTGATTGCGCTCACCCCATACTTGTAACTGCTCCACCGCCGCGGCACGAAACGTGTCCCCTGCGGCCAGCATCACTTTTTTACCCTGTTGTTGGTATTGCTTAGCGAGTTTACCAATCGTCGTTGTTTTTCCTGCGCCATTGATACCAACCATCAGAATCACAAACGGTGCGTCATTCTCTGATTTAGGGACCAACGGCGCAGTATGCTCTGCCAAAACGGTTTGTAACGCTATTTTTAGCTGATTGAAAACAGCCTCACCATCGGTGAGTTGCTTGCGCTTTAATCCGTCACTGAGCATCTGCAAAATCGTTGTCGTCATCTCAAATCCTAAATCAGCAGAGAGCAACAACACTTCAAGTTCTTCAAGTAACGCAGCATCGATTTCTTTTTTGCCTAACAACAGACGTCCAATCCCTTCACCCAAATGGTGACGTGTTTTACTTAATCCGCGTTTAAACCGAGCAAAAATACCTTTTTGATTAGCCTTGCTCTCGTCAAGAGAGGACACAACCAACTCATCTTCGGGCGTTATATCGAGTAATTCGTCTTGAGTGTCCGATGGTATCCGGCTTCTTTTTAACCATTTAATCATGTTTACGCTATGCAAAAATGAACGAATGTGGCATTATAGCATCTTATCGCTTAAATAAACCGTTCTTTTGAAACAATCCATTCGCATTATTGGCGGGCATTATCGGGGGAAGAAACTCCATTTCCCAGCCATCGATGGGCTACGCCCAACCTCTGATCGCATTCGCGAAACCGTATTTAATTGGTTGATGCACGACATCCGTCAAGCACGATGTTTAGATACGTTTGCCGGAAGTGGTGCGTTAGGATTCGAGGCTTTTTCACGCGGTGCAGCCTCCGTTGTTTTAATTGAGCATGATCCGCTGGCATTTAGTAATCTCAAACAAATCTGCACTTCATTTCACTCCTCTAATCTAACCGTCCTCAAAGAAGATGCCTATGAATACGTCAAACAACATGCACAATCAGGGCAACAACCTTTCGACGTCATATTCCTAGATCCCCCTTTTGCCAAACCTCATCTTCTAGACTGCATTCCTATTTTTGGACAATCGCCCATACTTAAACCAGGAGGATTACTCTATCTCGAAACGCCGCACGACATGGGACTCAATTCAGAGATTTGGGAAACATTGAAACTAAAGCATGCCGGTCAAGTGTGTTATGCACTATACCGAAAAATTATGTAATCCTGAGTGTATCACCCTTGACAAGCAAAGCCGCTCCTGTTTCAATCTCAGATAAGACTCACGGGCCCTAAAGTATAAAAAAAACCATGACTAATAAGTTTGTCGTACTGCTCCTTGTTGCATTATTCATGACAGGATGTGCGCATACCACCTACAGAAAGCCGCCATTTAACGCCCCTAGTGATGATGCGACAATTAAACTTGCTGAGGCTGCTAATTCGGTCAGTGACTCCATGCTGTTGATGGCAAAAACAGAAAAGGTACTGACTCCACCGAGTAAAGACAATACGCTTACGATTCCAAATTCTTTTAATTTGCAAACCCATGCATCCGTGGACTGGTCCGGGCCCATCGCAGAAGTCACTGCTCGCGTCGCTAAAGCCGCCCATTATCGGATGAGAATTTTAGGTCAAGCACCCGCTATTCCCATTTTAATTAGCTTAGATATGAAAGATCGCAGTTTAGGGGAAATTCTGAGAAACATTGATTATCAAGCAGGTCATAAAGCATATATTCATGTTTATCCTCATAGCCAAGTTGTCGAATTACGATATGTTAATACTTATTCGTAGGGCCTACAAACGATCATTCTGTCTGTCCATGCTCATGCTGCTGCTTGCCTCATGCGCGTCAACCAGTAATCGAGCATCCGTGGGCGATACTGAATCATTGGCCGGCTTACAAGCCATGTCGAATACCACGAAAGAAAATCCACGCAATAATAAATCCACCGGAAAAATTCGTGAAATGGCGCTTAAAGAAACAGCTTTAAGTTTAGGTGCTCAATCTGGGTTGGCGTCGCGTGCTAAAACAATTGACGATCAACTGGTCAAACAAACTCGCAATCTCGATGCAATTTATGATTTTAACTCATTAATTTTAGAGCATAATGTCTTACCCCCCGTGTTGCTTGAGGGACGTAATACATTAAATCTAGCTGATACTCAAACCATTCGGGTATCTGATCGTACGTATAAAGTGGCAAAACAAGCCCATTTTGTAACGACACCACCCAATTGGCGGCAATATCTGTGGATGGACTATACAAAGCCAGACACCCCGCATGTCAGTCTATTACCTACCAATAAAGAAGAACAAGAGATCTGGTGTGCCTATGTTGAGAAAGGTTGGCAAAATGGTATTGAGCAAGCAAACACCATCCTCGAAGAAAACATTGCCCGCATCAAAGAAGACTTTACGGGTATGATTCTATACCGCAAGCTCTTGGCCATGAACATGGTCTCTCCACCCTACGTTTCCCATACCGATCTTGGTGTCACGGGTGATGCAGAAGAAATTCACATTGATGATCGCGTATTACGCATCACCGCTCTTCCTGCGTTAAACATCAACAGCGAAGAATGGCGAGCCGCTGTTGAAAAAGACGAGGAAGCATTGGCTCAGTTTAATAGCATGGAAAAACGGATTGAATCGACTCAAATCAAAATTTCTAACAAAACGTGGCACCCAATCATTGATCCGGTTACGTGAGTAAATATATGAATACTAATTTAATGCCTGACGAACCGACCCGATTTACTCCTGTCTTCATGGACAAAATGCTTGAGCATGCCCAAAAACTGAATGCATCCGATATCACGATTCAAACCGGCGCTCCGGTCTATGCAGAGGTTTACGGAAATCTGATTAAAATCACGAATCGACCACTCTCAAACACCGAATTAGGGGATCTTATCAATAGCATTTATGGCCCCAACGCCACCACGCAATTGCTCTCCGGTAGAGACATTGACACTCATTATGAATTTCGCCCCAATCGAGGCATACGCTTTCGATATAGGGTCAACGCCACATCGTGTTTAGTTGATGGGCATGATGCCATGCAAATTACGTTACGGACCATTCCTACTACTCCTCCGCGATTGGATACCATGGGGTTGCCTGATAATATTATCAGAGCATTGGCCCCGCAAGAAGGGATTGTATTCATCACCGGTGCCACTGGTTCAGGAAAATCAACCCTACTTGCCTCAATTATCCGTGATTTAATTGAAAAAGAAGACTCCAATCGTAAAGTATTAACCTACGAAGCACCGATTGAATTTGTCTACGATGAAATTGAAACAACCTCCTCCATTGTCAGTCAATCTGAAATCCCACGTCACCTACCCACGTTTGCGGAGGGTGTACGCAATGCACTGCGTAGAAAACCACGGCTCATTATGGTGGGCGAATGTCGGGATGCTGAAACGATCAGTGCCGCACTTGAGGCCGCGTTGACTGGACATCCTGTCTATACCACATTGCATACTTCAGGCGTTGCTGAAACCATGCGACGATTAGTCACTTCGTTCGCCGGTGAAGAGCGCTTAGGTCGAACCATTGATATTTTGGAAACCATTCGATTGTGTATTTGGCAAAAACTTGTACCCACTGTTGATGGCAAGCGTGTGGCGCTACGAGAGTATTTGGTGTTTGATGAAGAGGCACGCGATATTCTCTTAGAAAGTGATCCCAATGAAGTCACAACAACCACACGAAAACTCGTGCGTCAGCGAGGTCAGCTCATGACATTAGATGCTAAAGAAAAATTCAAACAAGGCATCATCAGCGAACGTGTCTACAAACTCATCATCGCAGGAACTAAAGAAGAGTTTCAATAAGGAACGCGATCATTTTTTATGTAAAATTAGATCTACTTATCCAGGTCGAGACCATTAGGGAGCGGAAATCTGATAGATCCAAAATTTTACGCTCCCTAATGGTCTCGGCTCGGACAGAGCGATTTTTTCTTGATCATAAGACGCGTTTATCCTGGGTCGTGTTCCTAAGTGCCATCGAACTACGTCGCTGTCGCACTACCACCTGACGCACCCTTATTCGCGCCCACTGCGCTAGACTCAGCAATGCCCATAACGGTTCCACCCGTCTTCATGCTGGACTTACCGGTGGCTTCGCCGGTGTCTTTGATTTGTCCTTTTGACTCTTCAGCCCATTGCGACGTGTCCTGGCCATAGGACTCGCCTTGTGAACCAATCCAGCGCAAAATTTTATCGGGCAACGCATAAATTAATGTAAATGCTTTTTGCACAACAGTTAAATATAAACTGGTGTAAGTAACCAAACAGAAGAATGAAGCATAAATGGCAGCCCAATTCGTATAGGGCGAACTTGTTGGTTTACCCGTGTCATCCATATAATTATAGTTAAATGTATCTGATATCGGCTTCCAATAATCTTTACTGGTAATATCCCACCCAGGGCTAGTACCACTTGGCAACAAAAATTGCATCACATGAGAAAAGCCACTATTAATAATAAACACAGCAACGTAGCTCAGCGCTATTGCAGCAATATAGCCAATAATCATCATGGCGGGCCTTAGAAAAACATTGACCAAGATCATGATCGCTTGTTCAGCTTTACCCAAGGCATCATGTCCCTCAGGATGTGTGACACCCAGTGCGACAATAGGTCCTGCGACCATCGACTCAATCACCGCCATTAACCAAGCAATCGCCCCAAATGTAAAAATCATATAAGGTATAAAAGGCACATAGTAGGCATCAATAAACCCCACACTGGTCATCACACCAAGCCACGACACCAGAAAAGGTAAAATCATCAGTACCATGACGATCCAACCAGAACCACCGATGGCTGCAAAAATCACAGTAAATGTAATTAAATTAATCCAAATATCAACCGAGGCATTAATAAACGATGCGCCCATATAAGCTAACGCGATGATCGGGTGCACCATGGTCGTTTGCAACATTTGCACACCATTATTAAATAAAATCATGATGGCTGAAAGTGGCTTATACAAATAAGCCTGTATCGCCATATTAAATACGCTCACAATAAAGGCAATGACGGTATTCACAATGAATCTAAAAATATCATTATAAAAAAGATTAGCTAAGAAACCCGGAATGCCCAAAAAACCACCTTTAAAGTGCTTTCGAGGAAATTTGAGTAGGGTTTGCCCAGGCTGTATATTGAAATTCATTTCGAATTTTGGCATGGTTAACCCAGGTTGCCCGGGTAAATGAACCAATGCGGCATTCGTAATATATCCATAGGTCGTTGATGATAATTTGGTGGTGATGGCTTTTGCATTGGTATCCACAACCATTTCAACCGGTGTCTCAGACATAGTTTGTCCATTGATTAACCCCGCCAATGCAGTAGCCGGGCCAGAATCATTGTTAAAAAACAAACACAGTGTCGAAGTCGCACATGTTTTAAACGGGGCAACCGAAAACGTATCCACATTAAATTCGGAAGACTCAAGTCCTGAGGAAGAGTCAATTGTACTTGAACCACTGGTCACCATACCATTCAAATAGGCTAAATCAAAAAAATAAGACCCGGCCATAATCCAACCACGCTCTTCAGATACTTTAATAAATTTGCGCACATTATTCATGGCTTTCGCTTTAGCAGTGTTGACCGGATCCCCCCCTGATGTCGTCATATTATTTGCAAGATTCAGTGCTGGCAGCATAATACCGTTATAATCCATTAATGCATTTTGTAACTCATAGCCTGAAAGAACAACTGTCTTTGTCGCGCCTGCCTCATCCACCGGCCCCCAATTTCCACAATCTTTAGATGGTTTATTGCAGGGTGTTGTACTTCCATTGAGCATAGGCATACCGAACTGATTTTTTGCAACGGTACTATATTTAGATGTTGTGCCGGATGGAGGCACCGTAATTTCTGGATCATTACTTACCATTTCCACTGCAACTGGCGTTAGATCAGAATACATTTGTTGAATCGCAACAGCTCGAGATTGTCGCGTAATATCAATATCACTGCATGACAGGGTCGTGCTACCGGATAAATTAGGATTGAAATCATTCCAATGTATTTTTCCACAGACCCCATTGAGACCACTATAAGGTTCGTCCGTAAAATAAGGCATTTTTAATTCATAAGGCGGGCCCTGACTATCAGCCTTGTATGTGCTTGAACAGGCAGAGACAAAGCCGTCATTTACAACATCAATGACATTAACCGAGCTAATAAAATCGGGAACAGGATTATTACAAAAAAAGACCATATCCTTGTTGGTCGCAGGATCTGCAAGACTTTTTTGTGAACAAACACCCGAGCCACTCTCACCTAATTTCAATAGTGATGTTCGTTGTGCCTCCAGCAGCTTTTGTAACCCCTGCATACACACTTGACCACTCAATATTTTACCCGCACCCGTTGTCAATTCGATAATCGGTGAATTATCATTGCTGGATGTGGAATTCATGCTCATCTGTGCTTTAACGATGGCTCCACCACGATTTAAATAATCTAACGCCGCATTCCAAATTTTATCCGCAGCACCGACTCCTTGCACCACAACCCACATGATAAAAATTTGCATCAAACAATAACCGGATGCTTTTGGAATTAAAAAGGCCAATCCAATCGTTGAACGAACAGGAATCCAAATTGAGGACCACTTCTGGCCAAGCATTTGCCCCTCATGTGCTGTATTCATTGTGCCAATAATCAAGGTGTACATTACGACAATACCACCCAAAGCAAGCACAGCCGCATTAAACACCCCGAACATGACGCCCATAATTTGACTGCCCGTTCCGTGTAAAACACCATCGACAATACCAAATAAATTACCAAGAAAAATTACCGAATAATCAGTCGATGGAGGAGCAAAGCTCAATGAATCAGCTGCGTGAGCCAAGACGGGAAAACACAAAAAGACAAGGTAAATCCAATGTTTCTTCATTGGTTTTCACCCATGAAAGTCTCCTTAAACCACTCTGAGAGGGTACAACCGAGTTTACGACGCTCTATTTGAAAATACCAAAAATGGTATCGAAAAGCCAATGATAATGAAATTAGCATTAATACCAACGACAAAATCACAGCTAAAATACTGCCATATAACAATTGATACATCCCATACCCATAAAAACTAACCGCTAGACACAACATGAATATACATAGCCGCTTCAGTGCCATTGCTTTTGCTTTGATCGCTTTATCCGATAACTTTAACTCGGTAACGATGTCATCAAATGATTTCGCATTTGCTTTTTTTACCGGTTGAGGGACAAATAAACGCCGTAACGTTCCTAAAAAATAATTAGAAATAGATTGTGCTCTATCCCAATCCGACCACGCACGAATATTAAATAGCCTATTAAACAAGTGTCTCACTTTCGGACTAAAAAACGAGTGATCAGACGAATTCATTAAGTCAACCTCATGAGATACCTAGACATTTGCATTTTATAATATATGATAATGTTTAACAAAATGAAATGTGTTATTTATCATGCCCGATCTCAGTCATAAAGCATCCGCAGAATATTGGTTTGGCTATTCAGATCCCATGATCTATCGTGTGATTACATTTTTAGAGAGCGTCGAGGGATGGACTCTTGATGGTAATCCTGAGCTAGAAGACGCATTGGCTGAGCTTGGTCGACAATTAGACGACATCGAATCGGTGGATATGGCAAAGCTCGGGCATGAAGAATTATTCATCCGTCTAGCTGGTAATATTAAATCAAGTCGGGGTCTGCGTTTATTACAGGCAATCGATGTGGTTCATCCAGGCAGTGCATCAAAAGTACTGGTCCATGCCGAAGAAACAAGTACATCAAGCCAAGATCCAGCTGGATTTTTTCTCAAACGCAACATCGTTTTCGAACGTTTACGATTATTGTCCCGTGCCTTTTCAGAATCCAGATTAAAATTAGTCGAGCGCGCTCTTGAGGGGGATGAATGAGAAGCATATCGCGATTACTATCCACCGCATTGTTGCTCTTCAGTTGTGTCGCTTCAGCAGCAGATTATAGTGAAAATCCAAATCAGAATGACCCTGATATTGGTGCAGATGCCACTGCGAAGTATTTAAAAGCGCTAGGGAGCTATTTTGGTTATGATTTAACGACTAACTTTTCGCCCATTGGCCAAGCATTGTTATCTTACACGCTCTCGATGGCCACGAATGGTCAGCAACTCATTAACACCTTTTTCTCAGCCATACCTATCAATGCGCATTATCCCAGCTTCTCCAACGATGCAGGTTATGGCCTTTTTAATGACAAAGCGAATATACTCTTTGGAGAAAAGTATGCTTCTCCGGGTGGCGCAGCTGTTTCTGTCACCAGTAATTTTGATCAACAAACATGGCAGCAAGATCCTGTCTCACAAGCTGTGCTTAACCTGATTGGCACGCCCAATTGGAGTGTTTGTCCGAGTCAAAATTCATCATCTAATTCCAACTCATCTGCTTTATCGTGCTTGTCTGGCGACTTAGTCATGACCACCGTGTTGCAAGATGTGACGAATACAAATGGGGACAATAGTACACTACCAGGCGAATCTGACTATTATACTTATGAGACAAACAGCAAATTTATCAGTCAGCTTAATAGTAATAATCTATTGGGACCACTTGTTTATTCCACAGATACTCAAGGTGGGGACAATCGCTCTAAAACAAAAGGTTTACCCAGTGGCAATCAAGCACAACAAGCCCAGGATTTCATTCGTTATGCGACCGAGGCGGTACTACCCTTGCCGACGATGACGAGTGCGGATTATAGCGCTCTTTTTAAGATTGCATATTACTCACCAGCCAACGCTAACGCCAATAATGTGATGAATGCACGCGTTGGATTAGCGAATTACTTATTAAACCTGCGCGTGTATGCGGCAAAAAGCTCCATTGCCATCAGTAATTTTTATTATCTACTCGCAAAACGTATGCCGCAAACGGTGTCCACTGGTAATGGCGGTAACACCACAACCAGTGAAGCATTGAATGAATTTCAAATGGCCACGTGGCGCATCTATAACCCACAGAAATCTCAAGCAAATGAACAATGGGTTTCGCAAATCAATGCGGCCACCCCGTCGACTATTCAAAAGGAAATGGCTATTTTACTATCGGAAATTAATTATCAACTCTATTTAAATCGTCAGCAGCAAGAGCGTTTGTTGTTAACCAATTCTGCGTTGTTATTACAATTATTATCGACCAATAAGCCAAGTAGCGAATTCCCAAGTGACGTCGATAAAGACACATCAGCTCCAGCGGCACCAGAAGAAGCGGCTAACGATTAACGTAGTTGGGTCAAGCGAATTATGTTTTATTAAGCGCGATAGTGAGTTTTTCAATGACATCCTCAATGGGCACTAATGTCATGGTTTGCATACCATGAACATGCGTACCCCATACATTCGTAGCTGCAGTTTTATTTAAAATCGTCGTTACAGCCTGAGGATAATAATCGACACTTAAATGTCTGGACAAATAAGGCCCTGATACATCCGCACTCGTTACTGCGTGTAGTGCGACAACTGGCGTTCCTACAGCAGTTGCCATGTGCGAAGGACCAGTATCTGGGCAAAGTAAAACACTCCCTAGACTCATCAAGGCTAATAGCTGCTTAGGCTTGGTTTTACCAATTAAATTGATCACCGGCACCGCTTTTGCAATCGTTTCACCAAACTCTCGATCATAATTGCCTGGGCCACCTGTTAACACGATCTCCGCATGCCATTGCGCTTTTGCGTGACGAAGCACCGCAATATATCGATCAACCAGCCAACTACGCTCTGGTTTGCTTGCTGCAGGATTCACGAGCACGATAGGTCCCGTTGGATTTGCTGGTAATTGAGCTTTGGCCCACGCATAATCAGCGGGATAAATCGGCAGATCCCAGCGAATATCATGTTGCGTTGCACCCAGCACATCAGCAAATCGTAAAAAACCATCCAACGTGTGATCTTGTCCCGGCTGAATTGTTTCATTCACAAATAACGAATGCCCATCCTTAGCACGTAACGCATCATAACCAATTCGACGCTTAGCACGAATACAGCCATATAAAAGATTAGCACGAAAGCTCGATTGCACGGCCAACAACACATCAAAACGCCTAGCCCACATACGTCTTGCAAAGCGCCAATAATCAGCGAGTGTATTGGGTTTATCAATTACAATAAATTCAATACCGTCCATGCCCTCCACTAGATCATAGGCAGGTCGTGATATAACCCAAGTCAATGTAGCGTTGGGGAAATTAGCCTGCAGTGTCCTTATCAAGGGCACTACCATTAACACATCACCTAAAGCAGATAAGCGAACAATACAAATGGATGTCGGAGTAACATTAGTCATCATGCAATACAAAGCGCGTACTACAATAGGGGCATACTTCCGTACCCGTGGTCTCTATAGGCAAATAAACCTTAGGATGAGCACTCCACAAAGCAACTTGTGGCGTGGGACAACTGAGGGGAAGTTCATGACGATGCACAATATGACGTTTATCAGCACGTGCTGTTTTTTTGGGAGTCTTAGACATAACGTTTCTCTCGCATAATACTATTCAGTGAATACCAAACGTAAACCTTCGAAGGGTGAATTGCTAACAACCCATAACAAGATTTATAAATTATCAGGACTGACGAAAAACATCTACCGTTATTCCCCTCTCTCAAGAATTGGGAGAAAGTGCTCGCGGGACTGATGTCGACACTCTTCATCAGTCCTGATTATCTAGCATTTGCTGAATGAACACCACTATTTCTCTGAAATTCATTGAATTTTCAGCGATAACACGATGACCGTCTTGCCAATGACGCAGCCACGTTAACTGACGTTTCGCCAATTGTCTGGTTGCAGCAATACCTCTGTCGACCAGCGCAGCGCGATCATATTCACCCTGCAAATACTCAAACACTTGCCGATAACCAACACATCGCATGGCAGGATGACTGGCGGTTAATGACCATTGACGGATGAGCTGTTGACTTTCATCAATCAACCCTTCAGCCAACATGGCTTTAAAACGCAGTGCAATTCGATCATGCAACCATCCGCGATCCTCTGGTGTGATTAATAAATTAATATAATTAAACTCACCACCACTCGGCCGATCACCTGCCGTCAACGCCGACAATGGTTTGCCTGTTAATTGACATACTTCTAATGCACGTTGAATACGTTGCGTATCGTGAGGATGGATCCGTGCCGCAGATATAGGATCTAAGGTGGTTAACCATTGATGCATAAAATCCCAACCTTCATGCTCCGCACGCTGTAACAAGGCGATCCGCATGGATTCATCAGCTTCTGGTAACTGAGATAAGCCTTGTTGTAACGCACGAAAATACATCATGGTGCCGCCAACTAGGAATGGGATTTTGCCTCGTCTTACCACTGCACGGCAGCAGGCAATCACATCCTCACAACATCGTGCAGCCGAATAACTCTCAGGCGGATCAATGATGTCAATCAAATGATGAGGTGCTGCAGCAAGCGTCGTTGCATCGGGTTTTGCAGTACCAATATCCATGCCGCGATAAATCATCGCTGAATCAATACTGATGATTTCAAATGGGAAATGTTGAATTAATTCACAGGCCAATGCTGTTTTACCCGACGCCGTTGGTCCCATTAAACAAAAGACTAACGTCGGCGGCTTACCTTCGCTTGGCAAATGATTCACAGACGCCAAATTAGACATCACAAAATAGACTCAAACAGGTTATTGTATCCAAGCGCACACTGAAATTTGCTGAAGGTGCACATTGATACCAATATTGGATGAGTGCACTTCTTTCTTCTCCTACCATTTGATGCGCATTAGATGATTGGCATGAAGCAATACAGTTTAATAATGCGTCATGCTCTAACCATGATACATCACTTATTAACGTTAACAACTTACCAAGATCCAACGTCGGTAAACACTGAGGAATCGTTCGTACTCGAATACGCGTATCACTTAAAAAGTCAAAGTGTATGCCCAATTCGGCCAGACGCGGTTGATATTGCTCAAATAATACATGGTTCTTTTTATTAATATCATAATTTACTGGAACCAACAGTGGTCGACTTAAAATAGGCGTCACTGCATTTGCAAGCAGTTGACCATAATAATGATGCTGTAATTTGGTCAAATAAACTAAATACGATTGGTGATCTAATGACATCACAACAAAATCAGCATTCAAAACATGCCATGACGTCAAGTCGGTAGGCTGTCCGTGATATCGCCCCGTACGCTGAGACTCTGTTTTGCTCCATCTTAACGAGTGATTCTCGGCAGGTAACTGAGATGCCCTGATTTCTGCAACAGCCAAATTTGGAGATACAAGCGGTTGTTGGTAATGCGTCATTTCAACCGCAATGGCCAAATCAGCCGTGGAATCCATTTCAATTGGTGGTTCACGATCACTTAATACACGCGTTATCGACGACACAATAACATCATGAATTAAGCGAGGATGCTGAAATCGTACTTCATGCTTCGTTGGGTGAACATTTACATCCACATCATCGGGAGGGATGCTGATATACAATAAACAAGCTGCGAAGCGTCCTGGATGCAATACCTCTTGATAAGCTTGTTGAATTGCATGATGAAGCAGTTTGTCTTTAATCATGCGACGATTGAGATAAATCCATTGTTTATCGCGTTGACTACGCTGATAATCATGTCGGCTTACCCATCCCGATAACTGAATTCCGGTGTGCTCGCGCTCAAGATACACCGCACCATCCATAAACTCTTTGCCCAGTAGTTTTTTGATTCGCAGCAATCGACTTTGATCACAAGTCGCCGCCGGTAAAACCAGCGTTGCTTTACCATTATGTTTCAACGTGATAGCAATCGCGGGCTCACTCAATGCAAAACGTTTGACAACGGCTTCGATAGCCTGAAATTCAGTACGCTCTGATTTGAGAAATTTTTTTCGTACCGGAGCATTAAAAAATAAATCCTGCACATCAACCGTCGTACCCTGATTTCTTGCGCAAGGTACTATGGTTACACCCGATTCATTAGCGTCTAATCGCATGGCATGAGCTTGTTTGGCTGGTTTAGACAGTAGTTGAAGTCGTGAGATGGAGGCAATACTGGCAAGCGCTTCCCCCCGAAATCCCATGCTGGTGATACGATATAAATCATCGAGTTGTTGAATTTTACTGGTTGCATGCGGCGCAATAGCCAACTTTAAATCATCGGCAACAATTCCAGCACCATTATCACTAATTTTAATTTGATTTAACCCGCCGGAACCAATCTCAATGGAAAGGGTATCAGCACCCGCATCCAAGGCATTTTCCAGTAGCTCTTTAACAACTGACGCTGGACGCTCGATCACTTCCCCCGCGGCGATTTGATTGGCGATAAAAACAGGAAGTTGATGAATTCTCATCCAGCTGACCTACGACGTCCTGGGGCATGATTATTGTTAACAAAGCGTGGGTTAGCACCAACCATCGCTTCAATACGTGATCCATGCGGTGGATAGTCCCAAAAATAACCTTTAATGCCTGAGAAAATGGCTTGTGTAAGACGTGCTTGATAAGCAGGGCTGGTTAAATTCATTTCTTCTCGAGGATTAGAGATAAATCCTGTTTCAATCAATACCGAAGGAATATCGGGTGATTTCAGCACCATAAAACGAGCCTGTTCAACCTTCTGACTGTGTAAAGTGGTGATTCGATCCAATCCACGCAATATTTGACTACCCATTTGTAGACTTGCACTGATCGTTGCCGTTTGCGATAAATCAATCAATACCGTACGAATAACCCCATTACGATCATCGAGGCTGGATAAATTAACCCCCCCCAATTCCGAATAGTTTTCTTTTTCAGCAAGCCAACGAGCCGCTTCACTGGTGGCTCCCGTTTGCGACAAAGCAAACACCGAAGCACCATGCGAGTCATGATTTCCAAACGCATCGGCATGAATGGCCACAAAAATATCACCATTATATTTTCTCGCAATCATCATGCGCTCGCGCAACCCAACATAATAATCCCCATTACGCGTCAATACCGCGCGCATACCAGGTTGTTTATCAATTAATCGCTTCAATTGTAAAGCAATGGCTAAGACCACATGTTTCTCAGTTGAACGCCGAATCCCCATGGCACCCGGATCTTTACCTCCATGACCGGGATCAATCACAACCACTACGTCACGTAGCGATCGTGTTGGGGCATGCGAAATATACACAGGCTTGCGATTTGACGAAGTATAGGCAGGCTCATGATTCACAGCTGTTTTTTGCGCAACCGCCGGTTGTTGTGCGCGACCTAAAGTGGGTTTCACGTCAATCCGTAACGTTGATGCTTGCCAAAAAGATGCTCTCACAAAAACAGGTTTGACCATATCAAATACAAGACGCAGTGTCGTTGCAGTAGGATGCCCCAAACGAACATATCGCACGGCAGTCCGATTGAATGATATACGCCGCACATCAATCGATGTGCTCGTTTGATCGAGATCAATGACGACTCGTTCTGGTTGATGTAATACAAACACCTTATAGTGTACGACCCCCGATAAATGACACAAAAATGATGTGATATCGGTTTGAGTACGAATGTCCAAACGCTCCAAGCGGGAAGCGGAAGCACTCGCAATAGCACAGACACTCATTAAGCAACAGAGTAATACCCCTGTGAATGTGTTAATCATCGATTTGTTCATGCACCACCTACAATACAAGACAATGCGCGCTGTCCAATGCAGCTTATAGCTGCCATTTGCAACTCACGCCCCTCGCCTCGTCTAGTTAACGTTAATGCTATATCCACATAGTCAATGGCATGAGCAGCACGCTCAGGCCATTCAATACAGCAAATGGACTGTGCATCAAAATAGTCCCGAAACCCAATGCAAGCCAGCTCCGCGTCATCATGAATTCGATAAAGATCAAAGTGATGCAACTGCATTGTACCAAGATCGTAACTTTCAACCAACGAAAAAGTAGGACTTTTGATCGCACCAGGTACCCCAAGCGAACGTAATAGCGCCCGAATTAGGGTGGTTTTACCCATCCCAATTTCACCGGTGAACGTGATCGTTAATGGGGGAGTTAAACAAGCGGCAAGACGCGCCGCCCATTGTTGACTATCATGCTCTGTTGGTAAATGGAAATGCATTATTCTGTTTTATCTTGCTTCACCAATGTTAACACAGGCTTAGCTCGCGTTTTGTTCCGAGAGCTTGTATCGGTTGCAACGGGCGGAGCAGTCGGTTCATCATATTCAGGACCAAACTCCATACCACGCCCATTTTCCTTCGCATAAATCGCTAATACAGCCGCTGGCACTAAAAAGATCTGCGTCGTTTGTCCAGAGAATCGCGCTGTAAATAGAATTTTATCATTTTCCAGATGCAATCCACGACACGCTTTAGGCGAAATGTTTAAAACAATCCGCCCAGCACTGACAAAGTCTTGAGGAACTTCAACATCAGGATGTTCAGCATCGACTAACAGATAAGGCGTTAAATCGTTATCCACGATCCAATCATATATCGCACGAATAAAGTAAGGCTTATTTGATGTCATCGTCATGATTACGCCGCCCTTAATTGCCTCTCAGCATCCGTTAAACTCGCCTCAAATGAATCGCGTTTAAATAATCGATCCATATACGCATGTAATCCTAACGCATCGGCTGGAATATGAATACCCAATGATGGCAAACGCCACAGCAAAGGGGCCAAAGCGCAATCCAATAATGAAAATTCATCACTTAAAAAATAAGCTTTATCTGCAAACACTGGTTCAATATTAATGAGACTTTCCAACAGTAATTGCTGAGCTTGCTCAACATTTGTTTGTGCTACAATACGTTGCAACAAACTATACCAATCTTGCTCAATACGATACATCATTTTTCGTGTCTCTGCACGAGCAACAGGGTATACAGGTAACAAAGGTGGGTGAGGAAAACGCTCATCTAGATATTCCATGATAATGCGTGCTTCATACAAAACTAAATCGCGATCAACTAATGTTGGTAAGGTACCATAAGGATTCATAGACAATAAATCATCCGAAGGATCCTTAACGTTCGCAGGCAATATTTCAACATTAACACCTTTCTCCGCAAGTACGATTCTAACCTGGTGACTGTATAGATCATCATGATCCGAATACAAAGACATGATCGTACGTTTTGCAATAATAGCCATTCAGAATTCCTCTTTAATAATTGACTGTCAAGAAAGAGCCGTATTGTAACATATTTTAATTCATTTGGTGTAAATTCATCATTAAAACAACTATTTGTTTATTTTTTGACAAAAACCAAGCGACACAGTGTGAAAAAAACCCCTAAAAAAATAATCACACCGACGCCGATTTGATAACGAATGGATTTTGTAGGTTCGGCTGCATACACAAGAAAAATGACAATATCATCAATCGCCTGTTGATACGTTTGTTGATTTAATGCATTTAGAGTTTTATCTTGCAGTGGCGCCAACACATTCGGCATGGATACACCGGGTATTAATCTATTATTAACACCAAAGGGTTGATGCGTATCAGGATAAAATCCTGTTAAATAAGTCGCCAACCATTGCGCACCATGTACACGTGCCGTTAATGATAAGTCAGGAGGGACTTTGCCAAACCATCGATTTGCCTCAACTTCAGGCATTGCGAGTTGTGAGTGCGATACATAACGTAATGTATGGCAACCACTACAATAATCAAAAAACAGAGATTCCCCATGTCGGCGTTGTGTCATTTGATCACTGTGAGCAAACCAAGCATTAAAAAACAAAATCAAAAATAACGCCATGGTGTGAATCATACGGGAATCCGATCCGGTACCCGGGCACATCGTTCAACTCGGGTATAAATTGGCATGAATAAGAAATAACCAAAATAAACAAGCGTACAAAAACGCGCGCCCCACTGACGCCAAGACGTCATCTCTGTCAATCCGAAGTAACCTAAAATAAAAAAACTCCCAACCAACCCAGCCAATGCAAATTTTGAATACATGCCTTTATACCGCATAGAACGCACTGGACTTTTATCCAACCAAGGCACCAAAAATAGCAGCAACACAGCACTACACATCACCAAAACGCCCCCCGTTTTATGCGGTATTGCACGCAACATGGCATAAAAAGGTGTCATGTACCATGCTGGAGAAATATGATCGGGCGTCAGTAATCGATTTGCTGGAATGAAATTATTGGGCTCTAGAAACAAACCACCCGCATCAGGGTAAAAAAATACCACAACACAAAATAAAGTAAGAAATAATAGAACAGCTAAAAAGTCTTTAATAAAGTACACAGGGTAAAATGGCATACCATCCAAGGGTCGTCCTTTTTTATCTCGAATTCGATAGATATCAATTCCTTCCGGATTATTTGAACCCACGTGATGTAATGCCACAATATGCAACCACACAAAGAGCAGAATCAGCAGCGGAATAGCAATCACATGCAACGCAAAAAATCGCTGCAAAGTCGTCTGCCCCACCCCATAGTCGCCACGCACCCACGCCACCAAAGTATCACCCACATAAGGAATAACACCTAACAATGACGTCATGACTTGAGCGCCCCAATACGACATTTGCCCCCAAGGCAACAGGTAGCCAAAAAACGCTTCTGCTAAAATAAGCATCAGCAATAGCATGCCCAAAATCCAGACAAACTCCCTGGGTTTTTGATAGGAGCCATAAAGTAAACCACGAAATAAATGCAAGTAAAGCACAATAAAAAACGCGGAAGCGCCTGTTGAATGTAAATAACGGAAAAGCCACCCAAAATGAACCTCTCGCATAATTATCTCAATGGAGTCAAATGCGCCAGCTATTGTTGGTGTATAAAACATTGTCAACCAAATGCCAGATAGCAATTGATTGAACAAGACAACTAAGGCGATGGCGCCCAAACAGTAATAAAGATTTAAATTGTTAGGAACATAATAGTCGCTTGCATACCGTTTCCAAGTATTCATAATCGGTAAGCGCGTATCCAACCACTTAAACAGTTTTTTTAGAGTCCGTTGCCCATGCCGCTCTCGACGTTTTATATGCGTCGCTTTATCACCGGACACCCTCTCTGGATCCTGCAAACCATCACGTGGTGAGTTACCCGCTCCAGACATTATATTGCCCCTATTTCAATTACGTGCTCTTGAATAAATCGATAAGGAGGAACTTCAAGATTGGTCGGCGCCGGCACATGTTTATAGACACGACCTGCCATATCAAATTGCGAACCATGGCATGGACAAAAAAAACGACCGGGTATCGCCTCACCATTTGGCTTATAGACTGGTGAACAACCCAAATGAGTGCACAATCCAACGAGGACCAGATATTCCGGTTTAATCGAACGAAAATGATTTTGCGCAGCTTGGGGTTGTTGTTGTTCACGTGACTCAGGATCTCGCAACAATTGCTCATCCTGTTCTAATTGAGCAAGCATGGCAGGCGTGCGACGAATGATCCAAATGGGCTTGCCACGCCATTCTACTGTCATTTTTTGACCAGGCTGCATTTGGCTCAGATCAACTTGTACCGGGCCACCGGTTTTTTTTGTAGCGTCAGTCGGATTCCAAGAAGCAATAAAGGGGGTTAATGCACACAGCGCTCCTACCCCTCCTAATACACGAACACCATTCAACAAAAGACGATTACGGTGTATCTCAAGACTAGAAGAAGGGGGAGTAGCAGGCTGATCAACTAAATCGATTGAAGTATAATCAGCCAAAATAAGAAATTAACGTTTGGAGTATTGAGTTGCACGACGCGCTTTGTGCAGACCAACTTTTTTCCGCTCAACTCGACGTGAATCGCGTGTCAACAGACCTTGTGCACGCAATTTTCTACGAAACGAATCGGGTGCTGGCTCAGCACCTTCCGCCAAATCAGACTCATCATATGCAACCAATGCACGCGCAATACCCAGACGAATTGCACCGGCTTGTCCTGATACACCACCACCTACAACAGTAGCATACACATCAAACTTACCTAACGCATCCACGGCTTCGAATGGCTGTCGAATAATCATACTCGATGTTTCTCTTCCGAAATACTCAGCCAACGCACGACTATTAACCATTATTTCGCCCTTACCTGGACGTAAAAACACGCGAGCAGTTGAACTTTTTCTTCGGCCTGTGCCGTAGTATTGCTTTTTTTGAGCCATAATACTTATTCCTCAATATCAAGTTGCTTAGGTTGCTGAGCAGCGTGAGGATGTTCGCCACCAACATAAATTTTGAGCTTGCGATACATGTCTCTACCTAATGGATTTTTCGGGAGCATTCCCTTTACAGCACGCTCAAGAATACGTGCTGGGTGTGCTGCCTGTAGCTTATCAAACGAAATTTCTTTAATCCCACCTGGGAACCCAGTATGGTGGTAATACATTTTTTCTTTGAATTTACGGCCTGTCACTCTCAATTTTTCAACATGAGTAACAACAATATAGTCTCCTGTATCAACGTGCGGAGTATACTCTGCCTTGTGCTTTCCACGTAAACGACTTGCAATCTCCGTGGCTAAACGACCCAAAATTTTGTCGCTTGCATCGACTATATACCAATCACGTTTGACTTCGTGAGCTTTGGCGCTAACTGTTTTCATGAACTAACTCCATACCGCCTAATAACTATTTACATTAACTCGGACGGGCGATTTTAACTAAAAATAAACGATTCTACAAGTGGAAATAGAAAAAAAATAATTCTTGGGATACATCATCCCGAACAACAGACAGGAACAGTTACACAGGACTTACGCAAAACCTTGAGGTCAAGGCGGATTTTATTTTTAATGAGAGAGTTTAGACGTACTAAATGACCGAATTAAAAATCAAATCCAACGCAGAGATCGAGGTTTTGCGTAAGTCCTGTGACAATTAAAGCAGCAGGCGTTCTATCACCTGACCCGCTATTAAACCCCGCTCAATAATTTCATCAATATCGTCAAACGAATGATAAGTGTACCACAACCCATCGGGATATATCGCAATGCATGGACCCTCATTACAACGCCCCAAACACCCAGACTGGCTCACACGGATTTTCCCAGGACCGTGGCAACCTAATTCCTTCATGCGTGTCTTCAAATAATTAAAATATGATTTACCACCTGAATTGGCACAACATGTTTTGCCTACTTCTTTTTGATTCGTACAAATAAAAACATGTTTGCTATAGTAATTTGCTTCAAGTTCAGTGTTTTTCATCGATTTTCATTTTTAATTTAAGACCCGGTTTAAACGTCACGACACGCCTCGCCAAAACAGAAACAACGACACCCGTTTTGGGATTACGTCCAGGACGTTCCGCTTTGTCACGCAATATAAAATTACCAAAACGAGATAATTTAACATGCTCTCCCGATTCAAGCTTATATTTAATTTCTTCAAAAAACTCTTCCACCATCATTTTGGCATCTGATTTTGACAGACCTAGTTCATTACACAAGGCGTCTGCCATCATTGCTTTACTCAGTGCGCTCATGATATGCCTCCTTTCATTATAGCGTGCGAAGAACGACTGAAAAATCCGTATCTAATTTTTTTAAAATCTGTTCGATAATTAAATTGATCTCGGCATCAATCAGTGTGCGATTATCATTCTGTAAGGTCAAGGCTATTGCTAAACTTTTTTTATCATCAGGAATTGATTCGCCCATATACACATCAAAAATATCGAATGCCTTCAAACAAGATGGATCAACAACGTCCCGAACAGCCCGCTCAATCTGTCCGGCACAGATGTTATTGTCCACAATGAATGATAAATCACGTCGAGTTTGTGGGTACTTTGAAATGGGCTGATAACGAATCAAAGTATCATCTATCAAGGACAATAAATTCAATTCAAATAATACGATGTCTTCGGTCAAATCAAGCTCATCCGCCAAACGAGGATGTAGCACACCCATCCACCCTACATGTTGATCTCTCATTATGATTTGCGCTGTTTTTCCTGGATGTAATGCAGCATGATTACTCTTAACAAACGTAATAGCCTGTTTATTTAATACGCTAAACAAAGCCTGCAAATCACCTTTCATATCATAAAAATCATACGTTCCTGATGTCTCACTCCAATTCAATTGGCCGTATTGCCCCATCATCAAACCAGCAACACACGGAGTCTCACTGACTTGTCCATCAACTATATGAAAAACAACACCTGTTTCAAATAATTTTAAAGCGGATTGCTGACGATGAACGTTATGAATCATGGATGCCAACAAACCCGACCACAATCCTACTCGCATATCAGATAATTCGGAAGAGATAGGGTTTAACAGACGCATGGTCTCTGTTTCAGGATACAAGGCATGCTGCAATTCAGGATCCACAAAACTATAACTAATGGTCTCGCGATACCCCTTGTTTGCCAAAAACGCACTTATTTTCATTGACAATCGCTCATGCGGGTTAATTTCACCTGCCTGCATAGCCACTTGCAACGTCATCGATGGAATTTTTTCATATCCGTACAAACGAATGATTTCTTCAACTAAATCCACATCCACAGCAATATCAAACCGATGTGAGGGTATGCTCACATTCCAGCATTCGCCTTTATCATGCGTAGTCGTAGAACGAGTCACTGTCATGCCAAGGCGTACCAACATAGCGTCCATGTCAGCATATGCAATCTTAAGACCTGATAAGCGTTGCACTTTATCAGGATAAAATAATACATTGGCACGAGCTGGTAGCTGTTGTGACTTAGTCACCAATTCAATTGGACCAACGCGTCCGCCAACAATGGAATGTAACAAATAAGTCGCTCGCTCCAATGCTAAATATTGCAACTGTGGATCGACACCACGTTCAAATCGCTGGGAAGAATCACTGCTTAACCCATACCGTCTCGCCACACCAGCAATTGCTGGTGGACTAAAAAAAGCACTTTCTAGGAATAAATCAGTTGTTTGCGGTTTAACTGCACTTAAATCTCCGCCCATGACCCCTGCCATCGCCAATACTTTGTCATCATCGGCAATCACCAACACGTGTTGGTCCAGGATAATATCTTGACCATCAAGCAACGTGAGGGTTTCATTCGCTTTGGCATAACGCACATGAATCTGACCTTGAATGGTTTGCCGATCAAAAGCATGCATGGGTTGTCCCAGCTCGAGCATCACATAATTCGTCACATCAACAACTGGATGGACCGAACGAATACCACCGCGCCGCAACCGCTCTTTCATCCATACCGGTGTCACCGCATTTAAATCAATACCGCGGATCACACGTCCTGCATATTGGGCACAAGCTTCGGGTGCATGCAATTGAATGGAAAGTACTTCATCTAAAGTGACATCGGTCACATCACGAGGACATGCCCTGAGTGGCAATTGATTAAGTGCCGCGACTTCACGAGCAATACCCAATACGCTCAAACAATCCGCGCGATTAGGCGTTAGATCAATATCAAAAACAGAATCATTTAAAACCAAATACTCGCGCAAATCCATACCGATTGGCGCATCCATGGGCAACTCTAAAATGCCTTCTGAGCGTTCTTCAAGACCTAGCTCACTGGTTGAACATAACATACCTCGCGACAGCTCACCGCGCAATGTTGATTCTTTGATCTTAAAATCACCGGGCAATGTGGCTCCAATCTGCGCTAGTGCAACTCGCAAACCTGCGCGAACATTCGCTGCACCACAAACCACTTGAGTCGGTTGTTCTTGACCGGTATCGACATCACACAAGGTTAATTTATCGGCTTGCGGATGAGGTCTTGTTTGTAACACCTGCGCTACGATAACATGGTCAAATACACCCGCCACCGGATAAAAAGCATCCACCTCAAGTCCCGCCATGGTCAATTGTTCACTCAACTGCGCTGACGTTAGCGGTGGATTAACCCATTCTCGTAACCATGATTCACTTACTTTCATGACTCAATTCTCCCAAAGAACGGCCACATTATCTTCTCTCTGAGAGAAGGTCCCCAAAGGACTGATGAAGGCTTTTCACGTTCTCTTTCGATACCCATTAAAAAATATACGGCAGTCTCATGACCGTCATTCCAAAATGACCTATAGGGTAACTCCTCAGGTACGTCATCCAGAGCGTAGCGAAGGATCTCCGGTTGATTAAGTTTATGCCTAATTCCGGAGATCCCTCACTGCGTTTGGGATGACGTGAGCCGGGAGTTACTTTATATGTTAAAATTGATTTAAAAATGTAATATCATTTTCAAACATCATACGTAGATCATCGATTTCGTAATACAACATCGCAATTCGGTCAATGCCCATACCAAATGCCCAACCTTGGTATTCATCTGGAGAAATATTCACAGCCCGCAATACGTTTGGATGCACCATGCCACAACCACCCACCTCTATCCAACCCGTAAATTTACACAGACGACAACCTTTACCTGCACATTGAGTGCATTCAATATCCATTTCGGCAGATGGCTCAGTAAACGGAAAATAAGAGGGCCTAAAACGAAAAGCTAAGGTACGACCAAACAAATCAGCAAAAAAATGCTCCAGCAAACCCTTCAAGCTGGCCAGTGTTGATTCTTGGTCAATTAACAGCCCTTCGACTTGATGAAACATCGGCGTGTGGGTTACATCCGAATCACACCGATAAACACGCCCAGGCGCAATCAATCGCAACGGCGGTTGCCTTTTTTCGAGTGCACGGATTTGCACAGGTGAGGTATGAGTGCGCAACAGAAGCCCGTCACCAAAATAAAATGTATCATGCATCGCACGCGCTGGATGATGAGGGGGAATATTCAATGCTTCAAAATTATAAAATTCTGTTTCAATTTCAGGGCCGTCTACAATATCAAACCCCAACCGACTGAAATAATCATTGATTCGATGTTTAATTTGGGAAACAGGATGGATAGAACCTGCCTGATTATGTCGTCCTGGCAACGTCACATCGATTTGTTCAGCAATGAGCTTTCGCTGTAATTGATCTTCTTTTAATTGCAGCATTTTGGATTCAATCAACTCGCTGATATCACGTTTCGTTTGATTAACCAATTGCCCAACCCGCGGTTTTTCTTCAGGTGAGAGATGAACCACATTTTTTAAAATGTCCGTCAACTTGCCCTTTTTCCCAAGGAAATCAACGCGAATGGATTCAAGCGTAGCGATATCTTGTGCTTGCTCAATGGCTGAAAATGCTTGTTCTTGTAATAGGATAATATCTTGCATGATGGACCCATTGGTAAAAATCGAACAGGCAGTTTTCATAACCATGTTCCACAATCCCGGAGCCTGACACCGGGTCAATGAATTCTATTTGAAATGGGCCCCGCGGTCGATACCGTAGGGCCTCATGTATCTTAACAATGGCCTTATGCTAGTGCTGCTTTTGCTTGCTCTGCCACAGCGGCAAAGGCATGTTTATCATGCACCGCCATATCAGCTAAGACTTTACGATCAAGCTCAATTCCTGCCTTTTTCAAGCCAGCAATCAATCGGCTGTAAGATAAGCCACACTCACGGGCTTGTGCATTTATACGCACAATCCATAATGCACGGAATTGACGTTTTTTCTGACGACGATCACGATAAGCATATTGACCTGCTTTGATCACCGCTTGTTTGGCAACGCGATATACACGACTACGGGCACCGTAATATCCCTTTGCCTGTTCCATGACCTTCTTGTGACGCGCTTTGGCAGTCACACCACGTTTAACTCTTGGCATAATTCATTCTCCTCTTAACTACCGTGCAACATACGCGTTGCTAACCGCGCATCGCATTGCTTCAACGTACCAGACGCCACCCGCAGATGTCGTTTTTGTTTGGTCGACTTTTTAGTGAGGATATGATTACGATAAGCACCACGACGTTTAATCGCGCCACTTGCCGTTTTCCGAAAACGCTTGCATGCGCCTCGATGTGATTTTAACTTTGGCATTTCATAACTCCGCATTGCTGTACTTTATTTCATAAGGCCCTATCAAAGAGAGCAAAGTACATGCTATTTTTTCTTCGGTGACAACACCATCAATAATTGGCGACCTTCTCGTTTCGCGTGCTGCTCTACTACGGCAAATTCCGCCGTATCTTGCTGCACACGCTCAAAGATCTTCATGCCAAGTTCTTGATGCGCAACTTCACGACCACGAAAACGCAGCGTGATTTTAACTTTATCACCATGATTCAGGAATTTTATCAGGTTGCGTAGCTTGACCTGGTAATCCCCATCTTCCGTCGTTGGACGAAATTTTAGTTCTTTGACCTGAATTTGCTTCTGCTTTTTCCTTGCTTCAGCCTGTTTTTTACTCATTTCAAAGAGATATTTACCGTAATCCATGATTCGACAGACAGGTGGTTTAGCCGTGGGTGATATCTCAACCAGATCACATCCACTCTCTTCTGCTGCTCTCAAGGCTTCACGTGTTGAAACTATGCCGGCCTGATTGCCATCTACATCAATTAAGCGTACTTCAGGTACATTGATTTGATCATTAATTCGTGCGCGATCGCCGTCACGCTTAGCTGATGCACTAATGGTTGAATCCTCCAACAAAAAATCAAAAAAGCAATCATTCACTTCTTGACGAATAATCACTAAACATTAACCAGCGCGTAACGACAGTTGATACCATACGCCTCAACCTATATCTCCACGCCGCGTGGCGTAGGTGAATATTATGTTGAAAACAAATCGTCAACACGCTCTAAAAACCCTATCAGTTACTGCTTTAAATCAATTTCTTGGCGCAGCTTATCACAAAATGCCTCAATAGTCATCATACCCAAATCTGCTCCAGCACGAGTGCGCACAGTAACTTGCTGACACTCGACTTCTTTATCACCAACGATCAGCATATAAGGCACTTTCTGTAAGGTATGCTCGCGGATTTTAAAGCCAATTTTCTCATTTCTCAAGTCTATGTTTGTCCGAACTGCATTTTTTTGTAAAAATTGATTCAATTGCGTTGCATAATCATCTTGTTTTTCACTGATGGTTAAGACCGAAACTTGCATCGGCGCCAACCACAACGGGAAAAGTCCGGCATGATGCTCGATTAATATGCCAATAAATCGCTCAAAACTACCTAAAATAGCACGGTGCACCATCACAGGTGTTTGTTTATTTCCTTCTTCATTGATAAATTGTGCACCCAACCGATCAGGCATGGAAAAATCAACCTGTATGGTACCACACTGCCAAATGCGACCTAAACAATCAGCCAGCGAACATTCAATTTTAGGACCATAAAATGCGCCTTCGCCCGGCGCATCAATCCATTCGATGCCTCTGGCGTACATCGCATCTTGTAGTGCAGTCTCTGCTTTGTCCCACACAGCGTCGCTTCCTACTCGTTTTTCTGGTCGACGTGCCAACCGATAAGTAATCGAGGCAAAACCAAAATCAGCATATACCGATTGCACTAACTCAAGTAAAATAGCAACTTCCGATTGAATTTGATCTTCCGTACAAAAAATATGCGCATCATCTTGTACGAAGCCACGCACCCGCATCAAACCATGCAAAGCTCCTGAAGGCTCACAACGATGACAACTGCCAAACTCAGCCAATCGCAAGGGCAAATCACGATAACTTTTGATGCCTTGATTGTATATCTGCACATGACAGGGACAATTCATGGGTTTAACAGCATATTGACGACTTTCAGTTTCTGTCAAAAACATGGCATCCTGGAAGTTATCCCAGTGCCCTGACTTTTCCCACAATACTTTATCAACCAATTGGGGCGTTTTCACTTCTTGGTATCCAGCATGCAACAAGCGATTACGCATGTATTGCTCTATCGTTTGATAAATAACCCATCCTTTCGCATGCCAAAACACCATACCAGGTGCGATGTCTTGAAAGTGAAACAAATCCAGAGTTTTACCCAGCTTGCGATGATCGCGTTTTTCAGCCTCTTCGATACGATGCAAATAATCTGCCAACGCTTTTTTATCCAACCAAGCTGTACCATAAATGCGTTGTAACATTTCATTCTTTGCGTCGCCACGCCAGTATGCACCTGCTAATTTCGTTAATTTAAACGCTTTCATCTTGCCGGTAGACGGCACGTGCGGTCCACGACACAAATCCTCAAAATCACCTTGACGATACAATGACAGTGTTTCACCCGCAGGAATATCGGCAATGATTTTCGCTTTGTACTCTTCACCCAATCCCCGAAAGTAAGCAATTGCTTCATCACGCCCCAATTCACGCCGCGTCACAGGATAATCTGCTTTAGCTAACTCTGTCATTTTCGCTTCAATTAAAGCCAGATCTTCTGGTAAAAAAGGACGCTCAAATGCAAAATCATAATAAAAACCATCTTCAATGACGGGGCCAATGGTTACCTGTGCTGTTGGAAATAATTGTTTGACTGCCTGAGCTAACAAATGCGCGGTAGAATGACGAACGATGTCTAAACTTTCAGGGTCCTTTTCCGTGATAATCACCAATGAACAATCGGATTCGAGTACATAATTTAAATCCACTAATTTTCCATCAACCCGCCCAGCTATTGCGACTTTGGCTAATCCAGGACTAATACCAAACGCAATATCGTAGATTGATACTGGATGTTCAATATGTTTAATCTGCCCATCAGGTAATTGTATGTTTGGCATGGTGTGTTATGACCGGATAAAGAGGTGTATATTGGTAGGCACGAGTGGGATCGAACCACCGACCACCACCATGTCAAGGTGGTGCTCTACCACTGAGCTACGTGCCTGAAATTTTCAACGGCAGGCAGTATACAATAGTTAAACAGCGGAAAGCAATTGGTTTCGTAAGCTTTATCTTTAGAAGATAGGCCGGTATCGCATCAACGCGATTCCAGCCAGAAGATGATGCGAGGTTTGACAGCTATGCGTGAGCCACTGTTTCCCTGCTGTTGATCCAGTGATTGTTCCATCGTTCACTGAATCATTCCTTGGATTGGACTTCTGAATAAATCAAATAGGTCGTCAAAACTAGATGGCCCATTTATCATCATTCCGAATCGCCAATTCTATGCATTTGCAATCAAATGTCAATCAATTATTTCTAATAGAAACCAATAGTTTCATTTTGAGCTAAACTTGTAATAATAATTTTGATTTGTTACAATTTGCATAAATATATAAAAATAAAGTTCGACAATGGAAAAGAATAATTTAATTAAACAGTTTGCAAGTCGACTCAAGGACACATTAATTGCTGCAAATTACCGATCATCCCGTTCAACTTCTGGCGTAGATATCCACCGATTTGCAGAAATGACAGGGTATTCTCCCCAAATTTGCCGCAAATATTTACGTGGACAGGCCATCCCAGAGCCCAATAAGCTGGCAGAAATTGCGGCAACACTCAATGTATCACCAGGCTGGTTATTATTTGGCGACAGCCATTCAAATGACGTTAATGAAGAACATAAAATCACCATCAGTAAAGATTTGTTACATTACATATTTACACATGCAAACCGGCTCTATCATGAAGAACCATCTAACCAAGATGGATTGCCTCAATTTTTACTGGATCTGACCCTCGATGTAAGTCAAATCAATGTCAATGATGAGCAATCGAAAAAAATTATTGATCTAGCACTTTATTCAATCAAACGCTTTAATCCAACTGATTTGATATAAAAAACAAGCAAATAGTATTTTGATAGTAACTCCTCAGGTACGTCATCCAAAGTTTATGCCTAATTCCGGAGATCCCTCACTGCATTCGGGATGACGTGAGCTCATTACGGATCATGTTGAAACAAACTTATCCACAACCTGGGAAGTGACTTTTGATAAATGATTTGATACAATCGATGCCTTGGTTTTAGCCATTTTTCCAAAGACCGTTCGTGCTGAGGAGCCAGCGTAACTGGTGTCTCGAACCGATGAATCCCCACGAAGCCAATAGATAAACAAATACTATGCGCTCATATCACATTTTACTTGCTATTTTCATTGCTGCCATTTGGGGATCAAATTTTATTTTCATTAAACTAGGCTTGAGTGAAATTCCACCTTTTTTACTGTGTACATTACGATTTATGCTGGTTAGTATTCCGCTCATATTTTTTATCCCAAAACCCAACATCCCTTTTATACAAGTCATCTATTATGGGCTATCCGCCTTTGCGATGCAGTTTGGTTTTTTGTTCTTAGGTATGACGGCTGACATGCCCGCTGGCTTATCTTCCTTAATTTTTCAGATCCAAATCTTCATCAATTTATTTTTAGCTGCTTTGTTTTTAAATGAAAAACCGACGTCATTACAACTCATTGGTGCCATCATATCTTTCATAGGTCTCGGTATGATATGGTCTAACATGAACCACAGAACATCATGGTTAGGCTTTGTACTTGAAATTTGTGGTGCAGCATCGTGGGCCATTGGAAATTTAATTACAAAAAAAATAGGTCATGTCAATCCGCTTAGCTTAGTCACTTGGGGATGTGTCGTTTCAATTCCTCCAGTATTTCTCTTATCACTCATCCTCGAAGGCCCTTCTCAAATCATCACCAGTTTACATCACTTATCCTGGTTAGGCGTGATGTCTATCGCATTCATTGCATACGGCTCCACATTGATTGGCTATGCATTATGGAATCGATTGGTCGGAATCTATCCTATTGCCTATGTCGTACCATTCACTTTGTTAGTTCCAGTCTTTGGTATGATAGGTTCTTATTTAGTGTTTGCTGAGCCTATCACCGAACCGTGGAAATTAGGCGCCGCTTGTCTCATCATTTTGGGCCTGAGTATCAATGTGTTTGGAGCGCGATTTTTATCTTACATACAAAGGAAGTCAACGAAACAATCAGAGCCTGCTGTGTGATAACAATAGAGTTGACATGCGACAGCGCTCAACTATACTCAACACTAAATGCATCTGAAATAAGGAATTATCATGGCAAAAACACGCACAGCACGAATAAAACCATCCGATGCTTTAAATCGCAATTGGACATGGTTGCTTGGATTAGGGATTTTGTTTGTTTTGTTGGGCATCATCGGCTTAGGCACAGTCGTTAGCCTGAGTCTGATTAGCATTTTTTTCTTAGGTATTATCTTTGCTGTTGCCGGTGTTGTGCAATTTGCTGACGTATTTCAAAGTATTCAATGGAAAGCCGCGGTGTGGCATGGTGTTGTGGCGTTGGTTTATTTGATAATGAGTGGGTTAATTATTTACGATCCTATCTTAGCATCATCCATTGTGACTTTATTAATTGCTTGGGGGTTTATCGGTATTGGGACAGCACGCTTTATTATGGCGATTACCTTACGAGGTGAGACCCAAAGCTGGATTTTTTTATTAATCAGCAGCCTTGCCGCCATCATTTTAGGTGTACTCATTATCATGCAATGGCCTGCAAGTGGCCTTTGGGTCATCGGTTTATTCATTTCAATTGAGCTGCTTGTGAATGGTTGGACGTATGTCTTTATATCCATGGCTATGCACAAGGCACTTCGAGCAAAATAATCGTATGACACACCTCAGCGAATCCCCAACAAAAATCGGGGATTCATGCTGAGTGACTCGAAACAAAACGAACTCTTACGAACCTTCACGTTCATAACGTGCAATGCTACTCATGATTTCTTGATGAGCAGCGTCTTTACCTTCCCAACCATCAACTTTCACCCACTTGCCAGTTTCTAAATCTTTATAATGCTGAAAAAAATGTTCTAACGACAAGAGGAATGCTTTAGGAAAATCATCATAGGATTGAATATCATCATATAAGGTGCACAGTTTGCCCGTTGGGACGGCTAACAATTTAGCATCGATACCTGATTCATCGGTCATTTTCATCATACCAATCACTCGTGCCCGTACAACAGCCCCACAAATCACAGGTACAGGCGTCACAACCAAAACATCAACAGGGTCACCATCTTCCGATAGCGTTTGAGGAATGTAACCATAATTTGTCGGATAGACCATTGATGTTGATAAAAATCGGTCAACAAATAATGCGCCGCTGTCCTTGTTCACTTCGTATTTTACCGGTTGTCCATTCATTGGAATTTCAATAATAACATTTACATCATGCGGTACATCACGTCCTGCAGCTATTTTCATTAAACTCATTGCGTCACCTATTTCATATCCGGGGCTACATTATGCTAAAAATCATTTTAAAAGGCAAAGGCAAAAGGATACAATAAGACGATATTGTACCCTCTAAGTCACTATGGAATAACCTATGTCCTGTTTATTTTGTAAAATTGCTCATGGAGAAATCCCCGCACAAATCGCTTATGAAGACGATGACGTAATGGCGTTTCACGATATTGCACCGCAGGCGCCAACTCACTTGTTAATTATTCCCAAAGAGCATATTGCCACAATAAACGATACGGAAACTCAACACGAATTATTGTTAGGGAGATTGATTATTACCGCAAAAAAATTGGCCGCAACAATGGGCTTAAGTGAATCAGGATATCGATTAGTATTTAATGTGAATGCCCATGGAGGACAAGCGGTATACCACATCCATCTGCATTTATTAGGCGGCAGACAACTCACGTGGCCACCAGGTTAGGACATATCCAACGAAATCATTTTTAAAGGTAAATTGAATGCAAAACTTATATAAAAAAATTCTATCAGACATTGGTGAGGACATTAACCGCGAGGGCTTACTGGACACACCGGAGCGTGCTGCAAATGCAATGCTCTATTTAACTAAAGGCTATAGAGAAAGCTTAGACGATATCATCAATGGCGCGCTATTTGAATCCGATATGAATGAAATGGTCATCGTTAAACACATCGAAATGTACTCGATGTGTGAGCACCATTTACTCCCCTTTTTAGGAAAATGTCATGTTGGCTATTTGCCAAATGGTAAAGTTCTGGGGTTGTCTAAAATAGCCAGAATCGTTGATTTCTTTGCAAGACGTTTACAAATCCAAGAACGATTAACATCCGAAATTGCTAACTGTATCGGTAATATTACAGATGCACGCGGTGTTGCAGTGGTGATGGAAGCTCAGCACCTTTGTATGATGATGCGAGGTGTTGAAAAACAAAACTCTATCATGACCACGTCAGTGATGTTAGGTGAAATGAGAGATAATCCGTCCAGTCGAGTGGAGTTTTTAAATTTAATACAATAGTTCTAATTTGATAAGGAATTCATCAATGAGTCAATGCCCCTATATGACCACAGAAGCAGGTATTCCTGTTGCTGACAATGAAAATAGCCTCACTGCAGGCCCGCGCGGGCCGATACTCATGTCCGACTACCAATTGATGGAACGCATGGCTCACTTTAATCGTGAACGCGTACCTGAACGTGTTGTGCATGCCAAAGGAGCTGGAGCTTATGGAACACTAACAATTACCAATGATATTTCTCGCTACACGTGTGCTCCACTGTTTTCAAAAATTGGTAACACATGCGATATGTTATTGAGATTTTCGACAGTAGCTGGTGAATTAGGTTCGGCAGATACAGCCCGTGATCCACGTGGTTTTGCTTGCAAATTTTATACAACAGAGGGGAACTGGGACTTGGTTGGTAATAATACACCGGTTTTTTTCGTACGTGACCCCTTAAAATTTCAAGATTTCATTCACTCTCAAAAACGTAATCCACAAACAGGTATGCGCGATAATACCATGCAATGGGATTTTTGGAGTTTGTCACCTGAATCGTTACACCAAGTGACTATTTTATTTTCGGATCGAGGGATTCCCGCAAGCTATCGACATATGCATGGTTTTTCGTCGCATACATTCAGTCTATGGAACAAACAAGGTGAGCGTTTTTGGGTGAAATGGCATATCAAAACCCAGCAAGGAATCAAATGCCTTACTGATGCCGAAGCAGGAAAGATTGCTGGTCAAGACTTGGATTATCATCGCCGTGATTTATGGATGGCTATTGAGCAACAACAATTCCCTAAATGGGAAGTGCAAATCCAAATCATGCCAGAAAAAGACGCTGATACCTATCGAATTCATCCGTTTGATTTAACGAAGGTTTGGCCACACCATGATTATCCCCTTATACCTGTCGGACAAATTGAGCTAAACCGTAATCCACAGAATTATTTTGCTGAAATTGAGCAAGCTGCATTTGAGCCAGGTAACACTCTGATTGGGATGGGCGTATCCCCCGATAAAATGTTACAAGCTCGTTTGCTATCCTACCCTGATGCTCACCGCTATCGAATTGGTGTGAATTACGCTCAACTACCTGTTAATAAACCACATTGCCCTGTCCAACATTACAACCGTGATGGCCAGATGCGTTTCGATGGCAACTTTGGTAGCCAAGTAAATTATGAACCCAATAGTTTTAATGGACCCAAGAGTAATCAACAATTTAAAGAACCACCACTTCGCCTGTCAGGCGATGCCGATCGCTATGATCATCGCCAACATAATGATGATTATCAACAACCGGGTGATTTATATCGACTGATGACGGCGGATCAAAAAAATCAACTGATTGATAATATAGTCCGTTCGATGAAATCCGTGCCACAAATGATCCAGTTACGCCAAATTGGGCACTTCCAAAAGGCAGATCCAGATTACGGTCAACGTATCGCCACAGGCCTGGGACTCTGACAGGCAGCTCCCATCACGTGTTCATCAAGCCTCAAATGAATACGTGAATGGCGCGCGGACGGCAACTCAACGCCAGCATGATATGTCATTTATCATTTGAATGAACGGCCTGTAAATATCGTTTCACCGTTTCTTCCATTCCCCATTGCAATGCATCGCAAATTAAGGCATGGCCAATAGAAACTTCCTTAATGTCGGGTATTTCGCGCAATATACGCGGCAGATTCTCGACATTCAAATCGTGACCCGCATTTAAATCGATTCCCCGTTGCAGAAATTCATGTGCGGCTTGCTGATAAACATGCAAAACAGCCGATTCGTTTGAAGTGCCATAAGCAGCCGCATAGGCCTCTGTATACAACTCTACTCGATCGGGATTGATGTAGTCTAAACAATCAAGATCAGCAGCCGATAAATCATAAGGGTCAACGAATAATGAAACTCGAGCTGATTGTTGATGTAAAAAACTAACAACGTCACGCAATTGCTGTTGATTATGATGTAACTTCCATCCGGCATTTGATGTCAATACATCCGGTGGATCAGGAACCAATGTGCATTGGGCAGGCTTGACAGCTTGAATTAAATCCAAAAAATCTTGAGTAGGATATCCTTCAATATTTAATTCAACATCTAGATTATCGGCCAAGGCGTACACATCATCGATCCGGATATGTCGTCCATCGGGTCGTGGATGTACCGTAATACCATCCGCTCCATACGCCACCAATGTTTTCGCCCACGCCAACACATCAGGATTATTTTTGCCTCGCGCATTACGTAGCGTAGCGATTTTATTGATATTAATACTGAGTTGAGTCACCAAGCCATCCTTGTTCATGTAAAAGCATATTATACTCTGAATTCAGGTTCTTTGATCGGAAAATTAAAATACGTGTCCGGATGGGGGTCATGCTTTAACGTAAAATGCCACCACTCCGTATCTAAAATGGAAGAAAATATTGCCCGAGCCTCAATCAAAGCAAGAATTGTACGAGGAAGAGAATCTGGTGTTAACTGCTATCTGACTGGACTTTAAATAAAATCAGGGCTCTGATTTGAAAAGAACGGAATCGTTCTCAGCGCTTTGCGTACACAGCGATGGACAATATGACGATGCCCATCCCGATAGCCTGCCCCATTGTCAATTCCTCGCCTAGAAAAATCCAAGCGACCACTACAGTAGCCAAAGGCATAACAGCCGTTGATAACGACGCCATAACACCTTCAACTTTTTGGCAGCCAAAATACCAAAATACATAAAAGAGCCCTGAACTTAATCCCAAAATGATTAAAATGAGCCAATCCGACATATCAACTGCTAAATTTTGCGAGGGGCTCAAGACCAGGTAAATTATCAATATAATTGCATTCATCCCATTGAGAAAAGCGGAAATGAGAAATACAGGTAGTTTACTCACATGCATTTTAGTTAAGATGTAATACGTCGCTTCCGGAATCAGTGAAATCAACACCAGCATGTCACCCAAAAAGGAATGCCTTGTTTGAATACCGCTTAATTTTTCCGCTGCAATCACGATCAGACCAAGTGTTGCAAACCCCACGCATATCGCATTTTTACCTGATATTTTCTCACCCAGAATAATCCATGACATAACTGCAATAATCGCTGGCAACGCGCTAGTAATAATTCCAGCGACATTCGCATCTGTATAATGCAAACCAGACAACATCAACATATTGAAGAGTATTCCAGCAGATAATCCTTGAGCGATAATAAACAGCCAATCTCGTCGTTTTAACGTTTTAAAATAAGAAGAAATGGGTAATGCTTTCGCAGGTGTCAACCAATGCAGAGGTAACAAAATAATTGCCGCCAATGTAAAACGCAATGTCAATATGGTAAGAGCCGGCATTGCTGAAAGTACATATTTTGAAAATACGATATTAACACCCACCATAATTTGAGCGAGCATGAGAAACATCATACCCTGAAAAAAATACATATTGGATTTTTTCATATCAACAGCCACACATTAAAAATTATTTGAATAATAGCGTCCACTTTAGGTTCTTCGTCAAACGTTGAATTAATATCATTATATTTGTTTATATGCAAACATTGACCGTAGAGAGGAGAGCAGGGTTCAAAAAAACGGTAATGCCTCAAATTGATTGTTGCACATTATAAAGCCACTCCAAACTCATATCGATTAATGAACAATCCGATAACAATGTCATGCATTTTTTCCAATTTTAAGAAGCAGATTGTCCTTCTGGCCAA
>Ga0255338_1001301_pt1 | contig 48774 bp, 46 predicted proteins | sample MeOH1_35cm_T4_19_FD_203715 | JGI IMG/M metagenome (GOLD analysis project Ga0255338, IMG submission 203715) | Sandy soil microbial communities from University of British Columbia, Vancouver, Canada - MeOH1_35cm_T4_195 | ecosystem: Engineered > Artificial ecosystem > Sand microcosm > Unclassified ...
TCGCGCGCATCGAGGACAAGATGGGCCAGCATGCCAGCGACACGGCGCAGATCCTGTTCGAGAACTGCCGCGTGCCGGCGACCAACCGCCTCGGCGAGGAAGGCCAGGGCCTGAAGATCGCGCTCTCCGGCCTGGAGGGCGGGCGCATCGGCATTGCCAGCCAGAGCGTGGGCATGGCGCGCGCGGCCTTCGAGGCGGCGCTGAAGTACAGCAAGGAGCGCGTCGCTTTCGGCGTGCCGATCTTCGAGCACCAGGCGATGCAGCACAAGCTGGCCGACATGGCCACCCAGATCGAGGCCGCGCGCCAGCTGATCTGGCATGCCGCCAGCCTGAAGGACGCCGGCCGGCCCTGCCTGAAGGAGGCGGCGATGGCCAAGCTGTTCGCCTCCGAGATGGCCGAGAAGGTCTGCTCGGCGGCCATCCAGATCCACGGCGGCTACGGCTATGTGTCGGATTTTCCGGTCGAGCGCATCTACCGCGATGTGCGCGTCACGCAGATCTATGAGGGTACTTCCGAGGTCCAGAAGATCCTGATCGGACGCGCCCTGGTCTGAGCTGGGCTAAGCTGTGCGCATGGACGCCATGCTTCCGCAGCTCGAAGAAGAGAATCGCCGCCTGCGCCGCCAGCTGGAGAGCTTGCTGCGCGAGGCGCGTGCCAACGAGGACAAGATGCGGCGCTTCGAGCAGCTGGAGCACCGGCTGATCGCGGCCGGCTCGCTGCAGGAGCTGCTGCAGCTGCTGCTGGAGGAGTACCGCAAGGCCTTCGGCATCGAGCAGGTCACGCTGGCCCTGGTGGACGGCGAACGCGAGCTGGCGCGCCTGCTGGGCGCCAGCCCGCCGGCCGGGCTGCGCCTGCTGCCGGACGCGACCCCGCTGCAGGCCCTGTATGGCGGCGGCCGCCTGCCCCTGCTGGGCACCTTCGAGCCGGCCCGCCATGGCGAGCTTTTCCCCGTGGCGCCGGCCTCGCTGGCGCTGCTGCCCATCGAGCGCCAGGGCGGCCTGATCGCCAGCCTGCATTTCGGCAGCGACGATGTGCAGCGCTACACCGCCGATGCCGGCACCCAGCTGCTGCAGCGCCTGGCCGGCATCATCGGGGTCTGCCTGGAGAGCGCGCTGGCCCAGGAGCGCCTGAAGCTGGCCGGGCTGACCGACATGCTGACCGGCGTGCACAACCGCCGCTACTTCGAGCACCGCTGCGCCATCGAGGTCGCCCAGGCGCGCCGCCACCGCCATCCGCTGGCCTGCATGTTCCTGGACATCGACGGCTTCAAGGCCATCAACGACGGCCACGGCCATCCGGCCGGCGACACAGTGCTGCGCGCCGTGGGCCAGGCCATCCAGGGCCAGCTGCGCGCCGGCGACACCATCGCCCGCTGGGGCGGCGAGGAGTTCGTGGCCTTGCTGCCGCAGGCGCCGGGCCCGCAGGCGCGCGAGATCGCCGAACGCATCCGCGGCCATGTCGCCGCGCTGCCGGTGGCGGCCGGCGAGGCCCGCATTCCAGTGACGATCTCGATCGGCATGGCCATGCTGGGCAGCGACATCGCCGGCCGCGAACCGGCCCTGCTGGGCGCGCAGCTGGTGGCCGGTGCCGACAAGGCGCTCTACCGCGCCAAGCAGCAGGGCCGCAACCGGGTCATCTGGGAGCTGTGAGCAGGGGGCCGTCCTGGGCTTCGGCCGGCGCCGCGGGCGCGGCCTCGGCGGGCGGCAGGCCCCATTCCTGCCAGTCCTCGCCGAACAGCTCGGACGGATGCTCGGTGCGCACCGAGCCGTTGCCGCAGGCCATCGCATCGGCCGGGCAGTAGCGGTCGCAGCCCCAGCACAGGCGCTGCGGGTTGGCGGGATGGATGGGGAATTTCTTGGCCACGGTTGCTCGCAATTGCCAGGCTGCAAGATACGCCGCCGCCGCCTGCAGGCCGCTGATCGAGGTCAAAGTGCCGCGCCGCCGCGGCCGGCGCGGGCCTACACTCGGCCCATGCTGCTGCGCCAAGCCCTTGTCTTCCTGCACCTTGCCGGCGTCATCGTCTGGGTCGGCGGCATGGTGTTCGCCTATGTCTGCCTGCGTCCCGCGGCGGCGCAGGTCCTGCCGCCGCCGCAGCGCCTGCCCCTGTGGGTGGCCGTCTTCGCGCGCTTCTTCCCGCTGGTGGCCCTGGCCGTCGTGGTCATCCTGGCCAGCGGCCTGACGCTGCTGGCGCAGACCGGCTTCGCCCGGGCGCCCCTGGGCTGGCATCTGATGCTGCTGCTGGGCCTCGTGATGGCCGGGGTGTTCGGCGTCATCCTGTTCGCCTTCTACCCGCGGCTGCGCCGCCATTGCGAGGCGGCCGACTGGCCGGCCGCGGCGGCGGCGCTGAACCGCATCCGCCAGGGCGTGGCCCTGAACCTGCTGCTGGCGCTGTGCACGCTGGCCGCCGCGCTGTCGGCGCGCTGAGACGCAGGCCGCCGGCTCAGAGCCCGCCGCGCGTGAGCTTCTCCGGGTCCAGCAGAGCCTCCAGCTCGGCGCGCGGCAGGCCGCTGTCCTCCGCGGCCACGTCCAGCACCGGCCGGCCCTCGGCATAGGCGCGCTTGGCGATGGCGGCCGCCTTCAGGTAGCCGATCACCGGGTTGAGCGCCGTCACCAGGATGGGATTGCGGGCCAGCGCCCGCTGCAGCGCGGCCTCGTTGACCTTGAACGTGGCGATCGCGCGCTCGCCCAGCAGGGTGCTGCCGCGGCTCAGCAGCTGCAGGCTGTCCAGCAGGTTGTGGGCCACCAGGGGCAGCATCACGTTGAGCTCGAAGTTGCCGCTCTGGCCGGCGATGGTGATGGCGGCGTCATGGCCGATCACCTGGGCCGCCGCCATGGCCACCGCCTCCGGGATCACCGGGTTGACCTTGCCGGGCATGATGGACGAGCCGGGCTGCAGCGCCTCCAGCTCGATCTCGGCCAGGCCGGCCAGCGGGCCGGAGTTCATCCAGCGCAGGTCGTTGGCGATCTTCATCAGGCTCACCGCCAGGCCCTTGAGCGCGCCCGAGAGGGCGACGGCCGCGTCCTGCGAACCCATGGCGGCAAAGAAATCGGGCGCCGTCGTGAAGGGCCGCCCGGTCAGGCTGGCGAGTTCCTGGCAGAAGCGCGCGGCGAACTGCGGATGGGCGTTGATGCCGGTGCCTACTGCGGTGCCGCCCTGGGCCAGGGCCTGGATGCGGGGCTGCAGACCCTCCAGCTGGGCGATCTGCGCCTCGATCTGGGCGGCCCAGCCGTCCAGCACCTGGGACAGGCGCACCGGCATCGCGTCCATCAGATGGGTGCGGCCGGTCTTCACATGATGGCCGTCGCGCGCGCTCTTCGCACGGATGGCCGCCACCAGCCCGCGCAGCGCCGGCAGCAACTCCTCGTGCAGGGCCAGGGCCGCGGCGATGTGCAGGGCCGAGGGGATGGCGTCGTTGCTGCTCTGGCCGGCGTTGACATGGTCGTTGGCGCTGACCGGCCGGCCCAGATGGCGTGCCGCGAGGGTGGCCAGCACCTCGTTGGCGTTCATATTGCTGCTGGTGCCCGAGCCGGTCTGGAACACGTCGACCGGGAAGTGGCGCATGAAGTCCGGCTGGCCCAGCAGCGCGATGCCGGCTTCCTCGATCGCCATGCCGATCTCGGCCGGCAGCTGGCCCAGGGCCACATTGGCGCGCGCCGCGGCCAGCTTGAGCTTCAGCAGGGCGGCGATGAAGCGCGCCGGCAGCGGCCCGCCGATCTGCTGGAAGTTTTGCAGGGCGCGCTGGGTCTGCGCGCCGTAGAGGGCGTCGGCGGGCACTTCCATCTCGCCCATGCTGTCGCGCTCGATGCGGCTGGCCATCTTGCTCATCGCTCGGCTCCGGAGACTGATCGTGCTGCAGCATAGCCCCGCGCAAATCCCGGTGCATGGCGGCCGTGTTTGGACTACCGTGTCGGCATGCTTGAGACCACCTTCCCGGAGCGCGCCGCGCAGAGCCCCCAGCGCGGCCCCATCCAGTTCTATTTCGACTTCTCCTCGCCCTACTGCTACATCGCCTCCGAGTGGATCGAGGCGGTGGCGGCCCGGCATGGCCGGCGCGTGCAGTGGCATGCGATCCTGCTGGGCGCCACCTTCCAGGCCGCCGAGCTGCGGCCCCAGGTGGAGCACCCGATCAAGCGCGACTACGCGCTGCGCGACTTCGAGCGCTCGGCCCGCTTCGCCGGCCTGCCCTACCGGCAGCCCACGCCGTTCCCCATCCCCACCCAGAACGCGGCCCGGGTGTTCTGGTGGCTGGATGCGCAGGACCCGGCCCGGGCGGTGGCCTGGGCGCGCGCCGGGCTGCGCGCCTACTTCACCCGCGGCGTGGCGCTCAACGACCCGGCCCAGCTGCGGGCGCTGGCCGAGGAGAGCGGCATCGATGCCGACGCCGCCGAGGCCGCCTGGGGCGATGCGCGCTGGAAGGAGCGGCTGCGCGCGGTCAACGAGGCGGCGATCGCGGCCGGCGTGTTCGGCGCACCCTTCTTCATCGTCGACGGCGAGCCCTTCTGGGGCAACGACCGCCAGCCGCAGATCGAGCGCTGGCTCAGCGCCGGGCCGTTCAAGGGCCTGCAGTGAGCATGGACGCCCTGGACCTGCTGCGCACCCAGGCACGCGCCAACCGCCTGGCGAACCGCCGCCTGCATGGCGCGTTGGCGGCGCTGGGCGAGGCCGAGTTCCAGTCGCCGCGCACGGGCTTTTTCCCCAGCCTGGCCCTGACCCTGAACCATGTGCTGGCGATCGACCTCTACTACCTCGATGCGCTGCAGGGCCGCGCGGCCGAGATGGAGGCCAACTACCAGGCCTTCCGGCCCTGCGAGAGCGTGGCCGAGCTGACGCGGCGCCAGGCCGACAGCGACGAGCGCCTGATCGCCTTCTGCGAGGGGCTGGCGCCCTCGGACGCGCTGCGCCCGATCGCGCTGGACCGCGTCCGCGAGATCCAGCAGGCGCCCCTGGCCCATGTGCTGCAGCATCTGCTGATGCACCAGACCCATCACCGCGGCCAAGCCCACGCCATGCTCAGCGGCACGGCCGTGCGGCCGCCGCAGCTGGACGAGTTCCTGCTGCCCAGCGATGCCGGCCTGCATGCGGCCGATCTGGCGGCTCTGGGCTGGCGGCCGCAGCAACTGTTCCCGGGCCTGTGAGCCCTCAGGCGGCGGCGCGCGCCACCAGCACCGCGTTGCTGCCGCCGAAGGCGAAGGAATTGGACATCAGCGCGCCGATGCGCTGGCTGCGCGGCTGATCGCGCACCAGATCGACCAGCCCGTCCAGCTCGCTCTCGCGCAGATGGGCGGTGGCCGGCAGCCGGCCGCGGCGCAGCGCCTGCAGGGCCGCCACCAGCTCCAGCGCGCCGCCGCCGCCCAGCAGATGGCCGTGCAGGGCCTTGGTGGCGCTGACCGGCACGCCGCGCGGGCCGAACAGGGCCGCCAGCGAGGCCGCTTCGACCGCGTCACCGACCTCGGTGGCCGTGCCATGGGCGTTCACGTAGCCGATCTCCGCCGGGTGCAGGCCGGCGTCGTCCAGCGCGGCCCGCATCGCGCGCAGCTGGCCGTCGGCATCCGGACGGGAGAGATGGACGGCGTCGCAGCTCGTGCCATAGCCGGCCAGCTCGGCCAGCGGGCGGGCGCCGCGCGCCCGCGCATGGGCCTCGGATTCCAGCACCAGGGCCGCCGCGCCCTCGCCCAGCACCAGGCCGGCGCGCACGCGGTCGAAGGGGCGGCAGCTCTGCTCGGGATGTTCGGGGTCGGGTCTTGCCATCACACCCATGGCCTGCCAGGCCTGCAGCATGCCCGGTTGCAGCATGGCCTCGGCACCGCCGGCCAGCACGATGTCGGCCTCGCCGCGGCGGATCTGGCGCAGCGCCTCGCCGATGGCCTGGGCCGAGGAGGCGCAGGCATTGGAGACGGCCGTCATGCCGCCGCGCAGCTGGTAGCGCAGGGCCAGGTGGGCGGCGCTGGCATTGCCCATGGTGCGCAGCACCGTGTAGGGGTGGATGCGCGGCCGCTCGCGGGTCAGCAGCTCGGTATAGCTCTGCTCCAGGCTTTGCGCTCCGCCCAGGCCCGTGCCCCAGGCCACCGCGGCGCGCAGGGGCAGCGGCGCGGCCGCGGGCAGTCCGGCCTGGGCCCAGGCCTCCTGGGCGGCCTGCAGACTCAGCAGGCTGCTGCGGTCGTAGAGGTTCAGCTGGGCCGGCGGCAGGCCGGCGCCCAGCGCCTGCGTGACGGCCGCCGCCACATAGTCGTCCAGGCCGCGCTCCGGCTTGCCGGCATGCCGGCGCACGCCCGAGCGACCCTGCTCCAGCGCCTCGGCGAGGGCCTCGGCCGTCGGCCCCAGGGCGCTGCACGCGCCCAGGCCGGTGACCCAGACGTGCTGCCGGTCCGCCTGCGCATGGCTCATGCGGCGGCGGCCGCCGCCGCCGCGGGCTTGGCGGCGCAGAGCTCGTCCACTAGGCGGGCCAGGCCCTGCAGCGTGGGGTCGGCCATGGCCTTGTCGTGGTCGATGCCGATCAGGTAATGGTCCTCGACCGCGAACATGAAGTCCACCAGGGTCAGCGAGTCCAGTCCCAGCTCGGCGAAGGGCAGGCTGTCGTCCAGGGTCTCGGCCTCAAGGCCCAGGTGCTTGACCACCATGGCGCGCAGTTGTTCCAGGGTAGGGCTCATCGATCGCTCCGTTGCGGCAGGGGAAGGGGGGCTTGGAAAGGAGAGAGAGCGCGGGCTCAGGCCTGAATCGCCGGCACCCGGGCGGCGAGAAACTGCAGCGCCGCCTGGGCCACCGCGGCGCGCTCGTTGTCCAGGGTCAGCATGTGATAGCTGTCATGGAACCAGCGGACCTCGGCCTGCGGCAGCTTGGCCTGCAGCTCGCGCACCGAGCGCGGGCCGGCCACCTCGTCCTCGCTGGCATGCAGGATCAGGGCGGGCGCGCGTGCATGCTGCAGATGCGGGCGCAGATAGCGCAGCAGGCGACTGGCCTGGTAGAGCGAATCGGCCGGCAGGCGCGCCGCGCCGGCCGGCGAGACCGCCTGCGCCTGCATGGCCTGGGCCACCCAGTCGCGCAGACGCTCGTTCTTCAACCCGTAGGGCCAGCTTTCCTTGAAGGACAGGCGCCGGCGCAGCGGCGGCAGATAGGCGATGGGCAGCAGGCGGCGCCAGGGCGAGACGTTCCAGCCGTCGAAATGCAGAGGCGTGGACAGCAGCAGCAGGGCCGCGGGCCGGCGCTGCAGGGCCAGGCCCAGGGCCAGCACTGCGCCCATGCTGAGGCCGCCGACGACCACTCGTTCGTGGCGCGCGGCCAGCGCGTCGAAATGGTCGCGCGCCTGCTCCAGCCATTGCTCGAAGGGCGGCACCGGCTGGCGCTGGCGCGCGCTCTCCACCGCCACGCCATAGCCGGGCAGGGCCGGCGTTTCCACCACATAGCCGGCCTCGCGCAGCGGGCGCGCCAGCGGCATCAGTTCCAGGGGATTGGCGCACAGCCCGTGCAGCAGCAGCACGGCCGGGCGCGGATCGAGGGCGGGCTGGCACGGCGTGGGCGCGGCGGGCGGGACGGGGGCACGTTGCGGCGCGGCGGCGGTCACATCGGCCAGGGCCGAACGGGCGAGCGTTTGCATGACCGCTAGGCTAGTCCCCGAGCTTGTCGGCCTCTTGTCGTCGAGCTTGCAGAAAGCTTGCCGGGCTGTGGCGCGCAGGCCCTTTACACGGCCTGCGGCGCCGCATCGCGGGTCCGCCGCGTTAAGCTTCTCTTCAGTTTTTCCCCCTGCCTTTTTCTATCCATCGTGCGCATCCTGCTCGTCGAAGATGATGAGGTCCTGGCCGAATCCACCGCCCGCGCGCTGCGCTCGCAGGGCTGGGTGGTGGATTGCAGCGCGCGCGGCGAGCCCGTGCCGCTGTCGCTGCGCGAGGACCGCTATGAGCTGCTGATCCTGGACATCGGCCTCACGGGCATCGACGGCTTCGAGACCCTGCGCCGCGTGCGCGCCCAGGGCAGCGAGCTGCCGGTGCTGCTGCTGACCGCGCGCGATGCGGTGGAGGACCGCGTGCGCGGCCTGGAGGGCGGGGCCGACGACTACCTGGTCAAGCCCTTTGCGCTCAGCGAGCTGATCGCGCGCGCGCGCGCCCTGGTGCGGCGCAGCCAGGCGCGCACGAGCAACGAGCTGCGCCTGGGCGGCCTGCGCATGGACCTGGAGGCGCGGCGCGCCTGGATGGGCGACGATGCGCTGGCCCTGTCGGCGCGCGAGTGGGAGGTGCTGGGCTTCCTGCTGCCGCGCGCCGGCAAGGTGGTGGCCAAGGAGCAGATCGCCTCGGCCAGCAATGGCTGGGACCAGGGCACGACCGACAACGCGATCGAGGTCTGCATCTCGCGGCTGCGCGCCAAGCTGGAGCCGGCCGGCATCCAGATCCGCACGGTGCGCGGCCTGGGCTATCTGCTGGAGGAGGCGCTGCGGCCGGCCGCCGGCAGCGCGCCCGGCTGAGATGGCGGCGGTTCGGGGACGCCCGCCGCTGAGCCTGAAGCAGCGGCTGTTCTGGTGGCTGCTGCTGCCCCTGGTCGCCCTGGTGCCGGCCGGCAGCTTCGCGCTGTACAGCGTGATGCGCAGCACCGCGGTCAACTGGCTGGACCAGGGCCTGGGCGACACCGCGCTGGCGCTGAGCCACTTCATCCGCCTGCGCGACGGCGAGGTGGTCGCCGAGATCTCGCGCCAGACCGACGGCGCGCTGCGCTTCGACCGCTTCGACCATGTCTACTACCTGGTGCAGGGGCCGCGGGGTCAGACCTTGCTGGGCGACGAGCTGCTGGCCGGCCCCGACATCGAGCTCAGGCCCGGCGAATGGACCTTCCAGGATGTCAGCCTGGGCGAGCAGTCGCTGCGCCTGGCGGCCGTGGGCGTGGACTGCGGCCGCGGCGACGGGCCCTGCCAGGTGCGCGTGGCCGAGACCGTGTTCAAGCGCGACACCCTGCGCCGCGAACTTCTGCTGGCCTCCACCATCACCATGCTGCTGATGGCCGGCGCGCTGGCCGCGGCCGGGCGGCTGGCCATCATCCAGGGCCTGCGCCCGCTGGACAAGCTCAGCGCCGACGTGGAGGAGCGCGCCCTCGACCGGCTGGCGCCGCTTGACCTGGAGGTGCCGGCCGAGGTGCGGCCGCTGGGCACGGCCATCAACCGCCTGTTCGCCCGCCTGCGCAGCGCCGCCTCGGCCCAGCAGGAGTTCATCGCCAATGCGGCCCACCAGCTGCGCACGCCGTTGACCTCGCTGCGCACCGAGATCGAGCTGGCCCTGCTGGAGCCGCATGACGAGAAGGTCGAGCCCCTGCTCAAGCGCCTGCAGGCCAGCGTGGACCGCAGCGCCCGCCTGGCCACGCAGATGCTGGCGATGGCGCGTGCCGACGCCTCCTCCTCGCCGCAGGAGGCGCCGCGCCGCCTCGATCTGCGCGAGCTGGCCGCGCAGGCGGCCGAGGACTGGGTGCCGCGCGCGGTCGAGGCCGGCCTGGACCTGGGCTTCGAGCTGCGGCCCGCGCCGGTCGAGGGCCAGGGCTTTCTGCTGCGCGAGCTGCTGGCCAATCTGGTCCACAACAGCCTCAGCTATGCCGGCGAGGGCGCGCGCATCACGGTGCGCACCGGGCAGTCCGGCGAGCGCGCCTTTCTTGAGGTGGAGGACACGGGCCCGGGCATCGCCCCCGAATACCGCCAGCGCATGCTGCAGCGCTTCCAGCGCGGGCCGGGCACCGGCGGCAACGGCAGCGGCCTGGGCCTGGCGATCGCGCACGACATCGCCCAGCGCCATGGCGGCAGCCTGAGCCTGCACGACGGCGCCCATGGGCAGGGCCTGCTGGTGCGCCTGCTGCTGCCCCTGGCCGAGGCGCCTGGCATGCAAGCTGCTTGATCCAGGCCGGAGAGAGTAGAAGCGTTCACCGCTGCGCAGTGCTGGTGCATGGCGGCCGGAAATTGCTCTCGGAGTGCCCCGGGGCCGTGCGCCGCGGGGATTCGATCCACTTCGAGTCGCAAGGTCTTATCTATCCATGCTCGTCACCCGCCAAGCGGTGTTCCGCAAGTTCTGGCATGCCTGCATGCCCCTGTCCGCCCTGCAGGACGGCCCCCAACCCTTCACCCTGCTGGGCGAGGACATCGTACTCTTCCTCGATGCCGCGGGCCAGCCGGCCGCACTGAGGGACCGCTGCTGCCACCGCACGGCCCGGCTCAGCAAGGGCTGGTGCACGCCCGAGGGCCTGCTGCAATGCGGCTACCACGGCTGGAGCTATGACCGCAGCGGCCGCGTCGTGCAGATCCCGCAGTTCGAGGCCGGCCAGGCCATCCCGGCCGACTACTGCACGCCGGCCTACCATTGCTGCGCGCGCTACGGCTATGCCTGGGTGGCGCTGGAGGCCCCGATCGCCGAGATCCCGCCGGTGCCGGAGTTCGAGGACCCGGCCTACCGCACCATCTTCCAGTTCCACGAGCGCTGGGCGACCAGCCCCCTGCGCGCGCTGGAGAACAGCTTCGACAACTCGCACTTCAGCTTCGTGCACCGCGCCACCTTCGGCGTGGCCGCGCAGCCCAGGCCCAGCAAGTACGAGCTGGTCGACACCGACGGCGGCTTCTACGCCGAGACCGTGATCCCGGCGGCCAACCCCGAGCGCTTCCGCCGCATCAGCGGCGTGGCCGAGGCGGTGACGACGCGGCATATGCGCAATGCCTACTTCCTGCCTTTCGCGCGCCGCCTGGACATCGAATACCCCTCGGGCATACGCCACATCATCATCAACAGCTTCACGCCGATCGACGACGGCCATATCCAGCTGTGCCAATGGCTGTTCCGCAACGACACGGAGGCCGACTGCCCGGCCCGGCTGCTGATCGACTTCGACGCGGAGATCACGCGCGAGGACAAGGACATCCTCGAGTCGACCGACCCCGATGCGGTGGTCGACATGCGCCGGCGCGGCATCGAGTATTCGATGCCCTCGGACCGCCCCGGCATGCTGATACGCAAGAAGCTGATGGAGCTGCTGGCCGCCCATGGCGAGGCCGAGGTCCATCGCGGCTGCCTGCCCATCCGCCAGGCCTGAAGCAGATCGGCCGCCCCCGGGGCCGCTGGCGCCGGGCGGCCCGGATCTCTAGAATCCGGCGATCCCTGTTGACGAGGACCGAGCGATGACGACTCCTTATGTGGGCGAAGACGAGGGCGTGGCGCTGCGCCTGGTGGGCATCGTCGTGCTGCTGGTGCTGGGCCTGGCGGTGGGCATCGGCGTCCACAAGGCCCGTTCGCACAAGCCGGCGGCGGCGCCCGCCCCGGCCGCGCTGGTCGAGGCGGAGGCCGCGGCCGTGGTGGTCGAGAACGGCGTCGTCAAGTTCTTCTTCGCCACGGCCAGCGCCGAGCTGGCCGGCGGCGCCAACGAGGCCCTGGGCAGCCTGCTCAAGGCCGCCAACGAGGGCCGGAAGACGGTGCTGATCAGCGGCTTCCACGACGCCAGCGGCGATGCCGCCCTGAATGCCGAACTGGCCAAGCGGCGCGCGCTGGCCGTGCGCGAGGCCCTGCTGGCCCTGGGCGTGGCCGAGGCCGACATCGAGCTGCAGAAGCCCGCACTCAGCACGGTCGGCTCCGGCAGCCCCCGCGAGGCGCGCCGCGTCGAGGTGCTGCTGCGCTGAGCGCCGGGTCCACGACAAGCTGCCAACCGGCCCCTGGGCCGGTTTTTTCTTGCCGCGGGCGCCGCGCGTCGTACGCGTGTCACCCGATTGCGTTTGATCAAGAAATATCGCTATGATCGCGCCGATTGAAAATTTGTGATCAAGCCCGATCACCGACCCTGATCCCACCAAGCAGTAACACTGGCAGGCAGATGGCGACGACTTTTCCCGGTAACCCCTCGATGGCGCAGCGCATTGCGCGCGCCATGCCGTCGCTGACGCAGTCGCATCGGCAGGTGGCCGACTATGTGCTGGCCCATCCGCTGAAGGTGGCGACCATGCCGATCGACGAGCTGGCCGCCACCGTGGGCGTCTCGGTCGCGACCGCCAACCGCTTCGCGCGCGCCCTGGCCTTCGAGGGCTACCCGCAGTTCCGCGCCGCCCTGGTGCTGGGCTTCGAGACCACCCTGGCGCCGGTCGAGAAGCTTCGCAGCAAGCTGGAGCGCTCGGCCCCGGTGGCCGATGTGTTCGACGCCGTGCTGGCCGACACCGCACGCAATCTGGAAGCGACGCGCCAGGCCCTGGACGGCCGCGCCTGCGTGCAGGCGGTCGAGGCCATCCTGAAGGCGCAGCGCATCTATGTGATCGGCTACGGCGCCAGCAGCTGGCTGGGCGGCCTCCTGACGCGCAACCTCGACCGCTACTGCGAGAACGTGCAGCTGCTCTCCAGCATCGAAAGCAGCTCCTACGGCGCGCGCATGCTGAGCCGGCTCAAGGCCCGCGACCTGGTGATCGCGATCGCCTTCCCGCGCTACTTCTCCGACACCGTGCTGCTGGCCGGGCGCGTGCATGAGGCCGGCGTGCCCCTGCTGGCGCTGACCGACGGCCCGGGCTCGCCGCTGGTGCCGCTGGCCAGCCTGGCCCTCTACGCCAAGACCGAGAGCCAGTATTTCGCCAATTCCGAGGCCAGCGCGCTGGCCTTGATCGAGGCGCTGTGCAGCGCCGTCGCCCATTCCGCCAAGGGCTCGCTGCTGGCGGCCGAGCAGCTGACCGAATCGGTGCTGCCCTGGCTGGACGGCAGCCACGCCGAACGGCTGCGCCCGGTCAATGGCGCCGCCCCCGCCCGCAAGGGCGACAAGAAATCCACCAAGGCCCGCAAGTGAGCAGCAGCAAACCTACCCCCGTGATCGCCATCCATGGCGGCGCCGGCACCCTGAGCCGCAGCAATATCAGCCCGGCGCAGGAAGCCGCTTACCACGCGGCCCTGGCCGAGATCCTGCGTGCCGGCCAGCAGCTGCTGGCCGAGGGCGGCAGCGCGCTCGACGCGGTCAGCCTGGCGGTGGACATGCTGGAGGACAACCCGCTGTTCAACGCCGGCCATGGCGCGGTCTTCACCAGCGCCGAGACCCATGAGCTGGACGCGGCGGTGATGGACGGCACCACCCTGGCCGCTGGCGCCGTGGCCTGCGTCAGCCGCATCAAGCGCCCGCTGCGCGCCGCCCGCGCGGTGATGGAGCGCAGCGAGCATGTGCTGCTGGTCGGCCCGGGGGCCGAGGCTTTCGCCCAGGCGCAGGGCCTGGAACTGGTCTCGCCCGACTATTTCTCCACCGAATGGCGCCGCGAGCAGCTGCACCGCGCGCAAAAGAGCGCCACGACGGTGCTGGATCACGACGGCGGCGGTAGTGCCCTGGACAAAGCGCCTTTGGACGAGACGCGCAAGTTCGGCACCGTCGGCGCGGTCGCGCTGGATGCCCAGGGTCGGCTGGCCGCCGCCACCTCGACCGGCGGCATGACCAACAAGCGCCCCGGCCGGGTCGGCGATTCGCCGCTGATCGGCGCCGGCACCTATGCCAACCGCACCGCGGCCGTCTCCTGCACCGGCACCGGCGAGATGTTCATCCGTGCCAACGCGGCCTACGACCTGTGCGCCCGCATGGCCTATGGCGGCCTGTCGCTGGAGGCGGCGGCGCAGCGCGTGGTGATGGACGTGCTGCCGGCGATCGGCGGGCGCGGCGGCCTGATCGCCGTCGATGCGCAGGGCCAGGTCAGCCTGCCCTTCAACACCGAGGGCATGTACCGCGGCCAGATGCGCGTCGGCGATGCCGCGCCGCAGACCGCGATCTTCCGCTGAGCTTTTTTCGAGTCGACCCTTTTCTCCTATGTCTTCCACCGTGCTCGATGCCAAGCCCCAGACCAGCGCCCTGATCCTGCCGGAGCAGCGCGTGCTGGCCGTCAACGACCTGTCGGTGCGCTTCGCCACCTCGGAGCGCACGGTCGATGCGGTCAAGAACCTCAGCTTCCATGTCGACCGCGGCGAGACCCTGGCCATCGTCGGCGAGTCGGGCTCGGGCAAGTCGGTCACCTCGCTGGCGCTGATGCGCCTGGTGGAGCATGGCGGCGGCCGCATCATCAACGGCAGCATGGCGTTCCGCCGCCGCGGCGGCCAAGTGCTGGACCTGGCCCAGGCCAGGGACGCGACCATGCGCGAGGTGCGCGGTGCCGACATCGCGATGATCTTCCAGGAGCCGATGACCTCGCTGAACCCGGTGTTCACGGCCGGCGATCAGATCGCCGAATCGATCCGCGTGCACCAGGGCAAGAGCGCCGCCGCCGCGCGCGCCGAGGCCCTGCGCATGCTGGAGCTGGTGCGCATCCCGGAAGCGAAGAACGTGCTGGACCGCTACCCGCACCAGCTCAGCGGCGGCATGCGCCAGCGCGTGATGATCGCGATGGCCCTGTCCTGCAAGCCCTCGCTCTTGATCGCCGACGAGCCGACCACCGCGCTGGACGTGACCATCCAGGCGCAGATCCTGCAGCTGATCCGCGCGCTGCAGGACGAGATGCACATGGGTGTCGTGTTCATCACCCACGACATGGGCGTGGTGGCCGAGGTGGCCGACCGCGTGCTGGTGATGTACCGCGGCGACAAGGTGGAGGAGGGCGCCTCCGAGGCCATCTTCGCCGCGCCCCAGCACCGCTACACGCGAGCCCTGCTGTCGGCCGTGCCGCGCCTGGGCGCGATGCAGGGCCTGGACCATCCGCTCAAGTTCGAGCTGCTGCGCACCGAGGACATGGCGGCCGAGCCCGAGCCGGCCCGGCCGCAGGACACGGTCAGGCCCGATGCCGCGCCCATCCTGAAGGTCAAGGACCTGGTGACGCGCTTCGATATGCGCAGCGGCCTGTTCAACAAGGTGACGCGCCGCGTCCATGCGGTCGAGCGGGTCAGCTTCGAGCTGCGTCCCGGCGAGACCCTGGCCCTGGTCGGCGAGTCGGGCTGCGGCAAGTCCACCACCGGGCGCTCGCTGCTGCGCCTGGTCGAAAGCCAGAGCGGCGCGATCGAGTTCGGCGGCCAGAACATCCGCGAGCTGCCCACCAGCACCCTGCAGGGCCTGCGCCGCAACATCCAGTTCATCTTCCAGGATCCCTTCGCCTCGCTGGACCCGCGCGTCACCGTGGGCTTCTCCATCATGGAGCCGCTCTTGGTGCACAAGATCGCGTCCGGCGCCGAGGCGCAGGCGCGCGTGGACTGGCTGATGCAGAAGGTGGGCCTGACGCCCGAGCAGGCGCAGCGCTACCCGCATGAGTTCTCCGGCGGCCAGCGCCAGCGCATCGCGATCGCGCGCGCCCTGGCCCTGAACCCCAAGGTGGTGATCGCCGACGAGTCGGTCTCGGCCCTGGACGTGTCGATCCAGGCGCAGATCGTCAACCTGATGCTGGATCTGCAGCGCGAGCTGGGCGTGGCCTTCCTCTTCATCTCGCATGACATGGCGGTGGTGGAGCGGGTCAGCCACCGGGTCGCGGTGATGTACCTGGGCCAGATCGTCGAGATCGGCCCGCGCCGCGCCATCTTCGAGAACCCGCAGCATCCCTACACCAAGAAGCTGATGGCGGCGGTGCCGGTGGCCGATCCGGCGCGCCGCCACCTGAAGCGCCAGCTGCTCTCCGACGAGATCCCGAGCCCGGTGCGCGCCTTGGGCGACGAGCCGCGGGTCGAGCCCCTGGTCCAGGTCGGACCCGAGCATTTCGTGGCCCGGCATTCGGTCGGCGCCTACTGATTCGAGCCTTCTTTCCTCACCCCCCACTCCCCATCTTCACAGGAGTTCTCCATGACCGTACGCATGACCCCGCTGCGACGCAGCCTGTTCGCCGCCGGCCTGCTGGCCCTGGCCGCCGGTTCGGCCTTCGCCGCCAAGGATGTGGTGCTGGCCATCAGCGGCCAGCCCGAGACCCTGGACCCCTACAACACCAACACCACGCTGACCACCGCGGTCACCAAGTCCTTCTACCAGGGCCTGTTCGAGTTCGACAAGGACCTGAAGGTGCGCCCGGTGCTGGCCGAGAGCTACACCGTCTCCAAGGACGGCCTCACCTACACCTTCAAGCTGCGTGCGGGCGTCAAGTTCCATGACGGCAGCGACTTCAACGCCGAGGCGGTCAAGGTCACCTTGGACCGCGTGATGGACCCCGAGAACAAGCTGGCCCGCTTCAACCAGTTCAACCGCGTGGACAAGGTCGAGGTCGCCGGTCCGCTGTCGGTGCGCATCACCTTGAAGGAGCCTTTCGGCCCCTTCATCAACTCGCTGGCCCATGCCTCGGCCGCCATCATCTCGCCCACCGCGCTGAAGAAATACGGCAACAAGGACATCGCCTTCAACCCGGTCGGCACCGGCCCCTTCACCTTCGTGGAGTGGAAGCAGACCGACTTCGTCAAGGGCAAGAAGTTCGACGGCTACTGGCAGAAGGGCTATCCCAAGGTGGACAGCGTGACCTGGAAGCCGGTGCCCGAGAACAACACCCGCGCCGCGATGCTGCAGACCGGCGAGGCCGACTTCGCCTTCCCGCTGCCCTACGAGCAGGCCGATGCGCTGAAGGCCAACGCCAAGCTGAAGGTGACGACCACCCCGTCCATCATCACGCGCTACGTCAGCTTCAACCAGATGCAGAAGCCCTTCGACAACCTGAAGGTGCGCCAGGCCATCAACTACGCGATCAACAAGCAGGCCCTGGCCAAGGTGGCCTTCAACGGCTATGCGGTGCCGGCCGAGGGCTACATCCCGCAGGGCGTGCAGTTCGCCCACAAGATGGCGCCCTGGCCCTATGACCCGAAGAAGGCGCGCGAGCTGCTGAAGGAAGCCGGCTATCCGAACGGCTTCGAGTCGGTGCTGTGGAGCGCCTACACCACCACCACCGCGCAGAAGACCATCCAGTTCCTGCAGCAGCAGCTGGCCCAGGTCGGCATCAAGGTGACGGTGCAGGCCCTGGAGCCCGGCCAGCGGACCGAATGGGTGCAGCAGGCTCCGGACCCCAAGACCGCCAAGGTGCGCATGTACTACGCCGGCTGGTCCTCCTCCACCGGCGAGGCCGACTGGGCCCTGCGCCCGCTGCTGGCCACCGAAGCCTGGCCGCCCAAGCTGAACAACACCGCCTACTACAGCAGCCCGGTGGTCGACGACGCGATCGCCAAGGCCCTGAAGTCGACGGACGACAAGGAAAAGGCCGCGCTGTACAAGCAGGCGCAGGAGCAGCTGATGAAGGACGCGCCCTGGGCGCCTCTGGTCACCGAGCAGAACCTGTACGCGACCTCCAAGCGTCTCTCGGGCGTGTTCGTCCAGCCCGACGGCAACATCAACTCGACCGAGATCGCGGTCAGCGAGTAATCGCCGTGCCTGCCCGCGCCCTTCCCGGGCGCGGGCTTTTCCTGGCCTGAAGCCATCATGCTGAACTATTTTCTGAAACGGCTGCTGGGACTGATTCCCACCCTGCTGATCGTCGCCGTGCTGGTGTTCCTGTTCGTGCACATGCTGCCCGGCGACCCGGCGCGCCTGGCCGCCGGCCAGGATGCCGACGAGCAGACCATCGCCCTGGTGCGCCAGGAGCTGGGCCTGGACAAGTCCTTGCCCGAGCAGTTCGTCAGCTACTTCGGCCATATGGTCAAGGGCGACTTCGGCAAGTCCATGCGCACGCGCCGGCCGGTCTCGACCGAGATCGCCGAGCGCTTCCTGCCGACCCTGCTGCTGACGGTCACCAGCATGAGCTGGGCCGTGGTCTTCGGCATGGCCATCGGCATCAGCTCGGCGGTGTTCCGCAACCAGTGGCCGGATCGCCTGGGCATGACCATTGCCGTCTCTGGCATCTCCTTCCCGGCCTTCGCGCTGGGGATGCTGCTGATGCAGGTCTTCTCGGTCCAGCTCGGCTGGCTGCCCACCGTCGGCGCAGACAGCTGGAAGCATTACATCCTGCCCTCGCTGACCCTGGGCGCCGCGGTGGCCGCGGTGATGGCGCGCTTCACGCGCGCCTCCTTCGTCGAGGTGATCCAGGAGGACTTCGTGCGCACCGCGCGGGCCAAGGGCCTCAGCGAGCGCGTCGTGATCGCCAAGCACACCCTGCGCAATGCGCTGATCCCGGTCGTCACGATGATGGGCCTGCAGTTCGGCTTCCTGCTGGGCGGCTCCATCGTCGTCGAGGCGGTGTTCAACTGGCCGGGCCTGGGCCGCCTGCTGGTCGACGCGGTGACGCAGCGCGACTACCCGGTGATCCAGACCCTGGTGCTGCTGTTCTCGCTGGAATTCATCCTGATCAATCTGGTGGTGGACCTGCTGTACGGCTTCATCAACCCGACCATCCGCTACAAGTGACATGAGCAGTACCACCACCCCTGTGAGCACCGCCGTCGCCAGCAAGCCCGAGGGCGTGCGCACGCCCTGGAGCGAGTTCTGGCGCAAGTTCCGCAAGCAGCATGTGGCGCTGGCCGCGCTGGTGTTCGTCGCCATCCTGGTGCTGGTCGCGATCTTCGCGCCCTGGATCGCGCCCTTCGACGCCGAGAACTATTTCGACTACGACCGCTTGAACGAGGGCCCGTCGGCGATCCACTGGCTGGGCGTCGACCCGCTGGGCCGCGACATCTTCAGCCGCATCCTCTTGGGCGCGCGCATCTCGCTGGCCACCGGTTTCCTGTCGGTGGCGATCGGCGGCCTGGTCGGCACGGCCCTGGGCCTCTTGGCCGGCTATTACGAGGGCTGGTGGGACCGCATCGTGATGCGCATCTCCGACGTGCTGTTCGCCTTCCCCGGCATCCTGCTAGCGCTGGGCGTGGTGGCCATCCTGGGCAGCAGCATGATCAATGTGGTGGTGGCCGTCTCGGTCTTCAGCGTGCCGGCCTTCGCGCGCCTGGTGCGCGGCAACACCCTGGTGCTCAAGCAGATGACCTATGTCGAGGCGGTGCGCTCGATCGGCGCCAACGACTGGACCATCATCGTGCGCCACATCCTGCCGGGCACCATCTCGTCCATCGTCGTGTACTTCACGATGCGCCTGGGTACCTCCATCATCACGGCGGCCAGCCTGTCCTTTCTCGGCATGGGCGCCCAGCCGCCCACGCCGGAATGGGGCGCGATGCTCAACGAGGCGCGCGCCGACATGGTCAACGCGCCCCACGTCGCACTGTTCCCCAGCCTGGCGATCTTCCTGACCGTGCTGGCCTTCAACCTGCTGGGCGACGGCCTGCGCGACGCTCTCGACCCGAAGATCGACCGCAAGTGACAGCCCACCCCCTACGCGCTTCGCGCGCCCCCTCGAGGGGGCACGTCCGCAGGACCGGCAAAGCCGGATCCTCGGACGTCGCTTGATGAATCCGAGCGGCGCGAAGAGCGGAAGTTTCGAAGAGCAACCATGACTCAAGCTCCACGCATCGGCACGCTGCCCAGCGGCCCGCTGGACCTGATCAGCGACGTGGCCGGCGTCACGGTGGGCCATTGCACCTTGGCCGAGGGCGCGCTGCAGACCGGTGTCACGGTCGTGCGTCCGCACGCCGGCGATCCCTACCGCGACCGCGTACCGGCCGCGGCCGTGGTGCTCAACGGCTTCGGCAAGAGCATCGGCCTGGTGCAGCTCGACGAGCTGGGCGTGCTGGAGACGCCGATCGCGCTGACCAACACCTTCGCGGTCGGTGCCGTCGCCCAGGCGCAGATCCGTGCCTGCGTGGCCGCGAACCCGCAGAGCGGGCGCCGGCTCGCGACGGTCAACCCCCTGGTCTTCGAGTGCAACGACGGCCAGCTCAACGACATCCAGGCGCTGGCCATCGGCGAGGCGCATTACCGCGCGGCGCTGGACGCCGCAGCACCCGAGTTCGCCCAGGGCGCGGTCGGCGCCGGGCGCGGCATGTCCAGCTTCGGCGTCAAGGGCGGCATCGGGTCGGCCTCCAGAATGGCGGGCGGCTACACGGTCGGCGCCCTGGTGCTCGCCAACTTCGGCCGGCCCGAGCAGCTGACCCTGGCCGGGCGGCACCTCGGCGCCACGCTGAGTGCGAAGCTGGCCGAACTCAGTGCCGAGCCCGAGAAGGGCTCGATCATCATGCTGCTGGCCACCGACGCGCCGCTGGACGCGCGCCAGCTGCGCCGCCTGGCCCTGCGCGCCGGCGCCGGCCTGGCGCGCACCGGCTCGGTGTTCGGCCATGGCAGCGGTGATATCGCGCTGGCCTTCTCGACCGCCTACACGCTGCCGCAGGATCCGCTGCGGCCCATGCCCGCCGTCGCGCTGCTGCACGACGCGAGGCTGGACCCGCTGTTCCAGGCCGCGGCCGACGCCACCGAGCAGGCCATCGTCCACGCGCTGTGGCGGGCCGAGACGGTGACGGGCCGCGACGGCCAGCGCCGCCTGGCGCTGCGCGAACTGCTCAAAGACGAACTGACCCCATGAAAGTCCTGATCTCCACCGACATCGAAGGCGTCGCCGGCGTCTACCACCCCGAGCAGACCCGCGCCGGCAACCCCGAGTACGAGCGCGCGCGCCGCCTGATGACGGAGGAAGCCAATGCCGCGATCGCCGGCGCCTTCGAGGCCGGTGCCAGCGAGGTCTTCGTCAACGATTCGCATGGCGGCTTCCGCAATATGCCCCCCGAGCTGCAGGACCCGCGCGCCCAGGTGGTGCAGGGCAAGCCGCGCTACCTGAGCATGGTGGCCGGCGTGGAGCTGGGCGTGGACGCGGTCTGCATGATCGGCTACCACTCGCGCGCGCAAGGGCGCGGCATCCTGGCCCACACGATCAACAGCTTTGCCTTCGCCCGCGTCTGGCTCAACGGCCAGGAACTGGGCGAGATGGGCATCTACGGCGCCCTGGCCGGCGAGTACGGCGTGCCGGTCGCGCTGGCCAGCGGCGACGATGTCTTCATCGAGGAGCACCGCCCGCTGTTCCCGCAGACCCGCTTCGTGCAGACCAAGCGCGCCACCGGCAACACGGCCGGCATCAGCCTGTCGCCCCAACAGGCCTGCGCGGCGATCCGTGCCGGCGTGGCCGAGGCGCTAAGGGCGCCGCTGCCGCCGGCCTTCGTGCTGAAGGGCCGGATCGCGGTGCGCATCCAGACCCAGACCGCCGCGCTGGCCGACCTGTTCTGCCAATGGCCGAGCCTCGCGCGCCTGGCCGGCGACGAGATCGGCTTCGAGGCGCCGACGGTGGAGGCCGCGGTGCGCATGATCAACAGCCTGTCGGCCATGTCCTCGATGCTGCGATGAGAGCGGTGGGCATTCTGGGCGGCATGGGGCCGGCGGCCGGCGCCGATTTCGTGCGTCTGTTCGTCGAGGCCTGCACCGAGCAGATGCAGCGCAGCGGCCGGCCGGTCAACGACCAGGCCTTTCCCGAGCATTGGCTGGCCCAGGTGCCGGTGCCGGACCGCAGCGAGGCGCTGCGCCGCGGCGGCCCGGCCTTCGAAGCGCCGCTGGACGCGATGGCCCAGGCCATCACGCGGCTGCGCGGCTGCGGCGCGCGCGCCGTGGCCCTGGCCTGCAACACCGCCCATGCCTGGCATGCCCGGCTGCAGGCGCGCTTTCCCGATACCGAGCTGCTGCATGTGGCCGGCGAGGTGGCCGCGCGGCTGCGCGCCACGGGCGTGCGCGAGGTCGGCCTGATGGCCACCCAGGGCACCTACCGCAGCGGCCTCTACGACGAGGCCCTGGCCGCGGCCGGCATCGCCTGCCACCTGCCGCTGGAGTCCGAGCGCGCCACCCTGATGCGCGGCATCTACGAGGGCGTGAAGACCGGCGATCTGGTGCTGGCCCAGGCCTGCTTCGTCGAGGTGGCGCAGGCCCTGCGCGCGCGCCATGGCCGGGCCATCGCGCTCGTCATGGGCTGCACCGAGATCCCGCTGGCGCTGGAGCATGCGCCGGCCGCGGCGCAGTGGCAGCTCGTCAACCCGGCCCGCGTGCTGGCCCAGGCGCTGGCCAGCCGCGCCTACGCCGCCTGAGGCGGCGTTCCGGCCCCTAGCCTTAGAGCAGGCCGAGTTCGCGCGGCGCCGCGCCGGGAAACACGCGCGCCAGCGCCGCGTTCGACAGGCCGAACTGGCGCTGCCAGAGCCCGCCCAGCAGGGCACGGTAGTCGTTCAGCACCGGATAGTCGCGGCCCTGGTTCAGGGTCGCGGCCGTGAGCGCCAGCTGCTCGCCGGCCACGCCGCCGAAGGCATTGGCCGCCAGGCCGCCGCCCAGCAGCCAGTAGGTGCTGCCATGGCCGTGGTCGGTGCCGCGGTTGCCGTTCTCGCGGAAGGTGCGGCCGAACTCGCTGATCACCATCACCGTGGTGTGGCGCCAGGTCTCGGGCCCCAGCTCCTCGGCGAAGCCCGCCAGGCCGCGGCCCAGCTCCTCCAGCCGCGCGGCCAGCGCGCCGGTGGCGCCGCCCTGGCCCACATGGCTGTCCCAACCGCCGACGTCGACAAAGCCCAGCTGGCAGCGGCCGCGCATCAGCCGCGCGATGCGGCGCGACTCCAGCTCGAAGCCCTTGGCCGTGATCAGGGGCGCGCGACTGGCCGCATCCAGCGTGCGCAGCCGGGCTGGGTCCAGCTCGCGCGCCAGCTCCTCGCGCAGCGCGAACCCCTCCTCGACCTGCGGGCTCAGCGCGTCCCCGCGGTACATGGCCGAGAGCAGCGCGCGCGTCTTCGCGTCCGGCGCCGGGCGGGGCCCGTCGCGCAGCGCGGCATTGCCGATCTTGTGTTCGCCGCGGAAGCACAGCGGCAGCTGGTCGGTGAAGGCCATGGCCTGCCGGGCGCCGATCTCGGCGGCCAGGCGGTTCATGAAGCCGCTGCCATAGTCGCGCGAACCCGCCAGGGCCTGGCCCAGCTCGATGCTGTCCTGGGTCTCGAAATGGCTGCGGCTCAGGTCCTCGGTGCCGGCGAAGGGGATGAAGACGGCCTGGCCGCTCTGCAGCAGCGGGTGCACCGATTCGCGCAGCGCCGGGTGCAGGGCCCAGTCGCTGTTGCTGCTGTTGCCCTGCAGAGGCAGCGCCGTCTCGGCGGCCGGCACGCCCGCCGCGCCGGGCCTGGCGATCGCGATGCGCGGGCGTTGCTCGTAGTAGTGGCTGCTGGAGATCGGCACCAGCAGGTTGGTGGCGTCGTAGCCGCCGCGCAGAAAGACCAGCAGGAAGCGCGGCGTGCCTGCCGTGGCCGCGGGCGCTGCGAACAGCCGGGCCGCCGGCGCGAGCAGGACCGCCCCCAGACCTTGGAGCAGCAGGCGTCTTGTTTTGAGCAGAGGCGTCATCGGTACATGAACTCCGGCGAGCTGAGCAGCAGGGCGTTCCAGTCCAGCGGCGTGGCGGCCTGGGCCAGGGCCGCGCGGGTCGTCGGGCTCAGTGGCGGCTGCAGGGCCTGGGCCAGCAGGGGCCTGGGCGCGGGCGGCGCGGCGGCGCCGGCCGGCAGGCCCTCGGGCTTGAACAGGGCCGCCGGCCCGGCGGCCAGGCTGCGCGCCAGCTCGAAGCGGGTGCTCAGCTGGCCGGCGCTGTTCCAGGCCGCGGCGGTCAGCGGATAGCCATCGGGCGTCTGCTTGTCGTAGAGGCCCTGGCCGAGGCGGCGCAGCCAGGCCTGCAGCGGCGCGCTGTTCTGGATCACCGCCGGCTCGCCCATGCCGCCGTAGGCCGCGCGCAGGCCGGACAGCAGGTAATGCTGCGGGTCCTTGAACTTGCGCGGCGCGGCGTCGGCGAATTCGGGCGCCAGCAGCAGCACCCTCAAGGTGGCGCCGATGGCGCCGCCGCTGCGTTGGAAGGCCGCGGCCATCCGCTCGACCAGGGCCGGCGGTGGCTCGTCGCTCAGCAGATAGACGGCCAGCTTGCGCGAGACGAAGCGCGCGGTGGCGGGCTGCGCGACCAGCAGGTCCAGCACCTCGTCCAGCTCGGCCGCGCCGCGGCCCTTGATCACGTGGCCCAGCAGCTGCTTGTCGCCGAAGTCGTGGCGGGCCGGGTTGAACTCGAACAGGCCCTGGCGCAGATAGAGCCTGTCCTGCTCGGGCCGGAGCCTGGGGCGGCCGGGGTCAAGTCTTGCGCCGAAGCCGGTCAGCACCCGCGCCAGCTCCTGCACGTCGCGCTGCGTGTAGCCGCCGTCCACGCCCAGGGTGTGGAGCTCCAGCAGTTCGCGGGCGTAGTTCTCGTTGGGCTTGCCGGCCGTGTTCTGGTCGTTGTCCAGGTAGCGCAGCATCGCCGGATGGCGCGCCACGGCGCCCAGCAGTTCGCGGAAGCTGCCCAGGGCCTGCGGCCGCAGCGCCGTCTCCTCATAGTCGGCCAGCAGGGCGCGCAGCTCGCGCTTGTACTGGTGGACGTTGAAGTGGTTGAACCAGAACCAGCTCACCTGCTCCAGCAGCTGCTGCTCCGAGTAGAGCTGGCGCAGCAGCTGGCGATGCGCGGCCTCGCGGGCCAGGCGGTTCAACTCGTTCTGGTAAGCCTGGCGGGCGGCCTTGCGATCGTCTTCGCAAGTCGGTGCCGGGCCGCCCCAAGCCGGCTTGTCCCCCTCGGGGGGCGGGCGACGCGCAGCGCCGACCTGGGGGCAAGATGACAGGGGCTTGTCCTGGTCCTTGCGCAGCTGTTCGACCTGTTGCAGCAGCTCGAGCGCCGGGCGCTGCTCGATGCTCAAGGCGTCGATCTGGCCTTGCGCCGCCGGCAGCAAGGGCCGGCGCGGATCGGCCTTCAGCTGCCGCTCCACATAGGCGCCCCAGCCCAGGCGCCGGGCCTCGTCCAGCTGATCCTGCGTGGCGCCCCAGCCGATGCGGTTGACGGCGCGGTACAGCGCCTCGGGCTGGGCGAACTGGGGCGGCGCTTGGGTGCTCGCGCAGCCGGCCAGCCACAGGATGGCGAGCAGGCTGCCGCCCAGCAGGCGTCGGCGGGACGGCAGGAGGGCCTTGGACATGGGCGGAGCATGCCAAGGCCGGGGGCTCGGTGTCTACGGGCTTTGCACTTGTTAACCAAGGCAGGCCCCGGGGCGCCTGGCGGATCAGAGCTCCGCCACGCCCTTGATCCGCTCGGCCGGCCGGCCGGCCGCGAACTGCACCGGCGCCTCGACGGCGCGGCCGTGGAAGCGGTCCAGCAGGTCCCGCCACTGCGCGCGCACCGTCACCACATTGGCCAGCTTCACATGGCCGTAGCCGCGGATGCTCTCCGGCAGGCGGGCCAGCTTGACGGCCAGTTCCAGCTTCTCGGCGGACAGGTGCGCGATCAGGTCGGCGACCAGGGCCTCGTAGTCCGCGATCAGCTGGCGCTCCATCCTGCGCTCCTCGGTCCTGCCGAAGACGTCCAGCGGCGTGCCGCGCAGGCTCTTGAGGCGGGCCAGCGCCTTCAGGGCCTTGAAGGTCCAGGAGCCGAGCTCGACCTTCTTCGCGCGGCCGTCGGGGCCGGGTTTTGACAGCAGGGGCGGGGCCATGTGGAAGGACAGGCGTTCCCAGCCGTCGAACTGGGCCCTCATGGCGGCCTCGAACGTGCCGTCGGTGTAGAGGCGGGCGACCTCCCACTCGTCCTTGATCGCCAGCAGCTTGGCGTAGTAGCGCGCCACGGCCTTCGTCAGGCGCTCGGCCTTGCCGGCCTCGCCCAGCTGCGCTTCGGCGGCGCGCACTCGTTCGACCAGGGCCAGGTAGCGCTGGGCATAGGCGGCGTCCTGATAGGCGGTCAGGTGCTTGACGCGGCGCGCGATCAGGCCCTCGGGGCCGTCCAGCCTGTCCTGGCCCAACAGCAGCTGCACCGGCTGGGCGCTGCCGTCGCGGCCGGCCAGGCGCTTGATCGCGTCCGGCGCGGCGATCGCCAGGCGGCCCAGCGCGAAGGCGGTCTTGTTGCCCTCGACCGCGACGCCGTTCAGCTCGATCGCGCGCATCAGCGCCGCCTCGCTCAAGGGAATCAGGCCGCGCTGCCAGCAGGCGCCCAGCATCACGATATTGCTGGGCATGGTGTCGCCCATCAGGGTCTGGGCGATGGCCTGGGCGTCGACGGTGGCCAGCAACTCATCCTGGCCGCCCACCGCATGACGCATCTTGGCCAGGAGCGAGTCGCCATGCAGGCTGGCATCGGGGTTGCGCACGAAGGCGGCGGTGGGCAGCTCATGGGTGTTGGCCAGGATCACGGTGCGGCCGGGCTTCACGGTGCCCAGCGCGTCGGGGCTGGCGCCGACCACCATGTCGCAGGCCAGCAGCACATCGGCCTGCTGGGTGTCGATGCGCACCTGGTTCAAAAGGTCCTGGGTCGGCGCCAGGCGCACGAAGGAAAGCACCGAGCCGCCCTTCTGCGCGAATCCCATGAAGTCCAGCACCGAGGCCTGCTTGCCTTCCAGATGCGCGGCCATGCTGACCAGCGCGCCGACCGTGACGACGCCGGTGCCGCCGACGCCGGTGACCAGCAGGTCGAAGGGGCCGGTCCAATTCCATGCGGCCGGCGCATGGATCGCCGCGATCTCGCGGGCCAGGTCTTGCGCGGTATAGCCCGCGCCGACCTTCTTCTTCAGCTGTGCGCCGTGCACCGAGACGAAGCTGGGGCAGAAGCCGTTGACGCAGCTGAAGTCCTTGTTGCAGCTGCTCTGCTCGATTGCGCGCTTGCGGCCGAAGTCGGTCTCCACCGGCACGACCGACAGGCAGTTGCTGGCCTGGCCGCAGTCGCCGCAGCCCTCGCAGACCTGCTCGTTGATGAAGATGCGCTTGGGCGGATCGGGAAATTCCTTCTTCTTCCTGCGGCGGCGCTTTTCCGCCGCGCAGGTCTGGTCGTAGATGAGGACCGTGACGCCCTCGATCTCGCGCAGCTCGCGCTGCACCGCGTCCAGCTCGCTGCGGTCGTGGAAGGTGGTGGCGGGCGGGAACTGGTTCTCGAAGCCCTTGTACTTGGCTATCTCGTCGGAGACGACCACCAGGCGCTTGACGCCCTCGGCCTCGACCTGGCGCGCGATCTGCGGCACGCTGGTCTGGCCGTCGACCGGCTGGCCGCCGGTCATCGCGACCGCATCGTTGTAGAGGATCTTGTAGGTGATGTTGGCCTTGGCCGCGATCGCCTGGCGGATCGCCAGATAGCCGGAGTGGTAGTAGGTGCCGTCGCCGAGGTTCTGGAACACATGCTTCTCGGTGGTGAAGCGGCTGTGCGCGGCCCAGTCCACGCCCTCGGCGCCCATCTGGATCAGCCCCGAGGTGCCGCGCTCCATCCAGCTGGCCATGAAGTGGCAGCCGATGCCGGCCAGGGCGCGCGAGCCCTCGGGCAGCTTGGTGCTGGTGTTGTGCGGGCAGCCGGAGCAGAAGTACGGCTGGCGGCGCACCGCGTCGGCGTCGTTGGACAGCAGGCAGGGCGTCAGGAAGTCGACCACCAGATGGCGGCGGTCCAGCGCCGGATTCAGGCGCGCCAGCCAGTCGGCCACCGTGCCCATGATGCGCGAGGGGCGCAGCTCGCCGAGGCTGCTGAGCACGGCCGCGCCATGCTCGTCGGTCTTGCCGACCACGCGCGGGCGCTGCGCATCGGGCAGGTGGTAGAGCAGCTCCTTGATCTGGCGCTCGACCACCGGGGCCTTTTCCTCGATCACCAGCATGTCGGTCAGGCCCTGGGCGAACTCGGCCATGCGTGTGGTTTCCAGCGGATAGACCAGGCCGACCTTGTAGACCCGCACGCCGGCCGCGGCCAGCGCGTTGGGGTCCAGATCCAGGCGGCGCAGCACCTCCATGAAGTCGTAATGCGCCTTGCCCACCGTGACGATGCCCAAAGTGGCGCTGGGGCTGGAGACGATGTGCTTGTCGATCGAGTTCAGCTTGCTGAAGGCGCGCACCGCGGCCAGCTTGTGCTCCAGGCGCGACTCCAGCTCCAGCGAGGGCAGATCGACGCTGCGGATGTGCAGATTGGTGGCGGGCCGATGGTCGACCGGCAGTTCGAAGTCCAGCGGCACGCTGTCGAGGTCGACCGTCATGCCCGACTCGACCACCTCCGAGATCGCCTTGAAGCCGACCCAGGCGCCGGAGAAGCGCGAGAGCGCCCAGCCATAGAGCCCGAACTCCAGGTACTCGGCCACATTGGCCGGGTGCACCAGGGGCATGGACCAGGCCTGCAGGGCCAGGTCGCTCTGGTGCGGGGTGCTCGACGACACGCAGCCATGGTCGTCGCCGCAGACCACCAGCACGCCGCCTTGCGGCGCGCTGCCGTAGACATTGCCATGCTTGAGCGCGTCGCCCGAGCGGTCCACGCCGGGGCCCTTGCCGTACCACATCGCGAACACGCCATCGACGGTGCGCTTGGGGTCCAGCGCGACGCGCTGCACGCCGAGGCAGGCGGTGGCGGCCAGGTCCTCGTTGATCGCGGGCAGGAAGTTGATCTGGGCGGCGTCGAGGAACTTCTTGGCCTTCCAGAGCTGCTGGTCCACCATGCCCAGCGGGCTGCCCCGGTAGCCGGAGACGAAGCCGGCGGTCTTCAGCCCGGCGCGCTCGTCCAGCGCCTTCTGCGCCAGCAGCAGGCGCACCAGGGCCTGGGTGCCGGTCATGAAGACCTGGCCGCTCCTGGCGCCCAGATTGTCCGAAAGCTTGTAGTCGCGCAGCGCCGGGGTCTGGGCCGCGGTCGGTGCGAGGGTGGTCGAGGTCATGGGCGGTCTCCTGGCGCGGGGCTTGGCTTCTTGATGCAAATCAGGCGCAGATTTTTTGTCAGACACCCAAGAGTTTGTTCCTCTCTTTGCTAGAAGACACGGGTTCAATGAGAAAATTCGACTCAAAGGTGGCTTGAATGGAAATTGAACGTTTCGATAGGGCGACGCGCCAGATTCTCGAGGCCCTGCAGCAGGATGGTCGGCAGGGCACCCAGGCCCTGGCCGACAAGGTGGGGCTGTCGGCCACACCGGTCTGGCGGCGCGTCAAGGAGCTGGAGGAGAGCGGCGTGATACGCCGCCATGTGGCCCTGGTCGACCGCGAGAAGCTGGGCCTGTCGATCTGCGTGCTGGCCAATGTCAGCCTGGTGCGGCACAGCGAGGGCGCGGTCGAGGCCTTCGAGGCCATGATCACCACCAGCCCCGAGATCATCGAATGCCAGGCCATCACCGGCGAGGCCGACTACGTGGTCAAGGTGGTGGCGCCCGACATGAAGGCCTACGACCAGTTCCTGCAGCAGAAGATCTTCAAGGTGCCAGGTGTTGCCAGCGTGCGCAGCAATGTGGTGCTGCGCGAGGTCAAGTACGAGACGGCGCTGCCGGTGCCCTGAGGCGCCGGGCCGGCCATCGAGGCGTCGCCGGCCAGGGGCAGGTCTTGCGCCCGCTCCCGCAGGGGGCGCCTGCTGTCTGTGCCGATATCCCCGCTTGCGACGCTGCACCCACAGGTATATAACCGGATCAATCCGGCATGGCGCCTGCGCACCGAGGTGGGCTCGAATTCCCCCGAGCCTCCCGGGCCTGCGGCAGCTCCACCTGGCCCCCGAGCATTTGCAAGCATTGGTTTCTGTTCCACCTCTGGAGGTGATCATGGAACTTCAAGCGCAGTCGCACCGATGGGAGAGCCGTGTGCCGGACTGGCCGGCCGCCATCGCCGCCGGCCTGGTGGCGGGAGCCGTGGCCATGGCGATGGACCTGCTCTGGACCACCCTGATGCTGGGCAGCAATCCCTGGCACACCGCGCACCAGGTGGCCGCCATGCTGCTGGGTGCCGATGTGCTGCAAGGCCCCACCCAGGTCTTCAAGCTGGGCATCGTCGCCGCGGCCCTGTTGATCCACTACGGCCTGGGCGTGATCTTCGGCTGCATCCTGGCCTTCATTGTCACCGGCTTCCACTACGAGGGCAGCCTGCCCGTGCTGGAAGTGGTCGGGGGGCTGTTCGGCATCGCGCTGTACTTCATCAACTTCTACGGCTTCGCCGGCGTCTTTCCCTGGGTGGCCGAGATGCGCAGCGGCGCCTATCTGGTCGAGCATCTCGTGTTCGGCATGACCGCGGCCCTGGTCTATTGGAAGCTGGCCCGGCACGGCGACGGGCACTAGGCCCCGGCATCGGGCGGCCGGGTGCCGCCCGCGCAAGATGATGAGGAGGGTTCGGCATGGTGATCGCTGTCACGCTGATCGTCATCGTTCTGGCGTCGCTGCTCTTCCATTTCCTGAGCCCTTGGCAGCCGCCTCCGCTGGCGTCCAACTGGCGACAGATGGACGACACGCTGCTCATCACCTTCGTGATGACGGGCATCTTCTTTGTCGTGCTCAATCTCTTTCTGGTCTACATCCTGCTGCGCTTCAGGCGCCGCGTCGGCCAGAAGGCCGGCCGCGCCGCCTACCAGCCGGGCAACCACAGGCTGGAGCGCTGGCTCACCGTCGTCACCGCCCTGGGCATCGTGGCGCTGCTGGCGCCCGGCCTGGTGGTCTATGCCGACTACGTGAGGCCGCCGCCCGAGGCGCTGGAGATCGAGGTGCTGGGCTCGCAATGGCAGTGGCGCTACCGCCTGCCCGGCGCCGACGGCAAGCTGGGCCCAAGCGACCCGCGCTTCGTCTCGGCCGGCAATCCCTTCGGCCTGGATCCCGAGGCGGCGGAGGCGAAGGACGATGTGCTGGTCGAGGGCAACGAGCTGCACCTGCCCGTCGACAAGCCGGTCAAGATGCTGCTGCGCGCCCATGACGTGCTGCACGACTTCTATGTGCCACCCTTCCGCGCCCGCATGAACATGGTGCCGGGCATGATCACCACCTACTGGTTCACGCCCACCAAGCCCGGTCGCTACGACGCCATGTGCGCCCAGCTCTGCGGCGTCGGCCACGCCAATATGCGCGGCTATGTGGTGGTGGAGGGCGAGTCGGCGTTCCACGCCTGGCTGGACAAGCTGCCGCGCTTCGCCGCGCCCCGGCCCGCGGCCGACGCGGCGGCAGACAACCCGGCGCTGCAGGGCCAGGCCCTCGCCAGGAGCAAGGCCTGCGTGGCCTGCCACTCGGTCGATGGCAGTCCGGGCGTAGGGCCTACGTGGAAGGGCCTGTTCGGCAAGACCGAGACCTTCAGCGACGGCAGCAAGGCCCAGGTCGACGAGGCCTTCCTGCACAAGGAGATCCGCGAGCCGCAGGCGCGCCTGGTGCAGGGCTTCGCGCCCGTGATGCCCAAGACCGAGCTGAGCGACGCCGAGCTGGCCGCCCTGGTGGCCTATATCCGCGCCCAGGGTGGGCCGGCCAAGCCCTGATCAAGCAATGAGGCAGCACAGGAGGCAGCATGTCCCACGACGATGACGACGCGCAGCACGAGCCGCAGAGCTTCCTGACCCGCTATGTCTGGAGCCAGGACCACAAGGTGATCGCGATCCAGTACGGCGGCACCGCGATCTTCGTCGGCCTCGTCGGCCTGCTGCTGTCCAACCTGATGCGGCTGCAGATCGGCTTCCCCGGCCAGTTCGAGTTCATCAATGCCGAGCGCTATTACCAGTTCGTCACCATGCACGGCATGATCATGGTGATCTACCTGCTGACCGCGCTGTTCCTGGGCGGCTTCGGCAACTACCTGATCCCGCTGATGGTGGGGGCACGGGACATGGTGTTCCCCTACCTCAACATGCTGAGCTTCTGGGTCTACCTGCTGTCGGTGCTGGTGCTGCTGGCCAGCTTCTTCGTGCCCGGCGGCGCCACCGGCGCGGGCTGGACGCTCTACCCGCCGCAGGCCATCCTGCCGGGCACGCCGGGCCATGACTGGGGCATCATCCTGATGCTGGTCTCGCTGCTGATCTTCATCGTCGCCGCGACCATGGGCGGGCTGAACTATGTGTCGACGGTGCTGCAGGCGCGCTGCGAGGGCATGACCCTGCTGCGCATGCCGCTGACGGTCTGGGGCATCTTGACCGCCACGATCCTCGCGCTGCTGGCCTTTCCGGCCCTGTTCGTCAGCGGCGTGATGATGCTGCTGGACAAGACCCTGGGCACCAGCTTCTTCATGCCGGCCATCGTCTCGCTGGGCCAGCTGGGCCAGTACAAGGGCGGCACGCCGCTGCTGTTCCAGCACCTGTTCTGGTTCTTCGGCCACCCCGAGGTCTACATCGTCGCGCTGCCGGCCTTCGGCATCGTCTCCGACCTGATCAGCGTGCATGCGCGCAAGTGCATCTTCGGCTATCGCCAGATGGTCTGGGCGATCCTCGCGATCGGGGTGCTGAGCTTCGTCGTCTGGGCCCACCATATGTTCGTCAGCGGCATGAATCCGTATTTCGGCTTCTTCTTCGCCACCAGCACCCTGATCATCGCGGTGCCCACCGCGATCAAGGTCTACAACTGGCTGCTGACCCTGTGGCGCGGCGACATACACCTGACCGTGCCCATGCTGTTCGCGCTGGCCTTCATCTCGACCTTCATCGTCGGCGGGCTCACCGGGCTGTTCCTGGGCAATGTCTCGGTGGACATCCCGCTGTCGGGCAGCTATTTCGTCGTCGCCCATTTCCATATGGTGATGGGCGTGGCGCCGCTGCTGGTGGTGTTTGGCGCGATCTACCACTGGTTCCCCAAGATGAGCGGCCGCATGCTGGACGAGCGGCTGGGGCATTTCCATTTCTGGGTCACCTTCCTCGGCACCTATCTGATCTATTTCCCGATGCACTACCTGGGCCTGCTGGGCATGCCGCGGCGCTACTACAACTTCGAGGGCTACCAGTTCCCCGCCTCGGCCCATCAGCTCAATGCCTTCATCAGCGTGGTGGCCCTCATCGTCGGCGTCGTGCAGCTGGTCTTCGTCTTCAACCTGCTCTGGAGCCTGCGCCATGGCCGCAAGGCCGCGCCCAATCCCTGGCGCGCCGCCTCGCTGGAGTGGCAGACGCCCGACACCCCGCCGCGCCATGGCAACTGGGGGCCGGCCCTGCCGGTGGTGCAGCGCTGGGCCTATGCCTACAGCCTGCCGGGCGCCCGCGAGGATTTCATCGCGCAGAACGAGCCGGCGGCCCTGGGTGGGCTGGAGGACGACTCGGGCCAGGCGGGCCATGGCGCCCGGGAGGCGCGGGCATGAGCGCCGTCCTGCCAGGCGCAGCAGCCCGGCCGGCCGCTGCGGCGCGGCCTCTGGCCGCCAGCACCGGGCTGTGGGTGCTGATCGCCGTCGTCAGCGTGCTGTTCCTGCTGTTTTTCGTCGCCTACCTGATGCGGCTGCAGGGCCAGGAAGGCTACCCGCTGCGCATGCCCTGGCAGTTCTGGCTCAGCAGCGCGCTGCTGCTGGCCGGCAGCGCGGCGCTGGAACTCGCCAGCCGGCAGGACCGGCCGCGCCGCCTGCTGCTGGCCGGGGGGCTGTGCGCCCTGGGCTTCGTGCTGGTGCAGCTGTGGGCCTGGACCGCCCTGCTGGAGGCGCGCGTGGGCCCGGCCGGCAATCCGGCGGCCAGCTTTCTCTATCTGCTGACCGGCCTGCACGGCCTGCATGTGCTGGGCGGCCTGATCGGCTGGTGGCGCAGCTGGCGCGCGCCGGCGGCCTGGCGCATCGGGCTGTGCGCGCGCTACTGGCATTTCCTGCTGCTGCTCTGGGCCGGCCTGTTCGCCACCCTGGGGCTGCTGACGCCTGATCTGGTGCGTGCGCTTTGCGGCGCTTGAGGAGGCTGCGATGGACAACAAGCTCTCGACCGGCATGGCGCCCCCGGCCCTGGCCGGCGGCTGGCGCGGCCTGGTGGCCGACTGGTCGGGCGATCGCCAGGCCCTGGGCGTGTCCTGGGGCAAGGCCATGATGTGGATTTTCCTGCTCAGCGACACCTTCGTGTTCGGCTGCTTCCTGACCGGCTACATGACGGTGCGCAGCTCCACCGTCGTGCCCTGGCCCAATCCCAGCGAGGTATTCGCCCTGCATGTGGGCGGGGTCGACGTGCCGCTGCTGCTGATCGCGATCATGACCTTCGTGCTGATCAGCAGCAGCGGCACGATGGCGACGGCGGTCAACTGCGCCTACGGCCGCGACCGCCGCAACGCCGCGCGCCTGATGCTGCTGACGGCCCTGCTGGGCGCCTGCTTCGTCGGCATGCAGGCCTTCGAGTGGAGCAAGCTGATCCTCGACGAGGGCATACGCCCCTGGGGCAACCCGCTGGGCGCGGCCCAGTTCGGCGCCACCTTCTTCATGATCACCGGCTTTCACGGCCTGCATGTCTCGATCGGCGTGATCTACCTGATCGTCGTCGCCCTGCGCGTGCGCGGCGGTGTCTACGAGAAACGCGGCAACTACCAGATCGTCGAGATCGCCGGCCTGTACTGGCACTTCGTCGACCTGGTCTGGGTCTTCATCTTCGCCTTCTTCTACCTGTGGTGAGGCCGGCCATGAGCGAGCACAGCGGACAACAACACCCCATCGCCCTCTACCTGAAGATCTGGCTGCTGCTGTTCATCCTCAGCACCCTGTCTTACATGGTCGACTACTTCCAGTTCCACGGCCTCCTGCGCTGGGGCCTGATCCTGCTGTTCATGCTGCTGAAGGCCGGGCTGATCGTCGCGGTGTTCATGCACATGGCCTGGGAGCGCCTGGCCCTGGCCTGCGCCATCCTGCTGCCGCCGCTGGCCCTGCTGGTGCTGGTCGGCCTGATGGCGGCCGAGGCCCAGCACACCCTGCTGACCCGCCTGCTGTTCTTCCGCTGACATGTCGGTCTCTGCCCAGGAACTGGCCGCGCTGTCCGGCACCCCGGCTCGCCGCCCGCTGTGGCGCGAATACCTGGCGCTGACCAAGCCGCGCGTGGTGGCGCTGATGCTGTTCACCGTGGTCGTCGGCATGCTGCTGGCCGGGCAGGAGCTCCCGCCCTGGCCGCTGCTGCTGGGCACGACCGCCGGCATCGGCCTGGTGGCCGGCGCGGCGGCGGCGCTCAACCATCTGGTGGACCGCCGCATCGATGGGCTGATGGCGCGTACCCGTGCGCGGCCCCTGCCGCGCGGCCGCCTCGGGCCGGCCCAGGTGGCTGGCTTCGCGACCCTGCTGGGCCTGGCCGGGCTGGCGCTGCTGCTGCGCTGGGCCAACCCCCTGTGCGCCGCGCTGACCCTGGCCTCCCTGCTCGGCTACGCGGTGGTCTACAGCCTGTTCCTCAAACACGCCACGCCGCAGAACATCGTGATCGGCGGCGCCGCCGGCGCGGCCCCGCCGCTGCTCGGCTGGGTGGCCGTGACGGGGCAGCTGGACGGTGGGGCCTGGCTGCTCTTCCTGATCATCTTCGTCTGGACCCCGCCGCATTTCTGGGCCCTGGCCATCCACCGGCGCGACGACTATGCGCGTGCCGATGTGCCGATGCTGCCGGTCACCCATGGCCTGGCCTTCACGGCCGACCGCGTCCTGGCCTATGCCCTGGCCCTGCTGCCCATCAGCCTGCTACCCGTGGCCATCGGCATGAGCGGTCCGCTGTACGGGGTGGGGGCGCTGCTGCTGGGCCTGCGCTTCGTCGTCCTGGCCCGGCGGCTGCGCGCCGGCGGCCGGGTGGAGACCGCGCTGGCCATGCCGACCTTCCGCTATTCCATCGTGTATCTGTTCGGCGTGTTCGGTCTTTTGCTGGCCGACCATTACCTGCGCTGAGGCCATACTGCGCGCATGCGCATGCTCTGGATGGCCTTGATCGGTCTGCTGCTGGCCGGCCCCGCCGCGGCGGCCGATGTGCTGATGCGCCTGTGCACTGCCGACCAGCCCTTCTATCCCTTCACCCTGCCCGATGGCAGCGGCCAGCACCAGTTCCTGCTGCGGCTGGCGGCACGCGACCTGCCGCTGCAGCTGCACAACTACATGGCGCCGCGGCCGCGCTGCCTGCAGGACCTGCGCAACGGCAAGGCCGACGCGGCGCTGGGCGTCTACAGCCCCGAGCGCCTGGCCTATCTGGCCTATCCCAGCCGGAGCGACGGCTCCCCCGATCCGGCCCGCGGCCTGGGCGAGGTGCGCTTCGTGGCCTACCGGCGCGTCGGCAGCCCGGTCGGCTGGGACGGCCGGCGCTTCAGCCAGTTGGGCGAGGGCGCCGTCGGCGTGCTGTTCGGCTTTGCCTATGGTCCCAAGCTGGCGCAGCTGGGCCTGCCCATCGACGACCGCGCCATCACTCACGAGCAGCTGCTGCAGAAGCTGGAGCGTGGCCGCAACCCGGTGGTCATCCTGCAGGAGCGCCAGGGCGAGCAGCTGATCGCCCAGCGCTTTGCCGGCAAGGTCGAGCCGCTGAGCCCGCTGTTCGAGGAGTTCACCCTCTACCTGATGGTGTCGCAGGGCTTTCTGCACAGCCATGGCGAGCTGATGCAGCGCTACTGGCGCGCCATCGAGGCGGCGCGCCAGGCGCCCGAGTACCGCCAATACCGGGTACCCGCGCCGCCGGCGCGTTGAACCGGCCGGCCCTTCAGCGGCTCTTGCTCTCCAGCCGCAGCCGCAGCTCGCGCATCGCGGCCTTGGAATGGCCGAAGCGGATCTCGGGCAGGGGCGCGGCCATGCGCTTGCCGCTCTTGGCTGCCGCGCCGCCGGCCAGGATGCGGGCGAAGGTGGACTGGACCGTGGCCTCGTCGTCGTCGAAGTCGCCATGATGGGTGGCGTCCGAACGCGGGGCCGGGCCCGGGTCGGGCGCGTAGATCAGCTGATGGGCCTTGGACTTGAACAAGGCCTTCAGGTCGGCGTCGGCCTCGATGAAGCGCTGCATGCCCAGCAGCGGCGTGCCGCTGCGAAAGCCCGGGATGCGCTGCTGGGCCTCGAAGGCGTTGGACACCAGGTAGAGCAGGGACTTGTTGTAGATGCGCGCGCAGTTGTCGGCCTGCTCGGTCTTGTCGTCCAGCGCGTATAGGGCCAGGCTGCGCAGGCGCTGGCTCTTCAGCGCCGGCAGGTAGGCGCTCTTGAACAGCTCCATGGTGCAGGCCGGCGCCCACAGGCTGCAGGTCTCGATCGGCCGGCCGGCCCGGCCGCCGCTGAGCAGCTCCACCATGGGGGCCAGGAAGATGGAGCCGGCGCTGTGGCCGACCAGATGGATCTCCAGCCCGGGCAGGGCCTTGGCCAGGGCCAGCAGCTGCTGCGCGACCAGCTGGGCCGCGCCGCCGGGGCTGCTGGCCGCCAGCGCGTTCTCCTTCATCTCGTCCCAGGCGGCCTTGCCGGTCAGGCCGCGCGCCACCGGCTCCAGCAGGTCGTCGAGCCGGTCGAGCAGGAAGTCCTTGCTCGCGTCGAAGGCGCCCTCGGGGCGGCGCCGGCGCACGGCGTCCTGCAGGATGTTGCTGACGGTGGTCCAGTAGTCGGTGTGCCAGATGAAGGCCAGGGGATAGACCTGGGCCTCCAGCAGGGCCGGCCGCACCTCGGCCAGGCGCTGCAGGGCCGAGGCCTCGTCGACCAGGCCGCCATGGGCATAGAGCAGCAGGCGCGGGCGGGCCCAGCCGGCCAGGGTCTGGCGCAGCTCGCTGCCGATCAGCTGGCTCAGCTCGTCCTCGCTGAGCCCGTATTCGCCGCCGGGCTTGAGCCGGCCGCCGTTGCCGACGCTGATCACATGCGGGCGCAGCTCGGCATGGCTGAGCTTGGTCGCCCCGGCCGGCGCGGCGCGCTGGCCGGCCCCGGCCGTGCCGGTCTGGGCCAGACGCACCGGCGCGCCCAGCCGCGCCACCCAGACGTCGGTGGCATGGCGCAGCCAGTCGTCATAGGCGATGCGGCCGAAGCCCTGACGGCCCCAGTCCGGGCCCCAGGAGTTCTGAATCCAGAAGCCCTCCTCGTCATAGGCCACGATGGCGAAGGCATGGCCGCCGTCCTCCGCCTCCGAGGGCGGGATCAGGCCGTCGGCGCCGACGTTGTCCCAGCCCTCGTGCACCATGGAGGTGGCGAACAGCACGCCCACCTCGGCCAGCGCCGCATGCATGGCCACCAGGTCCTTGTGGTTGACGCGCAGATAGGCGCCCAGCGGGCGCTGCAGCGCATCCTCTACGCGCTTGTGGGTCATGCCCTGGGCGCCGCCGCGGCCGCCCTTGTAGGGCCAGACCGCCTCGGCGCAGACGCCGTGCTTGTGCCAGCCTTTCATCGCGCCGCGCGCGCTGGAGCCGGAGTAGTCTTCGCCGGGCCATTCGTCGTAGCGCCGCGCCATGCTGTAGAACATGCGCGGGCTGACCTGCACCGGGTCGGGCGTGACCTGGCGGCGCCGCAGCAGGTAGTTGGCCACGGTGGCCAGGCCGAAGCCGGTGCAGGCGCCCTCCAGGCCCTGGTCCAGGATCGGCACCTGATAGGCCTGGTAGCTTTCCAGCGCGATATGGGTGGGCACCTCGACCAGGCTGGACTGGTACATGCGGTCGCGGAAATCCAGGGTGTCGCGGCGCGCATCCAGTGTGCGGCGGGGCTTGGCGGTCTTCTTCTTGGTGGCCATGGCAGCGTCTCCTTGTGATGAGCGGCGCGAGCCTGCCACGAAGCGCCGGCGGCCACTATCCCAAGCTCGCCGCCGCCTCAGTAGAACAGCGCGCTCAGATCCACGGTGGAGCGCCGGCCCAGGGCCGCATGGTGCTGGGCCAGCCAGGCTTGGGCGCGTTCGCGGCCCAGGTTCTTCAGCATGTCGAAGAACTTCAGATTGGCCGCCAGCTTGGTCTCGGCATGCAGATCGCCCAGCACGTCGGCAGCCTCGATCAGATGGAAATGGCTGCGCCGCAGGCGCCGCTCCAGCCCGCTCACCGAGACGCCCAGCCAGCGCCGCGGCAGGTGCTCGCGCAGATGGGCGAACATGCGCATCTCGCGCAGAAAGGTGGCGTTGAAGGCGATCTCCAAGGTGCGCGCGTGGATGTCGGCGGCGCTGCTGGGCGCGCCCTTGTGGCGCAGCGGGGTCAGCAGCACCAGCAGGATGTCGCTGGCCCGGCATTCGAAGAACAGCGGGAATACCGCCGGGTTGGCCGCATAGCCGCCGTCCCAGTAGGGCTCGCCCTCGATCTCGATCGCGCGGTGCACGCTGGGCAGGCAGGCCGAAGCCAGCAGGGCCTCGAGGCTCAGCTCCGGGTTGCGGAACAGGCGCAGCTTGCCGCTGTTCGCCTGCGTGGTGGCGATGAAGAGCTTGAGCGGGCTGGCCTGGCGCAGGCGCTCGAAATCCACCTGGGCCAGCAGGATGTCGCGCAGCGGGTTCAGGTCCAGCGGGTTGAGCTGCTCGGGCGAGAGGTAATGGCTCCAGTGCAGCATCAGCCTGAGCATGGGGGCCAGGGTCACGTCCAGGCCGTCGGCCGAGCTCTGGGTGAAGGTCTCGGGCAGGGTGGCGGCCACCGCGGTCCAGAAGCGCTGCAGGGCGGCGCGCGCGCCCTCGCGGCCGCCATCCAGCAGCCCCTGGGCGAGCAGCACCGCGTTCATCGCGCCGGCGCTGGTGCCGCTGACACCGTCGAAGCCGAGGCGGCCGTCCTCCAGCAAGGCATCCAGCACGCCCCAGGTGAAGGCGCCATGGGCGCCGCCGCCCTGCAGGGCGAGATTGAGGCTGAAGGCCTGAGGTTTCCGGAACAGCGGCATGGCGCATCCTCGCTTGGGCGCATTGTGGGGGATGGCGGGCCTGTGCCATGCTTGTGCCAGGAGGGTTGCCGATGTTTGCTGTCTATGGGCTGCAGGGGCGTTTGTTCAGCGGGCCGCTGGACCGGGTGCGTGAACTGGAGCCGGTGCGGGCGGTGGCGCGGCTGCGCGCGCTGGCGGGTGTGCAGCGCCAGGAGCAGCCCGGCCTCGCGGCGGTGCTGGCGGCCCGGCCCGAGGGTGCGGCCCCGGCCGGCATTGCGGGCCCCGGCGTGGCCGCGGACGAAGCCGCGCGCCAGGCCCTGAGCGCCTATGCCCAGACCGCAGCCGCGCCGCGCCAGCCGCTGACCCTGGTGGAGCAACTGATGAGCCGCTCCGTCGTCACCGTGCCGCTGTCGGCCAGCCTGCGCCAGGCCTGGGCCCTGCTGGCCCGCGCCGGCGTCGGCCAGGCGCCGGTGCTGGACGAGGGCGGCCGTCTGGTGGGTCTGGTCATGCGTGCCGATCTGTTGCAGGCCGACGCGCTACCTCAGGAGCTGGGCGAGGGCCTGGCCGAGGCCCTGGCCTGGACCCACCGCCTGGCCGAGCCGGTGGCCGGGGTGATGTGGACACCGGTGCCCAGCGCCCAGCCCGGCACGCCGCTGCGCGAGGTGGCCCAGCTGCTGCTGGCCCTGCATCTGCCCGGCCTGCCGGTGCTGGACGAGGCGGGCCTGCTGCAGGGCTTTCTGTCCCGCAGCGACCTGCTCAAGGCGCTCACCCACGAGCCGCCGCTGGACCTGTGGACCTAGGCGGGACTTGCCAAAAACGGCTGTCTCGTTTATGCTACGGCTTCGCCGCTGCAGGGCTTGTTGCGCTGTAGCGGTTTTGTTTTGCCCCGCGGAAAACCTGCGCAACCCCGGCCGCCAGCCAGCGTTAGCGCGCCGCGTGGCGGTCCATCACGAAACGGAGAATCCACCATGGCCAAAGAAGAACTGATCGAGATGCAAGGCCTGGTGGACGAAGTGCTGCCGGACACGCGCTTTCGCGTCACCCTGGAAAACGGCCACAAGCTGGTCGCCTACACCTCGGGCAAGATGAAGAAGAACCACATCCGCATCCTGGCGGGCGACAAGGTCTCGCTGGAACTCTCGCCCTACGACCTGAGCAAGGGCCGCATCACCTTCCGCCACATCGAGCGCCGCGGTCCCATGCCCGACGCCCCGCGCCGCAACTGAGCACGGAGCCTCGCCGCGGCCGCGCGAATTCGCGTTCCCATCGAGCCCCCGGGATCCGGCCATGCCGGGCCCGCGGGCTCTTTGTCTTTTGAGGGCGCAAGCCGCCCTTCGAGCGAGGCTCAGAACCCCAGCGAGGCCAGCAGATCGTCCACGTCGTCCTGCTTGAGGGCCTTGTCGGGCGTCTGCACGCCCTCCAGCACGGCCGGTGCCGGCGCGGCGGCGCTCTCGCCGGCCTGCAGCTGTTCCAGCAGATGCTCCAGCGGCTGCTCGGAGCGCTCCAGCATGCGCGTCACCTTGTTGATGACCTGGCCGGACAGATCCTGGAAGTCCTGGGCCATCATCAGCTCGGTGTGCAGCGACTTCTCGCGCGCCGCGAAGCTGGCCGCGGTGGCGGCATAGGCGGCGCAGAGCTTCATCAGCGAACGCGCGCGCTCCAGGCTCAGGGCCGGGTCCAGCGCCATGCGCTGCAGGGTCTCGGACAGATCCTTGCCCTGGCGTCCCACCTGCTCGGCGTCGTCCTGGGCCGCCTCGACCAGGTTCAGCACCTTGTTGGCCGCCTGCTCCGTCATCTGCCGCACATAGGCCAGGCGCTCGCAGGCGTCCGGCAGCTCCTGCACGAGTTGCTGCAAGGCCTGGGTGACCTCCGGCCGGAGGCTCATCAAGTTGTCGGAAGAGGCTGGCATGGCGTGGAAGCTCCCTGATTCGGCTGCCCCGACCGCCTGGCGTGGACACCGGAATCCATCTTAGCGAGCCACCCGCCGGCGCCGCGCCGCCGATAGAGAGCTATTTCACGTCCCCGCGCGGATTTTTTGCCGCCGTCCGTCGCCGGCTCAGGCCCACCCAGGCGGGTGGAAGCGGTAATAGCCGGCCAGCTGCTCGTAGAGCGCCGGATGGGCCTGCGCGAGCTGCAGCGGCTGCTCGAAGAACACCTCGCTGGCCACGGCAAAGAACTCGGCCGGATCGGTGGCGCCGTAATCGCTGAGCAGGCCGGCCTCGCCCCGGGCCGCGCGCGCCCGCAGGGCCTCGAACTCGGACTGCGTCACCCGCGACCAGCGCGCATAGGCCTGGCGGCCGCGCAGGGCCGGCGCGCCGTTGGCAAAGCCCTTGTCCTGGTCCAGCTGGTGGGCGAACTCGTGGATCACCACATTGCGGCCGTCCGTGGGGTCGGCCGCCCCGTCCAGCACGTCCTGCCAGGACAGAATGATCTGGCCCTGGGTCCAGGACTCGCCGGCCAGCACCCGGCGCTGCTCCATTTGCACGCCGGCCGGGCCCGGGGCGGGGCGGTCGACGACAAAGGCGCCCGGATAGACCAGGATCTGGCGCAGCTTGGGATAGAAGCCGCGTGCCGCGCCCAGCAGGGGCAGGCAGGCCTGGGCGGCGATGGTGACGCGCACCTCGTCGGTGATCGCCATGCCGGCGCAGCCGATGAAGGTTTTCTCGGCCAGAAAGACCTGGATCAGCTTCTTCAGCCGCAACTGCTGATCGGCCGGCAGCCGGGCGACCTGCGGCACGCGGCGGCGCAGGATGCTGCGCCAGGCCTGGGGGAAGGGCCGGCGCTGCAGTCGGGCCCAGCGGCGTACCTGCAGCAGCGGCTGGCCCGCCAGCCAGGCCACCAGCAGCAGGCCCAGGGTGAGGACGATGATCAGGGGCAGGGCCTGCATGCCGGGATTTCCTTCATGTCGCCAGATGCGTGCGCGACAGTCGAAATCAAGACGCCTGCTTACACTGAGGCCATGTCAGCCCGCCCGGATTCCTCCTGTTGCGACGTTGCCGCCGCGCCGGCCGGCCTGCAGGCCTGGCAGGTCACGGCCGGCGGCATTGCCGGTCTGGTCCTGACCATCGGCCTGGCGCGTTTCGCCTACACGCCCCTGCTGCCGCTGATGCAGGCGCAGGCGGGGCTGTCCGACATGCTGGCCGGCTGGCTGGCGGCCACCAATTACCTGGGCTACATGAGCGGCGCCCTGCTGGCGGCCACCCTGGAAAGCCCGCGCTGGCGCCGGCGCCTGTACGGCTGGGGCTTGGTGCTGGCCTTGCTGAGCACCGCCCTGATGGCCGGCAGCGAGCAGCTCTGGGTCTGGGCCCTGTCGCGCTTCGTCGGCGGCCTGTGCGGCGCGGCCGGCATGCTGCTGGGCTCCGGCCTGGTGCTGGGCTGGCTGATGCGGGCCGGACGGCGGCCGGAGCTGGGCCTGCATTTCACCGGCCTGGGCCTGGGCATCGTGGTCTCGGCGCTGGGCGCCATGGCCATGTCCCGCGGCGGCCTCGGCTGGGCCGCCCAATGGCAGGGCTTCGCCCTGCTGGGCCTGCTTTTCCTGCTGCCGGCCTGGGCCTGGCGGCCGCCGGTGCCGCCTGCGGCGGCGCCGGTCCAGGCGGCGGCCGTGGCGGCCGCACCGGCGCGGCGCTGGATGGGGCTGATGGTGGCCATGTATTTTTGCGCCGGCTGGGGCTTCGTGATCAGCGCCACCTTCACGGTGGCCATCGTCGAGCGCCAGCCCCTGCTGGCCGGTCAGGGGCCCTGGGCCTGGTTGCTGGTGGGGCTGGCGGCCACGCCGGCGGTGTTCCTGTGGGACCGCGTCGCCCGCCGCCTGGGCGAGCTCAATGCCTTGCTGCTGGCTTTCGGGCTGCAGCTCGTCTCGGTGCTGCTGCCGGCCCTGTCGGACGGCCTGGCGGTGGCACTGGCCGGGGCGCTGCTGTATGGCGCCACCTTCATCGGCATCGTCAGCCTGACCCTGGCCCTGGTGGGGCGGCGCTCGCCGGGCAATCCCGGCAAGGCGATGGCGCGGCTGACGCTCAGCTATGGCCTGGCCCAGGTCTGCGCGCCGGCCCTGGCGGGCGGCATGGCCCAGGCCAGCGGCAGCTACCGGGCAGCCCTGTGGCTGACGGCCCTGGTGCTCACCCTGGGCATGGGCCTGCTGCTCCGGCTGCGGCGCGCGCCCGCCGAAGCCTAGCCCCGGCGCTCAGCGGCCCTTCGACTCTTCCAGTTCGATGCTTTGCAGGGTGCGCCAGTTGGTGCAGACGAAATAGGCGTCGGCCGTCAGGATGTCGCGCAGCGAGCCGTCGCCGCGCACCATGCGGCCGTCCTGGCAGATCAGGCTGCTGCGCTGGGATTTGGCCTCGGCCAGGTACTTGCCCACCGCCATGCTGTCGCGTATCAGGTGCAGGGTGCCCAGCAGCGCCACGATGATCAGCAGCATGACGGCGACCCCGCCGATGACCTGCAGCGCATCCCGCATCGGCGAGGGCGGCGGCGCCAGGCGCAGCGCCACGGCCCGGGCCGGCATGGCGTCGGGCTCGGGCATCGACGCCTGGCGGCGCCGCGGCGGCGGGGGCTTGAGGCTGGACCGGTTGAGGCCAGCGCGTTGCGGGTTGTTCTTGGGCATGGCCCTTGGCTCGGTAAGAGGTCCGAATCCAGAAGGCGACCGGCCCGAGGCGGGACTTAAGCGGCGGCGCCGGCCTCGGGTGCCTGATGTGCGTTTATCGCCCATTGCGGCCGGGGCGGCGGCAGTTCCAGGCGCGTCACGATGGGGCCATGGTCGGTGACCGCCAGCGAGGCCGGCGCGGCGCGGGCCGCAGGCCGTCCGAGATGATGAAATGGCCCAGATCTATGGGGTGCGGCAGCCCAGCGCTTCGGCCGCAGCCGCGATGCTTGGCTAGCGGCCGGCCTTGCGTGCCGCCTTGCGGGCCTTCTGCTCCTCCTGGCGCTGGATCTCGGCGGCCTCGCCGCTGGCCGTCCAGGCCGCGAATTCCTCGGGCGTCTCGATCGTGATGCGGCCCAGGGTGCCGGCGCGGAACTCGTACATCAGAATCTCGGCGGCTTTCTGCAGATTGACCTTGCCGCCGCTCAGCACGGCGCCGCGCTTCCTGCCCAGCTGTTCCAGCAGCTCCTCGTCGCTGAGCGCCGGGTCGAGCTCCAGCTTGTAGCGCTCCTGCAGCGCGCCAGCGTAATGCCGGCGCAGATAGGCCAGCAGCTCGACGGCCACCTCCTCCTCGACAAAGGCATTGCGGCCCACCGCGCCGCTGGCCGCCAGGTTGAAGCCGGCTTGCGGCGTGGTGATCTTGGGCCACAGCATGCCGGGGGTGTCGAACAGGTAGAAGTCCTGCTCCAGCACCAGCTTCTGCTCGACCTTGGTGATGCCGGGCTCGTCGCCGGTCTTGGCGGCGCGCTTGCCCATCAGGGTGTTGATCAGCGTCGACTTGCCGACATTGGGGATGCCGCAGATCAGCACGCGCAGCGGCTTGGCCATGCCGCCGCGGTTCGGCGCCAGCTCGCGGCAGGCGCTCATCAGCGCGCGCGCCGGCGCGACGACGCTGGCGTCCAGGCCGATCGCGCGGGTCTGGGGCAGGGCGTTGTAATAGGCCAGCCAGTCGGCGGTGCGCGCCGGGTCGGCCAGGTCCTGCTTGTTCAGCAGCTTCAGGCTGGGCTTGCCCTCGGTCAAGGCGCTCAGCAGGGGGTTGCGGCTGGAGCCGGGCAGGCGCGCGTCCAGCAGCTCGATCACGACGTCCAGCCCGGCCTTCATGCGCTCCTTGATCGCATGGCGGGTGGAGTTCATGTGACCGGGGAACCATTGGATGGCCATGCGCTTGCTCTTCCTGGGCGCCTCTGGGACGCGGTTGCGGGGCCGCCATTGTCGCCGCGAGCCGGCCGCGGCCGCCGTTGGCGTGCGGAATTGACGGGTGAAAGCCCTTTTGTTCCCGGGTTCGGCGCCGGGCTGCCGACCCAGGAGGAACAATCGTCGGCATCAACAAGTCTGTTGTCCCGCCGCCAGCACCATGTCGTCCATCAGCCTGTCCACCGCCCTGTCCGGCATGTCGGCCGCGAACGAACGCCTGCGCGCCTCCGCCCACAATGTGGCGAACCTGCAGACGGCGGGTTTCCGCCCGCAGCGCATCGAGCAGGCGACCCAGGCGGAGCTGGGCGGCGTCAGCACCCGCGTGATGCAGGAGCAGGGTGCCGAGGTGTCGGCCGAGCGCGAACTGGTCGAGCAGCGCGCCGCCACCTACAGCTATGTGGCGAATCTGCGCGTGCTGCAGACCCAGCTGCGCGCCGAGGGTAGCCTGCTGGACATCCAGGCCTGATCAGGGCTTGCCGGCCTGCTTGGCCGGCCCTTCCAGCCACATCTCGTCCAGATCGGCGAAGCGCCAGGAGGCCGGCGGCTCGACGCCGACGATCTTGTCGGCGGCATTCGGGTCGGCCAGATCCAGCTCGAAGGCCGGGCTCAGGCGGTGCTGCTCCTCGGCGGTGTAGAAGACCTTGACCAGGGGTTTGAGCAGCGAGGCGCTGCCCTGGGCCACGACGACGGCCAGCCGGTCCGATTGCAGGCGCACCAGGGAGCCGACCGGGTAGATGCCCACCGCCTTGACGAAGTGCTGGAAGATCGTCGTGTCGAACTGCGCCTTGGCCTGAGCCATATGGCGCATCGCCTCACCCGGGTCCCAGGGCGCGCGATAGGGGCGGCGCGAGGTGACGGCGTCGTAGACGTCGCAGATCGCGGCCATGCGCGCCAGCGGCGCGATCTTGGCGCCGGCCAGGCCGTCGGGGTAGCCGCTGCCGTCCATGCGCTCGTGGTGGTGCAGCACGGCGTCCAGCACCGCGGGGCTGAAGCCGCCTTCCTTCAGCAGCATGGTGTGGCCCTCGCGCGCATGGGTGCGCAGCAGGGCCAGCTCTTCCTCGCTGACGCGGCCGGCCTTGCTCAGCAGCTCGGGCGCCTTCACGTTGATGGCGGCCTTGCCCATGTCCAGCAGCAGGCCGGCCAGGCCGGCCTCGCGCACCTTGTCCTCGGCCAGGCCCATCTGGCGGGCCAGGCCCACCATCAGCGCGCAGACCGCGACCGCGTGCATATAGGTGTAGTCGTCCACCGTCTTCAGGCGGGCGATGCTGATCAGGGCGCTGGGCTTGGCCGTGACCGAGCTCATCACGTCCTCCACCACCGGCAGGCAGGTGGCGGCGTCCAGGGCCTGGCCCAGGCGCGCCTGCTTGAACAGGTCGACCACGGCACCCAGCGCCTTGCGGCCCACCGCCAGGGCCTCGCTGTACTCGGGGCCGGCGGCAGCGATCGCGGGATGGGCGGGCGGCAGCGGCGGGCCGGCTTCGGGCGCCGCCGGCGCGGCGCTGGGCGGCGGCGGGGTCAGGGTGGCGGGTTCGGGCGCCGGCTCGGGGGCCACGTCGAGGCCCTGCGAGGTGTCGATCACCACTTCCTGGATGCCCGCTTCGAGGATGCGCGCGATGTCCTTGGCGTCGCGCAGCATGAAGCGGGAGCGCCAGAAGGGGTGGCTCATCCACGAGCCGGTCAGCTGGTGGAGAAACATGCCCAGGCGCAGCTGGTGGGTCGGGATCGTTTTCAGCACGGGCGGGAGCATGCCAGCAAAAATGCCAAATAGTTGGCGTCCCGGGCGCGGCCCCTGCAACAGCGTGCATTTTGTTGCAGGGGCCGCAGGACTTTGTCCGGCGCGCCGGCATGGTGCGGCGGGCCCGGCGTAGTGCTTGTCTGGATGCCGCGCCGCCCGGCTTGGGCCAGCATCGCGGCTGACCGGCCGATTCCGGCCGGCACACCAGGAGACCCACATGCAGAAGAAGCACAGCACTTGCTCAAGCCCCTGCTGGCACTGGCCCTTGCCGCCGGCGCCGGGGCGCTGTTTGCCCAGGCCGCGGGCCTGACCCGCCAGCTGGTGGGGCGTGCCGATGTCTCGGTGCCGGGCCGCGAGGCGGTGGTGGCGCGCGTCGAGGTGGCGCCGGGCGCCAAGGCCGGCCGGCACACCCATCCGGGCGACGAGATCAGCTATGTGCTGGAGGGCGAGGCCACCTTGCTGATCGACGGCCAGGCGCCGCGCACGGTCAAGGCCGGCGAGAGCTTCGTGATCCCGGCCGGCGTGATCCACGATGCCCACAACGACGGCGGCACGCCGATCAAGCTGGTGGGCGTCTACGTGGTGGAGAAGGGCAAGCCGCTGGCGACGCCGGCCCCCTGAGCGGGCCGCCGGGACGCTCAGGCGCGCGCGGCCTTGGCCGCGCGGCGCAGGGCCACGGCGTCCGGCAGGGCCTCGCCGGCCTGGCCCTGCAGGCGGAACACGCTGACCGAGTTCGCCACCTCCTGGGCCTTCTCGTTGAGGCCCAGGGCGGCCGCCGAGACCTGCTCCACGAGGGCGGCGTTCTGCTGGGTCAGGCTGTCGAGCTGGGCCACCGCGGCATTGATCTGGTCCATGCCCGACATCTGCTCGTTCATGCCCTGGCTGATGCGGGTGATCAGGCCGTGCACCTCCTCGACCGCCTGCTGCACCTCGTCCATCGCCCGGCTGGCGTTGCGTACCTGGGTGCCGCCCTCGGAGACGCGCTCGCTGGAGGCCTGGATCAGGCCGCGCACCTCCTTGGCGGCCTCCGAGGTGCGCTGGGACAGGGTGCGCACCTCGGCCGCCACGACGGCGAAGCCGCGCCCCTGCTCGCCGGCGCGCGCCGCCTCGACCGCGGCATTGAGCGCCAGGATATTGGTCTGGAAAGCGATGCTGTCGACCACCTGGATGATGTCGGCGATGCGGGCCGAGGCCTGGCTGATGTTCTCCATCGTCGTGGCCACCGCCTGCACGGCCACGCTGCTGCGCTGGCTCACCTGACGCGCCGCATCGGCCTGGGCCGCGGCGCTGGCGGCCATGTCGGTGCTGGCGTGCACGGTGCTGGTGATCTGCTCCATCGAGGAGGCGGTCTGCTGCAGATTGCTGGCCTGCGATTCGGTGCGGCCCGAGAGATCCTGGTTGCCGGCCGAGATGGCCTGGGTGCCGTGGCGCATCTGCATCACGCCGATCCGCGCGTCGCGCACGATGGACATCAGGTTGACGTTGAGCTGGGCCAGGGCGGCGGTGACGCGGCCGATCTCGTCGCGCCGGGTGCTCTTGATGTGCTGGGTCAGGTCGCCGGCGGCGATGCGGTTGGCAAAGCCCACCAGGGTCTCGATGGGGGCCAGCGCCGCGCCGCGCAGGTACCAGCCGCCCAGCAGGGCCAGGGCCGCGATGGCCAGCGCGCCGGCGCCTATCGCGGCGCTGCCCGAGCCGCTGAGCCACAGGCCCAGGACCAGGCCGCCGAGCCCGGCCAGCAGCACGGTCAGGCTCATGCGCGCGCCCAGGCTCAGGCGCAGGGCCTCGCCGATGCGGCCGCCCAGCGAGCGGTTGACCAGCTGGCCCTGGTGCAGGCGCAGATGGCCCTGCGGGCCCTGCTCGCGCATGCGGGCATAGAGCGCCTCGGCCGCCTCCACCTCCTGGCGCTCGGGCTCGGTGCGCACCGACATATAGCCGCTGGGCTGGCCGCGCTCGTCCATGATGGGCGTGACATTGGCCTGCACCCAGTAATGGTCGCCGTCCTTGCGTCGGTTCTTCACCAGGGCCGACCAGGGCTGGCCGCTCTG
>Ga0255338_1001302_pt1 | contig 48760 bp, 48 predicted proteins | sample MeOH1_35cm_T4_19_FD_203715 | JGI IMG/M metagenome (GOLD analysis project Ga0255338, IMG submission 203715) | Sandy soil microbial communities from University of British Columbia, Vancouver, Canada - MeOH1_35cm_T4_195 | ecosystem: Engineered > Artificial ecosystem > Sand microcosm > Unclassified ...
AGAGGTTGACGACCACCATGTCGATGGTCGGGATGTTCGCTTCCTTCATCGCGGCCACATGCTCGGGCAAATCGCGGCGACCGAGAATGCCGCCATGCACCTTGGGATGCAGCGTCTTGACGCGGCCGTCCAGCATTTCCGGGAAACCGGTGTAATCGCTCACCTCGATCACGGGGACGTTCTTTTCGCGGAACAGTTTGGCGGTGCCGCCCGTGGAGAGGATTTCGACGCCGAGACGGTTGAGGGTCTGGGCAAACTCGACAATGCCTTGCTTGTCGGAAACGCTGATCAGCGCGCGCTTGATAATGGTCATGGTCTTTAGGGAAAAGGAAATAAACAGCGGATGAAAGAAAGGGGGATTGTTACTGAATGTCGTACTGCTTGAGCTTTTTCCGCAACGTATTGCGGTTCAGCCCGAGGATATCCGCGGCTTTGCTCTGGTTGCCGCCAGCCAGGTTGAGCACGTACTCCAGCATCGGTTTCTCGACGCAGCCCAGCAGCATGTCGTAAACGGCGTGCGGCGGTTCGCCATCGAGGTCTTTGAAATAGGCTTCGAGTGCACCGCGTACGCAGGCGGCCAGGTCGTTATCGATAATCATGCTGCAAGGGCCTCCGGTTCGCCGGTTTCTTCTTCGTAGCGCAAGCGGGCATCCTGCTGGCGCAGCTCGCCGAAAAACTCGTTGACTGCCTGCATCTGTTCTTCGACGTTGGGTAATTGGTTCATGCGATGGCGGAAGCTGGCCGAGCCGACCAGTCCCTTGGTGTACCAGGAAATATGCTTGCGCGCGACACGCACGCCGGTAAGCTCGCCGTAGAAATCGTACAGGTCGCGAATGTGATCCAGCAGCACGTCGTGAATCTCGGCGACTTCCGGCTGCGGCAGGTGCGTGCCGGTTTTTAGGAAATGTTCGATCTCGCGGAAAATCCATGGCCTGCCTTGCGCTGCGCGACCGATCATCACGCCGTCGGCGCCGGTCTGTTCCAGCACGTATTTGGCTTTTTCCGGAGTGGTGATGTCGCCGTTGGCGATGATGGGAATGCCGACGCGGGACTTAACTTCGGCAATCAGGTCGTATTCCGCATGGCCGTTGTACAGGCAGGCGCGGGTGCGTCCGTGTATCGCCAGTGCCTGGATGCCGCTCTCTTCTGCAATGCGTGCAACCAGCGGCACATTGCGGTTGGCCTTGTCCCAGCCGAGGCGGGTTTTCAAGGTCACCGGCACGCCCGGCACAGCCTTGACTACGGCTTCAAGAATTTGCGCCACCAGCGGTTCGTCGCGCAGCAGCGCGGAGCCGGCCATCACATTGCAGATTTTCTTGGCCGGGCAGCCCATGTTGATGTCGATAATCTGTGCACCGTTGTCGACGTTATGACGGGCCGCTTCGGCCATCATTTTCGGGTCGGCGCCCGCGATCTGCACCGAAATCGGTTCCACTTCGCCTTCATGGTTTGCCCGGCGCAGGGTTTTCTCGCTACCGTACAGCAGCGAATTGGAAGTCACCATCTCGGACACGGCCATGCCTGCGCCCAGCCGTTTGCATAGCTGGCGGAAAGGGCGATCCGTCACGCCGGCCATCGGGGCGACGATCAGATTGTTCTTGAGTTTGTATGGGCCGATTTGCATGAAGCTCGATCAGGGTCGTGGCGCGAACGAAAGGTGCCTATTTTATATGCAAACCACAGTCAGGAAAAGGCGAAATTGCTATGTTCAGGAGAGATTTACGGCCTTGTCCGCCACGGACCTTCCCGACTCAAGGGCAACGGGCGGCTGGGATTTTGGCCCGATTTGCGGTAGGATTACGTGTTTAATTTTTGAGCACCTCTATACCAATGAAACTAAACTCCACGGTCGCAGCTGTTACTGAGCGCATCAAAGAGCGTAGTGCCGATACCCGCAAGGCCTACCTTGAGCAGATCGATGCCTTGTCGCAGCGCAAGCCCGGTGTCGAGCGCATGGGTTGTGCCAATGTGGCGCACTCTTTCGCCGCGATGCCCTCCGACGACAAGTTCAAGGTGGTCATGGAACGCGCGCCCAACGTGGGCATCGTCACCGCTTATAACGACATGCTTTCGGCCCATGCGCCTTACCAGCATTTCCCCGACATCATCAAGGCCGAGGCGCGCAAGCATGGCGCTACTGCGCAAGTCGCCGGTGGCGTGCCGGCCATGTGCGACGGCATCACCCAAGGCATGCCGGGCATGGAGTTGTCCTTGTTCAGCCGTGACGTGATTGCCATGTCCACTGCCGTATCGCTCAGTCATGACGTCTTTGACGCCGCGCTGATGCTGGGCGTATGCGACAAGATCGTCCCCGGCCTGCTGATCGGCGCGCTGCATTTCGGCCATTTGCCGACCGTATTCGTCCCGGCCGGCCCGATGACCACCGGCCTCGCCAACAGCGAAAAATCGCACATGCGCGTGCTTGCTGCCGAAGGCAAGGTTGGCCGTAAGGAGTTGCTGGAAACCGAATCCAAGGCCTACCACGGCCAAGGCACCTGTACCTTCTACGGCACCGCCAACAGCAACCAGATGTTGCTGGAAGCCATGGGCCTGCACGTTCCTGGTTCCGCATTCGTCAATCCGGGCAGTGCATTCCGCGAAGAGCTCACCCGCGAATCTCTGCGTACCGTACTCGGCATTACCAAGGGCCAGGCATTCACGCCTATCGGCCGTCTGGTCGACGAGCGCTGTATCGTCAACGCCATGGTTGCGCTGCTGGCAACCGGCGGATCTACCAACCACCTCATCCACTGGGTGGCTGTTGCACGTGCCGCCGGCATCTCGATCAACTGGGACGATTTCTGCTCCCTGTCCGATGTCGTGCCGCTGGTGGCGCGCGTCTACCCGAATGGCGAAGCCGACGTAAACGCCTTCCAGGAAGCTGGCGGCCCCGGCTATGTGATCCGCGAAATGCTGGATGCGGGCCTGATGCATGAAGACGTGCTCACGGTGCGTCCGAATGGCATGCGCGAATACACCGCCATCCCCGCGCTGGATGACAACAAGCTCACATGGCACGTGGCTGGCCCGACACCGGACGATTCCGTGGTGCGTCCGGTATCCGCGCCGTTCAGCCAGAATGGCGGCATCAAGGTGTTGCGCGGCAACCTCGGCCGCAGCGTGATTAAGATTTCCGCGGTGCCGACCGACCTGCACATCATCGAGGCCCCGGCGAAGGTGTTCGATTCCCAAGAATCGTTGCTGGCTGCCTTTGCCGCCGGCGAACTCGACCACGACGTGGTTTGCGTAGTGCGCTGGCAAGGTCCGCACGCCAACGGCATGCCGGAGCTGCATAAGCTGACGCCGCCGCTCAAGGCGCTGCAAAGCAAGGGTTTCGACGTGGCGCTGGTCACCGACGGTCGCATGAGCGGCGCTTCGGGCAAGATCCCGGCGGCCATTCACGTGTCTCCGGAAGCTGCCGCTGGCGGCCCGCTGGCCAAAGTGCGCGACGGCGACCTGATCCGTCTCGACGCGATCAATGGCGAACTGAATGTGCTGATCGATGCCACCGAATGGGCCGCGCGCGAACCGGCTCGCATGCCGCAGGCGCAACGTGCCGCGAATTCCATGGGCATCGGCCGCGAACTGTTCTCCGGCATGCGCCATAACGTAACCTCGGCTGAAGAAGGAGCCTGCACTTGGCTGTAAACAATGAAAAACTGACCGCACTGCAGGTCATGCTGGACGCACCGGTGATCCCGGTAATCGTGCTGAACGACGTTGCACACGCGGTACCGATGGCGAAAGCCCTGGTGGCCGGCGGCATCCGCATGCTGGAAATCACGCTGCGTACTTCGGTAGCACTGGACTGCATGCGCGCGATTGCCGCGGAAGTGCCTGAAGCCGTGATCGGCGCCGGTACCATCCGTAGCGCCGCCGACGCCAAGGCAGCCCTTGCCGCCGGCGCACGTTTCGGCGTGAGCCCCGGCTACACCACCACCGTCGGCAAGACTTGCCAGGACATCGGCTTGCCGCTGTTGCCCGGCGTTGCTACCGGCAGCGAAATCATGACTGCGCAGGAAGACGGCTTTACCGAGCTGAAGTTCTTCCCCGCGATGCAAGCGGGTGGCCCCAATCTGCTGAAGGCTTGGGCCGGTCCTTTCACCGACATCAAGTTCTGTCCGACTGGCGGCGTCTCGCTGGAAAACGCCCCGACGCTGCTGGCACTGCCCAACGTGGTGGTGGTCGGCGGTTCCTGGCTGACCCCGGCGGATGTAATGGCCCGTGGCGAATGGTCCCGGATCACCGAGATGGCGAGCGAAGCCTGCAAGCTGGCACGTTGATCTGAAGCAGTGCTCGGGAGTTTTTCCCGAGCCAGTTAAGCGTTTAAGCCTGTCGGAGCTTTGCTCCGGCAGGTTTTTCTTTTTGGCAGGGCCGCGCTCATGCAAGCATTGAAATATCTGGCGGGCTATTCCGAAGCCACCCTGCAGCAGGTGAGACAGGTGGTCGCGCAAAACCGGCTGGCGGAAGTACTGTCGCGCCGCTATTCGGGCTCGCACGGCGTGAAGACGGACAAGGCGCTTTACGGCTATGTGATGGATCTCAAGAATGCGTATCTGCGCAATGCCGAGCCGATCAGCAAGGTGCAGTTCGACAACAAGATCCAGATTGTTCAGCACGCGCTTGGTTTGCACACCTCGATATCCCGAGTGCAAGGCAGCCGGCTCAAGTCCAAGCATGAAATCCGGGTGGCGCCCTTGTTCAAGGAGGTACCGCCGCCATTCCTGAAAATGATCGTGGTCCACGAGCTGGCGCACCTGAAAGAAAAAGACCACGACAAGGCGTTCTACAAGCTGTGCCTGACGATGGAGCCCGATTATCACCAGATCGAGTTCGACCTCAGGCTCTACCTCACCTACCTGGACCTGTTCAAGACGCCGTTGTGGCAGGATTGAGCCGGACCTTTAACCATCCGACCGGAGTCAAGCGTGACCAATAACGATGTATTGCGCAGCCTGCGCTATGCCATGGATCTGGGCGATCCTGCCCTTGTCGACATATTCGAACTTGCCGGGCTCGAGGTGTCGCGCGCCGATATCGCGGGTTTTCTCAAAAGGGAAGACGAAGAAGGCTATCTCGAATGCAGCGATGCCTCGATGGCGCATTTTCTCGAAGGGCTGATCGTCCATAAGCGCGGCAAAAGCGAGCAGGCGCCGGAAGCGCCATTATCCGGGCGACTGAACAACAACGATATTCTCAAGAAACTCCGCGTGGCCTTCATTCTGAAGGAGGACGATATGCATGCGATTCTTGAGCTGGCGGGTTTCCCGCTATCGAGGCCGGAACTGAGCGCCTTGTTTCGTAAAAAAGGACACAAGAATTACCGCGAATGCGGCGACCAGATACTCCGGAATTTCCTGAAAGGATTGACCTTGAAGACTCGCGGCCGCTGATCTTTACTTTCAGGAGAGTGCGCTAATTACCTGTCCAGCGTATGTATCTCTATCTGCGGGGCCAGGTGTTCAATATCGTCTGCGGAAAACAGCTCCGTACCAGGGTGCTGGACGGTGCCAGTGCCGCAGGCGACCCCCTGCCGCAAGGCCTCATGAGAGTGTGCATGTCTGGCAAACGCGGCGGTCAGGCCCGCCACCATCGAATCGCCGGCGCCGACTGTCGCGCTGACCACAACATCGGGCGCCTTGGCAATGTAGGTATTATCCGGTCCTACCAGCAAGGCCCCGTCCGGCCCCATGGAAACGCAGACATAATCCACGCCCTTTCTCTGGATGCGCCGTGCCTCGGCAGCGACCGCGTCTATGCCGGTCAACGGTTTGTTGAGAAGTGATTCGAGTTCGAACAGATTGGGCTTGATCAGAAAAGGCTTTCCTTCAAGCGCGTGACGCAAGAGCTTGACCGGCGCGTCCACGATCGCCGTCCCTCCTTGTTGTCGCACACGCGCCGCAAGCTCTGCATACAATTCGACCGAGACATTCGGCTGGATGGAGCCGGTAATGACCGCCAGGCCCTGGCCTGTGGCCTGCACGAAATTTTCTACCAGATGCTCCAGATGTTCGGGCGACAGTACCGGGCCGATACCGCTGACTTCAAATTGCGTGTCGGTTTCGCGCTCCAGGACGGTACCGTTGATGCGCGTCTCGCCATCCACTTCTTCGTAAAAGACTTTGTGCAATTGCCGGGCCAGCATCCGCTTGAGAAATTCGCCCATTTCCCCGCCGATGACGCAGAAGGTTTCGGCGGGCGTATGCAGCCGCCTTAACGCCCGTCCTACATTGATGCCATTGCCTCCCGGATCGTAACGGGTGCTCGTGGCGTAGGTCTTCTGGTTGGCAATGAGGTGGGGGACTTCGTAGGTGACATCTACGGCAGGGTTAAGACAGAGTACGGAAATTGGTAAGGGCGTTTCGTTTTCAGCATTGGTCGTACCCATGTTCCCCTCGACAAGTCATGATTCGGATGTAGAGCTGCTGTTTTTATTGCATCGCCCACCGAAGCTTGAGCGGTGTGTTTGATATGCAAATATACACATTCCAGCCGCGGAAAACCAATTAGGAAAAATCGAAACAGGCGATGAGGGTGTGCTTATTTTTCTCCATAGCGCCCGAGCAGGGCTGGTGCCTGATCTGCTGGCAGCGAAGCGATGACAGTAACGCGCTCGCCGAAGTCCTTGTTCAGGATTTCCCCGTGCATTTTCGTCAGTTCGCGCGTAAATCCATCCAGCTTGGCATAGTCCAGCACCACCCGAATCTGGCGCATTTCCACGAAAGGCCCCAGCTTGGCGGCATCGATGGCGAGCTTGGCTGTGCCTCCGTAAGCGCGAGCCAAACCGCCCGTGCCGAGATTGATGCCGCCGTAGTAGCGCACCACCGCCACGCAGGCATTGATCAGATCGTGACCTTCCAGATATTGCATGATGGGCTTTCCGGCCGTGCCGGAGGGTTCGCCTGCGTCATGGAAGCGTTGCAGGATACCTTCGGGACTGCGGATTTTGTAGGCGAAGGCCAAGTGGTGCGCGTGGGAGTGCTGGGCGGCGAGGCGGCGCAGCATCAGCATCACCGCGCGTTCGTCGGCGCAGTATTCGGCAGCGGCGACGAAGCGGGATTTGTTGATGGTCTGGTCGGCTTGGCCGGGGGAGAGGATGCGTTGCAAGAAAGGTATTAAGCTAACTGTTGGACGGAGTAGGTATAAACAATAATGGGGTGAATAGCTATATCTGAAGTTTCAGAATTATTTCTAGTCTAATTATTAATACTTAACTCACCTTTAAGTGATGGGTTAGCGATTGTAGTTTTAATGAAATATCTAATTCGAGCAATTAGCAGCGCAGTCCCTTGTTCTTCAAATGCATTCCAATCTCTAATCATGTCGTAACACACATTTTTTCTTAGCTGTCTGAATGCCGAGTAGAAAGGAAGAATACTTCTGCCGAATTTTTTTTCCATTTTCTTAGTTAAATCATCTTCATTACCTAGAGCACAAAGCATCGTCGTAAACAAGTTGGTGTGCCCAAAAATATGGATTTGATAATGACCTTCGACTTTTAATATGGCTACTTCAATAGGAGGGGATATGCGATTCCTCCAATCCCAAGTGGCTTCATACTCATAAACTTCAAGACTGCTTTCTCCATGAGTTTCTGTTTGGATCAATAATTGCGCGTCTTTAATAAATGCATCGATAGCTTTAACGAATAAGGCTCTATTCTTGATATTACTAATTGTCTCCGGAAAAACATTTTTTAGTAACTTCTCGAACATTTTAAATTCCTAATTAGTGTATGTCTGTTTCGAAAGTATCAAAGATTTGTTAATAGTGCTGCTGCTTTTTCGATTGCACTACGCAAGTTACGCAATTCAAGATTTGCTTCATCTAATTGCAGACGTAATTCTGCTATTTCAATTTCAAGTTTGCTAACTTTGTCAATTTGGGCGAGATTTTTAATGTTTAACTTCTTGAGTAATTTCTCATTTAGCGCTGTTGAGACTAACTTTTCTACTTCGAGCTTATTGAGCTCTAGTAGCAATTGGCGAGTGATAGGGTTGTAATCTCCGCCTCGGTCACCTGAGTTTTCTCGGTCTCTACATGACGCTTTAATTTCTAAAATTTGTTCATGTTCTGCAACTCTAAAAGTTAGATTCTCAACCTCTGACCATACTCGCATAGTCTTTCCGGTTGAAGTGTTTACAAGACTCTCGGCATAGATTTGAGCGTACAAAACTGAATCCTCAAAATTGATGGCAATAACATTTGAATAATAACCCTCAAGTGTTAATGCGCGCTTTCCCAATTCTGCCCTGACCCAACCTCCACCTCCAGCGGCACATCCAGCTTCGCTACCCCGCCCATCAACCTCGGCAACTCCATCTTGATCAGCTCCAGCTCCGATTCCGGTACTTCCAGCACCAATTCGTCATGCACCTGCATGACCATCTTCGTGCCGATCTTCCGCTCGGTCAGCCATTTATCCACCGCGATCATTGCCAGTTTGATCAAGTCGGCCGCAGTGCCTTGCATCGGCGCATTGATAGCGGCCCGCTCCGCGCCTTGTCTCCGCATGCCGTTGGGGCTGTTGATTTCGGGCACCCATAGCCTTCGGCCGAAGATGGTTTCGACGTAGCCTTGCTGTTTGGCCTGTTCGCGGGTGTTTTGCATGTAGTCGCGGACGCCGGGGTAGCGGGTGAAGTAGCGTTCGATATAGCTTTGCGCGGCGGAGCGTTCGATATTGAGGTTTTGCGCGAGGCCGAAGGCGGACATGCCGTAGATCAGGCCGAAGTTGATGACCTTGGCGTAGCGGCGCTGCTCGTTGCTGACTTCCTCGCGGGTGCAGCCGAAGATTTCGGAGGCGGTGGCGCGGTGGATGTCTTCACCGGCGGCGAAGGCTTTGAGCAGGCCTTCATCCTGGGAGAGATGCGCCATGATGCGCAGCTCGATCTGCGAGTAGTCGGCGGAGACGATTACGCTGCCGGGTGGGGCGATGAAGGCTTCGCGGATGCGGCGGCCTTCGGCGGTGCGAACCGGGATGTTCTGCAGGTTGGGGTCGGAACTGGCGAGGCGGCCGGTGATGGCCACGGCCTGGCTGTAGTTGGTGTGTACGCGGCCGGTGTTGGTGTCCACCATCCTCGGCAGTTTGTCGGTATAGGTGGATTTGAGCTTGCTTAGGCCGCGGTATTCCAGCAGCACCTTGGGCAGCGGGTGGTCAAGCGCGAGTTCCTGCAGCACGTCTTCGTCCGTCGAGGGTGTGCCCCCGGGAGTTTTCTTCAGCGGCTTGATGCCGAGCTTGCCGAACAGTATTTCCTGCAACTGTTTGGGCGAGCCGAGGTTGAACGGCTGGCCGGCGAGCGCATGCGCCTGTTTTTCCAATTCGATGAGCTTCATGCCGAGCTCGTGGCTCTGGCTGTGCAGCATGGCGGTATCCAGCAGCACGCCGTTGCGTTCCATCCTGAACAGGATGTCCATCACCGGCATTTCGATGTCGCGGTAGACGTAACCCAGCTTGATGTTGTGCTCGATTTGCGGGTACAGGTTCTGGTGCAATTGCAGCGTGATGTCGGCATCCTCGGCGGCGTATTCCGTGGCCTGTTCCACGCCGACCTGGTTGAAGCCGACCTGCTTGGCGCCCTTGCCGGCGACCTCCTCGAAGGTGATGGTTGTGACGCCCAAGTGGCGCATCGCGAGGTCGTCCATATTGTGCTGGCGATGGCTTTCCAGCACATAGCTCTGCAGAAGGGTGTCATGCGCGATGCCGTTGAGCTGGATATTGTGGTTGGCGAGAACGTGCTTGTCGTACTTGAGGTTCTGTCCGACCTTGAGTACGTCTGGGTTTTCCAGCAGCGGCTTTACGCGCGCCAGCGTGGCGTCGAAATTCAGTTGCTGCGGCGCGCCGGCATAGTTGTGCGCCAGCGGCAGATAGGCGGCCTCGCCGGGCTCGACGGCGAAGGACATGCCGACGATGCGTGCTGCCATCGGGTCGAGGCTGGTGGTTTCCGTGTCGAAGCAGACCAGCTTGGCCTTGGCCAGCTTGTCCAGCCAGGTGTCCAGTTCGGCTTCCGTGAGTATGGTCTGGTAGTGCCGTTTCTGGATGTTGGCGGCGGCGAAAAGATCGGTCGGCGCCTGCGTTGCGGGGGTGGCTTTTTCTGTCGGCTGGTTCTGGTCGAGCTCACGCCGCCATGTCTTGAAATCCAGATGTTCAAACAGTTCGATCAACTTGGCTTTGTCTTGCGGGCGCTGCGCGAGGTCGGCGAGGCTTTCCTGGATGCCGACATCACAGCGGATGGTAATGAGCTCGCGCGCGGTGGGTAGCCAGGGCAATGCCTTGCGCAGGTTCTCGCCAACCACGCCGGTGATATCGTCGGCATGGGCCACGATGTTGTCCAGCGATCCGTATTGCTTCAGCCATTTCACCGCGGTCTTGGGACCGACCTTCTCCACACCCGGCACGTTGTCCGAAGTGTCGCCGATCAGGATCAGGTAGTCCACGATCAGGCTGGGCGGGATGCCGAATTTCTCTTCCACGCCGGCAATATCCAGGATTTCGTCGCCCTTGCGGAAGGCGTTGGGCATGGTGTTGACCAGGGTAACGTGCTCGTTGACCAGTTGCGCAATGTCCTTGTCGCCGGTGGAGATGATGACGCGCATGCCTTCGCGTTCCGCCTGTTTCGCTAGCGCGCCGATTACGTCGTCGGCTTCCACGCCTTCCTCGACAATCAGCGGCCAGCCCATGGCCTTGATGGCTTCGTGCAAGGGTTCGATCTGCACGCGCAGGTCGTCGGGCATGGAGGCGCGGTTGGCCTTGTATTCGGGGTAGATGTCATCGCGGAAGGTTTTGCCTTTGGCGTCGAACACGCAGGCGCTATAATCGGATGGGTAGTCCTTGTGCAGGCGACGCAGCATGTTGAGCACGCCCTGAATCGCGCCGGTGGGCTCGTTCTGGCGGTTGCGCAGGTCGGGCATGGCGTGGAATGCACGGTAAAGGTAGGACGATCCGTCTACCAACAATAAAGTTTTCATTAAGCGGGAGTTCCGAATGTCAGTCGCAGATAAGCTTCCCAAGGTCACCGACGTCGAAGTGCTCAATCGCGAGCATCCGGCGCGCGAATCCTGGCGCGTGTTCGAGATTATGGCAGAATTCGTCGAGGCCACGGAGCGGCTGAAGGAAATCAGCCCGGCGGTGTCTGTTTTCGGTAGTGCACGTACGCCTTCCGACCATCCCTATTATCAGCTGACCGAAGAAATCTCGCGTCAATTGTCCAATGCCGGCTTCAGTGTGATTTCCGGCGGCGGCCCCGGCATCATGGAGGCCGCCAACAAGGGCGCCTATTACGGTAAATCGCCCAGCGTCGGCCTCAATATCCAGTTGCCGCACGAGCAGCATGCGAACGCCTACCAGGACATCAGCCAGACCTTCCAGCACTTCTTCGCGCGCAAAGTGATGTTCGTCAAGTTTGCGGTGGCTTATGTGGTGATGCCGGGCGGCTTCGGTACGATGGATGAACTGATGGAAGCGTTGACGCTGGTGCAGACCGGAAAGACCCGCCGCATTCCCATCATTCTGGTATGCGAGCCGTTCTGGCGCGGCATGCTCGACTGGTTCCGCAACGTGATGGTGCCGGAAGGCATGATCAGCCCGGAGGATATGAACCTGATGCAGGTCATCGACGATCCCAAGCAGGTGGTCGAGGCGATCTTCAAGTATTACGAATCGCGCGGCTTCGAACCGTCGCCGGTGGAGCGCGAGATCCAGCTGAATCTTTAAGCAGTGCAATTGTCCCAAAAAGGACGGGATTGTTTTTCCGAAGTAACGGGCGATCTGCTAGAATTCAACGCGAAAATACCTAAGAACGAGAGGTCATCATGTCTTGCCTTCGCCGCCTGATCTTATTGGCATTGTGCGCTCCGCTAGTGGCAATCGCGGCAGACAATCCGCCGCAACTGGAGCCCTTGCCCGAGCCGCCGCCGCCACCGCCGGGCTATGAACCGGATCCCGGAACCGAGCCTCAGATCACCATCATCAAGCGCGGCGAGGAAACCATTGAGGAGTATCGTATGGGCAGCGAGTTGTACATGATGAAGGTCACTCCTTCGCATGGCGTGCCGTACTATCTCGTCAAGGAGACTGCCGATGGCGGCTGGATACGCAAGGATGGCCCTTCCGAATCGCTCTCTATACCGCAGTGGGTGATTTTCCGCTTCTGATAATTTACAAGAGGGCCGCGAGGCCCTCTGTCACGTTATGTCCGTATATACCTCCGTCTCTTCCGAGCAGCTGACAGCCTGGCTGCAGCACTTTTCTCTTGGCAAGCTGCTCGATCTCAAAGGGATCGCGTCCGGCATTACCAATACCAATTATTTCGTCACCACTGAGTCGGGGCGTTACGTGCTGACGTTGTTCGAGCGCAATTCGGCCGACGAACTGCCGTATTTTCTCGACCTGATGGCGCATCTCGCGGATCACGGCATTCCCTGTCCGCATCCTGTTGCCAATGCTGCCGGGCAGTATCTGGGCGAATTGAATGGCAAGCCGGCTGCGCTGGTGAGTTGCCTGCGCGGCGGCTCGATCGACACTCCTTCAGCCGAGCATTGTGCGGCTATGGGCCGCGTGCTGGCGCGTATGCATCTGGCCGGGCAATCCTTCGATGCGACAATGGAAAATCCGCGCGGACCGCACTGGTGGCGCATTACTTCCGAATCGGTGCTTTCCTTCATGGACGCGGCCGACCAGGCCATGCTCAAGGATGAAATTGCTCACCAGGCGGAATGTCGTTCGTGCGACCTGCCGCGCGGCGTGATTCACGGTGATATGTTCCGTGATAACGTATTGTTTGAAGGCGTGGAACTGACAGGGCTCATTGATTTCTACTACGCATGCAATGATGTGCTGGCCTACGACCTGGCGATTACCGTTAATGATTGGTGCGTGGAACCTGACGGTAGCCTTGATGAACAACGCTTGCGTGCGATGCTGGGGGCATATCATGCGGAGCGTCCGCTCACTTCGGCGGAACACGAGGCTTGGCCGACATTGCTGCGTGCTGCAGCATTGCGCTTCTGGCTGTCGCGGCTCTATGATTTGTATCATCCGCGCGAAGGCGAAATTACGCATGCCAAGGATCCGGATCATTTTCGGCGTATTCTGGCCGACCGTATTCAACAGCGGGAAACGCTGAAAACGATGTGGGTTTAAATAAAAAAACAGGGGAATCGCGTCATGGAAGCACGTCAAGTCAAAGCAGGTAACGCCTGGAACTGGATCGTCGGCGGTTTTGGTCTGTTCAGGATGAATCCAGTCATCTGGATCGCGCTGTTTTTCATTTACCTGCTCATCGCGATGGTGTTGTCCATCATTCCGCTGGTTGGTCCCATCGTGCTCAATCTGCTCGCGCCAGTGTTCATGGCCGGATTCATGCTCGGCTGCCGGGCGCTGGAGATGGATCAGGAGCTTGAAATCAATCACCTGTTCGCCGGCTTCAAGACGAATACCGCACAGTTGGTGACAGTAGGCGGTATTTACTTGGTGGGCGCCATTGCGATTGTCGGCATCGTCTTTATTTTTGTGGGTGCCGATGCGATGAGCGGCATGTTTTCCGGCCATATGACTGAAGGTCAGGCTCCGATCGATCCGGAAGCTGGGGCTGCTCCAGCGATGGCGCTGCTCATTATTCTGGGCGCGATGCTGCCGTTGATCATGGCTTACTGGTTTGCGCCTGCACTGGTGCTGTTCCATGACATGAAGGCTGTCGATGCGATGAAGCTGAGCTTCTTCGCCTGCCTGCGCAACATGGTGCCTTTCCTGATTTACGGCCTGATTTCAGCAGTATTGCTGGTGCTGGCGATGATACCCCTTGGGTTGGGCCTGCTGATCATGATTCCGACGATGACGGCATCGCTGTATGTCAGCTACAAGGATATTTTCAATATCGGTGCACTCGAAGTAGATGAAGTCCTGAGCGAGGACTGAGAAAGCTGCAGTTTTCGCCCTTTCCCGAGGCGGGAAAGGGCTGAGTGAAATTACATAGGTGTCAGTTTGGCGTACTCCAGCGCCAGCCACTTCATTCCGGCATTTCCGAAATTGACCTGCACTCGCAGGTCATCCGCATTGCCTTCATAACTCACCACTACCCCTTGCCCGAATTTCTGATGGGCAACCGCTTGGCCGATGCGCCACGGATAATTGGCGCTCTGGCTGCGCGCCGGGGCATATGTCGGTTCGACCGCTTTGGGTTCGGGCTTGCTATTGATGCGCTTCAGCAACTCGTCGGGAATTTCATCCAGAAAGCGTGATGGTATGCCGTACCGTACCTGTCCATGCAGGAGACGGCTCTGCGCGTGGCTGAGATAGAGCCGCCGCCGTGCACGTGTAACAGCCACGTACATCAGACGCCGTTCCTCTTCCAGCCCGTTGGCCTCGTACATGCTCTGCTCGTGCGGGAATAGGCCTTCTTCCAGTCCGCCGATAAATACGGTACTGAATTCCAGCCCTTTCGCGGCGTGCACGGTCATCAGCTGCAGCGCGTCGCGGCCGGGATCGGCCTGATGCTCGCCAGCTTCCAGGCTGGCGAAAGTTAGAAAGTCCACCAAGGCAGTGTCTTCGTGTTCCTGGACGAAAGCGACGGCTGCGTTGACCAATTCGTCCAGATTGGCGATGCGATCTTCGCCCTCCTTTTCATTCTGGTAATGCTGACGCAAGCCCGACAGCGTCGTGGCTTGGTCGATCATTTCCGGCAAGGTCAGGCCGGTGCAGGCTTCCTGTAACAGCTTGATGAGTGTGACGAAACCTTCGATGCCCTTGCCCGGCTTGGGTGCCGAGCCGGCTTTTTCCACGGCGGCCTGCCACAGGCTGCCGTTATTCTGGCGGGCGGCCTCCTGCAATTGTTCCAGGCTGCGCGCACCGATGCCGCGCGTGGGGAAGTTGATTACGCGCAGCAGCGCGGTATCGTCATCAGGATTTGCTATCAGACGCAGGTATGCAAGGGCGTGCTTGATTTCTGCGCGCTCGAAAAAGCGCAAGCCGCCGTAGACGCGATAGGGCAAACCTGCGGTGAATAGCGCATGTTCCAGTACCCGCGACTGGGCATTGGAACGATACAGCAGCGCCATGTCGCCCAATGCCTGACCTTCGGCATGCAGCATTTTCACTTCTTCAACGACGAAGCGCGCCTCTTCCATGTCGTTGTAGGCCTGGTATACGCGTACCGGTTCGCCGGCGCCCGCCGCAGTCCACAGGTTCTTGCCCAGCCGGTTGCGGTTGTGCGTGATGATGGCGTTGGCGGCATCGAGGATGTTGCTGTGCGAGCGGTAGTTCTGTTCCAGCTTGATAAGGTTCTTGACCTGGAAGTCGTGCTCGAAATCCAGCATGTTGCCGACGCGCGCGCCGCGGAAAGCGTAAATGGACTGGTCGTCGTCGCCAACGGCGAATACGCAGTTATCCTTGCCCGCGAGCAGTTTCAGCCACATGTATTGCAGGCGGTTGGTATCCTGGAATTCGTCCACCAGTACATATTTGAAGCGGCTCTGATAATGCTCGCGCAGCGTAGTCTCGCGCGACAGCACTTCGTAGCAGCGCAGCAATAGTTCGGCGAAGTCGACTACGCCTTCGCGCTGGCATTGGGCGTCATACTCGGCATAGATTTCACGCAGCTTTTCGGAGTGCTTGTCATAGGCATCCATGTGCTCCGAGCGGAGGCCTTCTTCCTTGGCGCCGTTGATATAGCTTTGCACTTGCTTTGGCGGGAATTTCTCGTCATCGACGTTCATCACCTTCATTACGCGTTTGATCGCGGAAAGCTGGTCGGCGGTATCGAGAATCTGGAACAGTGCCGGCAGGCGTGCTTCGCGGTGATGCGCGCGCAGAAAGCGATTACACAGGCCATGGAAGGTGCCGACCCACATGCCGCGCGTATTGATTGGCATCATCGCGGAAAGGCGCGACAGCATTTCTTTCGCCGCCTTGTTGGTGAACGTCACCGAAAGCAGCCCGTTGGGGCTGACTTGGCCGGTCTGGATCAGCCAGGCGATGCGCGTCGTCAGTACGCGGGTCTTGCCGCTGCCGGCGCCGGCGAGGATCAGGGCCGATTGATAGGGCAGGGTGACGGCTTCCAGCTGCTTGTCATTGAGTCCGTCGAGGAGGTCTGTCATGGGGTCCGAGTATAAATAAAAAATGCGTGCACCCGTCGGCTGCACGCATCAAAATTTTTCTTGTTATCAGCGGGAACTAAGTCGCTTGACGCTAATCTTATCCGTTAGACGTTCATTCGTCTCCCGCTTCTCCTCCCTGAGCGGGCGCCTTATCCAATAAGGCATCTTGTGCCCCGGTTTTATCCCCTTTAGCCGGGGCCTTTTTTTGCCTGTCGCTTTGATCAGGCAGTCAAACCGGGAATGCAGGTATCGCAGTATATTCCCAATATTTAAGTTTCGTAAACAAAAAAATGGGTTGGCAGTTAGCTCATTGATACATAAACAAAAATCCCCGCTTTTGACGGGGATTTTTGTTGCTTTGCTTCGAGGATTTCGGCGCATTTTCAGCGCCGTGATCCAGGAGGGACAAGCGAATTACATCATGTCCATGCCGCCCATACCGCCCGGCATTGCCGGACCGTCATCCTTAGGCAGTTCTGCAACCATGCAGTCGGTGGTCAGCATCAGGCCGGCCACGGAAGCCGCGTTCTGCAGAGCGGAACGGGTGACCTTGGTCGGATCCAGCACGCCCATTTCAACCATGTCGCCATAGGTTTCGTTGGCGGCGTTGAAGCCGTAGTTGCCGGTACCTTCAGCAACGTTGTTGACCACGACGGACGGTTCTACGCCGGCGTTGGAAACGATCTGGCGCAGCGGCTCTTCGATGGCGCGCAGAACGATCTTCACGCCCGCGTCCTGGTCGTGGTTGTCGCCCTTGATCTTGGAGATCGCAGCACGGGTGCGCAGCAGAGCCACGCCGCCGCCGGCGACGATGCCTTCTTCAACCGCAGCGCGGGTAGCGTGCAGCGCATCTTCGACGCGAGCCTTCTTTTCCTTCATCTCGATTTCGGTGGTGGCACCGACCTTGATCACGGCCACGCCGCCTGCCAGCTTGGCAACGCGTTCTTGCAGCTTTTCGCGGTCGTAGTCGCTGGAAGCTTCTTCGACTTGCTTCTTGATCTGGTCGATACGGCTCTTGATGTTGGTTTCAACGCCGTTGCCGTCGATGATGATGGTGTTTTCCTTGCCCACTTCAATGCGCTTGGCCTGGCCGAGGTCGTTCAGGGTAACGTTTTCCAGCTTCAGACCGAGTTCTTCAGCGATCACGGTACCGCCGGTCAGGATGGCGATGTCTTCCAGCATGGCCTTGCGACGGTCGCCGAAACCAGGAGCCTTGACGGCGCAGGTCTTCAGGATGCCGCGGATGTTGTTGACCACCAGGGTTGCCAGTGCTTCGCCTTCGATGTCTTCAGCGATGATCAGCAGCGGACGGCCAGCCTTTGCAACTTGCTCCAGGGTGGGCAGCAGATCGCGGATGTTGGAAACCTTCTTGTCGTACAGCAGCACGAACGGGCTTTCCAGCAGGGCGATTTGACGATCCTGGTTGTTGATGAAGTACGGGGACAGGTAGCCGCGGTCGAATTGCATGCCTTCGACAACGTCCAGCTCGTTTTGCAGTCCGGAACCATCTTCAACGGTAATGACGCCTTCCTTGCCGACCTTGTCCATTGCATCGGCAATGATCTGGCCGATGGAAGCATCGGAGTTAGCGGAGATGGAGCCGACTTGTGCGATTTCCTTGCTGGTGGTGCAAGGCTTGGACAGGTTCTTCAATTCGGCGACAGCGACTTCAACAGCCTTGTCGATACCGCGCTTCAGATCCATCGGGTTCATGCCGGCAGCAACCGACTTCATGCCTTCGCGGATGATGGCTTGTGCCAGCACGGTTGCGGTAGTGGTACCGTCACCGGCGATGTCGGAGGTCTTGGAAGCCACTTCCTTGACCATTTGTGCGCCCATGTTCTCGAACTTGTCCTTCAGTTCGATTTCCTTGGCAACGGACACGCCGTCCTTGGTGATGGTCGGGGCGCCGAAAGAGCGCTCCAGAACCACGTTGCGGCCCTTGGGGCCCAGGGTAACCTTGACGGCATTGGCGAGAACGTTCACGCCATTGGTCATTTTTTGGCGAACTTCATCGCCGAAACGTACGTCTTTAGCAGCCATTATTTAATTCTCCTGAAAAACGGAATTTTTTGGTAAGACGGGATTAGGCTTCGACCACGCCCATGATGTCTTCTTCGCGCATTACCAGCAGTTCTTCGCCGGAAACCTTGACGGTCTGGCCGGCATACTTGCCGAACAGTACCTTGTCGCCGACCTTGACTTCCAGTGCGCGCACGGAGCCGTCTTCCAGCACCTTGCCATTGCCAACGGCGATGACTTCGCCTTGGTCGGGTTTTTCGGCTGCGGTGTCTGGGATGACGATGCCGGAAGCGGTCTTGCGTTCTTCTTCGAGGCGCTTGACGATTACGCGGTCATGCAAAGGACGAATTTTCATCGTGGAGTTCTCCTTTTTGATTAATCGGTGAAACAGAGTTTCATAGGTTGAGACAGGGTGTCTGTTAGCACTCATGTCTTGCGAGTGCTAATGATAGGGATTGCTCATCGAGATTTCAAGGGATAGTTTTGTGACAAGGCAAAAAATGCCGATTTATCAAGGCGGAGGGAAGGGCGGTCATGCGTCCGGAAGACGCATGACCGGAAAGAGTTATTTCTTTTTACCGTTGATGGTGAGATTGTTCTGTACAGACTTGACGCCCTTGACGCTGTTGGCCACCTTGGCAGCGCGACCTTGGAAACGCACGTCCTTGGCATCACCGGAGAGAGTGACCACGCCATTTTTGACTTCAACGTCGATATCGAGATTTTTCAGTTGTGCTTCGTTCTTGAGTGCTTTCTCGACCTTTTTTGTCAATTCGGAGTCGCTCATCATCTGCTCTTGCGATCCGGCGCTGTCTTCGGTGCCGACGCCTGTGCCCATGTCGCCCTGTTGCGTGCTGCGGTCAGGGGCCTTTTCATATCCTGTAGAGGCGTCGGAGTCTGTGTTGGTGCCGCCGGCGAATGCAAGGAAAGGCATGAGCGAAATAGCGATTGCACATAAAAGTTTCTTGATCAATGTCGCTTTCATCTTTTGAGTCTCCTTCAGAATAAACAGTCAGTCCTCATGACAGTCGCGAAATGTGAAAGCGGTGGACTGATTGCAATAATTTGTAGGAAATTAGCCATAGCATTTGGTTGCATTCAATTTGTATGATTAGGGTGTAGGAAGAGGATGACGCGGCGAGCCCGGCATAATGTTTATAATGGATCCGATATGGATTATTCGATGCGCCTTCGCAAGCATGTGTCCCGGCTCCTGGTTCTGGGCGTGGCTGCATACATTGCAACCGCGACTGCCGGTGGGACGCAGCCTTCTGATGCAGAGAAACTCGCCAAATACGAACAGCTCAAGTTGCCGGAACTGGTGCGTCGCGCCAATGCGAATGATGCATGGGCACAGTTCGAGCTGGGATCGCGCTTCAATTACGGCCGGAATGCTCCCAAGAACAACACCGAGGCGCTGAGTTGGTTGCGTCGCGCGGCGCAAAACGGGCAGCGCGACGCGCAACGCCTGCTGGCGGTGAAGTTGTATAACGGCTATGACGTTGCGGTCGATCATGATGAGGCGCTGCTATGGGCACAGCGCCTGGCCGAGTCCGGCGATGCGCCGGGGCAGTTGATGCTGGGCAATATGTACGCCAACGGCGAAGGCAGTCCGCGCGACCTTGTGCGTGCCTATATGTGGTATGACATTGCTTCAACCATGGCGCAACAGGGTGCAACCGACCCCGCGCTACAGCAAGCGGCAGTTGCTATGCGCGACAAGACCGGGGCGTTGTTGATGCCCGAGGAAGAGGTCATTGCGCAGGAATTCGCCAGCAACTGGTGGCTGCGCAAGCAGGGTGTCAGCCTGGCTCCCAAGCAGAAATCCAAGACGGCAAGCAAAAAGGCCACCAGTCCGAAGAAGGCAGCGAGCAAACTCAATACGCCTGAGAAGCCGCAAGCGCCGGCAAAGCCGGAAGTGAAAAAGCCGCAGCAGCCATAGTGCGGGGCGTTGCCGCCTGCATTTTTCACTTCAAATGAGTTGACGCAGGCTGGGGCGCCAGCGTCGCGAGAGTTTATGCGAGGATAATTGCTTCGCAGCCGGTATCCGAAACGCGCAGGTAATTGCCGGTCTCGTACCAGTCTCCCAGCACCCAGCGCGTGGTGATGCGGCCGTTATCCTCGATGACATGCTGGCCGGGCCGATGTGTGTGCCCATGGATCAGCAGCTCGGGATGATCGTAGCGGCGCAGCATCTTGACGACTGCGTCCGCATTCACGTCCATAATCGCTTCCGCCTTGTGGGATTTCTCGGATTCGCTGCGCAGGCGCAGGGCTTCGATCTGCGCTTTCCGCGCCGCTAGAGGCTGAGAAAGAAAGGTCTGTTGCCAATCCGTATCACGTACCTGAAGCCTGAACTTCTGGTATTCGACATCGTCGGTGCACAGCAGATCACCATGAGACAGCAAGACGCGCTGCCCATATAGCTCGATCAAGTGAGGGTCGTTCAGGATCGCCATTCCGGACGCGTGCGCAAACTTCTCCGCCAGCAGAAAGTCGCGGTTGCCATGTATTAGCGCGACTGGGGTCCCGCTCTCGGCAAGCGCTCGAAATGCGTTGCAGATTTCCAGGTGATACGGGTCGGCGAGGTCATCGTCGCCGGCCCAGTATTCGAACAAATCACCCAGTACATACAGCGCCCGCGCACCGCGCGCCGTGCCGGAGAGAAACTTCAACAGCAGAGTGGTGATGTGCGGACGCGAAGTGCAGAGGTGCAGGTCGGATATGAAGAGTGTAGGGGCGGTGCCGCTCAGCACTGCTCGGCGCGCTCGATCACGACATCTTCGACCGGAACGTCCTGATGGCCGGCCTTGTTGCCGGTTTTGACCTGACGAATCTTGTCTACGACATCGGTGCCGTCGGTTACCTTGCCGAACACGCAATAGCCCCAGCCTTGCGAGGTCGGGGAGGAGAAGTTGAGGAAGTCGTTGTCGGCCACGTTAATGAAGAACTGGCTGCTGGCCGAGTGCGGATCCGGCGTGCGCGCCATGGCGATGGTGTAAGTCTTGTTCTTCAGGCCATTGTCGGCTTCGTTCTTGATCGAAGCATTAGTGGACTTTTGTTTCATGCCTGGTTCGAATCCGCCGCCCTGGATCATGAATCCATCGATCACGCGATGAAATACAGTGTTGTTGTAAAAACCGCTGTCGACGTATTCCAGAAAATTGGCGGCGGTGACAGGCGCCTTTTCGGCATCCAGTTCCAGGGTGATAACGCCAAAGTTGGTGTGAAGTTTAACCACGTTGCTTTCCTTTTTTCGATGATTTCGGTGTTGCGGGCAGCGCCTCGCCGGTCCTATTGGACTCTTCCGCAATTATAGGGGTTTCCAGAAGGGCTGCCTTCTCGATGACGATGATTTCCTGCGGAACGTCGGCTAGTTTGCCGACGACCTGTGTCGGGATGCGGCCGATTTTGTGGGCGACATCCATGCCGCGGATGACCTTGCCGAAGACGGTATATCCCATCAGGGAGGGTTCCTGACGGTAGTAATTCAACATCTTGTTGTCGTCGAGATTGATGAAGAATTGCGCAGTGGCGGAATCGGGGTTGAAAGCGCGCGCCATCGACAAGGCGCCGGGTTCGTTGCGCAAACCGTTATTAGCCTCGTTTGGAACGGGAGGGAGGGTTGGTTTCGATCGCATATCCGCGGTTAATCCGCCGCCCTGGATGATGAATTTGTGAATGACGCGATGGAAAATGGTGCCTTCATAAAAGCCGTTCTTGACGTAATTCAAGAAGTTTTCAACGGTTTTCGGGGCCTTGTCCGGGTACAGTTCCACGATGAAGCTGCCCATATTGGTCTGGAACTCTATCTGGGGATTGGCTGCAAAAGCAGGATTGCAAAAAGACAGCCACACCAGGAACAGTAAAGCGAACTTCTTCATGATTTCTCCTCCGCCATTGCGTGGGAAGAGTTAACTTGCACCTTCGTACAAAATCTTCCAACGCTTGTTTTCGAGCACCCAGTATTGGCGCTTCCGCATGCGGTCGTCCAGATTGTTGCTTTTGTATTCCTGTTCGTAATTAACGACGACCATCGATTTCTCATCGCTAGGATAACGGAACACACTGATGTTGGATAGCGTGATTTCGGCAGGGATTTTACGCGCCTGAACGCGGCGCTTTTCCTCAGCCCAACGCTTGAAATCCCGTTCTTTCGCGAAGAAATCTTTCGAATAGAAATCCAGGTAGCGCTCTGTATCCTGCGACTCCCAAGCTTGGCGCCAGCTTGCGATTTCGCGCAACAGACTTTCTTTTTGTTCGGTGAGCTCAGCCTCCGATGCCAGTTGCGTGTCGCCGGCGATAATAACCGGGGTATTGCCATTTTTAAGGATGGATCTAAGTGCTTCCAGGTCCGGATTGGAAAGCACAATGCAGCCGTCGCTCGCTCGCGGAGGCCTGCTATAGGTATCGCCAGGTGTGCCATGCAGCCAGATGCCATGGCCATTCTTGCCCTGGCGTTTGTCCCATTCATTGGGGTAGTTGAGCGGGAAGGCGGCAGTGCCGTAAAGATCCGGTAGTTTCCTCTGCAATTGCTTGCCGGCGAAATAGATGCCCAGCGGAGTGCGTTTGTCGCCCTCTTTCTGCTTGCCCGTGCCGTTTTTGCCGACGGTCACGTAGTAATCGGCAATATAACGCGGCACGCCGTTTTCGTTGCGATATAGATAGAGGCGTGATTTCGTGGTGTCTACCACGATCGCATGCTCATACTCGGCGTCCAGCTGCCATAAGTAATTCGGAATACCTTGCGCATCCTGCTGGGCAAGATAGCGTTGCAAGCGCACCCGTGCTTCTTCCTGAAAGTCGGTGATGGCATCCTGCGGCGCATTGCCGGCACTGCCGAAGCTTCCAAGTTCGCGCGAACGTGCCATCAGCAGATCGCCCCGGACAAGATGTGCCAACTTGAAGTTTGGCACGGTGCTTAACAGATGGTCGATGGTTGCCAATGCGGCATCGGTCTGTCCGCGGGTTATTTCCAGCAGGCTTTGCGCCAGCAACCCTTCCACGCTTCGGGTTTTGGCGAAAGCGGTTCTGTGAAAGCCGGAAGGCAGCTTGCCGTCTGCATTCACTGCCGTGGCATTCCAGGATGGCACGGCGATAAGAAGCACGCCGACAGTGATGGCGAGTGTGCGTTGCAGTCTGGTTTTTGCAGGCAAACTCAACGCGAGGTCAACTCTTGCACGATTAGCCAGCGGTCATTGTCTTTTTGCAGGATCAGGGTTTTGCTGGTGCGCTTCGCCACTCTGTCTGCACGATAATTCTGTTTGAAGCGTACTTCGGCACGCTCTCCATCAATTTTTGTCTGGATGCCACTGATGACCACGTCTATGGATTTCGTGCCTTTGATGCGCGAGCGACGGGTCTGCTCCCAGGCGCGACGGGTTTCGCCTTTGGGTGTCTTGAAGCTGGAGGCGTAATAGTCGAGGTATTTGTCCACGTCCTGCCGTGACCACGCTTTCGCCCAGCCTTTTACCGCATCCTCCACCGCCGCCGAATGATCGCCAGACGCGGGTTGTGTGATTGCTACCGGCTGAGGCGCCGCCGGCTTGGCAACGGGTTGTGCTACGGCTACGACCACCGGAGCCTTGGCGACCGGAGCGGGGGTGGCTGGAACAGCGGCTTCCGGGATCGGTCTGGCAGTAGGAGCGGGCGTCGCTGCCTTGATCGGCATGGGTTTTTCCGGCTGGATTCCGGCAGCCATCGCCAATGCGCGTTTTTCCGCATACGGCAGGTTCACCATGGCAAGCCGCGGCTGAGGGCGCGCGGTAGCATCGGTTTTTAATGCTTTTCCGTATGCCTCGGAGGCCATTGCGGCATAGATGCCGCTCAGGTTGTCATGAATGGCGGCATAGCTCGGATGCGTCCGCAGCGCCAGCTCCAGTGTCTGCCGCGCGCGTTCATATTGTCCTTGGCCGGCATAGATCACGGCCAGGTTGTTATAGGGCTCCGGCCATGACGGATGCTTGGCAATGAGGTCGCTGAATATGCGGGTGGCTTCGACAGTATTTTTCTGTTCGCTGAGGATGACGCCCTTGAGGAATTGACCGTGAATGTCCTGAGGGTGAGCCGATAAATAACTGTCGAGACTGGCGGCTGCTTCGGAATATTGCTTGCGGCCAATCAATTGAGAAATATTCTTCAGTTCATCTGCTTCGGCATAGGCGTTCGACGCGAGGAATGCAAGCAGCAGTACCGTGACGGCGAGAAGGGCGCGGGGGTGCATTATGGTATATACTTTGCCCGGTTATTTAGCGGGCTGATTCTATCAACAACCGCACCCAATCTCCAACAGTTTCGAGTTTCTCGGGACATACAAAACGCCTTGATTCCATGCTGAAGATCTACAACTCCATTGCCCGCGAAAAAGAGGAATTCCACCCGATCACTCCCGGTAAGGTCCGCATGTACGTATGCGGTATGACAGTATACGATTTTTGTCATCTCGGGCATGCCCGCGTCATGGTGGTTTTCGACATGGTCGCGCGCTGGCTGCGGGCCAGCGGGTTTGAATTGACCTATGTGCGCAATATTACCGACATCGACGACAAGATTATCAAGCGCGCGGCAGAAAACAACGAGTCCATCGGCACACTGACCGAACGCTTCATCCATGCGATGGACGAGGATTCCGCAGCGCTTGGCGTCATCAAGCCCGACCTGGAGCCGCGAGCCACCCAACATATCTCCGATATGCTGGAGATGATTTCCGCGCTGGTTGAAAAAGGGCTGGCCTATCGTGCCGACAATGGCGATGTGTTCTACGCCGTGCGTGGGTTTGACGGCTATGGAAAGCTTTCAGGTAAGTCGCTGGAAGACCTGCGGGCAGGCGAGCGAGTGGAAGTGGATACTTACAAACGTGACCCGCTGGACTTCGTTTTGTGGAAGTCGGCAAAGCCCGGCGAGCCGGCTTGGGAGTCTCCTTGGGGCCCGGGTCGTCCAGGATGGCATATCGAATGCTCGGCAATGAGCGATCATCATCTCGGGCATCATTTCGACATCCATGGCGGCGGACAGGATTTGCAATTCCCGCACCATGAAAACGAAATCGCGCAGTCCGAAGGCGCACACGACTGTACCTACGTGAATTACTGGATGCACAACGGCTTCGTGCGTGTAGACGAAGAGAAGATGTCCAAGTCGCTGGGTAACTTCTTTACCATCCGCGAAGTGCTGAAAAAATACGATCCGGAAGTGCTTCGTTTTTTCATCCTGCGCGCGCACTACCGCAGTCCGCTGAACTATTCCGATGCGCATCTGGACGATGCGAAGCAGGCGCTCTCTCGGCTGTATACCGCATTGCGGGGAGTTGAAACGGAAACTGCCATGCTGGACTGGAGCGATCCCCAAATGGCCCGGTTCCAGTCAGCGATGGACGATGACTTCAATACGCCGGAAGCGATGGCGGTGTTGTTCGATCTGGCGAACGAGGTCAATAAGAGTCGCGATGTCCGGGCCGCTGCGCGCCTCAAGGCATTGGCCGGTGTGCTCGGTTTGTTACAACGTTCGCCCGAGGAGTTCCTTCAGGGACGACATATTGCTGTAAGTGCTGGAACCTTATCTCTTACAGGACAGGATGTGAGTATCAATATAGGGCTATCTCCACAGAAAATCGAAGAGATGATTGTGGAGCGTACGGCAGCGAAGAAAGCCAAGAACTTTGTCGAGGCCGACCGTATCCGTAACGAATTGCTGGATAACGGCGTCGTACTTGAAGACACACCGCAAGGCACGATCTGGCGGAGCGCGTAATGTATAACCTGCTGAAGCCATTGCTGTTCCGGCTGGATGCGGAACGCGCCCATCACCTGACCCTGGATTCCCTGCAAGCGGCATACAGGTTGGGGTTGAGCGGAGTGTTGTCGAATCCGCCCGCATGCCGCACCCGCCGCGTCATGGGACTGGATTTTCCAAACCCGGTCGGCCTCGCGGCTGGGCTGGATAAGAACGGTGCTTACATCGATGCACTGGCGGCGCTCGGTTTCGGATTCATCGAAGTCGGCACCGTCACGCCGCATCCGCAGCCTGGCAATCCCCAGCCCCGGTTGTTCCGTATTCCCGAGGCACAAGCCATCGTTAATCGATTCGGTTTCAATAACGAGGGTGTGGATGCGCTGGTCGAAAATGTGAAGCGCTCAAAATATCGCGGCATCCTCGGCATCAACATCGGCAAGAATTTCGACACGCCCAACGAGCGTGCGGTGGATGATTACCTGATCTGTCTGCGCAAGGTCTACGCGCACGCCAGCTATGTAACAGTCAACATTTCGTCGCCCAACACCAAAAACCTGCGTCAATTGCAGGAAAAGGAGGCGCTGGAAAACCTGCTGTCGGCGTTGAAGGCGGAGCAGGAAAAACTGGCTGAACAATATGAACGTTATGTCCCGGTAGTGCTGAAGATTGCCCCGGATTTGACGACAGAGCAGGTAATCGAGATCGCCGGCTTGCTGTTGCAATATCACTTCGATGGCGTAATCGCCACCAACACCACGCTGTCGCGCGAAGGTGTCGAAGGTCTGGAAAATGCTGAGGAAGCAGGCGGACTTTCGGGCGCGCCGGTGCGGACGAAAGCCACGGCTGTGGTCAAGCAGCTGAGCCTTGCCTTGAGAGGTGAGGTTCCCATTATCGGCGTCGGCGGCATTCTGTCGGGTCTGGACGCCGAAGAGAAAATCAAGGCAGGCGCTAGCCTGGTACAGGTCTATAGCGGTTTGATCTACCGCGGTCCGGCGCTCATCAAGGAAGCCTGCGCAGCGCTGGGTTAGTTGCCATTCAGGCTGTCCTTGGCAAAGCGTACCCACGTGCGCTCCACATCATGGTTGATGTTGAAGCGTTTGGCGTGTTGTATGACTTCCTCAAACATTTCATTGGCTTGCGACTGGTGACCCAGCGACTGTAATAGCGTCGCGTAGCGGCATTTCGCTTCGAGTCCGGTATACACCGGGGTCAATTCTTCATAAAGCGCTAGCGCGGCAGAAGTGTCGGTTTTCTCCAGCCAGCGCGCCTTGAGCAGTTTGACTTCCTGAGCCTTGAACACGGGGTGTGCAGTCTCCAGCTGGCCCAGTAGCCGTTCGACTTCGTTCAACTTTTCGCGCATCAATTGCGCATTAGCCAGCTTGAAAATGATTTGTGGGTCATTGCTGTAAGCTCCGGACAGGCAGCTTTTATAAAGATTGGCCGCTTCGTCATACATGCCCACCGCTTCGCATTCCTCGGCCAGCGCCATCTTGTTGTCCATGCTGCCGCATATTTCCAGCTCTTCCGAGCGGCGTTTCAACTCCGCATCGGGCTTGATGGTCCGCACGATGTCGCGGACGGTTCTGCGCGCTTTGTGATGCTCGCGCGAGTTGGGGAAAATCTCGACAAAATAGTAAATGAGGCTTCCGCCCACGGGGAAGGAAAGAATGACGTACGCCCACCAAGAAGGGCGCCCCGTGCGTATGACGTGATAAATGAAGAACGCCTGAACTGCTACGGTGAGGATAATGAGTATCGGCATTGTTTCCCCCTTTCAATAAAGGGAATCATAGCCATCCTTGGGGAAAGTCGCCAGCGCGAGATCAGTGTTTCAGCTTGCCGATCCCCAGCAATTTCAGTACGTATTTTTCGTAAACCGGCTCGGTGCTGCCGCGCTTCATTTTGCGGATGAAATATTTTTCGAAAGCGATCTTGGCCCAGTGCACCCAGCGTCCATGGCGGAACCAGTTGACGTTGCGCGGTGGAATCTGCGGTAATGCGACAAAGGCGCCGCCACGGTCGCCAAGATCGGCCAGGCAGATGGCGTTCCAGGTCGGTTTTTCGGTCGGTTCCCGGCCATCGAGCAATGCACGGATGTTGAGGGCGGTGGCAGTTACCATGGTTTCTATCATATAGCCGGTCTTGGGCGCGCCGGTCGGCACCGGTGTGACTTCTACCGGAGGAATCGCCACGCATACCCCGACTGCGAAAATGTTCTGATACTGCGGGTTGCGTTGGTAGGGATCGATCAAGACAAATCCCCGCGGATTCGTCAGTCCGTCGATGCCGGCAACAGCATCTACACCCTTGAATGCCGGCAACATCATTGAATAGCTGAAATCGAGCACGTGTTCTTTTTTTGGTTGGCCGTTATCGTCGTGCTCGATGACGAACATCTTGCCGGCCTCCACCTTGCTGACTTTTGCGTTGCAGATCCATTTGATGTGTCGGTCGCGCATCGCCGATTCCAGAAAACCTTTGGAATCGCCTACGCCGCCAAGCCCCAGATGGCCGATATAAGGTTCGGGCGTCACGTAAGTCATGGGGACGCGGTCGCGAATCTTGCGCCTGCGCAAATCGGTTTCCATGATGAAGGCAAACTCGTAGGCGGGGCCATAACAGGATGCACCTTGGGCCGCGCCGACTACAATGGGGCCCGGATTTTGTACGAATTGATCCCAATGGCCAGCCGCCTCGACCGCGTGGTCGACATGACAGATGGAGTGCGTATAGCCGTTAGGCCCCAAGCCTTCCACTTCGTCGAACGCCAGCTTTGGTCCGGTGGCTATGACCAGGAAGTCGTAGGTAATGCTGCTGCCGTCCAATAGTTCAACACGCTGTTGCTCGGGATGGACACGCCTGGCTCCGGTCGCAAGAAATTCGATTTTCTTGCGTGCGAAATAGGGTGCGATGGGAAACGAAATATCTTCGCGGCTGCGCCAGTTGACTGCAACCCAGGGGTTGGAGGGTACGAAATGGAAGTTTGCGGTATCCGAAATGACGGTGACGCGATCCTCGCTGCGTAGCGTTTCCCGTAATTCGTATGCCATGGGCATGCCGCCGATGCCCGCTCCCAAAACGACTACATGTGCCATTTTTGTTCCTTTCGCCTCGTTCGCCCTCGATCTTCCGGGCTATGTGCTGAACGTCAATAACAATGTAGCAAATATTAGAATATAAGTAAAAGCTAATTTAATTGGCGGGGTGATGCGCTGAATCGCAGGCGCTTGCGGGGTGCGCCTTACGAGCTGCTGCTTCTGAAGGAGGTGGCAGCCGTCAGCTTGATGTGGAAGGATTCGAGAAAGGCGATGGGAAGGCAGAGGCCGTGAAGAGCTGTGTTTGCAAAAGCAATGTCAGGGGCCGGCGGGGATGGATAAGCCATCCCCGGCCTGACTATCCGGCGGTGTCGGCAGCAAGTTCTGGTTGTGAACCGCCGGAGTCTTCGTGGAAGACCAGCACGACTTTTTCTTCCGCGTCGATATCGACGGTGACGCTTCCACCATGCGACAGGCGACCGAAGAGCAGTTCGTCGGCCAATGCGCGACGGATCGTGTCCTGAATCAGACGCGACATCGGACGTGCGCCCATCTGCGGATCAAAACCTGCCTTGGCAAGATAATCCTTCAACGCATCGGTAAACGTGACGTCGACCTTCTTTTCGTGCAACTGATCTTCCAACTGCATCAGGAATTTCTCGACGACGCGCATGATGACCTCGTGATCGAGCGCGCCAAACGAAACGACGGCATCCAGACGATTGCGGAATTCCGGCGTGAACAAACGCTTGATTTCCGCCATTTCATCACCTGTGCTGACCGACTTGGTAAAGCCCATGCTGGACTTCGACAGCGATTCTGCACCCGCATTGGTTGTCATGATGATGGTCACATTGCGGAAATCCGCCTTGCGGCCATTGTTGTCGGTGAGCGTACCGTGGTCCATCACCTGCAGCAGGATATTGTAGATATCAGGATGGGCCTTCTCGATTTCATCGAGCAGCAGCACGCAATACGGATGCTTGGTGATGGCTTCCGTCATCAGGCCGCCCTGCTCGAAACCGACATAACCTGGAGGCGCACCGATCAGGCGTGATACGGCGTGGCGTTCCATGTATTCCGACATGTCGAAGCGGACCAGTTCGATGCCCAGTGTGTAAGCCAGCTGACGTGCAACTTCAGTCTTGCCGACGCCAGTGGGGCCGGAGAACAGGAAGGAACCGATAGGCTTCTGCGCATTGCCCAGGCCGCTGCGTGCCATCTTGATGGCCGCGGAAAGTGCATCGATGGCCTTGTCTTGACCAAAAACAACAGCCTTCAGGTCGCGGTCCAGCGTCTTCAATGCATTACGGTCGTCAGAGGAAATATTCTGCGGCGGGATGCGCGCAATCTTGGCAACAATGTCTTCGATTTCCTTGTTGCCAATGATTTTCTTCTGCTTTGATTTCGGCAGGATGCGCTGTGCAGCACCAGCCTCGTCGATTACGTCGATAGCCTTGTCTGGCAAGTGGCGATCATTGATGTACTTGGCAGACAACTCGGCAGCCGTATTCAATGCGGCAGAAGTGTATTTGACACTGTGGTGTGCCTCAAAACGGGATTTCAGGCCTTTCAGAATTTCCACCGTTTCAGCGATACTCGGCTCCGACACGTCAACTTTCTGGAAGCGGCGTGACAGGGCGTGATCTTTCTCGAATACGCCGCGGTATTCCTGATAGGTGGTCGCGCCGATGCATTTAAGAGTGCCATTCGACAAGGCAGGCTTCAGCAGGTTGGAAGCGTCCAGCGTGCCGCCACTTGCGGCACCCGCACCGATCAAGGTGTGAATCTCGTCAATGAACAGTATTGCGTTCGGATTATCTGCGAGCTTTTTCAGCACGGCTTTCAGCCGCTGCTCAAAATCGCCGCGATACTTGGTGCCAGCCAGCAAGGCGCCCATGTCCAGCGAATAGATGACAGCATTGCTCAATACCTCCGGCACGCTGCCTTCAACAATGCGTCGAGCAAGGCCTTCCGCGATCGCAGTTTTGCCGACGCCAGCTTCGCCGACAAGCAACGGATTATTCTTGCGGCGACGGCAAAGCGTCTGCACCACACGTTCCAACTCAGGGCCGCGGCCGATCAGCGGATCGATACGTCCGGCAAGAACCTGGGCGTTGAGATTCAGGGTGAAGTTTTCAAGTGCACCGGTAGAAGCGGCTTCGCCTTCAACCTCCTGTTCGCTCTCGACGCGTTTGGAGGCCGTGTTTTCTGCCACCTTGGTGATGCCGTGCGAGATGAAGTTCACGACGTCGAGGCGTGTGACGCCCATCTGATGCAGGAAAAATACCGCGTGGGAATCCTTTTCACCGAAGATGGCGACCAGCACGTTGGCTCCGGTGACTTCCTTCTTGCCGGAGGATTGCACATGCAGGATGGCGCGTTGGATAACTCTCTGGAAGCCCAAGGTAGGCTGCGTATCGACTTCGTCGCTGCCGGTGACGGTGGGGGTGTGCTCTTCGATGTAATTGGTCAGTTCGCGTCGCAGGACTTCGAGGTCGGCACCGCACGCGCGAAGCACTTGGGCCGCAGTGGGGTTGTCGATCATCGCGAGCAGCAAATGCTCGACCGTGATCAGCTCATGACGCTTCTGACGCGCGTCCATGAACGCCATATGTAAGGATACTTCCAGTTCCTGCGCAATCATTTTAAGGCACCTCTAAATACCAATGACCGGTTGTGCTACTTGTTGCCAGCTTCCTGTGCCCGATATCGCAGAAAGCCTTATTCTTCTTCCATGATGCATTGCAAGGGGTGCTGGTGCTCCCTGGCGAATGCGGTGACCTGGTTGACCTTGGTTTCGGCAATGTCGTGTGGATAAATGCCACACAATCCAATACCGTCGTTATGTACTTTGAGCATGATTTGCGTGGCCTGTTCGCGGCTTTTAGAAAAAAACTGCTGCAGAACCACTACAACAAATTCCATGGGTGTGAAATCGTCGTTCAACAACAGCACCTTGTACAGAGGAGGAGGTTTCTGTCGGGTTGCCGTGGTTTCTACAACGGTGCTTTCGTTTGTCTTCGCCATAGCTTGTTCTTATTGTGAGCCTAAAACGGATTTTTTCAAGTAGGCAGATCAGGCTAACAATAGAAATTTCGATGAAGAAAATCTATTGCCAGTGCTTGCTCTAGGGGTAAATGCGTACGCTTTTTACAATGCGTTCCTGCGTCTGGATGATTTCAAGCGTATGTCCGCTGATCTTGAAACTGGTGCCGGGCTCCGGAATGTCTTCGAAATGTTCAAGTACCAGGCCGTTCAGCGTCTTGGGTCCGTCCAACGGAAAACCCAGGCCCAGCTTGCGATTGAGGCTGCGCAACTGGACGCCGCCATCCACCAGCCAGCTGCCATCGGGCTGCTGGTGAAAGGCGCCGCCGAAAGATGGCGACTGGGTAGTGAAGTCGCCGACGATTTCCTCGAGGATGTCTTCCAGCGTCACCAATCCTTTAAGTTCGCCGTACTCGTCGACCACCAGCGCCAAGCGCTGCTGCTTTTCCTGGAACTGCTGCAATTGCGTGTAAAGCGGAGTTCCGCAAGGCACATAGTAAGGTTCCGCAACGACTTCACGCAGCATATCGAGGTCGAGCTGCCCGTTCTGCACCTGGTGCATGACCTTGCGGATATGGATCACGCCGATGATTTCTTCCGTCGGTCCTTGCCGCACCAGCATGCGCGTGTGGTGGCTGGTGGCGATCTGCTGCAATATCGTTTCGATGGGCGCATCAAAATCCACGGCTTCGATTTGCGTGTGCGCGGTCATCACGTCGTCGACCGTGGCTTTTTCAAGATCGAACAGATTGAGCAGGATGCTGCGGTGCTTTTTGGGAATGAATTTTCCCGACTCCGAAACGATAGTACGCAGTTCTTCCATACTGATGGCATGCGCGGTATCGCTGAAATCGGTCTTGACGCGCAGCAGCCTGAGGAAGGCGCTGACGAACAGATTGACGAACCAGACGATCGGGTACGCCACCTTGAGTAACGGATACAAGATATAGCTGCATGCAAAAGCAAGCTTTTCGGGGTAGGTGGCGGCGATGACCTTGGGCGAAATTTCGCCGAAAACAAGAATTGCGAATGTGACCGCCAGCGTGCCGCCGGCCAACACGGCCTGGCCGTCGCCGAATAAACGTACGCTGATCACCGTGACCAGTGTGGCGGAGGCGGCATTGGCAAAATTGTTGCCGAGCAGTATCACGCCCAGCAGTTTGTCGGTTTTTGCCAGCAGTCCGCTGGCGAGACGTGCGCCGCGATGTCCGGCGTTGGCGAGGTGTCTCAATCGGTAGCGATTGAGAGACATGAGGCTGGTTTCGGCGATCGAAAAGAATGCGCCGATCAGTAGCAGCCCGGCGAGTGCACCGAGCTGCCACGATAAAGGAATGTCGTCCAAGGAGTATCTGTCAGTCTATGTGAAGCGCCAAGTTTCCGCGCAAGGGCGGAGACTTGTCAAGGCAAGGCTTCTGCTGTTTCCTTCTTTTCCGGCTTGACCAGGTCTTCACGGGAGATTCCCAGCCACATCACGATGGGGCTCGCGACCAGCACCGAGGAGTAGATGCCGAACAGGATGCCGATGGTCAGCGCCAGCGCGAAGTTGTGCAGCACTTCGCCGCCGAAGAACAGCATCGAGCACACCACGGTCTGCGTCATCGCATGGGTGATGATGGTGCGCGACATCGTGCGGGTGATCGCGTTGTCGATCACTTCGGCCACGCCGGCCTTGCGCATCTTGCGGAAGTTTTCGCGCACCCGGTCGAACACCACGACCGATTCATTGACCGAGTAACCCAACACGGCCAGGACGGCTGCAAGCACGGTCAGGTTGAATTCCCATTGAAAGAAAGCAAAGAAGCCGAGAATGATCACCACGTCATGCATGTTGGCGATCACTGCCGACACCGCGAAGCGCCATTCGAAGCGCATCGCCAGGTAAGCCATGATGCCGAAGCTCACCAGCAGCAACGCCAGCGCGCCATTCTCATACAGTTCCTGTCCGACCTGCGGGCCGACGAACTCGACACGATGCAGTTCCACGCCGGCATTGTCCTGGCGCAGTACGCCAATGACTTGCTCCGACAGCTGCGCTGTAGAGAGGCCTTCCTTGATCGGCAGGCGGATCAGCACGTCGCGGCTGGTGCCGAAGTTCTGCACCGTAGCGTCCTTCAGCCCGATCTGGTCGATCGCGCTGCGGATCTTGCCGATATCCGCCGTTTGCGGATAGCTGATCTCCATGACCGTGCCGCCGGTAAAGTCGACGCCCAGGGCGAGGCCTTTAGTTGCCAGAAAGAAGACCGAGAGCAGAAAGGTGATCAGCGAAATGGACGTCGTCAGGCGTCCATAGCTCATGAACGGGATGTCTTTTTTGATGCGGAATAATTCCATACTTTTTCCTTATCCGATCGTCAGCTTGGTGATCTTGCGGCGGTAGCCGTAGACCAGGTTGACTACGGCGCGCGAAACGACGACCGCGGTAAACATTGAAGTCATGATGCCGAGTACGTGCACCACGGCAAACCCCTTGACCGGACCGGTGCCGAACATGAACAGTGCCAGGCCCGCGATCATCGTAGTGATGTTCGAGTCGAGAATGGTGCCGAAGGCGCGATCGTAGCCTGCATGTATCGATGCCTGCGGTGAGCTGCCGTTGCGCAGTTCTTCGCGGATACGTTCGTTGATCAGTACGTTGGCGTCAATCGCCATGCCCAGTGTCAGTGCGATTGCGGCCAAGCCGGGCAGGGTGAGCGTGGCTTGCAGCAGCGACAGAATCGCGACCAGCAGCAACAGGTTGGCGCCGAGCGCGAATACGGAGATCGTGCCGAACGCCATGTAGTAAATAATCATCATCACGGAGATCGCGGCGAAGCCCCACAGCGTGGAATGCACGCCGCGCTTGATGTTTTCCTCGCCCATGCTCGGGCCGACGGTGCGTTCCTCGATAATGTCCATTGGGGCTGCCAGCGCGCCGGCGCGCAGCAGCAGGGACACGTCGGTGGCTTCCTGCACGTTGGCCATGCCGCTGATCTGCACGCGGCCGCCGCCGATTTCTTCCTGGATCACCGGTGCGGTAATGACTTCCGCCTGGCCCTTTTCGACCAGCAGGATCGCCATGCGCTTGCCGACGTTTTCACGGGTGACCTGCTTGAAGATGCGAGCGCCGCGACCATCCAGCGTCACGTGCACCACGGAACCGCCGGACTGCTGGTCGAGGCCGGGGCCGGCGTCGGTAATGTAATCACCGGTCAGCACCACGTTCTTCTTGATCAGCAGCGGACGGCCATCACGGTCGACGAAGTATTCGTCACCGAAAGGTACCTGGCCCTTGGCGGCAGCATCCAGCGTTGTCGGAATGCTTTTCTCGTCGTCCACCATGCGGATTTCCAGGGTCGCGGTGCGACCGAGGATTTCCTTGGCCTTGGCGGTGTCCTGAACGCCGGGCAATTGCACCACGATGCGGTCCATGCCTTGCTGCTGGATGATGGGTTCGGCAACGCCCAGTTCGTTGACGCGGTTGTGCAGCGTCTGCATGTTCTGCTTGAGCGCGAACTCCTGGATACGTTTCTGCGCAGGGATGTCCAGCGTTGCAATCAGGAGTTTATCCTCGCCCTCGGTCGATTCCTTGAGCAGCAGATCCGGGTAATTCTTGCGGATTTCGGCCTCTGCCTTGGCGAGGTCCGCTTCATTACGGAATTTCACTTGAACCGATTGCCCCTCGCGCACGACGCCGAGATAAGGAATGCGGCTTTCACGCATGGTTGTACGCAGGTCGCCCACATAGCGCTCGACAGCCTTGTCCACAGCGCCCTTCATGTCCACCTGAAGCAGGAAGTGCACGCCGCCGCGGAGGTCGAGGCCGAGATACATCGGCAACGCGCCAATGTTATGCAGCCATGCGGGCGAACGGGAGACCAGATTGAGGGCAACGACGTAATCCTTGCCCAGCTTTTCCGCCAGCAGGTCCTTGGCCTTGATCTGCATATCCGGATTTTCCAGGCGTACTTTGACGCCCTTGTCGTCGAGGAACAGGCCATTGAAAGCGATGTTTTCTGCTTTCAATGTGGACTCCACCTGCTCCAGCAATGCCGGTTCGACTTTAATGGTGCTCTTGGCCGGTGAAACCTGCACGGCCGGAGCTTCGCCGAAGAAGTTAGGCAGTGCATACAGCATGCCGAACAGCAGCGAGACAAGAATAAGGATGTACTTCCAGAGCGGATAGCGGTTCATGGGGATCTGCCCGGTAATTTTTAGAGAGACTTGAGCGTGCCCTTGGGCAGCAGGGTCTGCACAGTGTGCTTCTGTACCTGGACGACGATTTCAGGCGCGATTTCAAGCCCGACAAAGCTGTCGCCAACCTTGACGATCTTGCCTGCTACGCCGCCAGTGGTGACGACTTCATCGCCTTTTTGCAGCGCTTCGATCATCTTGCGATGTTCCTTGGCCTGCTTCATCTGCGGGCGGATGAGCATAAACCAGAACAGTACGAAAATGACGATCAGAGGAAGAAAACTGGTCCAGTCGGGAGAAGCCGCTGCAGTGGATGCGGCATAAGCGTTGCTGATAAACACGGATAAGTCCTTTTTATGACTGACTAAAAGCGGAAAATTCTAGCACAAAGCCTGGTAATTCATCAGGGCGCAAGTGCAGTGCGTCGAGCCGGCGCATGAATCAAAGACTTAAAGCCTGGCGACGATTTCTGAATTCGTCCGCGAAGTTGTTGAGCCGGCCTTGTTCGATCGCGTCGCGCAAACCTGCCATCAGTTCCTGATAGTAGTGCAGGTTATGGATGGTATTGAGACGGCTGCCGAGAATTTCGCCGACGCGGTGCAAATGGTGCAGATAGGCGCGGGTGAAGTGGCGGCAGGTATAACAGGTACATTCCGGGTCGAGCGGTCCGGTGTCGGTCTTGTAACGGGCATTCTTCAGTTTGATGTCGCCGTTGCGGGTGAACAGCCAGCCGTTGCGTGCGTTGCGGGTCGGCATGACGCAGTCGAACATGTCCACGCCCCGCTGGACAGCATCCACCAGGTCTTCCGGCGTACCCACCCCCATCAGGTAGCGCGGCTTATCGGCCGGCATACGCTGCGGAGTGTGGTCCAGAATGCGCAGCATATCTTCTTTCGGTTCACCGACCGACAATCCTCCGATTGCATAACCGTCGAAGCCGATATCGGTCAGGCCCTTGAGGGAAATGTCGCGCAGGTCTTCGTACATGCCGCCCTGGATAATGCCGAAAAGTGCATTCGGATTACCTTCATGCGCCTTCTTGCTGCGTTCTGCCCAGCGCAGCGACAGCTCCATTGAGTCGCGCGCCTGCGTCCAGGTGGCTGGATAGGGCGTGCATTCGTCAAAAATCATCACGATGTCGGAATTCAGCACGCGCTGGATGCGCATTGACTCTTCCGGCGTCAGGAAACACAGGTCGCCATTGATGGGCGAGCGGAACTTGACGCCTTCTTCGGTAATCTTGCGCAATGCGCCCAGGCTCCAAACCTGGAAGCCGCCGGAATCGGTGAGGATGGGGCCGTCCCAGCCCATGAAGCGATGCAGTCCGCCATGCGCTTCGATAACATCCAGCCCCGGGCGCAGCCATAAATGGAAGGTATTGCCGAGAACGATGTGCGCCCCGATGTCGCGAATCTCGTCCGGGGACATAGTTTTTACCGTGCCGTACGTGCCGACAGGCATGAACGCTGGGGTCTGAACGACGCCATGGGCCAGGGTAAGCGACCCGCGGCGGGCGGCGCCGTCGGTATGGGTGACGGAATAGAGCATGATGGGGCGGCATACTACCATAAGAGGGTGCAAAAATCGGCTGCAAGACCTTTCTGAATCAGGCAATAGCCGATTGTTTGCTTTGGCTTTGTTGTTATACTTGTGCAAACCGAAATTTCCGCAAGGCTCCCCACTACATGGCTAATTACCCCATCCCTCCGCGCCATCCTCGTCCGTTGATCGACCCCAAACTGCGTGAGCGCAGCATCTATCTGTTGCCCAATCTTTTTACCACCGGTGCGCTGTTCGCCGGTTTCTATGCCGTGGTTCAGGCAATGGGCGGGCGTTACGAGCATGCAGCGGTCGCGATTTTTCTGGCGATGGTGCTGGACGGGCTGGATGGTCGCGTGGCGCGTCTTACGCATACGCAGAGCGCATTCGGGGCGGAGTACGACAGCCTTTCCGACATGGTTTCGTTTGGTGTCGCCCCGGCACTGGTGCTGTATGTGTGGGCACTGAAGCCGATGGGCAAGCTGGGCTGGATTGCCGCATTTATCTATTGTGCCGGCGCCGCACTGCGCCTAGCGCGCTTCAACACCAAGCTGGACGAATCCGACAAGCGCTACTTCCAGGGCCTGCCCAGCCCCGCTGCTGCCGCGCTGCTTGCCGGCCTGGTGTGGGTGTCTTATGAAAACGGCGTCACCGGATCGGATGTGTTTTTCGGCTGGCTGAAGATGAAATGGGTGGCCTGGGGTTTCACCGTATTCGCCGGCCTCACCATGGTGAGCGATCTGCGCTACTTCAGCGGCAAGGATTTCAACCTGCGCAAGAGCGTGCCCTTCGTGGTGATCATCATGATCATGCTTGCCTTCGTGCTGATTTCCTATAGCCCGCCGGAAGTGCTGTTCATGGTGTTTGTCGTGTACGGATTGTCGGGTTACGTGGGTTGGGCGATGCGGCGCCTCCGCAAAAACGACGCATAGTTGCACCTGCCATTAAAAAAAGTTATATTCACTTACCATGTTTTTCAATCGCTACAGCATCTTAGCCCTCCCGCATTACGGCCTCCTACTGGCCGGCCTGCTGCTGCGCGTCGCGCGCTAAATACTTTATTCCCCAATCAGGTTTTACAGGTGCGCACGGTACATTCCGTTACCATGCGATTGCAGATATATGAGGCAGCAGCCTCCGGAAAGCTTTCAGGAATTCATGGCTTCCGTTAAGAAGAATGGAGCAAGACCATGCAGGACAAATTGATCATATTCGACACCACCTTGCGCGATGGCGAGCAAAGCCCCGGCGCGGCAATGACCAAGGAGGAAAAGATCCGCATCGCGCGCCAGCTGGAAAAGCTCGGGGTGGACATCATCGAAGCAGGTTTCGCTGCGGCAAGCCCCGGTGATTTTGACGCGATCCACAGCATCGCCGGCATCATCAAGAACTCCACAGTTTGCTCACTGGCGCGTGCCAGCGAGAATGATGTGCGCCGTGCGGGTGAGGCGATCAAGCCGGCCCAATCCGGTCGTATCCATACGTTTATTGCCACCAGCCCCATTCACATGGAAAACAAGCTGCGCATGTCGCCCGACCAAGTGGTCGAGCGCGCGGTGCAGGCGGTGAAATGGGCGCTTGAGTATACCGACGATGTGGAGTTCTCCGCCGAGGACGCGGTGCGTTCAGAAATGGATTTCCTCGTGCGCGTATTCGATGCGGTCATCAAGGCCGGTGCCAAGACCATCAATGTGCCGGATACCGTCGGCTACTCGCTGCCCGCGTTGTGGGGCGAGCGCATCAAGCAACTGATCGAGCGCGTACCGAATTCCGACAAGGTGGTCTGGTCCACGCATTGTCACAACGACCTCGGCATGGCCGTTGCCAATTCGCTGGCTGCGGTAATGAACGGCGCACGCCAGGTGGAATGCACCATCAACGGTCTGGGCGAGCGTGCAGGCAATGCGTCGCTGGAAGAAATCGTGATGGCGGTGAAGACGCGCAAGGATATCTTTACCTGTGACAGCCGCATCGACACTACGCAGATCGTGCCGACGTCCAAACTGGTTTCCAGCATCACTGGCTATCCGGTGCAGCCGAACAAGGCTATCGTCGGCGCCAATGCCTTCGCGCATGAGTCCGGCATCCACCAGGACGGCGTGCTCAAGCATCGCGAGACCTACGAGATCATGCGGGCCGAAGACGTGGGCTGGAATGCCAACAAACTCACCTTGGGCAAGCTCTCGGGTCGCAATGCTTTCCGGACGCGCCTGAAAGAGCTCGGCATCGAGTTGGAGAGCGAAGATGCGCTCAACGCCGCGTTTGCGCGTTTCAAGGAGTTGGCCGACAAGAAGTCCGAGATCTTCGACGAAGACTTGCAGGCACTGGTGAGCGACGAAGTCGTCAACGAAGCAGGCGAGAACTACAAACTCGTTTACCTCAACGTCTGCTCACAGACTGGCGAAACACCGCATGCACGCATTACCGTGCTGGACAACACTGCCGAGCGCAGCGCTGAAGCGGATGGCGGTGGTCCTGTCGATGCCTCCTTCAAGGCTATCGAGCAGATCGCCCAGAGCGGTGCGGAGCTGTTGCTGTACTCGGTGAACAACATCACCACCGGCACCGATGCGCAAGGCGAAGTTACGGTCCGTCTGACCAAGGGCGGTCGCATCGTCAATGGTCAGGGTGCGGATACCGACATCGTCATCGCTTCCGCCAAGGCCTACCTGAATGGCCTCAACAAGCTGCACTCGAAAATGGAGCGCGCGCATCCGCAGGTTTAGGAAGGATTTTGTAATTCCAGGGGCCGCCACCGAGCGGCCCTTTTTCTTTTGAAAGACAGGAGTGGAAGCAGGACAGAAGTGGGGTGCTGTGCCTGCTGACACTGCTATTTACCGGTCTTCTCGTCAGGCTTTGTCTTCAGGTAGCGTTCATCGCTGAAGGTGCAGACCAATCCGGGGCGGTAGGCCACCAGCAATGTGATCAGCATGCCGGTCAGCATGGCTTCCGACCAGCCCATGAGGATGAAGTAGGGCAGGTAGTGCGCTCCAAGATAGCTGCCGGAATACGCGCCCGCACTGCTCAGCACCGCTACTGCCGCAAGGCCGCAGGCGGCCATTGCCAGGCCTGCGCCGAGAAAGGCATTGACGAAGATATACACGAACAGATGGTTGGGCAGGCGCGTATCGGCGATCCGGAAAATCGTGTGACTCAGTAGAACCGGCAGCGCAGCCATCAGCAGAAAATTGATGCCCAGGCTTGCCCAACCCGCCGCGCCCGAGATCGTGACTGCCAGCAGAACAAGCACGAGAACCGCTAGCGCCAGCCATGGTCCGAACATCAATGTGAGCAGTGTGCCGCCTAGCAGGTGGAAATCCAATCCGGGCTTGACCCCAGCCTTTACGCTCCAGACCAGCATTAGGGCCACGGCCACGGCCATACACACATTGAGATAATCCGGACGCTGCAGCCTGCGCCAGGGTGTCTGGAGCGCCACCAACGCAATCACGACGAGGGCCAGGGCGTTGGCGACCCAGAGCAGTGCGGAAGGCAGCAGGAAGTCTGGAAAATTCATGATGAAACAGTAAAACCTCGCGGTCTTGCGCTAAACTTTACGCCTTTTTAGATGGTTGGAGAATACGATTGCGCCTAGCCTTGTTTGATCTGGACAATACCCTGTTGGCCGGGGACAGCGATTTCGAGTGGGCGGAATTCCTGATTTCGCAAGGCGTGCTGGATCGCCAGTTGCATCAGGCGCGCAACGCGAAATTCTATGAGGATTACAAGAGCGGTACGCTGGATATCCACGCGTTCCTAGAGTTCCAGCTCAAACCCTTGTCACAGCATCCACGCAGCCAGCTCGACGCCTGGCACCAGAAATACATGGAAACCAAAATCCGCGGCATGATGACCGCCAAATCCCGTGCGCTGGTGGAAAAGCACCGCCAGGCCGGCGACCTGATGATGGTCATTACCGCCACCAACTCTTTTGTGACAGCACCGATCGCCCGCGAGTTCGGTATCGACAACCTGATCGGCACCATTCCCGAGGAGATTGACGGCGAATTCACCGGTCGCGTGACTGGCATACCGAGTTTCAAGGAAGGTAAGGTCACCCGTTTGTATGCATGGCTGCATGATCGCGGACAAGGCCTGGCGGATTTCGAAGAGACGTGGTTCTACAGTGATTCGCTGAACGATTTGCCGTTATTGAAGGTGGTAGATCATCCGGTCGCAGTGGACCCGGATCCAACCTTGCGCGCTTACGCTGAAGAAGCGAAGTGGCCCATTATCAGCCTGCGTAATTGAATTGCCACACATCATTCCGGGCTTGCCCTGGAGTGATGCAAGCACTTAACGCCCCAGCACCACTTCCAGTACGAACTTGCTGCCGATATAAGCCAGCAGCAAAATCCCGAACCCGCTCAAGGTCCAGCGGATGGCTGTTTTGCCGCGCCATCCATACTGGCGGCGACCGATCAGCAGCGCGGCGAAGACCACCCAGGAAATGATCGTGAAAACATTCTTGTGGTTGAGCTTGAGTGCCTGATGGAACAACTGCTCGGAGAACACGATGCCGCTGATCAGCGTCAGCGTCAGCAGAATGAATCCCAGCGTAATGATGCGGAACAGCAGCTTTTCCATCGGGATCAATGGCGGAAACTCGGGCAGGCGGATCAGCGTGGGCTTACGGTGCAGGCTGCGCTCCGCGACGGTCATCAGCAGCGCATGCAGTGCGGCAAACGTGAACAGGCTGTAGGCCAGCAGCGCTATCACCAGGTGCCACATGAATGCCGGCTGGTCGGCGTAGGGCACCATGTGCGTTTCCGGCAGCAGCTTTTGCAACACCACGAACACCGCCGCGGGCGGCAGCACAAAAGCCTGCAGGCTGTGCATTTCGCGTTTCAGGTCGGCAATCCAGTAGATCAGCACGGTCAGCCAGAAAATCGCCGACAGTGCATTGGTCAGGCCGAGATTGAGCCCGCCGGTAAACAGCGATTTGGAGAGCAGAACGCCATGCAGCAAGAGGCCGATGGCAATCGCAACGTGATGCCACGGGGCATGATCGGCGGGCGATTTTGCTTTTCCGTTGCTCCAGAAATCAAAAGCGACCGCCATATAAAACCCGGCGACCAGTAAATTAGGGAGTAAGTCCAGCATTCTTCGGTTAAAATTCCTGTCTTTGCGTCACTATATCACGAGCGTTAGGCAGCAGAAACGCCGTGCTTTCTGACATACCAGCCGGAATACCCATGCTTGAAAATCTGACCGGACGGCTCCAGCAAGTCGTCAAAACCCTGCGCGGACAAGCGCGACTGACTGAAGAGAACATCCAGGAAGCGATGCGCGAGGTGCGCATGGCCCTGCTTGAAGCCGACGTTGCCCTGCCCGTGGTCAAGGACTTCATCGCCCACGTCAAGGAACGCGCCCAAGGCCGCGAAGTGCTGCAAAGCCTGACGCCGGGCCAAGCCGTTATCCAGGTCGTCCATGATGAGCTGAGCAAGCTCATGGGCGAACACAATTCTGCGCTCAACCTCGCCAGCGTTCCACCTGCGATTATCCTCATGGCCGGCCTGCAAGGTTCCGGTAAAACCACGACTTCCGCCAAGCTCGCGCGCTTGCTGAAGGAGCAGAAAAAGAAAGTGCTGCTGGTCAGTGCCGACGTGTACCGTCCGGCCGCTATCGAGCAGCTGCGCACACTGGCCCTGCAGCTTGATATCGATTGCTTCGATTCCAATGCCGGCCAGAAGCCGGAAGACATCGCCCGCAACGCGCTGGATCATGCGCGCCGTCACTTCCATGACGTGATGATCTTCGACACGGCAGGCCGTCTCGCCATCGACGAAGCGATGATGGGCGAGATCAAGAATTTGCATGCTCTGCTGAACCCGATCGAAACCCTGTTCGTGGTGGACGCGATGCAAGGCCAGGACGCAGTCAACACCGCACGTGCCTTCAACGAAACGCTGCCGCTCACCGGCGTGGTGCTCACCAAGCTGGACGGTGATGCACGCGGCGGTGCCGCACTCTCTGTGCGTCAGGTCACCGGCTGTCCGATCAAGTTTGTCGGCGTCAGCGAAAAGGTCGACGGCCTCGAACCCTTCTATCCCGAGCGCATGGCCTCGCGCATCCTCGGCATGGGCGATGTGCTCAGCCTGATCGAGCAAGCGCAGAAAAACGTCGATATCGACGAAGCGAAAAAACTGGCCGAAAAGGTCAAATCCGGCAAGAACTTTGACCTGGAAGACTTCAAGGCGCAGATGCTGCAGATGCGCAAAATGGGCGGTGTTGGCGCATTGATGGACAAGATGCCCGCACAACTCGCCAACATGGCCTCGGGTGTTAATTCGCAAGTCGGCGACAAGGCCATGAGCCGCATTGAAGGCATCATCAATTCCATGACCCCGCAAGAGCGCCGCAAGCCGGATCTGCTCAAGGCCTCGCGCAAGCGACGTATTGCTGCCGGCGCCGGCGTTCAGGTGCAGGAAGTCAACCGCCTGCTGCACCAGTTCGAAGAGATGCAGAAGATGATGAAAATGTTCTCCAAGGGCGGCATGAGCAAGATGATGCGGGCCATGCAAGGACGTTTTCCCGGTCTGCGCTAGTTTTCGTTGACCGGAAAAATTCTTTACGGGATAATTGCGCCCCTTCTGGGATGGTAGCTCAGTGGTAGAGCAGCGGACTTTTAATCCGTTGGTCGTGGGTTCGACCCCCACCCGTCCCACCAAGTAAAGTCAAAGGGTTAGTGTTCAGGCACTAGCCCTTTTGTCTTTCTGAATCGACAATATTCTGAACTTACTTGGCTATAAGCATTCTCAAAATTGATGCAATATCAATTGTCTTCTGGAGATTCAATGCGCAACACACTTCTTGTCCTTGTTTGCGCTTTCATATCCATGATGTCCACTGCAAATTCGGCAGAGAACAGCATGCGCCCAGGATTATGGGAAATAACAACCACGTCAGATCTTTTATGGCTAGCGCCGCAGATTTCGCCAGATAACATGCAAGATTTGAAGGATTTGGCCGAGCAGTATGGAGTTGATATGCCGCAAATTCAAATGGGCGAAGCAACCTCTAAGGCTTGCATTACCCAGGAAATGGCGGATACAAAAAACGTTCCCAATTTTTACCAATCTGAATTGGGATGTAATACCAAAAATGCGACCCGTAACGGAAACAATTACAGATTGGACTTCGTTTGCTCCGGCCCCCAATTGAAGGGGAGTGGAACAGCGGAAGGGACATTTACGAGCCCGGAGAGCTTCACAGGACGCACTCAATTTGATGGCGTTGCACAAGGAGTTCCTGTCAATGAGCATGCCGATATCAGCGGTCGATGGATTAATTCAGACTGCGGAACCATAAAGCCGATGTAAAACTGCCGTTCAGATTGGAAACGAGGACGGCATGAGCCGCAAGGCTACAACGGCTTACTACTTATTCGTTTGATGAATTCTTCGACAACACCTTTGCCCAGAATTGCGTTTGCTGCTTTTGAAATTGCAATTGATCTGTGGTGCGCTTTTGAAGCCAAACGGTTGCTGAGAGAAAACTGGAGACGATTGCTAAAATGACAAGTGCATCAAACGACATTACAAACTCCTAAAAAATAGACTTTGGAATTTCTTATTTGATGTTGTAGGTAAATTCTAGATTGATTATGTAATTAGCGTAACTAGACCAAAGTACTACTACCCACTTGATCGCTACGAAGGGGCACACACTGCTCTGTGATTGGTCGATAAGGATTCCCTCACTAACGGATGGATCCCATCCGCCCCACCAAAAAATAAAGGCTCGCATTATGCGAGCCTTTATCACTTCGGTTTGTTAGCTGGCAATTGCTGTCGGTATCAAATAATGATCCGCCAACAATGCTGCGAACAGCAGCGTTAAATAGAGTATCGAATACCTGAATGTCCGCCGCGCCAGCTCATCGCTGTATTTGCGATACAGCCCAATCGCGTAGGCCATGAAAATGGCATTCAGCACAGTCGAGGCGACCAGATAAATCCATCCGCTCATGCCGCTGCCGAAAGGCATCAGCGTGACCGCCACCAGGATGATGGTATACAGCAGGATATGCAGGCGGGTGAATTCTTCGCCGTGCGTGACCGGAAGCATGGGCAGGCCGGACTTGGCGTATTCCTCACGGCGGTAGAGCGCCAGCGCCCAGAAGTGCGGTGGGGTCCAGGCGAAGATGATGAGGAACAGGATCAGCGATTCCGGAGAGACCACGTTATTGACGGCGGCCCAACCGAGGATGGGCGGCATCGCGCCGGAGGCGCCGCCGATGACGATATTCAGCGGCGTCGCGGGCTTGAGGAACACGGTGTAGATGACGGCATAGCCGACGAAGGTAGCCAGAGTCAGCCACATCGTCAGCGGGTTGACGTTGTAATACAGGATAGCGAGGCCGAGCGCGCCGACCAGCGTGGCGAAGATGGCGGTTTGTATCGAGGTGACTTGGCCGGTGGGCAACGGTCGCGCGCGGGTGCGAGCCATGACGGCGTCTATTTTTTGTTCGATGAGGCAATTGAATGCAGCGGCGGCGCCTGAGGCGAGGGCGATGCCGATGGTGGCATTCAGCAGGAGGTCGAGTGGGACCATGCCGGGTGTAGCGAGGAACATGCCGATCATCGCGGTGAAGACGATGAGTGCCGTCACACGCGGTTTACACATCAGGAAGAAGCTTTGAAAGCTGATTCCGATACGTTGAAGTCTGATAGCCAAGACAGCGCTCATAACAACTTACCTCCCCGACTTCATAGTCGTTTTCGAGTTTAACACCACTAAAGAAATTAGCAATAAAGCGGCCACCGCGTTGTGCGCGACCGCGACCGGAAGCGGCAGGCTGAACATGACGTTGCTGATGCCCAGCGCGACTTGCGTAACCAGCAGTCCAGCAATCACAACGCCCAGATCGGCGATTCCCGGCATCCGCATGGCCTTGTAAGCCAGCCAGCCGAGATACAGAAAAGTCACGAGCGCGCCGAGTCGATGTGTCCAATGAATGGCTGTCAATGCAGCGAGCGACAGCTGATCGCCGTTGGCGGTTTCGCCGAGTTCGCGAATCATGTGGAAAGCGTTGGCGAAATCCATGGTCGGGAACAGGCTGCCTTGGCAAGCCGGGAGATCGGTGCAGGCGAGAGCGGCATAGTTGGAGCTGGTCCAGCCTCCCAGGAATATCTGGATTGCGAGCACGACCAGCCCGAGGCGTGCCCAAGGGCGTAGGGTGTTGAAATTGGCGCCGTAGATCGAAGGGAGGGTGCCGAAGCGTCGATGGGCGAGCCAGGTCAGCAGGGCAAGCGTGGTCATGCCGCCGAGGAGGTGGGCGCTAACAATAACCGGCTTCAGCAGCATGGTGACTGTCCACATGCCGAGTGCCGCCTGAAAAGCTACTACCAGCAGCAGCACGGTCGGCAAGCCGGTGGGGGTATGCATCCTGCGGCGATTTCGCCAAGCGGTGATGAAAATCGCCAGAATTAGCAGACCCAGCGTGCCGGCGAAATAGCGATGCACCATTTCCTTCCAGGCCTTGTGCGATTCAAAAGTCTTGTCCGGGAATGCCTTTTCAACATGTGCGAGTGCGGAATCGCTTTGCGGAACGGTCAGGTGGCCATAACAGCCTGGCCAGTCCGGGCAGCCGAGGCCCGCGTCGGAGAGGCGCACGTAAGCACCAAGCACGACGACGCAGAGGGTCAGGAGTACGGCGGCCAGCACGAGTCGGTCGAAGAGTTTCATCATCCTACCCAGGAGTATTTCAGGAGGCGTGTCATGTCTTCACGCAGGCCTTTGGGTTTGTAATTTGGCGGGTAGCTCATCATCAAATTGCCGAGTGGGTCGACGAGGTAGACCCGGCCCGAAGTGCCTGCAGGCTGGTCGGGTAGGTCGAACTGCTGTGCAAGGGCGGCGGCTTCATTGCCGGCCAATACGACGAGGTCGGGATATCGCTGCTGGATCGCGGCGAGTTCAGCTTGGTCGGTAACGGAGGAAACCACAAGCACGCGCTGTACGCGCTCGATTTCCTTGTTCAGCGAAACGTGGATCTGGCGCAACTGGTAGACCTGCTTCTGGCACTCTTCCGCGCAGCCGGAGGCGGACACATACACCACGTTCCATTTGGTTTTCCATTGCTCGGCACCGAAGGGTTTGCCATGCAAATCCTGCGTGGGCGAGAGCTGCAGCGCCTTGGGCGGGGCGATCAAATCGCCGTAGCTGGAACCGCCCGGGCGATAATCGAGTTGATACATCGCCAGCACGACCAGAATGGGCAATACGAATAGCACCAGGAGAAGGACGAGCATCCGGCGGCCCTTGGTTCGTTGTTTTATTTCCTGCGACATTCTATTGCTCGACTTTCTTGAAACTGAGGACAAGGTAGATTGCGATCAGCGTTGCGGCGAAACCGAACCACTGGTAAGCATACCCGAGATGCATTTCAATACGTTCCGCCGGACGCGGCCAGTTGCGCACGAATCCGCCAGCCGGGCTGTCGGGGTCGAGTCGGACAACAAGTGGATACAGCTTGAGCGGGACGGATTTCAGGTAGCGATCCATGTCCATATTCTGCCAGACCGGTTGCCATTTGCTGTCTGCAGGCGGTGCTGCCAGTGCAAATATCTTGTTCGAGGGCAACCAGAGACTGCCGGTGACTTCCTGCGCACCTGCGGGAGTGGCGACATCAGGTACGACGCTGTGCTCGGCCGGGGATGGAATCCAGCCGCGATTGACGAGGATGTAGCGTTCGCTTCCGGCGATGCGTAATGGGGTAATAACGTGGTAGCCGGCGACGCTGCTTTCGACCTGGTTATCAAGCAATATCTGGTATTGCGTTTCGAACGTGCCTTGCACTTTGACGCGGCGGTAGCGCCAGTCTTCCGGATTGTCGATTTTCTCGGGCATGGCAATCGGGGCTTCGGTCAAATGGCTGTCGAGCTGGTTCTGCAAGGCCTGTTTGGCTTCGGCCTTGTGCAGTTGCCAGAGCCCCAGGCGAATGAATAGCGCGACGAACACAATGGTTGCCAATGCGGGCAGGAGACGTGGTCGGAAGCGGTATTTCAAGGCAATTGCTTTATGCTTGGGTGCGCCGCATAATCGGGCGCATTACCAAAAGCGAGGTCTGTCATGTTGCTGAAACTTTTCATCATCGCTGCATTGCTGCTGATCATCGGCAGTCT
>Ga0255338_1001303_pt1 | contig 48629 bp, 52 predicted proteins | sample MeOH1_35cm_T4_19_FD_203715 | JGI IMG/M metagenome (GOLD analysis project Ga0255338, IMG submission 203715) | Sandy soil microbial communities from University of British Columbia, Vancouver, Canada - MeOH1_35cm_T4_195 | ecosystem: Engineered > Artificial ecosystem > Sand microcosm > Unclassified ...
CGGTGTGGAGAGGCCGACCGTGGGTCTCCTCAACATCGGCGAGGAAGAGGTCAAAGGCACCGAGCAGGTGAAGGAAGCCGCGCAGATGCTGCGCGAGGCGAAGCTCCCCATTCATTTTCACGGCTTTGTCGAAGGCGACGATCTCGGCAAGGGCACCGTCGATGTCATCGTGACGGATGGCTTTACCGGAAATATCGCCTTGAAGACCGCCGAAGGCACGGCGCGGCAGGTGGCGGATTATCTGCGTGCGGCCATCAGCCGGTCGTGGCTGTCGAAACTCGGCTACGTGCTTGCACAGGGCGCCTTCAAGATCCTGGCAAAGAAACTCGATCCGCGTGCCTCCAACGGTGCGCTGTTCCTGGGCCTCAATGGCCTTGTCGTGAAAAGCCATGGCGGCACTGATGCGCTTGGCTTTGCGTCCGCCATCGACGTCGCCGTCGATGTCGCATCTGCCGATCTTCTGAAGAAGATCGTAGTCGATATGGAAGCCCTCAGCGGCTTCGAGGCAGCAGCCGGACGCGCCCGCAATCAAAATAATAACGAAGAAACCGAGGCGGCTTTATCGTGAGCATTATTCGCAGTGTGGTCACTGGCTGCGGCAGCTATCTGCCGGAGCGGCGAGTGACCAATGACGATCTCGCAAAGATCGTGGATACGTCCGACGAGTGGGTGGTCGAAAGAACCGGCATTCATGCTCGCCATCTGGCGGCCGACGGCGAACTGACCTCGCACATGGCGCTCAAGGCGGCGCGGGCGGCCATCGCCAATGCAGGCATCGACGCGCAGGAGATCGACACGATCATTCTGGGCACGACGACGCCCGACAACACATTCCCGGCCACCGCTGTGACCGTGCAGGCCGAACTTGGTCTTCATCATGGAGCGGCCTTCGATGTGCAGGCCGTTTGCTCGGGCTTCGTCTATGCGCTGACCATTGCCGACAGCTTCATCCGCTCCGGCCAGTCGAAAACGGTGCTGGTGATCGGCGCGGAGACTTTCTCGCGGCTTCTCGACTGGAACGACCGCACGACCTGCGTCCTCTTCGGCGACGGCGCGGGTGCCGTGATCGTTCAGGCGGGCACGGGCGAGGGGACCAATGCCGACCGGGGCATCCTGACGGCGCATCTCCATTCGGACGGACGCTACAAGGAAAAGCTCTATGTCGATGGTGGCCCATCCTCGACGCAGACGGTCGGCCATGTCCGCATGGAGGGCCGCGAGGTCTTCCGTCATGCGGTGGTCAATATCGCGGACGCGATCAACGAGTCGCTGGCGGCGACCGGCCTCACGGCGTCCGATATCGACTGGTTCGTGCCACATCAGGCGAACAAGCGCATCCTTGACGGTACGGCGAAGCGCATCGGCCTGCCGCCGGAAAAGGTCATCGTGACCGTGGGCGAGCATGGAAATACCTCGGCGGCCTCGGTGCCGCTTGCTCTCGATACGGCCCTCAAGGACGGACGAATCAAGCGGGGCGATCTCGTTCTGCTCGAGGCCATGGGCGGCGGATTTACCTGGGGCTCAGTCCTGTTGCGCTGGTAATCGAGCCGCTGGGGACTTAAAGAATAAGCCGCAGGGTGGCCCTGAGAAAATTGTGCCATCCTATTGATATTGACGGGTTTCTCCGCCCGCCATACGCTTGGGCGAAATTGGAGGAAGAGGCCATGGGGGATACCATCACGCGGGCGCATCTGAGCGAGGCCGTCTATCAAGAGGTCGGCTTGTCGCGCAATGAGTCCGCCGATCTTGTTGAGTCGGTGCTTCAGCACATATCGGACAGCCTGGCCAATGGCGACACCGTGAAGCTGTCGTCTTTCGGCTCGTTTTCCGTGCGTCAGAAGGGCGGCCGCATGGGCCGCAACCCGAAGACCGGCGAGGAAGTGCCGATCAAGCCGCGGCGGGTTCTGGTGTTCCGTCCGAGCCATGTGCTCAAGGAACACATCAACGCCGCCCTGAGTGGCAAGTCCGCAGCGGCGGAATAATCAACCCGAGGCGCTTCCTCGATCTGCCTCGTGTTGAGATATAAGATCGAGGAACGTCAGCAGGCTATTGTTTTGTCTACGCAAAAATCGCCAGATGCATTCCGGACTATCAGCGAAGTTGCCGCCGAACTCGACGTTCCGCAGCACGTGCTGAGGTTTTGGGAGAGCAAGTTCAACCAGATCCGGCCGCTGAAGCGCGGTGGCGGGCGGCGCTATTACCGGCCTGAGGACGTTGATCTGCTCCGCGGCGTGCGCGCGCTTCTCTACAACGACGGCTACACGATCAAGGGCGTTCAGAAGGTCTTCCGCGAACAGGGCGTGAAGTTCGTCAGCGAAACCGGCAAGGGCACCGTCGATGCCTCGCTCGCTGAGCTGGCGCGGGAAGCCGTGCGCCGCAGCGAGCGCGAGGAAGAGCCTTCGGAAGGCGGCGCGGTTCTCGACGCATCTGCCAAGCAGACGCTTGAATCGATTCTCGAAGAACTCACCGTTCTGAAGGAAGAAATCGACGAAACGCTTTGGGAGACGGAAGGCGACGAGGCCTGATCGCGCCCCGATCGCGGCAGAAAACGCAGCGTCGGCGCTATTTGTCGCGGCAATTGAAATTACCAACAGAAAGGTCGGATTGAGGCGTTGCCCCGTGAGAGGTCGGCGTCTATATTCCGCGCCTTCGGAACGGGTCCCTGACCTATTTCCTCACCGGTTTTGTCGGAGCGTAGCGCAGCCCGGTAGCGCACTTGTCTGGGGGACAAGGGGTCGTCGGTTCGAATCCGGCCGCTCCGACCATCTAAAAAGGGCCGGCGGGTTTTATCCCGTTGGCCCTTTTCTTATCGCCCGCCTTGCGGCAATGTGCGGCTCAATTCGAGAGACTCAAAGGGGTTCCAGATGACCACCATTCTTCCGATCGTGATCTTCCTCGTCGTCATCGTCGCGCTGAACAAGACGATGACCGGTTCGTTCTTCTAAGCGAGCCTCATTCTTCGATGACGGACGGCGCGCTCAGTCCGGGCGCACCATCCAGATCATCAGATAGCGGGCAGGCAGGGCCCAGATCGTCCCGGCGATCACATAATAGAAGAACTGCACGACACCATGTTCCGGCAGATGGCCGCTCACTGCGATCGTCATGATCAGGAACGAATAGAGCGTCAGGAAGACCAGCAGCACGATTGTGCCGATGAGCTTGCGGATGCGAATGGGCAGGCGGCGCATGTCGGTCTCCGGTCTCGGTGGAATGCGGATGGCGCTCTGATACGGCATTCCTCCCGCCGCCGCAAAGGGACGTTTCGAGGGTTCCCATGACAATGAGTGTCGAAACGCCGGCAGTCGTACCCAGCGAAGCGGGGCCGAACGAGCGTCAGATTGCCGCTCGCCGCCCGATCGCCTTGTGGCTCTTCGCCGTGGCAGGGCTCATTTTCGCGATGGTCGTCGTGGGCGGTCTCACCCGGCTCACCGAATCCGGTCTCTCCATCACCGAGTGGAAACCCGTCATGGGCTCGCTCCCGCCTTTGAGCGAGGACGCCTGGGCGGATGCCTTCGCCAAATATCAGCAGATCCCGCAATATGAGCTCGTCAACAAGGGCATGACGCTTGGCGAGTTCAAGTCGATCTTCTGGTGGGAATGGTCGCACCGTTTCCTCGGCCGCTTCATCGGCTTCGCCTTTCTGGTGCCGTTTCTCTGGTTCCTCGCAACGCGCCGCATCGAGCGGGCGCTGGCGCCGCGGCTCGCCGTCATGTTCGTTCTGGGCGGCCTGCAGGGTGCGCTCGGCTGGTGGATGGTGAAGAGCGGCCTCACGCATCGCGTCGATGTCAGCCAGTACAGGCTCGCCGCGCATCTCGCCCTTGCCACGCTCATCTATGCCTACATGGTCTGGGTCGCGCTTGGGCTCTGGCGTGAGCAGGTGCCGGTGGCGACGAGTAATGGCTTGCGCAAGGCGGCGCTGGCGCTGGTCGGCCTTGTCTTCTTCCAGATGTTGCTGGGAGCTTTCGTCGCCGGGCTGAAGGCAGGCTATATCTACAACACATGGCCGCTCATCGACGGTGCCTTCATCCCGTCGCGCCTCTTCGACCAGTCGCCGTTCTGGCTCAATTTCTTCGAGAGCCATCTGACCGCGCAGTTCGACCACCGCATGGTCGCCTATCTGGTCGCCATCATGGTGGGCTGGCACTGGTTTGCCGCGCGGCCGTTCGCGCAGGCCTCGCGCAGCGCGACCTGGCTCGCGCTCGCCGTCCTCGCGCAGATCGGGCTCGGCATCTGGGCGCTGCTCTGGGCCGTGCCCATTCCGCTCGGTGCCGCGCATCAGGCAGGCGCGCTCATCGTCCTCACGCTTGCGATCGTACATGCGAGGCGGCTCACCGCTTGAGCTGCTTTTCCCCCGTTCCTTCCTTCGTCGTGGCTGGGCTCGACCTAGCCATCCGCATGTTACTTTCAGAAATCAAGAGTGATGGAAAGTTCTGGAATGGTGCCTGGACTGACTTGTCCCCACTTTTTCGGACCTGATTTAGGCGCTAGCATGGGATTTGGGTTTACTACTTGTACTTGGAGTCTTGGGGGGGCACTAAATATGCCGGAAATCAAGCTTATCATTATGCTGACGATAAGCGGCGGTGCCCTCTACTATCTGATAAAAATGTGGCTGCATGGGTATAACTTCATCAGGTGTTGGGAAGACTATCGCTATGGCGATGGGAAGTGGCACCCATTTTCTCCAGGTGCTTTGCACCTAATTTTTTTTTATTCGGCTCCTAATATCTGTCGCACACATCAGAAAAAATATTTGTCGGCACTAATGCGCTTCTTATTTTTGCTAAGTTGCGCGGGTGCATTCGTCTTTCTGTCGAACCAATATTAACGACCTTATCCAATATTCTTGTTAACTCTTGTGCTCGTGACAATTGGTGGGTGTTCCGACCACGGCCTTAAATTCTGACGCTCTCCAAGAGCGGCTGGGGCTGAGGTAAAGGAGGAAGACGTGGATGCGCGGATCAAGTCCGCGCATCACGAAGACTAGAGCGAACTTACGCGTTCAGCGCCTGGTCGAGGTCGGCGATGATATCCGCCGGTTCCTCCAGACCCACCGACAGGCGCACAACATCGGCGCCCGCACCGGCAGCGGCCTGCTGCTCGGCGGTGAGCTGGCGATGCGTCGTCGAGGACGGGTGGATGATGAGGCTCCGCGTGTCGCCGACATTGGCGAGATGCGAGAGAAGCTTCACCCCGTTTACGAGGTTCACGCCCGCCTCAAAGCCGCCCTTGACGCCGAAGGTGAAAACGGCGCCTGCGCCCTTCGGCGAATATTTCTGCTGAAGCGCGTGATAGGGATCGTCGGGCAGACCCGCATAGGAAACCCAGCTTACCTTCGGGTGTGTCTTCAGGAACTGGGCGACTTTCAGCGCCGAGTCCGAATGGCGCTGCATGCGCAGCGGCAGCGTCTCGATGCCGGTCTGGATCATGAAGGCGTTGAAGGGCGAGATCGCCGGTCCAAGATCGCGCAGACCGAGCACGCGGCAGGCGATGGCAAAGGCGATGTTGCCGAAGGTCTTGTGGATTTCGAGGCCGTGATAGGAGTCGCACGGCTCCGACAGCGTCTTGTACTTGTTGTCCTTCGACCAATCGAACTTGCCCGCATCGACGATGATGCCGCCCATGGAATTGCCATGGCCGCCGAGGAACTTCGTCGCCGAATGCACGACGATGTCCGCGCCATGCTCGATCGGACGGATGAGGTAGGGCGAGGCGAGCGTGTTGTCGACGATGAGCGGAATGCCCGCCTCATGCGCGATCTTCGCGATGGCTTCGATGTCGGTGACGATGCCGCCCGGGTTGGCGAGGCTTTCGATGAAGACCGCCTTGGTCTTCGGGCCGATGGCCTTCTTCACATTCGCTGGATCGTTGATGTCGACCCAGTCGACTTCCCAGCCGAACTTCTTGAAGGAATGACCGAACTGATTGATCGAGCCGCCATAAAGCTGCTTGGCGGCAACGAAATGATCGCCCGGTTCGAGCAGCGTATGGAAAGTGAGCAGCTGCGCGGCATGGCCGGACGCGACACCGAGCGCCGCCGTGCCGCCTTCGAGCGCCGCGACGCGCTCTTCGAGCACGGCGGTCGTCGGATTGGTGATGCGCGTATAGATGTTGCCAAAAGCCTGCAGACCGAAGAGCGAGGCAGCATGATCGACATCCTCGAAGACGAAGGAGGTCGTCTGGAAGATCGGTGTCGCGCGCGCGCCCGTCGTCGGGTCGGGCTTGGCGCCTGCATGGATTGCAAGTGTGCTGAAAGAATATTCGGCCATTTGGGTCTCCTTGTTCGTTCGACGCAAAGCCCTAAAGGCCAAGCCTCGGCATTTCGATTTTTGGACAGCGGTCCATCACGACTTTGAGTCCGGCGGTTTCCGCCCTGGCGGCACCTTGCGGGTTTATGACCCCAAGCTGCATCCAGACCGACTTCGCGCCGATCTCCACCGCTTCATCGCAGACGGCCCCCGCCGCCTCCGAGTTGCGGAATATGTCTACCATATCAATTTTGTAGGGTATATGACGAAGCGTCGCATAGACGAGTTCACCGTTGAGCATCTGGCCCGCGAGGCCGGGGTTCACCGGGATCACCCGGTAGCCTTTGGTCTGCAGAAAGCGCATGACGTCGTGGCTGTCGCGCGCCGGATTGGCGCTGGCGCCGACAAGGGCAATCACTTTCGTGGATTGCAGAATTTCGCGGATATCGTCCGGCCCGTAGCGGTCATGGGCCATGGCTCAGCGGTCCTCCCATGTGGGCTCGCGCTTTTCGATGAAGGCTGAGATGCCTTCCTCCGCGTCGCGCGCCAGCATGTTCTTCACCATGACTTCGCTTGCATAATCATAGGCGTCGCTGAGTCCCTTCTCGGCTTGCACGTAGAAGGCCTCCTTGCCGATTGAGAGAGTGAGCGCGGATTTCGAGGCGATGGCCTGCGCAAGCGCCGACACGGCGTCATCGAGTTCGTCGAGCGGCACCGCCTTGTTGATGAGGCCGATTTCGGCAGCACGATTGGCATCGATCATTTCGCCGGTGAGCAGCATCTCCATCGCATGCTTGCGATGCACGTTGCGCGACAGCGCCACCATCGGCGTCGAGCAGAAAAGGCCGATATTGACGCCGGGCGTCGCAAATCTCACCGTGTCGGCCGCGACAGCGAGATCGCAGCTCGCGACGAGCTGGCAGCCGGCGGCCGTGGCGATACCATGCACACGCGCGATAACGGGTTGCGGTAACCGCACGATCGCCTGCATCAATGCGCTGCACTGCTTCATCAGCTTCTGGAAATAGGCGCGGCCCCGATCGGCGTCGGTGCGATGCGCAGTCATTTCCTTGAGGTCGTGGCCTGCGGAAAAGGCGGGGCCGTTTGCAGCGATCACGACGACGCGCACGCTCTTGTCCGTCGCGATCAGCGCGAGTTCATCCGTCAGCGCCGTCATGAGCGCTTCGGACAGCGCATTGCGCTGCGGGCCGCGATTGAGCGTCAGCGTCGCGATGCCGTCGCGGTCGTCGCGGAGAAGAACGGGTTCGGCCGGTTTGATCGCAGGCTCTGACATGGGCTTCCTCGTTTCGGCTTGTTGCTTTTAGAAGAGCATAGCCCCGGTGCGGACGTCAGGCGAGGGCGATGCGGTAGAGCACATGCCGCTTCAGCGGATGCCCTTCGGGGAGGCGGGGGTGATCGAAATCCTCCGCCGGGTTGCGCATCATGACGAGCCGTTCCATCACCGCGCGGGAACGCAGATTGGCCGGCACCGTGAAGGCGACGATTTCGTCGAGGCCGAGCGTCTCGAAGCCGAAGGCGATGGCGGCGCGGGCCGCTTCCGTCGCATAGCCTTTGCCCCAATGGTCCCGGGCGAGACGCCAGCCTATCTCCACGGCGGGCGTGAAAGGCGCGTCGAAGCCTACATGCTGCAATCCGGCAAAGCCGATGAAGGGCGCGGCGCCTTTGAGTTCCAGCGCCCAGAAGCCAAAGCCATGTTCCCGGAAATGAGCGGCGATGCGCGACATGGTGGCCTCGGCCCCGGTACGGTCGAGCGGGCCGCCCAGATATTCCGCGACGGCGGGATCGGCGGACATGGCGGCAAATGGTTCGATGTCCTCCTCGCGCCAAGGACGCAGGATCAGGCGTTGAGTTTCCATGTTTGTCGGCTGTGCAGGCATGAGCATGGTTGAGCGGGTGAGGGCGCACTAGTATGAAGCAGCATAAGCAGAACAAGAACAAGGAGGCGCGCTTGGCCGATCTGAGCCCCATCATGAGCGTTGAGGAACTCGACCGCTTCATGGAGGTCGCATTTCCGCAGATGCATGAAGGTGGACGCCTGAACGTGATCGAGGACGTGGGGCCGGGAACGGCGCGGCTGCGCCTTCGCTATTCCGATCGCAATCTGCGCCCCGGCGGCACGATCTCGGGTCCGGCGATGATGGCGCTGGCGGATTACGCCATGTATGCGGTCGTGCTCGCCCACATCGGCCCTGTGGCGCTGGCGGTCACGACCAATCTCAGCATCAACTTCCTGAGGAAGCCTGGGCCCGACGACATCGTCGCGGAGGCGAAGCTCCTGAAGCTCGGACGCAGACTTGCGGTTGGCGATGTGCTCATGTGGCAGGAGGGGCTCGACGGGCCCGTGGCTCATGTAACGTCGACCTATTCGATCCCGCCCGACAGATGACGCGTTTCGTTCAATGACAGTCATGGCGACAGATGGGCTTCCCGTTCCGCGGCGCCATTGGGCGGCGCTGACCGTCGGGATCGGCATCACCATGGCCGTGATCGACGGCTCCATCGCCAATATCGCGCTGCCGACCATCGCGCGCGATCTCCATGCGACGGCGGCGGAGTCGATCTGGATCGTCAACGCCTATCAGCTCATCGTCATGGTTTCGCTGCTGCCGCTTTCGTCGTTGGGCGAACTCATCGGCTATCGGAACATCTATCGCTGGGGCATCGTACTTTTCGGCATTGCTTCGCTCGCCTGCGCAATGGCGGACTCGCTGACCACGCTGACGCTGGCGCGCATTCTTCAGGGCGCGGGCGCGGCGGGGATCATGAGCGTCAATTCCGCGCTCACGCGCTTCACCTATCCCAAGGCGCAGCTCGGACGCGGCATCGGCATCACTGCCTTCGTGGTGGCGACGGCGGCGGCGCTTGGGCCGACCATAGCGGCGGGCATTCTTTCCATCGCGACATGGCCCTGGCTGTTCGCGGTCAATGTGCCGCTGAGCATTCTTGCCTTTGCGATTTCGCGCAGCCTGCCGGAGACAACGCGCGGCAGTCATCGCTTCGACTGGACGAGCGCGATCCTGAACGCCATCACCATTGGGCTGGTCATCGTGGCGATCGACGATTTCGGTCGCGGCAGGGCGCACACGAACGGATATTGGCTGATCGGCCTTGAAGTCGCGGGCGCGGCCATTTGTGCGTTCCTGCTGGTCAGGCGCCAGCGCGGCCGTCTCTCGCCATTGCTTCCCATCGACCTGCTGAAGATTCCGGTCTTCGCCATGTCGATCTGCACATCTATCTGTTCCTTCGCCGGGCAAGCGGCGGCCTATGTGACGCTGCCCTTCTTCATGCAGAGCGTGGTCGGGCGGAGCGAGGTCGCGACGGGCCTCCTCATGACGCCCTGGCCCATGACCATCATGGTGGTTGCGCCGCTGGCCGGGCGGCTGGCGGACCGCTATCCCTCGGGCCTTCTCGGCGGCGTGGGCATGGCCCTTTTCGCGGGCGGCCTCGTTTCGCTTGCCATGCTGGCGCCGGACCCTGCCACGGTCGATATCGTCTGGCGGATGATGCTGTGCGGGGCTGGATTCGCCCTTTTCCAGTCGCCGAACAACCGGACGATCATCGGCTCGGCCCCGGTGGAGCGGACGGGCGGGGCGAGCGGAATGCTCGGCACGGCGCGGCTTCTGGGGCAGACGGTCGGGGCGGCGATGGTCGCCCTGATCTTCAATCTTCGCCCGGATGGCACGCATACCGCGCTTTACATGGCCGCAGGCTTCGCGCTGGCGGGCATGGTCATGAGCTCGCTCCGACTTTCGGTTCAGCCATCGGTGAAGCGTTAAAACGCGGTATTATGATACCGCATACGAAAAACTGCCGGATTTCAGCGGTTTTTAGGCCATTTCCGTTGACACTATGCTGAACCTGCCTTAGAAGCGCGTCCAGACGAGGGCCGATTTCCGGCCCTTTTTGCAGACTTCCGCAGGATTTTTCGCATGAAGACCTATTCCGCGAAACCCGCCGAGATCGAGAAGAAGTGGTTCGTGATCGACGCTGAAGGCGTCGTTGTCGGCCGTCTCGCGACGTTCATCGCGAACCGGCTGCGCGGCAAGCACAAGCCGACCTACACGCCCCACCTCGATTGCGGCGACAACATCATCGTCATCAACGCCGAGAAGGTTGCCTTCACCGGTGCGAAGTACGAAGACAAGCGCTACTACCGCCACACGGGTCACCCCGGCGGTATCAAGGAAACCTCGCCCAAGAAGCTTCTTGAAGGCCGTTTCCCGGAGCGCGTGCTCGAACTCGCCGTGAAGCGCATGATCTCGCGCGGTCCGCTCGCCCGCAAGCAGATGGGCAACCTGCACATCTATGCCGGTCCGAGCCATCCGCATGAGGCGCAGCAGCCTCAGAAGATCGACTTCGCGTCGCTCAATCGCAAGAATGTGAGGGTTGCATAATGGCGCAAGAGACCCATTCGCTCGAGGATCTGAAGGACGCCATCGCGGCCGAAGCTCCCGAGGTTCGCCAGCCGAAGCTCGACAAATTCGGCCGCGCCTATGCGACAGGCAAGCGCAAGAACGCGGTCGCCCGCGTCTGGATCAAGCCGGGCTCTGGCAAGATCGTGATCAACGGCCGTGAGCTGGACCGCTATTTCGCGCGTCCGGTTCTCCGCATGATCCTGAACCAGCCGCTCGTCGCCGCTCAGCGCGAGAAGCAGTACGACATCACCGCGACGGTTGTCGGCGGCGGTCTCTCCGGTCAGGCCGGTGCGATTCGTCACGGCATCTCGCGCGCGCTGACCTACTTCGAGCCGGCCCTTCGCGCCGTGCTGAAGAAGGACGGTTTCCTGACGCGCGACAGCCGTGTGGTCGAGCGTAAGAAGTACGGCAAGGCCAAGGCCCGCCGCAGCTTCCAGTTCTCGAAGCGCTGATCGCTTTTCGCGGTTACGATCAAGGGCGCTTCGGTTTTCCGAGGCGCCCTTTTTGTTTGTGCGGTTTTTGAAGTCGGGTGGAGCGAAAGATGACAACGCGGATTTTCATCGATGGCGAGGCGGGGACCACGGGTCTCCAGATCAGGGCGCGGCTCGAAAAGCGGGGCGACCTCGAATTCATTCGCCTGAGTGACGAGAAGCGCAAGGACGCCGCCGCGCGGAAAGAGGCGCTGAACTCTGCCGACATCGTGATCCTCTGCCTGCCGGACGACGCGGCGAAGGAGGCGGCGGCGCTCATCGAAAATTCCTCCGTGCGCGTCATCGACGCGTCGAGCGCGCATCGGACGACGCCCGGCTGGACCTACGGCCTGCCCGAAATGAGCAAGGGACAGCGCAAGGAAATCGCGGGTGCGAAGCGCATCACCAATCCGGGCTGTTATCCGACTGGCGCGATCTCGCTCATCAGGCCGCTGACGCAGGCCGGCATTCTGCCGGCAGCCTGGCCGGCGACAGTGAACGCGATTTCCGGTTATTCCGGTGGCGGCAAGCAGATGATTGCCGAGTTCGAAGACAAGGCCGCGGCGAATTACACGGAAGTGCCTTACCGCATCTATGCGATGGGCCTTGAGCACAAGCATGTCGAGGAGATCCGCGTGCATGGCGGCTTGAATCACAGGCCGCTTTTCGCGCCTGCCGTGGGCCGCTACGCTCAAGGTATGATCGTGGAGGTGCCGCTCCAGCTCTGGGCGCTGCCGGGCGATGCCACGGTTGCTCGCGTCCATGAGGCGATTGCTGATTCCTACGCAGGTGAACGCTTCGTCTCGGTCGCTTCGCTCGATGAAGCCGCCGCGCTGAAGACGCTCGATCCGGAGGGCCTCAACGGCACGAACGAGTTGAAGCTCTTCGTCTTCGGCAATGAACAGCACAAGCAGGCGCGGCTCGTCGCACTGCTCGACAATCTCGGCAAGGGCGCTTCGGCGCAGGCCGTGCAGTGCCTCAATATCATGCTGGGGTTGGACGAGGGTCTGGGAGTCAACCTGGAGGGATAGGAGATGGCAAAGCAGTTCGCGTCTATTGAACCGGACCTGCGCAGCTTCATCGAGCGCCAGCACATCTTCTTCGTTGCTTCGGCGACGGCGGAGAGTCGTGTCAATGTCTCGCCCAAGGGGCTCGATGCGCTGCGTGTGCTTGGGCACAACAGTGTCGTCTATCTCGACCATACCGGCAGCGGCAGCGAAACGGCCGCGCATCTCAAGGCAGATGGTCGGCTGACGATCATGTTCTGCGCCTTCGAAGGCGCGCCGATGATCCTGCGGCTTTATGGGCGTGGGCGCGTCATCCGGCGCGGCAGCGAGGAATATGCGCGATTGCTGGCGGTCGAGTTCGGCGGCGTCGAGCCTGCCGGCGCGCGGCAGATGGTGGTGCTCGATATCGATCTGGTGCAGACATCCTGCGGCTATGCGGTTCCACATTTCGAATACCGGGAAGAGCGCCCCGGCCTGACACGATGGGCCGAAGGCAAGGGCGAAGAAGGCCTCGACGCCTATCGCCGCGAGAAGAACATGGTGAGCATCGATGGCTTGCCGACCGGTCTTTTCGCCGCCGCCGAATAGGCTCTCAGAGCTTCAGCAGGATGACGCCCGCCGCAACCGTGGCGGCGGCTGCCACCGAGCGCCATCCGAGGCCTTCCTTGAGGATGAAGCCGGAGATCAGCGCGCCGAAGACGACACTGGTTTCGCGCAAGGCCGCGACGGGTCCGAGCGGCGTGACCGACATGGCCCAGATGACGAGCCAGTAGGCGACGGTCGAGGCGGCACCGCCGGCCGCGCCATAGGCCCATGCGCGTTGCGGGCGGAGCAGGATGGGACCGCGCCGCCAGAGCGCGATCAGCACGATAGAGATGCCGTCGAGCGCGAAGAGCCAGATCACGTAATCGCTCGGCGTGAGCGCGGTGCGACCACCGAGCCCGTCATTGAGCGTATAGCTGGCGATGAAGAGCGAGGTGCCGAGGGCATAGAAGATCGCATGCGGATTGGTAGGGCTCTGCGTGCCGTTCTTCGAGCGCCAGGCGAGGCTGACGACGCCGGCAAGGATCAGGACGATGCCGACGGTTGCCGTGAGCGCCAGTCGCTCGCCGAGAAAAACGAAGCCAACGACCGTGACGATGGCAGGGGCGAAGCCGCGCGCCAGCGGGTAAACCTGCCCGAAATCGCCATGCGTATAGGCCTTGATGAGGAATACCTTGTAGCCGGTATGGAACGCCAGCGAGAGCAGGATGATCTTCCATACCTCCCAGCTCGGCACCGGCGTGAAGGGCAGCAGCGGCAGCATCATCAGGCTGCCGCTTCCGGCGACGAAGGCCATCATCGACAGCCGGTCGGCATTCGACTTGAGGAGAGCGTTCCAGGCTGCATGCAGCAGCGCAGCGAGAAGAACCAGCAGGGTGATGGAGAGAGACAGGGTGGGCCTCCGGCTTTGATTTGCACAAAGCTAGCTGGCGTATCGCTTTGGGGACAGTTGCTATTTTCGAAGTGGGGGCTGCGGGAATCCGGCGAGCGCTCGATCGAGGCAATAGATCAGGCTCGATGCCGTCTGCGGGACGATCGAGAGCAATGCCAGGGAAATGATTGCGGAAGGCCGGACGCCTATTCGTCCGATTTGACCATCACATAGGAGCCGGGCGCATTTTCCAGCACGGGGAGTCCCCGGTCGCCGGGAACGCGGGCGGGAACAAGGTCGCCCGCCATGTCCTTGATCCATACGTGCCAGTTCGGCCACCAGGAGCCGGGCGTTTCGGTTGCGCCGGCGAGCCATGCGTCAGGTGTCGCGGGGCGTTCGTCATTCGTCCAGTACTGGTATTTTTGCGCCGTAGGCGGATTGATAACGCCTGCGATGTGGCCGGACCCGGCGATGATGAATTTCACCGGGCCACTGAAGAGACGCGTCGCCTTATAGACCGAATTATAAGGCGCAATGTGGTCCTCGCGGCTCGACTGGAGGTAGACGGGGATCGTCACCTTCGAGAGGTCGAGGTCCACGCCGCCGAGCGCCATCCTGCCTTCCGCGAGATTGTTCCGGAGATAGCATTCGCGCAGGTAGAAGATGTGCATCTTCGCAGGCATGCGCGTTGCGTCGGCGTTCCAGTAGAGAAGATCGAAGGGAACGGGCTCGCGGCCGAGCAGGTAGTTGTTGACCACATAAGACCAGATCAGCTCGTTCGAGCGCAGCATGTTGAAGGTCGAGGCCATGGCCGAGCCTTCGAGCACGCCGCCATGCGCTTCCATCTGCTGCTCGACCTCGGCGATCTGCTCCTCGTCGATGAAGACCTGAAGATCGCCTGCTTCGGTGAAGTCGACCTGCGTGGCAAAGAAGGTTGCGGATTTGATGCGCTTGTCGCCCTTGGCAGCCATGTGGGCGAGGCTTGACGCGAGCAGCGTGCCGCCGATGCAATAGCCGATGGCGTTGACTTCCTTTTCGCCCGTCGCCTTTTCCACTGCTTCGAGCGCGTCATAGACGCCGTCGAACATGTAGCTTTCGAAGCTCTTCATCGCGAGCTGCGCATCGGGATTGACCCAGCTCACCACGAAGACGGTGAAGCCCTGCGCCACAGCCCATTTGACGAAGGATTTTTCCGGCGTGAGATCGAGGATGTAATATTTGTTGATCCAAGGCGGGAAGATGAGCAGCGGCCGCTTGTGAACCTTTTCGGTCGTCGGCTCATATTGCAGCAGCTGGATGAGATCGTTCTGGTAGACGACCTTGCCGGGCGTCAGCGCGATGTTTTCGCCGAGACGAAAGGCCTTCATGTCGGTCTGCTGGATCTGCAGACGGCCGTTTCCGCGCTCCACGTCCTCAAGCATATGCTGCATGCCGAGTACGAGGTTCTCGCCATTGGTGGCAAGCGTGGTGCGCAGCACCTCAGGATTGGTCAGCAGGAAGTTCGAGGGCGAGAAGGCATTGGCGAACTGGCGGACATAGAAGTCGGCCTTCTTGCGCGTATGCGCGTCGATGCCCTGCGTCGTCTGCACCTGCTGCGTCAGCCACTGGCTCGCGATGAGGTAGGACTGTTTCAGCAGATCGAAGACGAGATTGTTCTGCCACTCCGGGTCCTTGAAGCGCTTGTCGGAGCGCGAGGGCTCGACGACGGGCTTCGTTTCTTCGCCGAGGAAGCGCCGGGTCGCCGTCTGAAAGAGGTCGATATAGCCGTTCCAGAGCTGGAGCTGGGATTCGACCAGCCGCGCGGGATCGCGAACATAGCTGGTCGCGACATCGAGCATGGTCTTGCCGATGCGCCTCACGTCCAGCATGGTCGATTCGGTAGCGCCGCGGCCTTCGCTCCCTGCCATGAGCCGCGCCGCCTTCTGACCGAGCGTCGCTGCCTTTATCAGATTGATCGCCAGAGCGCCCATGTCGGGCACGGGGAAGGGCGGCTGTTCGTTCCCGGCGGGCGCTCCGGTTGCGGACGACGCTACGTCCGGCTGAGGCGGAAGTTCGGGCTTCGGGTTCCTGGCGCGCTTCGGCTTTGTTTTCGTTGTCGTCTTTTCTGTCATGGCAACGATCTTCGCGACGGGGCGCGACATTTTCTTGAAGCCTGTTTCCGACAGGCCGCGGCTGCTTGCTTGATTGAGACCGGTTTTCGGACCTGCGACAAACGGTTTTTTGTTTCGTTCTTATACTATACGGTTGGCAATGCTCGCCTAGGGGCAGCGCGACACCTTTCGGCTCGCGTGGACCTGGGCAGGGCATCCAAAAGCGGTCAAGGAGCTACACGAATGTCCCGGCATGGTTGGAACGGCGGAATACGCAACGGCACTCTCGGGGCGTTTCTGACGCAGGCCGGGGCCGCGGCTCTCGTTGCGGGCGCCCTGGCCGGCTGCTCCGCGATTCCGGACGATGCGAAGCCCAGCCCCGTCTATGGCCAGACCAAGCCCGCCGAGGCACAGCCCGGATCGAACAGCTTCCCCGATCTGGCCAAGGTGCCCTCGAGCGCGCCGGCTGCGACACCCAAGGACCAGCAGGAAGATATCGCCAGGAGCCTGGCCGCCGACCGCGCCGCCGCGAAGCAGACGGACGACGCTCTGCGTACCGGCTCGACGACGGCCCCTCAGCCTGTAGCGGCAACGCCTGCGCCTGCGCCTGCGCCTGTACCTGCACCGGCAATGACGGCCCCGGCCGCCGCGCCCGTTCCGACGCCGCCCCCGGCTGTGAAGGCACCCGCGCCGGTCAAGGCTCCGGTGGCCGCGCCCGCCGCCACGCCCGCGCCAACGCCCGTTCCCGCTCCGGTAAAGCCCTCTGCCCCGGTGACCAAGCCTGCCGCCGTCAAGGCCCCGGCGCCGGCGGTAACCCCGCCTGCGGCAACGCCCCCGGCATTGCCCGAACCCGCCGCAATGGCGCCGATGAACGAAGCGCCTGCCGCGCCCGAGAAGAAGCTGAATCTCGAACCGGGCGTCATTCCCGTGCCGGCCCGTGGCGGCCACAAGACGCTTGAGGAGGCGCGAGGCCTGCCCCCGGCAAAGGATGCGCCCGCCGCTGCGGCGGAGCCGGCCGAGGAGAAGCCCGATCCGAATGCCGAACAGCCGGTCAATGCCGCGCCGACCACGCCGGTCGAGGTCAAGCCGACCGTCGGCGGGGGCAAGTAGGGCCCCGAGGGACGCCGGGATCATTTATTCCCGATTTCCGTCGAATGCGTCACAATCCCGCCTCAGGATGGGGGCCATATGGCCCTTGTCCCTTTTGCAAGGATTTGCCAGCGGTTTTGGCCATTTGAACATGGCCCGGCCGGGGCTTTGGAGCTATAAGGGCGCCCGGATCGCCCCCTTAGGGTGAATGTCCGGCGTCAATTCAGGATCTGGCCATGAGCGAAGAGTTCCACCGCATAAAGCGTCTGCCCCCCTATGTCTTCGAGAGCGTGAACAAGCTCAAGGCCAAGGCGCGCGCCGAGGGCAAGGACATCATCGACTTCGGCATGGGCAACCCCGACATGCCGACGCCGCCGCACATCGTCGAAAAGCTGATCGAGGCGGTTCGCGACCCGAAGACGCATCGCTATTCCTCGTCGCGCGGCATTCCCGGCCTGCGCCGCGCCCAGGCCGCTTATTACGAGCGCCGCTTCGGCGTGAAGCTCAATCCGGAAACGGAAGTCATTGCGACGCTCGGTTCGAAAGAGGGCCTCGCCAATCTCGCCCAGGCGATCACCGCGCCGGGCGACGTCATCCTCTGCCCCAATCCGAGCTATCCGATCCACGCCTTTGGCTTCATCATTTCGGGCGCCGTCATCCGCTCGGTGCCCTTCGAGAGCCCATCCGGCTTCTTCGACATGCTTGAGCGCGGCGTGCGCCACAGCGTGCCGAAGCCTACGGCGCTCGTCGTCTCCTACCCGTCGAACCCGACGGCGCAGGTGGCCGATCTCGATTTCTATCGCGATGTCGTCGCCTTCGCAGCGAAGCACGACATCTACATCATCTCCGATCTCGCCTATTCCGAGATCTATTTCGACGGCAATCCGCCGCCCTCGATCCTGCAGGTGCCGGGCGCGAAGGAGCGGGCGGTGGAGTTCACCTCGCTCTCCAAAACCTTCGCCATGCCGGGCTGGCGCATGGGCTTCGCGGTCGGCAACGACCGTCTCATCAACGCGCTTGGCCGCGTGAAGTCCTATCTCGATTACGGCGCCTTCACCCCGATTCAGGTGGCGGCAACGGCGGCGCTCAACGGCCCGACCGATTGCATCGAGGAAATCCGCCAGACCTACAAGAGCCGCCGCGACGTGCTCGTCGACAGCATGGCCCGCGCTGGCTGGGACATTCCGAGCCCGCCCGCCAGCATGTTCGCCTGGTCGCCGATCCCCGAGAAGTTCCGGCATCTCGGCTCGATGGGCTTTGCGACGCTGCTGCTCGAGCAGGCCGATATGGCCGTCGCGCCGGGCATCGGCTTTGGTGAGTATGGCGACGGACATGTCCGCATTGGGCTCGTCGAGAACGAGCAGCGCATCCGTCAGGCCGCGCGCAACGTGAAGCGTATGATGCAGAACGCTGACCAGATCATTGCGGAATACGAGGACCGGATGGGGATCAAGAGCAACGTCGTCCAGCACCCCAATTCGACGAGAGCGAGCCGCCCGTGACGAAACCACTCAGGATAGGTGTGGCGGGCCTCGGCACCGTCGGGGTCGGCGTGGTCAAGATTCTCGCCGCGCGGCGGGACTTTCTTACCGCCGCTGCCGGCCGCTCGATCGACATCGTGGCCGTCAGTGCGCGGAACAGGACGAAGACGCGCGGTGTCGACATCGGTTCCGCGCGTTGGGAAGACGACGCGCGCAAGCTCGCGACGGCGGATGACATCGACGTGGTGGTCGAACTCATCGGCGGTGCCGAAGGTGTGGCGCGCGAGCTTGTGGAAGCGGCGCTCGCCAACGGCAAGCATGTCGTCACCGCGAACAAGGCGCTGATCGCCAACCACGGCGTTGCGCTTGCCCGCGCTGCGGAAAAGGCCGGCGTGGCGCTGAACTATGAAGCGGCAGTCGCAGGCGGCATTCCGATCATCAAGGCGCTGCGTGAAGGGCTCGCCGCGAACGAGATCGAAAGCGTCACCGGCATTCTCAACGGCACCTGCAACTACATTCTCACCGAGATGGAGACGACGGGCCGCGACTTCGCCGATGTGCTGAAGGACGCGCAGGCGCTCGGCTATGCCGAAGCCGATCCGAGCTTCGATGTCGGCGGTATCGACGCCGCGCACAAGCTCGCGATCCTTGCGAGTCTTGCCTTTGGCCGCGAAGTCGATTTCGGCAGCGTGGATATCGAAGGCATTGAGAAGATCACCGCCGCCGATATCAAGTTCGCGAAAGAGTTCGGCTACAAGATCAAGTTGCTCGCCATCGCCACGAAGTCGGATGGCGGCGTGGAGCAGCGCGTGCATCCGGCTCTGGTCGCCGACGGTTCGCCGCTTGCCGCCGTTGCGGGCGTCTTCAACGCTGTCGCCGTTCGCGGTGATCGCGTGGGTCTTCTGGTTCTTGAAGGGCGCGGCGCGGGCGAGGGCCCCACGGCGTCGGCCGTCCTCTCCGATCTTGTCGATATCGCGCGCGGTCTCGTCATGCCGCCCTTTATCGTGCCGACGAGCCATCTGAAGGCACCGGCCAAGGCGGGTGGCAAGGGTTCAGAGAGCGCCTATTATCTGCGCTTCAACGCGGTCGACCGCGCGGGCAGCATGGCCGAGATCACGCGCGCGCTGGCCGATGCAGCCGTGTCGATCGAGCGCATTGTGCAACGCGGCGATGAGGGCGATACCGGGCGCAAGCCAGTCGTCTTCGTCACGCACAAGACGCAGGAAGGCTCGATGCGCAACGCGCTTGCGCATTTGTCGAAGTTGGAAGATGTGGCGGGCACTCCGCTCGTGATCCGGATTGAAGACGGCGAATCACGTTAAGCAGAAGCAAAGGCTTGGCGAGGGAAAGATCGATGACTGGCAAAGTTGGAATTAGCAGGATGCTGACGCTCGAAGTGACGCGAGTCACGGAACGAGCGGCGATACTTTCATCCCTGCTGGCGGGACGCGGCGACGAGAAGGCTGCCGACCAGGCTGCCGTCGACGCGATGCGCAAGGAACTCAACCGTCTGGACATCGACGGCACCATCGTCATCGGCGAGGGCGAGCGCGACGAGGCGCCGATGCTCTATATCGGCGAGAAGGTCGGCACAGGCAACGGCCCGAAGGTCGACATCGCGCTCGATCCGCTGGAAGGCACGACGCTTTGCGCCAAGCGCATGCCGAACTCGCTGGCCGTGCTTGCCATGGCGGAAGGCGGCAGCCTTCTCCACGCGCCGGACACCTATATGGACAAGATCGCCATCGGTGGCGGATATCCGGCGGGCCTCGTCGACCTCGACGCGGCGCCGAAGGAAAACATCGCCGCGCTGGCCAAGGCGAAGGGCGTCGATATTTCCGAAATCAACTGCTGCATTCTCGACCGGCCGCGCCATGCGGACCTGATCGCTGCCGTGCGCGCAACGGGCGCGCGCGTGTCGCTCATCACGGATGGCGACATTGCGGGCGTCATCAACACGACGGACCCCACGACCGGCATCGACATCTATCTCGGCACGGGCGGCGCGCCGGAAGGCGTGCTGGCCGCCGCCGCTCTGCGCTGCACCGGCGGCCAGATGCAGGGGCGTCTCGTCACCTCGAGCGACGAGCAGAAGGCGCGCGCCGCCAAGATGGGCGTGAAGGACTTCAACAAGAAGTACGACATGCATGAAATGGCCTCCGGCGATGTGATCTTCGCGGCCACCGGCGTCACCGACGGCAACATGCTCGAAGGCATTCGCCATGTGCGCGGCGGCATCACCACGCATACGGTGGTCATGCGCTCGTCGCGCGGCACGGTGCGTTGGGTGAAGGCGCTTCATCCCTCCATCGATATCTTCAAGTAAGGCGGAGGCGAATTGGGCGAGGGGACGGCGCATTTCCTGGGAGTTGAACGGTCGCTGACCGGCCGCGCCTGGGTGAGCCGCCTCGCCGATGATCGTCTTGCTCTGGCCATCTCGCAGCGCGAGGGCCTGCCGGAAATCGTGGCCCGCGTTCTGGCGGGCCGCGGTGTCGCGCCGGAAGATTGCGCGGCCTATCTGAACCCCAGCCTGAAGAACCTTCTTCCGGATCCCTCGTCACTCCTCGACATGGACGCCGCCGCGCGTCGCGCCGCGGAGGCGATCATGCGTGGCGAGAAGGTCGCCGTATTCGGCGATTATGACGTGGACGGAGCGACGTCGAGCGCGTTGCTCAAGCGTTTCTTCAAGGCAGTCGGCCACGATATCCGCATCTACATTCCCGACCGTATCCGCGAAGGCTATGGACCCAATGCGCCCGCGCTGATGGAGCTGCGGGACGATGGCTACAAGCTCGTCGTCACCGTCGATTGCGGAACCATGGCGCACAAGGTTCTCGGTCTTGCCGCTGATGCAGGCATCGAAATCATCGTCATCGACCATCATCAGGCGGAGCCTGCGCTTCCGCCCGCGCTGGCGCTGGTCAATCCGAACCGGCTCGACGATACGAGCGGACAGGGAACGCTCGCCGCCGTTGGCGTCGCTTTTCTTTTCCTCGTTGCCATCAATCGCGCGCTGCGCGACGGCGGATGGTATGCGACGCATGACGAGCCTGACCTTCTCGCGCTGCTCGATCTCGTCGCGCTCGGTACTGTCTGCGACGTGGTGCCGCTTGTCGGCCTCAATCGCGCCTATGTCGCGCAGGGGCTTCGCGTGCTGGCGCGGCGTGGCAATGTAGGCCTCAAGGCGTTGGCCGATGTGTCGAGGCTCGAGGGCACGCCGGCGGCTTATCATCTCGGCTTCCTGCTTGGCCCGAGGGTCAATGCCGGCGGGCGCGTTGGCCGGGCCGATCTGGGCGCGCGGCTGCTGACGACTTCCGACGCCGACGAAGCAGCGGCGATTGCCGGGGAACTCGACCGGCTGAACAAGGAGCGTCAGGCTATCGAGGCGCAGGTGCTCGAAGAGGCGCTCGCTCAGGTGGACATGGCGCTCGGCGCCAGCCGCCGTAATGCGCCCCCACCGGTCATCCTTGCGGCATCGAAGGGCTGGCATCCCGGCGTCATCGGCATCGTCGCGGCCCGCCTCAAGGAACGCTATGAGCGTCCTGCCATCGTCGTGGCGCTGGACGGAAAGGGAGAGGGCAAGGGCTCGGGCCGCTCCATCCAGGGAGTCGATCTCGGCCGCGCCGTCACTGCGGCGCTCGAATCAGGCTTCCTCGTCAATGGCGGCGGCCATGCCATGGCGGCGGGGCTGACCGTTCGTGAGGACAAGCTGGAAGGCCTTGCCGAGTTCCTGGAGGCCCGGTTGGCGGAAGATGTGCTGACCGCCTCCGAATCAAAGGCTCTGCGGCTCGATGGTGCGTTGAGCGCCCGGGGCGCCAATCGGGCGCTTTATGACCTTCTGGAGCAGGCGGGCCCTTATGGCGCGGGGAACCCGGAACCGCGCTTCGCGCTGCCCGCCATGCGGATTGCCCATGTGGACCTCGTGGGAGGTGCCCATGTGCGCTGCACCCTCGCGGGAGAGGACGGGGCGCGCCTCAAGGCGATCGCCTTCAGGGCCGCAGAAACGCCGCTCGGCAAGGCTTTGCTGGACCGCGGGACTGGCTCTATCCATGTCGCGGGCCGCCTCAAGGCCGACGATTGGCGGGGCCGCCACGACGTCCAGTTCAATATCGAGGACGCCGTTTTGACGAGAGACGCGACGCCCTGAAACTTCGTTACGACATGCACTTGTCAGGGCAGAATTATCCCCTTATAAGCCCCGCCAGCGGTCATCACCGGCCGCGCCGGTCCTCCGGGGCCACAAGCGCATATGCGCCCTTCGTCTATCGGTTAGGACGCCAGATTTTCATTCTGGAAAGAGGGGTTCGACTCCCCTAGGGCGTACCATGCTGCAGCGGCCGGATGGCCGCATTCCCCAGACGATATTCTCGACCGGCTTTCGTAAATTGGGAGCGGGGAAAATCATGTCCGGCATCAAGGTGACGCAGCTCGGCCGTTTCCCGGATGTGAAGCTTATCGAGGCGCGGCGCTTCGAAGACGCGCGGGGCTTCTTCTCGGAAACCTACAGTCAGCGCGCCTTTGCCGAAGCGGGTATCGATATTGCCTTCGTGCAGGACAACCAGTCGCGCTCGGCAGACAAGGGCACGGTCCGCGGGCTTCACTTCCAGACGTATCCTTTCGCGCAGGACAAGCTCGTCCGGGTTCTCCGGGGCAGCATTCTCGATGTGGTGGTGGACATCCGCCACGGCTCGCCGACCTTCGGACAGCATGAGAAGGCGGTGCTTAGCGCCGCAAATGGCCTGCAGCTTCTGGTGCCCATCGGCTTTGCGCATGGGCTGGTGACGCTGGAGCCTGAAACGGAGGTTTTCTACAAGGTCTCGAATTTCTATTCGGCCGCGAATGATGGCGGTCTCTTGTGGAACGATCCCGCGCTCGGCATCGACTGGCTGCTTGGGTCCATGGAGCCCGTTCTCTCGGACAAGGACCGCAAGCACCCGCTGCTCGCCGACCTGCCGCACCACTTCGAGCTCTAGTCCGCTCGCTTGCTGCCTCCGCCGCAATAGTGGCATGCTGACCGCGAGGGAAAGACGACCCGAGGCAAATATCAAAAGAAACTCCGCCAACGGAAGCCACATATGGCCGTTGATTTTGGCGCCGTCTTCAACGCATTGCCCGATGCCTGTCTGCTGCTGAGCGCGGAGGGGCGTTTTACTGTTCTCGCAGCGAGCGACCGGCAGCTCGCGCTCATGCGCGCGGCGCGCGGCGACGTCATCGGGAAAACATTCATCGAATTGTTGCCTGGCAATGCGAGCGTCGAACTCGCTGCGACGTTTCGTGCGGTACGCCGCGCGCTCTGGCGCGTGCTCGAGACGGGGCAGGCGGAAGTCATGGCCGCCGGGAAATATGAAATCGCCCTACCTGAGGAAGATGGCGGAGGCGTCGAGGAGCGCTACTGGAATCCCGTCATCGAGCCGGTCATCGGCGCGGAGGGGCGCGTCTCTCACATCATTCTCAAACTCGGCGATATTACAGGGCCCATTCGCCGCGAGCGCGAGATGGCGCTGGAACGTGCCCTTGCCGAACGCGAAGGAAAGCTCATCCAGAAGGATCTTCTCTTCCGGGAGGTCAATCACCGGATCAGGAACAGCCTGCAACTCGTCGTCAGCATACTGAACCTTCAGGCGACGGCCGCCAATGACGAGCGCATAAAAGCGCATCTTGAATCGGCCGCCTCGCGCGTTGCGGCGATCACATCGATCCATGATCGTCTCTACCGCACCGAAAGCCATACGGCAGTGGAGATGAGTCTTTATCTGCGCGACCTCTGCGCGGACATCGCCTCATCGGCGAACAACGGCAGCGTGCGCTGGAATATCGACGTCGATGCGGATGCTCTTGAGCTTCCTGTCGACATTGCCGTGCCCCTCGCGCTCATCGTCAATGAGCTCGTCGTCAATGTGCTGAAGCATGCCTATGCGGGCGGGGCAGGCCCCGTCCGCATAGGCATGCGTACCGGAGCCGAAGTGCTGAAGCTCACGATTGAGGATGAGGGCGCGGGCCTGTGCAAGCCGGGACACAACGGACTGGGCTCGCGCCTCGTGAATGCTCTGGCGCGTCAGATCAGCGGCAATATCGAAAGAACGGAACTCGCACCCGGCTACCGTGTGGAGCTGACGCTGCCGCTTTCGAAATAGACGGGATCAATAAAAGCTCTCGATGCGCTCGCTGCCACGGACGATGTAAGGTCGCCCGGTGGCGTCGTAGCAACGCAGGGCACTCCAATGCGCCATGCGACCGTCGCCGGTCGGACCGTCGCGCACGACCTTGCTGCAGGGATGACCGGGCGGCGGTGGATCGCCATCGAAGGGGCCTTCGCCGACGAACATGGGTGTGCGCATATCGATGAACGGACCCGTCGAGAGCGCGTCGCCAACGGTGAGGCCGCCAGCCATGGCCGCGCTGCCGCAAAGCGCCAGCAGCGAACCGGCAAGGCCGGCGAGAATATGTCGCGTGAACTTGCTCATGGCTGAAAGTTTATACCTGTGCGACGCGCCTCGCCAGATGTGTGGGATTACCAGTGCCCCACATTCGGCATGGACGCCCAGGGCTCCTGCGCGGGCAGCGGCGCGCCCTTTTGCAGAAGCTCGATGGAGATGTTGTCGGGAGAGCGCACAAAGGCCATGCGTCCGTCGCGAGGCGGGCGATTTATGGTAACGCCAGCTTTCATCAGCCGGTCGCAAAAGGCATAGATGTCATCGACCTCATAGGCGAGGTGGCCGAAATTGCGCCCTTCGCCCAGCTCTTCCTGGTCCCAGTTATGCGTCAGCTCGATCTGCGCGTCCGGCTGGCCGGGCGGGGCGAGGAAGACGAGGGTGAAGCGCCCCGCCTCGATATCGAAACGGCCCTTGTTCTCAAGCCCGAGCTTGTTGCAGTAGAAATCGAGCGACTTGTCGAGATCGCCGACGCGCACCATCGTATGGAGATATTTCATGGGCTTGCGCCTTTCCTGCTGCTCGATTTGGCTTTGCCAAGATTTGGGGCATGATTCACGAAACGGCGGCAAAGGTCAAAGCTGAGGACGCGATGAACAGCGAATTGAAGCGCATGATCGACGAGGCGTCGCGCGTCGTCGTGTTCACGGGCGCAGGCATCAGCACGGAAAGCGGCATCCCCGATTTCAGAAGTCCCGGCGGCCTCTGGACGAAGATGGCGCCGATCGACTTCAATGACTTCCTCCGCTCGGCAGAGCTTCGCCGCGAGGCATGGCGTCGCAAGTTCGAGATCGACAAGACGGTGCAGCGGGCCGATCCGAACAAGGGGCATATGGCCATTGCGAAGCTCGTCGATATGGGCATCGTCGCCCATGTCATAACGCAGAATATCGACAATCTGCATCAGAACTCCGGCGTGCCGCCCGAGAAGATCATCGAGCTGCATGGCAACGGCACCTATGCGAAGTGTCTCGATTGCGGCGAGCGCTATGAGCTGGAAGATGTGCGCGTGATGTTCGATCAGACGGGGGAATGCCCCGAATGCCGGAGCTGCGGCGGCTTCATCAAGTCGGCGACTATTTCATTCGGTCAGGCCATGCCTGAGAATGAGATGCGCCGCGCGGAGGATGCGACGCTCGCCTGCGACCTTTTCATCGCCATCGGCTCGTCGCTTCAGGTTTTCCCCGCCGCCGGCTTTCCCATTATCGCCAAGCGCAATGGCGCGCGGCTCGTCATCCTGAACCGGGAACCGACGGACCTCGACTCCATTGCCGACCTCGTCATCCATGGCGAGATCGGGCCGACGCTCGCGCCGATCGCCATGCTCAATTGAGGGCGATTGCCTCGTCTCCCCGACCCGCTACAGTGTTTATGAAACAACGCAGATGGGGAGAGCGTCGTCATGGGTGCGCAAGCCGGTAAGAAGCCATGGTGGCAAGGGGCGGTCGTCTATCAGATCTATCCGCGCAGCTTTCTCGATACGGACGGAGACGGCATCGGCGATCTGAAGGGCATTGAGCGAAAGCTCGATTATGTCGCCTCGCTCGGCGCCGATGCGATCTGGCTTTCGCCCATCTACCCTTCGCCCAATCGGGACTTTGGCTATGACGTATCGGACTATTGCGGCATCGCGCCGGAAATGGGGACGATGGCGGATTTCGACCGGCTGGTGAAGGAGACGCATGCGCGCGGTCTCAAGCTCATCCTGGATCAGGTGTTGAGCCATACGTCCGATCAGCATGTCTGGTTTCAGGAAAGTCTTCTCTCGCGCAACAATGCGAAGGCGGACTGGTATGTCTGGGCGGAGGCGAAGGAAGACGGCACGCCGCCGAACAACTGGCTCGCGGCCTTCGGCGGCGCGGCATGGTCGTGGCATCCTCTGCGACAGCAATATTACTTTCACAAATTCCTGAAGAGTCAGCCGAAGCTGAACTTCCACAATCCGGATGTGGTCGACGCCTGCATGAATGTGCTGCGCTTCTGGCTCGACCGCGGCGTCGACGGTTTCCGTCTCGATGTCGCCAATTCCTATGTTCATGACGAACATCTGCGCGACAATCCGCCAGTGCCCATGGCGGAACGCACCTTTGCGAACTGGGCCCATGCGCCAAGGCTTCAACGGCACATTTACGACGCGAATACGCCGGAGAACGAATGGGCGATGAAGCGCGTGCGCAAGGTCATGGATGAATATGACGAACGGCTCGCCTTCGGTGAATTCTCCGAAGAGCCCTCCATGTTCGGCATCTATGCGGGCGGCATGGAGCGCCTTCACACAGGCTACACATTCGATTTTCTGGAAGACTGGACCTTCCAGCCGAAGGTCTTCCGTACCTATTTCGACGAGTTGCTGATGCCGCTCGACCATCTCTGGCCCTGCGTCACATTTTCGAACCATGACATCGTGCGGCCGGTGACCAGGTGGGGTGGCGGGCAGGGCGACGACCAGCTCGCCAAACTCGCGCTCGCGCTGCTCATGACGCTCAAGGGCACCGTTCTGATGTATCAGGGCGAGGAGCTGGGATTGCCGGAAGTCGACCTCGATCGGAAATGGATTCAGGACCCGGTGGGCGATCTCTATTTTCCATTCAGCAAGGGGCGCGACGGCTGCCGCACACCCATGCCCTGGGAGGCGGCGTCGCATGAAGCGGGGTTCACGAATGGCTCGCCCTGGCTTCCCATTCCCGACTACCACCGCATTCGCGCGGCGGACGCGCAGCAGAATGACGATGCGTCCGTCCTGGCCTTCGCTCGCCGCCTCATCGCCACACGAAAGGCGCATGGGGCGCTTGTCGATGGCGACATCCGCTTCCTCGAAGCCGAGGGCGACGCCATTCTCGCCTTCGAGCGCGTCGCTTCCGAGGAGCGTCTTTTGTGCGTGTTCAATCTTAGCCGTAATGAGGCGGAGTGGCGGTTGCCCCAGGCTCCGAAAGAGGAGCTTTTGAAATTGGGTTCGGTGATGAGCGACGGAACAGGGGTGAAACTCGGCCCACGTTCCGCCGCTGTTTTTGTGGTCTGAGGGGGCAGGGCCGACCTTCGCGTTACTTTCCGTTCGATGCGGACGGATGCGCGGCGGCCACCCGATCAGAATTTTCGGCGGCATTGAGATAGGAGTGGATCGCCTCGATCTCTGCGTCCGTCATGTGGGAGAGGTCGCCACGCGCCACGCTGGACATCTCGCCGACCTCGCGGTTGCCCATGGCCTTTCCGGTACGCATCAGCGTTTGAAAATCGGCGAGCGAATAGGCTTGCCCCATCTGGCGCAATGGCGGCGTTCGCATGCCCCAGCCATTGTCATTTTCTTCGTCGAGCTTGTGGCAATCGCTGCAAATGCTCTGGACGAGATATTCGCCCTGCTTCGCCGGTGTCGCGCGTGGGCGCTCGAGCGGCGGCGCGATATTGCGGGCGCGCTCGGCACTGAAGGGGACGCGGCCGGTCGCGACGGCGAACCAGCCGATCGGGCCCCATGAGGTACGCGCGGGCTTTGCGTCGGCTACTTGTGCTTGAGTGCGCAGCCACGAAATGATGGCGGCGATATCTTCATCGGAAAGGCCGCTGAATGCGGCTGCCGGCATTGCGATCGCACTGGTGCCGTCGCGCTTCACACCGTGCCGGATGAGCCGCACAAGTTCGGCGTCGGAGTAGAGCGGAGCCTTCCGGGTGAGATTTGGCGCGACGAGCCGTCCGACGCCGGGCGCCTTGAAGAGCACGTTGCCGGCTTCGTGGTGGCACCCGGTGCAGCCGAACATATGCGCGCGCCGCTCGCCCTCGGCCACGAGAGCTTTGGAAGGCGTGATGCGAAGCTGCGCGAGCGGCACGTCATAATGTTGCGCGAGCCGCCACTGCGATGCCGCATAGAGCGACGACAGGGCGAGCAGGATCGTTATCGCCGCGATGGCGGCGATCCGCAGAAATATTTTCATGGCGTTGACCTAATGAATGGGGCGGGGTCAGGCGGCTCGCGCGGCGCTTACCAACCCGTTGAAGCCGGCATAGGCAGCGTCCCAGGAGGGCCGCGCTTTCAGCCCCGCGATCCATCGCTGCACGTTGGGCCAGGGTGCAAGGTCGAAGCCGACGACCTCGCCAAGCGTTGCATAAGTGGCACCCAGATAGTCGGCGATGGTGATCTCGTTGCCACAAACGAAATTGTTGGCGCCGATCATGTGGCGGTCGAGAATGTCGAAATAGCGAAGCACGCGCTTATGGGAGATATCGCTGATGTATTTGCGCGTCGCAGCGTCGTGCACTGCGAAGTCCGGAACCATGACGGGGTAGATGGTGAGAACACAGAAGGTGAGGTGAAAGCCGGTGTTGAACCAATCCATCGTCTCGTTGACGCGGGCGCGCACCTTCAGATCGGAAGGATAGGCGGGCGAGCTGAACTTGTCGGCAAGGTACTTCAGGATCGCGCTGCTCTCGGCCAGGGCGAGGTCATCGTCGACGAGCACCGGCACCTGCATGTTGGGATTGATGGCCGCGAATTCGGGCTTGTGCTGGTCGCCTGCATAAAGGCTGACGATCTCTTCCTCATGCGCGATGTTCTCATCGGCGAGAAAGAGCGTGACGGCACGCGACGTCGTCGAGATCGGATCGTAATAGAGCTTCATGGTCTGTTCCTCCGCTTGCGGACCTTGGGGGGCGAGGTCCGTAAGCGGGATGTAGTGGCCCGGCCTTTCCTTCTCAAACACCGTTCTTGCGCTCTCGTTCACCAGAAATGCATAATCTCTGGCATGGCCGACTGGAACGACTTCAAATATTTCCTTGCGGTTGCCCGGTCGGGAACGACCCTTGGGGCGTCGCGGACGCTTCAGGTGAGCCAGAGCACAGTCTCGCGCCGGATCGCGGCGCTGGAGGCCGATTTCGGGCTCGAACTTTTCGACAAACGTCCCTCAGGCTATGTGCTCACCGAAGCGGGGGAGGCCCTGCTTGAATCCGCGGAGGGAGTCGAGGCGGCGGCCGCCGTCGCAAAGGCGGGCGTCGATGCGCTGAAACGGGGCTTGACGGGCTCCGTCAGCTTCACGACGAACCAGGTGCTGGGCAACCTGTTCCTCATGCAGGCGATCAGGGACTTCCGGGCCGCCTATCCCTCGCTGCGGCTGGAGTTCGTGGCGACGGACAACTATCTCGACCTGCGCAAGGGAGAGGCGGATGTGGCGTTGCGCGCAGGCTGGCGCCCGACGGAGCCCGACCTGGTGGGGCGCTGCGTCGCCAAGGATATCTGGAGCGTCTATTGCAGTCGCGACTATGCCGCCGCGCATGGCAAGCCCGAAACTGCCGATGACCTCGCGCGGCACGCCATCATCACGATGGATCCGAAGGAACACCGAAGCGAAATGACCGAGTGGATCAACGCGCAGGTTCCCGAGAGCGCCATCGTCCTGCGCCCGAACAACGTCACCGGCATTCATTCGAGCCTCAAGGCGGGTGTCGGCGTGTCGCTGATGTCGGATTTCGTCTGTGCGGGGGACCCATCACTCATACGCTGCTTTACGCCCGGTCTCCCGGCGCCGGAAATATGGCTGCTGACGCATGAGCGTTTGCGCAATGTGCCGCGCATAAGAGCGGTGATGGATTTCTTTGGCGCGTACTTCGCAGCGGGACTTCATCTCGGTCGAACGCGATCCGGGGTGGCCGGAAACATCTGAAATGAAAACGCCCGGCGCAAAGGCCGGGCTGTTTCCTGTTCACTGCGGGACGATCAGAACTTGTAGTTGAAGCCGAGCCGGATCACATGTTCGGTGATGTTGTTGTAATCCTTCCAGCCTGCATTGGTGGCGGCATTCGGATCGGCGAAGCGCCCGAAATCCGCATAGCGATATTCGACGCGCGTGGTCCACTTGTCGGTGAGCGCGCGCTCGGCGCCGACGCCAAGCGTCCAGCCGTTCTTCGTTTCGGAATTGCTGTCGAAGGCGGGCATGTCGGAGAAGCTTGCCTGCGTGTGCGCTATGGCGAGACCGCCCGTCGCGTAATAGAGCGTGTTGTCGATCGCGTAGCCTGCGCGAAGCCGCGCCATGCCTTGTGAATCGATATCGGATTTGCCGTAGCCGCCGAAGGCCCATGCAGGTATCTCGGCATTTGCATTGGCGCGCCCGAGCTCGGCTTCTCCGCCGACGATCCAGGCGCCGGTCTTGAAGTTATAGCTTCCATGGACGGCGCCGGTGATGCCGTCGGTCTGGGTGATGTTGAAGGAGGTCGCGTGTCCGGCGGAGGGTCTTGCTTCGGGGAGGCGGGCTCGTCCCCAGCCATAATCGACCTGGGCGCCGACATAGACGCCGGACCATGCGGTGAAAGGCTCATATGCGACAGCAGGTGTCGCCAAAAGAAGCGCTGCCGACGGAACGATGAACAAGAGTTTCATGGCTGTCCCCTCTCTTGTCTCAGGCCGGAATCATGGCAGAGGCGGGCGTGCACGTCCATGGCCGGCGGGGGACGCATTCGGGCATTTGCAAGAAAGAGCGGGCGGTCGCGTGTGCGTCAGATAAAAATTATTTGCTAGAAGGCGGGCTGTTGCGCCGTTTCAGGTCATCGGGCGTGTCGATGTCCCTGAAAATTCCCTCGTCCGGCATGGGCACTTCGCAGACGGCATCCTCATGCTCGCCGATGAGATGTTTGGCCCCGACATCGCCCTTGAGCCCGCGCATTTCCGCAATGTACTGCGCGCCCCACAGAATGGGGTTTCCGCGCTTTCCGGAGAAGGTTGGTACACAGATCGTTCGGCCTTCTTCGGGGTCGAAGGCCGCAGCGAGGCGGCCGAGATGGGCTTGCGTCACATCGGGCATGTCGCCGAGGCAGACAAGCAGCGCATCGATCCCGGCAGGCAGCGCTTCGACGCCGGCGCGAAGCGATGTCGACAGGCCCTCGGCATAATCCGGATTGTGGACGATCTCGATCTTGCGTCCTTCGAGCGCTGCACGCACGGCATTGTCATCATGGCCGGTAACGACGATGACGGGCGCAGCGCCACTTGCGAGCGCCGCATCGACCGCGCGAGCAACCATGGGTTGGCCTTCGATCTCGGCGGTGAGCTTGTTCGTCGTGCCCATGCGGCTCGATTTGCCCGCGGCGAGAACGAGCGCGGCGATGTGCGGTGCGGAGGGCTTGGCACGTGCCGCTGCATCGGCGCGGCGGCCTTCGCGCGGTTGGGGCCGCGTCGCGATCTCTTTGAGCAGCCCGCCCGCGCCCATGCGCATGACGTCCTCGCGCGTGACCGTGAGCCCCGCGAGAAGCCGCGCCAGCACCAGGTCGAAGCCGTTGAGCTTGGGCGAACGCGCGCAGCCGGGCAGGCCGAGCACGGGCGTCGCCCCATGCCGGGCGAGCAGCATCAGATTGCCGGGATCGACCGGCATGCCGAAATGCAGGATCTCGCCACCTGCCGCGGCTATGCCCGCAGGCACCACGTCGTGCCGATCGGTAATGGCCGACGCCCCGAAAACGAGGATGGGCCCATAACCTTCGGCCAGAGCCTGTGACACAGCCTCGGCGACCGCCTGCGGTTGATGTGCCACCCGGTATTCCTCGACGAGCTCGCTGCCCATGCTGCCGAGCCGCGCGGCCAGAACTTCGCGCGTCTTGTCGAGGACGCCTTCCTTGGTCGCCGGCAGGCGCGTGGCGACGAGCGCGGCGCGATGCGGGCGGAAGGGGTGGAGCGCGAGCAAATGGCCGCCTTCACCGGCCAGCGCCGCCGCGCGGTCGAGACTTGCCCGCTGCGCGGCAAAGGGGATCACCTTCACCGTTGCGATCATCTGCCGGACGGCAACCGTTTCGAAGGGGGCGAGTGTCGCCACGGTCAGCGCTTCGTCGAGAAGGTTGATCCGGTCGAGGCGCTCGCGGTCATAGTCGAGGACGCCGTCGGCTTCCGCATAGAGGTTCGCGCGGCCGGTGAAGGGTTCCGCCACGGACAGGCCGGGCCCTGCGAGCGCGTGGGCAAGGGCGGCGGCGGCCTCGTCTTCGGGGACGTCGGAGGATTCGAAACGGATCGCCGTGACGTGGGTTATGCCGGCCGCCTCAAGCGCGGCGATATCCGCCGCCGAGAGCTTGCGGCCCTTCTTGAAGCTCACCGCGCCCGCCCGGATCGAGTGGGCCAGGATCGTGCCTTCCGCGTCGCTTGTCTCGATCTCCCCGAAGATCATGTGCGGAGCTTTTCGGTTATCTGCGCCATGATCGAGATGGCGATCTCGGCAGGGCTCTTGGCGCCGATGGAAAGGCCTACCGGCCCATGGATGCGCGCGCGAGTGGCCTCGTCGAAGCCTGCCGCCGTCAGGCGCTCCATGCGGGCGGCGTTCGTCTTCTTGCTGCCAAGCGCGCCGATATAGAAGCAGGGGCTTCTAAGCGCGGCCTGCAGCGCCGGATCGTCGAGCTTCGGATCATGGGTGAGAGTGACGACCGCCGTGCGCGTATCGGGCGCTTCGGCGGCCATGGCTTCGTCGGGCCAGTCGGTGACAAGCCGGATGCCGGGGAAGCGGTCCTCGGACGCAAAGGCCGTGCGCGGATCGATCACCGTCACGTCGTATCCGGCCAGCGCACCGATGCGGGCAAGCGGCTGGGCGATATGGACCGCGCCCACGATGATGAGCCGCAGCGGCGGATTGAAGACGTTGAGGAACCATTCGCCATCGGACGCGGCGACGACACGGCCCTTGTCAGACGCAAGCGCTTCATTCGCAGCCTGAAGAAGCGAATTTTCTCCATCAGTATCAAAATGATACAAAAGTTTCTGAATCCCGTCCGACAGGCGGGTGGCGAGCACAACGGGGCGCTTTGCGGCACGATCTTCGAGTAGACGCTGAAGAATTTCGCTGTGCATCAGGCTGTCACCGGCTCGACGAAGACGCGAATGCGACCGCCGCAGGCGAGCCCCACTTCCCAGGCCTTGGCGTCGCTGACGCCGTATTCCAGCACCTCAGGCTTGCCGGTTACGAGCGCGTCGAGGGCGCAGGTTACGACATCGCCCTCGATGCAGCCGCCAGAGACCGAGCCGATGAAGGCGGCGTCGTCGCGGATGGCGAGCTGGCTACCGACCGGGCGCGGGGCCGAGCCCCATGTCTCGATGACAGTGGCGAGCGCGACGCCATGGCCTTCGGCTTTCCACCGGGCGGCCTGCTCCAGAACCTTTTCATGGTCGAGGGTTTCGGTCATGCGGCCCTCCTTTCGGGCTTGGTAGTGGCGTGTGTGCTCAGAGCTTCGATGAGCGAGGCCAGCGATGCGATGTTGTGGACGGGGCGGAACTCGTCGACATGCGGAAGCAGTGCTCGAATGCCCTGTGCCTTCGGTTGGAAGCGATCATAGCGCAAGAGCGGGTTGAGCCAGATGAGGCGTTTTGCCTGCCGATGGAGGCGGGCGATCTCGGGCTCCACGCCTTCGCCGGCATCTCGGTCGAGCCCGTCGGTGACGAGCAGGACGACCGCGCCCTGGCCGAGGACGCGGCGGCCCCAATCCACATTGAAGCGGTGCAGCGTTTCGCCGATGCGCGTGCCGCCATCCCAGTCGCCGACAGCAGCGGTGACGCGGGCGAGCGCCTCGTCCACGTCGCGATGCTTCAACTCGCGGGTCACGTTGGTGAGCCGCGTGCCGAAGAGAAAGACATGCACCCGGTCGCGGTCGTTGGTCAGCGCATGGAGGAAATGGAGGAAGATGCGGCTATAGGCCGACATGGAGCCCGAGATGTCGCAAAGCACGACAAGGGGGGGGCGGCGGCGGCGATATTCGCGCTTCCGGAGCGGAATGATGCCGCCCGCGCGGAGCGAGGCGCGGAGCGTTGCCCGCATGTCGACGATCCGGCCGCGAGCGGAGGGCGCCGTGCGCCGCGTCCGCGCCTCGTCGAGCGGAAGGTGGAGGCGGGCGATGGCGGCCTTGGCTTCCGCAAGCTCGGCGGCCGTCATCTGCTCGAAGTCTTTCTTCCTCAGCACCTCGGAGGCCGAAAAGGTCTCGCTGGCGTCGATCTCCAGTTCCGGCTCGTCAGGTTCCTGCTTGTTCGGCTCATTGCCGAAGAGGGCGTCGGAGATTCGCCGGTTTGCCTTTTCGCGGTCCTCGTTATCCGGGGTCCTGATCTCCGGCAGCATCAGCGCCATCATGCGGTCGAGCAATTGCGGATCGCGCCAGAAGACGTGGAAGGCCTGCTCGAAGATCACCTCGTCCTCATGACGCTTCACCAGCGTCGCATGAAGCGTCCAGTAGAAATCCTCGCGGCGATTGAGCCCCGCCGCCTCAACCGCCGCTATGGCGTCGAGAACCTGTTGCGGCCCGGCCTTGAGCCCCGCGCGCCGCAACACCCGCGCAAAATGCACGATGTTCTCGGCGATGCGGCCTTGCTCGCTCATTGCGCCGCCTGCGCGCCCGCCCTGATCTCGGCGAGAATGCGGGCGGCCTCGCTCCCCTGCACGCGGGCGATGTCGTCCTGATATTTGAGGAGCGCGCCGAGCGTATCGTTGACGACCTGCTGGTCGAGCGCCAGCGCGTCGAGCTGCGTCAGCGCCTGGGCCCAGTCGATCGTTTCGGCGACGCCGGGGTTCTTGTAGAGGTCGAGCTTGCGGAGCGACTGCACGAAGGCGACCACTTCGCGCGAAAGACGCTGATCGGCGCCCGGCGCCTTGAGCCGCAGAATATTCAACTCTCGCTCGGCATCCGGGTAATCGACCCAGTGATAGAGGCAGCGCCGCTTCAGCGCGTCGTGGATTTCGCGGGTGCGGTTCGAGGTGATGATGACGATGGGCGGCTCTTTCGCCTTGATCGTGCCGATTTCCGGCACCGTCACCTGAAAGTCAGAGAGCACTTCGAGCAGATAGGCTTCGAATGGCTCGTCGGTGCGGTCGAGTTCGTCGATGAGCAGCACGGGCGGGCCCGCGACGTCAGGCTCCAGCGCCTGAAGGATCGGGCGGCGGATCAGGAAGCGTTCCGAGAAGACATCCTTGCCCAGCGTGTCACGGTCCTGCTTGCCCTCAGCTTCGGCGAGGCGGATCTCGATCATCTGCGCCTGATAGTTCCACTCGTAAACGGCGCTCGCCGTGTCGAGCCCCTCATAGCATTGCAGGCGAATGAGCCTGCGCCCGAGGGCCGACGCGAGGACCTTGGCGATCTCGGTCTTGCCGACGCCAGCCTCGCCTTCGAGCAGCAGCGGACGGCCCATCTTGAGGGCGAGAAAAATCACGGTGGCGAGCGAGCGGTCGGCGACATAGGCGCCGCGGGCCAGCAACTCGACGGTTTCGTCGATGGAAGCGGGAATGGTCATGTGAAGAATGTAGTCGCTTGGGGCGAAGTCGGAAAGGCGGGGTGGAGGGGATTTCGCCCCTCCGGGGCCCGTTATCCCGCCGCTGCAACCGCCCGTTTCGCCATCACAGTGACGAGATGCGCCCGGTATTCCGCGCTGCCGTGAAGGTCGGAGAGGAGGCCATCCGCCGGGACGGCAATCGAGGCGACGGCTTCCGGCGACCAGCTTTTCGTCAGCGCGTTTTCCATCTCCTTGACGCGGAAGACACCGTTCTGGCCCGCGCCGGTGACGGCGACGCGCACGCCCCAGGGCCCCTTCGACACGAAGACGCCCACCATGGCGTAGCGCGAAGCCGGGTTGGGGAACTTCATATAGGCGGCTTTTTCGGGGTGCGGGAAGGTCACTTCCTTGATGATCTCGCCATCGGTCAGCGCCGTCTCGAACATGCCCTTGAAATATTCGTCTGCCGCGATGAGCCGCTTCGTCGTGTGGATCTTGGCGTCGAGCGCGAGGCAGGCGGCGGGATAATCGGCTGCGGGGTCGTTGTTTGCGATCGAGCCGCCGATCGTGCCCATGTGGCGCACGGCCGGGTCGCCAATCATGCCCGCCAGCGCCGCCAGCGCCGGAATGTGCTTCTTCACGTCAGCCGAATTGGCGACGTCGAAATGTTTGGTGCCCGCGCCGATCATGATGGCCTCGCCCTCGGCCTTGATGAAGGCCAGTTCCTTGAGGCTCCCGATGTCGATGACGTCGCTCGGCATGGCGAGACGCTGCTTGAGCGTCGGGATCAGCGTCTGGCCGCCCGCGAGAAGCTTCGGATCGTCGGCCTTTGCGAGCAGCGCCTCCGCATCGGCGAGAGATTTCGGGCGAACATAGTTGAACTGATACATGACGTTTCTCCTATTCGGCGGCGGCGCGTGGGCGGGAAGACTGGATGGCCTTCCAGATGCGTGCGGGCGTTGCCGGCATTTCGATGTCGCGGATGCCGAGCGCATCCGTAATGGCGTTGATGATGGCGGGCGGCGAGGCGATGGCGCCCGCTTCGCCGCAACCCTTCATGCCCAGCGGATTGGACGGGCATTCGGTCTTGGTGAAGCCGAGCCGGAAGCTCGGCACATTGTCGGCGCGGGGCATGCAATAGTCCATGAAGGAGCCGGTGACGAGCTGGCCGGACTCGCCGTCATAGACGCCCAGTTCCAGCAGCGCCTGGCCGACGCCCTGAGCGATGCCGCCATGGACCTGTCCCTCGACGATCATCGGATTGATGATGGTGCCGAAATCGTCGACCGCGACGAAATTCGCGATCTCCAGCACGCCTGTTTCGGGATCGATCTCGACCTCGCAGATGTGGCAACCGGCGGGAAAGGTGAAATTCGTGGGATCGTAGAAGGCGCCTTCCTTCAGGCCCGGCTCGATCTCGTTCGAAGGGAAGCCATGCGCCGTATAGGCCGCAAGCGACACTTCCGCCCAAGCGAGAGACTTGTCCGTACCCTGAACGGTGAAGCGGCCTTCCTGAAAGACGATGTCCTCCACTGCCGCTTCCATCAGATGCGCGGCGATCTTCTTCGCCTTGGCTTCCACCTTGTCCAGAGCCTTGACGATGGCGCTCATGCCGACGGCGCCGGAGCGCGAACCATAGGTGCCCATGCCGAACTGCACCTTGTCGGTGTCGCCATGCACGATTTCGATCTGGTCGATCGGGATGCCGAGCCGGGAGGAGACGAGCTGCGCGAATGTCGTCTCGTGACCCTGTCCGTGGCTATGCGAGCCCGTCAGGACTTCGACATTGCCGGTTGGGTTGACGCGCACCTCGGCGGATTCCCAAAGGCCGACGCCCGCGCCGAGCGAGCCGACGGCGGCAGAAGGCGCGATGCCGCAAGCCTCGATATAGGTGGAATAGCCGAGCCCGCGCAGCTTGCCGCGCCGTGCGGCTTCGGCCTTGCGTGCCGCAAAGCCTTTCGCGTCCGCAATCTCCATCGCCTTGTCGAGCGAGGCGTCGTAATTGCCCGCGTCGTAATTCATGATGACGGGCGTCTGGTGCGGGAAGGCGCGGACGAAATTACGCCGCCGGAACTCGGCTGGGTCGAGCCCCGTTTCGCGCGCCGCGGTTTCCACGATGCGCTCGATGAGGAAGGTTGCTTCGGGGCGTCCTGCGCCGCGATAGGCATCGACGGGCGCCGTGTGGGTGTAGACGCCATCGACCTCTACATAGATCGCGGGAATGTCGTACTGGCCCGAAAGCAGCGTCCCGTAGAGATAGGTCGGCACGGCGGCAGAGAAAGTTGAGAGATAGGCGCCGAGATTTGCGATGGTCTTCACGCGCAGGCCGAGGATCTTGCCGTTGGCGTCGAGTGCCAGTTCCGCATGGCTCAGATGGTCGCGGCCATGCGCGTCTGACATGAAGCTTTCGGAGCGTTCAGCCGTCCATTTGATCGGGCGGCCAACCTTCGCCGCCGCCCAGACGCAGGCGGTCTCTTCTGCATAGATGAATATCTTCGAGCCGAAACCGCCGCCGACATCGGGTGCGATGACGCGCAGCTTGTGTTCCGGCGCAACGCCCACGAAAGCGGATAGAACGAGCCGCGCCACATGCGGGTTCTGGCTCGTCGTGTGAAGCGTGTAGCCGCCTGTGCCCTTGTCATATTCGCCGATGGCCGCACGGGGTTCCATCGCGTTGGGGATGAGGCGGTTGTTGACGAGATCGAGCTTCACGATCTTGGCGGCTTTGGCGAAGGCTGCTTCCGTCTCGGCCTTGTTGCCGAGTTCCCATTCGAAGCAGGTGTTGCGCGGCGCCTCCGGGTGCAGCTGAGGTGCGCCGGGCTTCTCGCAATCGGCGAGCGAGACGCAAGCCGGAAGCTCATCGTAATCGACCTCTATGAGTTCGGCGGCCGACTTCGCCGCTTCATGCGTTTCGGCGACAACGAGCGCGACGTGGTCGCCGACATAACGCACCGTGTCGAGCGCGAGCACTGGATGCGGTCCGACCTTCATCGCCGAGCCGTCTTTCGAATGGACGGTCCAGCCGCAGATGAGCCCGCCGAGCTTGTCGGCGGCGATATCCTTGCCGGTGAAGATAGCAACCACGCCGGGTGCGGCCAGCGCGGCCCTGGTGTCGATCTTTCTGATTTTCGCATGGGCATGCGGCGAGCGCAGGAAGTAGCCATGCGTCTGATGCGGGCGGCTGATGTCGTCCGTGTAGTGGCCATTGCCGGTAATGAAGCGGAAGTCTTCCTTCCGGCGAACCGGTTTGCCTACGCCTTGCTCGGATAGATCGGACATCCAGAACTCCTCCCAGAGTAGCTTGAGCCCAGACCGTTCAGCGCATCTCCTCGGATGCGGCGAGGATTGCCTTCACGATATTGTGGTAGCCGGTGCAGCGGCAGATATTGCCTTCAAGTTCTTCGCGCACGGTCTGTTCGTCGAGCTGCGGTTTGCGGCGGATCATGTCGACAGCGGTCATGATCATGCCCGGCGTGCAGAAGCCGCATTGCAACCCGTGATGCTCCCTGAAGGCCTTCTGAACGGGATGAAGCTCGCCATTCTTTGCTAGGCCTTCGACAGTCACGACATCGGCGCCCTCGGCCTGGCCCGCGAGCATGGCGCAGGATTTCACCGCACGCCCGTTCACATGGACGACGCAGGCACCGCACTGGCTGGTGTCGCAGCCGACATGCGTACCGGTGAGCCCCAGTGCTTCGCGGATGTAATGGACGAGCAGAGTGCGCGCCTCGACATCGGCACTGACGGGTTTTCCGTTGACTGTCATGGATACAACGGTCATGGGCAGGCCTCCCTCGAAATGTTTTTTAGACTCTCCGCGCTTGGCTACGCGGCGTCAAGCGCGGTTGAATGAAGACTGTGGTTCACTGACAAAAAGTTCAGCGACCGAAAATCAGGATCAGCGCGACCACGGCGACGATGAGGACGGTGCCCCAGATCCAGGGTGAGAGACCCTGGCCGGCTTCCTCGTCGGGCAGCATGGGAACGCCTGTGGGCGCGATGGCGTCCTGATCCGGCGATTTCACGAGGCCTTCCGCCATTTCCTCCACAAGCTCAGGCGTGGACTCGACCTTGGCGCCGCCGAGAGCCGCGGAGAAATTGCCGAAAAACTCGTCAGCGAGTTTCGACGCCGTCGAGTCGATGAAGCGCTGGCCGATCTGGGCAAGTTTGCCGCCGATCTGGGCGTTGACCGTGTAGGTAAGCACCGTCACGCCATTGTCGTCGGCGAGGTGAACTTTCGCGGAGCCCTTGGCAAAGCCTGCCGCACCGCCATTGCCTTCGCCATTGATCGTGTAGCCGTTCGGCGGATCGATGTCGGTGAGCTTTACCTTGCCCTTGAAACGCGCGCTGACGGGGCCGACCTTGGCCTTGGCCACGGCCTCGAATTCGTCATCGGCGATTTTCTCGACCGATTCCGCGCCGGGAATCGTTTCGCGCAAGACCTGAGGATCGTTGAGCGCCGCCCATACGTTCTCGCGGGGTGCCGGAATTCTGTATTCGCCGGACATTTCCATGGGGGGATTCCTTCAGTATGGGGACGCTACGGGCCCCTATAGGTAAGTCAGCGCAAGCGTGATGCCAAGGACAACCGCAATCCAGAACACCATGGCGCCCGTCGGCGCGGTGCGCGCAAGGATACCCTCTGGCCCATGTGTGCGATAGACGGCAACGAGCAGCCGGTTGAGACGGTAATCGGCGGTGCGGACGAGGGCCCGCCAGCCGGCCTGGACCTGATAGGCAAGGACAATCGTCATGCCGGGAAGCATGCGGCGGTAGAACCAGTCGAAATCGAGATTGATCGAGCGCAGCTCGGCCGGATAGAGCCCGTAGCGTATCAGCACTGCGAAGGCGAGGGCGGCAAAAAACAGAAGTTGAAGCTGCGTCACCACATGGTCGGCTGTGTAGGGGGGGAAGTCGACCGGATAAGGCAAAAGACCATAGAGCGGCTGCGGCCATACACCGATGCCGACGCAAAGCGCTGCCGCGATGCCCATCGCGATGAGCATGTGAAGCGGGGCTTCCCTGACCTTGAGCCCCCGGTCATGTCCGAAGAACATCGAATAGGGAATCTTGATGCCCGAATGTTCGAGAACGCCGACGGAGGCGGCGAGCAGCGTCAGCCAGACGAGAAAATGACCCGTGTCCGCGCTGGCCGAAAGGATGAGGCTCTTCGAGACGAAGCCCGAAAAGAGCGGGAAGGCCGAAATCGACATCGCGCCCACGATGCAGAACGCCATGGTCAGCGGCATCGACTTCCAGAGCCCGCCGAGTTCCGATGCCTTCGCGGTTCCCGTCCGATACATGACCGCGCCGACGCTCATGAACAGCAGGCCCTTATAGATGACATGAGCGAAGGCGTGCGCGACCGTGCCGTCGAGGGCGAGGGGGGTGCCGATGCCGATGCCGACCACCATGAAGCCGATCTGGTTGTTGATGCTGTAGGCGAGCACCCGGCGGAGATTGTTTTCGATGGCCGCGAAGAAGACAGGGAAGATCGTCATCGCCGCGCCGATATAGATGAGGCTTTCGGTGCCGGCGAAGCCGCGCGCCAGCGCATAGACGGCGAGCTTGGTGGTGAAGGCCGACAGCGTCACCGAACCCGTCAGTGTCGACGCCGGATAGGCGTCCTGCAGCCAGTTATGTAGCAGCGGGAAGGCGCATTTGATGCCGAATGAAAGGAAGATGAGCCAGGTTCCGAGGCCGTCGAGTTCCATATGCTCGAAGGCGATGGAACCAGTGTCGCGATAGTGCAGAATAAGTCCCGCGAGCAGCAGCAATCCGGACCCGATCTGGATCGCGAGGTAGCGTAGGCCGGTGTGCCAGGCGCCTTCCGTGCGCCGCGCCCAGATGAGGAAAACAGAAGCGAGCGCCGTTCCCTCCCAGAAGATAAAGAGCGTCAGAAGATCGGCAGCGAAGACTGCGCCGATCGCCGCACCCGCATAAAGAAGGCTTGCCGCCTGTTCGAGCCGGTCGCGAAGGTGGAAGGCGAATAGCAGCGAGAGAAAAGCCGCGAGCGAGAAGACCAGCGCGAAAACGAAGGAGAGCGGGTCCAGCCGCAGGAAGCCGAGCTGAAGATCGAAAATATTCAGAAGGCCGTAATTTGCATAAGGCAGCTTGATGAAGCTCGCCAGCGCAATGAGCGGAACTGCAAGCAGAGCGACCCCGCGCGCAATGCGCCACGGGATCAGCACCGCGAGGGCGCCGGCGACATAGACGAAGGCGGGCGACAATATCTCAGGCATCCTGCGCCTCGCTCACGTGCTTTTCGGCGCCGGCAAGGCTTTCGTCTTCTTCATCCGTGGCGCGGTCGCCATAGTAATCCTCGGGCCGCATGACCAGCCGCCGCAGAACCCGGGAGAAAAAGATCAGCGCCGCATAAGTGACGAAGCCGAACACTGCGAAGAAGAGAGGAGACCGCTCGACCTCGAACATGCCGTGCCCGTCGCGCAGAAAATCCGCGATGGCGAGTGCGAGGCAGATCGCGCCGAGGCCGAGAAGAACCTTGTTGGTGATATAGGACTTCATGGCGCGGCCTCCGGTGCGACGGCGAGCAGCGGGATGCGCAGCAGGAAGCCGTAGAGTTCATTGCCGAAGAAAAAGAGCGCCACGCAGCCGAGCGCAGTTGCGCAGATCGGGAGCAGGCAGAGCAGCGGTGCCTCCGCAATTCCTGCTGGCCCGGCTTGCCCTGCGGCCAGCGTATTCGCCTGACGCGGCGGCAGGAAGAGCGCCTTGCCGGCCACCGGCAGAAGATAGAAGACGCTGAGCAGCGAGCCGAGCGCCAGCACACCGATCAGGAAATCCTGACCTGCGTCCGCCGCGCCCATGAGCAGGAACCACTTGCTCCATGCCCCGCCGAGCGGCGGCAGGCCGATGATACTGAATGACGCGATCAGGAAGGCCGTGAAAGTGAAGGGCATCTGCCGCCCGAGTCCGGTGAGTTCGCTCACACGGGTCTTGTGCGTGGTCACATAGATCGCGCCTGCGCACATGAAGAGGGTGATCTTCGCCATGGCATGCATGACCATCTGCATGGCGCCGCCGATGACCCCCATCTGGTTCGCTAGCGCGACGCCAAGCGTTACATAGGCGAGTTGGCTCACTGTGGAGTAGGCGAGCCGTGCCTTGAGGTTGTCTTTGCTGAGCGCGATGACGGCGGAAATGATGAGCGTGGCCGCCGCGACCCAGGCAAGCCAGACGGATGCGCCGGTTCGCGAAAGATAGCCGATGCCGAAGATGTAGACGCCCACCTTGAGCAGCGTGAAGACGCCTGCCTTCACCACCGCAACGGCATGGAGCAGCGCGCTCACCGGCGTCGGCGCGACCATGGCGGCGGGAAGCCAGCGGTGAAATGGCATCAGCGCAGCCTTGCCGATGCCATAGGCAAAGAGCGCGAGAAGGAGCGGCGCCACTGCAGGATCGACGCGGCCATCGAGGATGCCACCGGGGAAGAAATCGAGCGTGCCGGTCGCCGTCCAGACCCAGATGATGGCGGGGAGGAAGAGGCCGATCGAAGTCGTGAGGAGGATAGCGAGATAGATCCTCGCGCCCGCTCGCGCCTCCGGTGTCTGCTTGTGGGCGACCAGCGGATAGGTCGACAGGGTCAGGACTTCATAGAAGATGAAGAGCGTGAAGAGGTTGCCGGCGAAGGCGATGCCGAGCGATGCGCCGATGGCGAGCGCGAAGCAGATCGCGAAGCGCGTCTGATGGCTTTCCCCATTCGCGCGCATGTAGCCGATGGCGTAGATCGCGACGACGATCCAGAGCCCGGAAGCGAGCTGCGCGAAGACCAGCCCCAGCGGCTCGACCCCGAAGACGAGGGGCAGGCCGGGCATGACCTCAAGCAGAGAGAAGGAGGCGCTCACCCCATCCATGAAGCCGCGCAGGACGGTGAGCGCCAGCCCGAAAGTGACGAGCGCGGCGAGCACGCTTACCGCGTCGCGCGCATTGGGGCTGCGGTCGAGCGCCGCGAGGAGGACCGTCACCGCGAAGGGCAGGAAGATTGCGAGGTAAAGCGCGAAGGAAATGGTCATGCGCGCCTCACTGCCAGAAAAGGTTCGATGCGCCGATCAGCGCATTGGCCGCGCGGCTCGCCGCTGCGCTGGTCAGGCTCGAATCCACGCCGAAATAAAGGCTCAAGCCCACAAGCGCCCACATCGGCGCGAGCATGGAAAGCGGCGCCTCCTTGCGCACGACGCCTTCGGGCGCGTCGCGCAGATAGACCGCTTCGACGACGCGCCAGATATAGGTGAAGGATAAAAGCGATGAGCCGACGATGAGGAGTGCGACCGGCCACCAGCCTTCGGCGATGAAGGCTTCGACCAGATACCACTTGCTGATGAAGCCCACGGTGAGTGGAACACCGATGAGGCTCAGCCCGCCAATGGCGAAGGCCGCCGTTGTCCACGGCATGTCGCGGCCGATGCCCCGCAGCTCGCGGATGGAGGTCGTTTCGGCCTGAAGCACGAAACAACCCGCCGCCATGAAGAGCGCAGCCTTCGTGACTGCGTGATTGAAGAGATGGACGATGCTCGCCATGACGCCGGTCTGGGACACGAGGGCGAGGCCGAGAAGCATGTAGCCGATCTGCGCGATGCTCGAATAGGCGAGCATGCGTTTGAGATCGTCCTGAAAGATCGCCACCACGGAGGCGACGACAATGCCGATCATGGCGAGCGGCAGGACGATGACGCGCAGCACGCTGCCCTCAAATGCGAAGCTGAAGCTGAACACCGCGAAGAGAAAGCGCAGCAGCACATAGACCATGACCTTGGTCGCAGTTGCGGAGAGGAAAGCCGTTACCGCTGACGGCGCGCGGGAATAGGCGTCCGGTAGCCAGAGATGCAGCGGGAACATAGCGAGTTTCAGCGTGAGGCCGATCAGCACAAAGCAGAAGCCCGTGCGTAGCGTCCGGTTATCGCCATGATCGAACAGGCGCTGCGCGAGATCGGCCATGTTGAGCGTGCCGGTCAGCATGTAGAGCATGCCAAGTCCGATGACGAAGAAGGTCGCGCCGATCGTTCCCATGATCAGGTAGTTGTAGGCGGCGGTGAGAGCGCGGCGGTCCCGGTCGGCTCCGGTTGCGATCAGCGCATAGGCCGAGAGCGACGAGATTTCGAGAAAGACGAAGACGTTGAACGCGTCGCCCGTGATCGCAACGCCCATGAGTCCGGTGAGGCATAGAAGAAAGGCGGCATAGAAAAGCCCGTGCTTTTCCGAGGCGATTTCGGCGGCGACGCTCTTTTGCGCGTAGATGAGCGTGAGCACCGCGATGCCGGAAACGATGAGAAGCACGAAACCGTTGAGAATGTCGATCCGGTATTCGATGCCGAGGGGCGGCGCCCAGCCGCCCATGTGATAGGAAATCACCGTGCCGTCGAGCACGCTCGCGAAAAGCGCGATGGCTATGGCGAAGGCGACGATGCTCGTGGCGGTGGCGACGGACCATGCCCAGCGCGAGCCCACCAGCGCGCAGAGCGGCGCCGCGATGAGCGTGAGGACGACCTGCAGGGCCGGCAGATGATGGGTGAGCGCTTCAGGCATCAGGCAGGCCGATCTTTCGGAAATTCGAGTTTGCGCTCGATGGCGGCGATCTCGTCTTCCTCGATAGTCCCGTAGCTCTCGCGAATGCGCACGACGAGCGCCAGCGCCAACGCGGTCGTCGAAATGCCGACGACGATGGCGGTGAGGATCAGCACATGGGGCAGCGGATTGGAATAGACCGTATCCGGCTTGCCGGTCAGGATCGGCGCGGTACCGCCCGCGACCTTGCCCATGGAAATGTAGAGCATGAAGACCGAGGTCTGGAACAGATTGAGTCCGATGACCTTCTTGATGAGATTGCCGCGCGAAATGGCGACGTAAAGGCCGAGCATCATGAGGACGATGCCCATCCAGTAATTGAAATGGCCGGAAATGAGTGCGAGCGCGGAGTCCATCGTCACCAGTCCCTGTCCTCGATTTCCGGGGTGCGGCCGGCAAAGGCGGTGAAGATCGCAATCATCGCGCCCGCCACGGCGATGCCGACACCAAGCTCCACGATCAGGATTCCGCGTTCCTGTGCATGCACGGGGTCGGCGGTAAGGCCCGAATAATCCAGAAAGTCGTGGCCGAGGAAGAGCGAAGCGAGGCCCGTGCCGGCGTAGATGAGAACGCCGGCCGACATCAGAACGATGGAGGTTCGTGCGGGGATCACCTTTTTCAGCGCATCGACGCCATAGACGAGGGCGTAGAGGATGAGACCGGCGGCGAAGACGACACCCGCCTGAAAGCCGCCGCCCGGTCCGTAATCGCCATGCCACTGCACATAGAGCGCGAAGACGAGAATGAAGGGCAGCAGGAGATTGGCGACGACGCGCAAAACGAGATGGTGGCTCATTCTTCTCCTCCTTCTCGCCGCTTGAATCCAAGAAGCAGGAGAACGGCGACGGCGGCGGAAAAGATCACCGTGGTTTCGCCCAGCGTGTCATAGCCGCGATAGCTGGCGAGAACCGCCGTCACGATATTGGGAACGCCTGTTTCGGCCTTGGCGCGGGCGATATAATCCGGCGCGACATGGCCGTGGATCGGAGCATCGGGTGAGTCGAATGCGGGCATGTCGAGTGTGCCGTAGACGAGGCCTGCGCCCGTGACCGCACAGAGGAGAAGCGCGGGCCATGTCGCGCGGCTCGAGCGCTTTTCTTCTCGTGTCGTCAGGGCGAGTGCGCCGAGCATCAGCACCGTCGAGATACCGCCGCCCACGGCGGCCTCGGTAAAGGCGACGTCGACTGCATCGAGATTGACGAAGAGACCGGCGGCGAGAAGGCTGAAGATGCTCGCAAGCATGGTGATGGCGAAAAGATTGCGCAGGCGCGCGATCGCAATCGCGGTCAAGGCAAGCAGCGTGAAGAGAAAGATGTCGATGGTGAGTGCGCTCACGATCTTTTCGTCCCGGAATCGAAAGTGCCGCTTTCATCGCCGGAAAGGCCGACCGGCCGCAGGCCCGCCGCGAAGGCGGCATTGGCGATGGCATGTGTCGCCGTCGGCCCGGTAATGAAGATGAAGGCAGCGATGAGCAGCAGCTTCAGCGCGACGAGGCTGAAACCTGCCTGGAGCATCAACCCCAGAGTGATGAAGCCTACGCCCGTTGTATCGATGATCCCGGCCGCATGAATGCGGGACCAGAAGTCGGGCAGGCGGATGATCCCGAGGGCACCGACAAGGAGGAACGCCGCCCCCAGTCCAAGCGAAAGCCAGCTCGCGCCCTGAACCAGAATGCCGATCATGCTTCCTCCTGTCCGGCTGTCGGTTCCGGCGCGCCCTTGCCGAGCGAGCGGTAGCGGAAGAATTTGAGCGCGGCGAGGGTGCCGACGAAATTGATGAGCGCATAGAGCAGCGCGATATCGAGGAAGTCGGGTCGCCCGGTCAGAAAGCCCATCGCACCGATCAGCAGCACGGTAAGCGTGCCGAAGGCGTTGACGGCCAGGACGCGGTCATATAGCGAGGGGCCCACAAAGCTGCGAATGAGAATGAAAAGCATTGCGACAAGCAGGGCGACACAGGTTGCGGCGAAGATGGGCATCAGCGCGCCTCGACCGCGCTGACGCGCCGGTCCATCTCGGCAAGTGCTTCGAGATCCGCCGCCGCTTCGTTGAGCGCATGCACGGTGAAATATTCGTCTTGTGTTTCGACTGTGACAGTGCCCGGCGTGAGTGTGATGGAATTTGCGAAGACGACCCGGCCCATATCACTCGTCTGACTTGTTGGTACGAAGATGAATTTTTGTGCAATCGCAGGTTTGCGGCTGAGGATGATGCGGGCGACGGCGACGCTCGACTTGAGTATCTCCAGGGCGAGCCAGCACCAGTAGGCGATGATGCCGGGCCGCAAATGACGCCCCGTCATTTCTGGAGCGATCGCATCCATGCGCCGCACAAGCAGCATCGTGAGCAACACCGAGAGAATGCCCATCGTGAGCAGGAAGGGTGTGTAGTGGCCTGAGAGAACGAGCCAGAAGCCGAAGAGCGCTGCGCCAAGAGAGATCGCCTTGTACATCGTGATGTTCTCTCCGGCTGCTTTCATTTTGGTGTGGAATGCGGAGTTGTACTCAGTGCATCGATTCTCATTCTAGAAGCATATTGGCGCTAGGTAAGTGTAATCCACCATGCCTAAGATTGACCGAGACTTTTAAAACAGGTCGGACACTGTTATAGTTTCAGGTCTGACGTTATGGGGGGGCTCGTGGGAAACCACGAACCGGGACGGAAACTCCGGCGGCGATAGTTCTACGGTCAGTGGGCTTGAAGCAGTTCGGTATGAAGTCGTGGTAGGGATGGAACAGCGTTTGGAATCTGCGACGGGTAGCGTCGATACGTCGTTCGAGATTAGCGGCACAGTGAAGTGGTTTGATGCGGTCAAAGGATACGGCTTCATCATTCCAGACGACGGTCGCGACGATATACTCATCCATTCATCGTGCTTGAAGCAGGCGGGACGCGATGTGCTCGACGAGGGCGCAACCGTTGTCTGCGAAGTCGTGCGACGACCGAAGGGTTTTCAGGCCTTGCGCGTCATCGACGTTGACGACACGACGGCGGTGAAGCCCAATCCGCAAGCGCTCCGTGGACTGACGTCTCGCTCGCCGACGGCGGGCGTCGTGCCGATCGGCGACTTCGAAACGGCTATCGTCAAATGGTTCAACCGCGCGCGCGGCTACGGCTTCGTGACGCGTGGCGAGGGCACGCCGGACATCTTCATCCATATGGAGACGCTCCGCCGCTTC
>Ga0255338_1001304_pt1 | contig 48620 bp, 45 predicted proteins | sample MeOH1_35cm_T4_19_FD_203715 | JGI IMG/M metagenome (GOLD analysis project Ga0255338, IMG submission 203715) | Sandy soil microbial communities from University of British Columbia, Vancouver, Canada - MeOH1_35cm_T4_195 | ecosystem: Engineered > Artificial ecosystem > Sand microcosm > Unclassified ...
GGACGTCGGCCTGGCGCGGCGAGAAGCGCGGGAAGCCCGCGCCGAAGCGGTCGAGGTCGTAGTGCGAGGCGGCCACCGACATGAACTCCATGCCGCAGCAGGCGGTGACGAACGGGTACTGGAAGATCGAGTACTTGCGCGCCCAGCCCAGGGCGGCGTCGAGCTGGGTCGTCATGACGCCCGCGGGCACCGTCTCGTTCTCTAACGGCATTCGAGGACCCCTTTGCGCCAGAAGTAGGCCAGCATCAGAAGCATCATCGCGATGAAGGAGGTGATGGCGAGCATGGACTCCAGGGACAGCACGGGACGGGACAGGGCCCACGGCAGGAGGAAGGCGAGGTCCACGTCGAAGACGACGAAGAGGACGGCGTAGCGCCAATAGGAGACGGTCATGCGCTCGTAGGCGGGCGCCAGGGGCGGCATGCCGGTCTCGTACGGGAGCTCCGCGTCGCCCTGATGCTTGGGGCGCGGCCCGAACAGGCGGCCGGCGTTGGCGAACAGCCCGGTGACGCCGAGGACGACCAGGAGGTTGACGAGGAGGGCGAACAGGGAGAGCTTGCTCATCGGGTCAGGGCCCCCGAGAGGGACGACATCAGCCACGGGGCCGCGCCGAGCAGCACCACGCCGACGGCGCAGGCGATGACGAGCGGGGCGCCGGGGCCGGGCTTCGGCTCCGGCCCCTGCGGGGCCTCGAGCCAGAGCTCGCGGGTCATCCCCAGGTAGTAGGCCAGCGAGATCAGGGCGGCGACCGCCCCGGCCGCGGCGGGCCAGAAGAGCTCGGCGTCGACGGCCCGCCACAGGAGCAGGAGCTTGGCCATGAAGCCGCCCGTGGGCGGGATGCCGCCGAGCGAGAACAGGAGGATGGTGAACGCGGCGGCGGCCGCGGGCATCGCGGCCCCCCTCCCTTTGAGCTGAGTCCGCGTCTCGAGGCCGGAGTATTTGATGAACGCGAACGTCCCGTTGCTCATGAACGCGTAGGCGCCGAGGAAGAACAGGAGGGCGGAGACGCCCTCCGAGGAGCGGCCCGAGGCCGCCCACGCGCCGACGCCGAGGATGAGCAGCCCGGCGTTGGAGACCGAGGAGAAGGCGAACAGGCGCTGCAGGCGCTCCTGGCGCAGGGCCATGACCGCGCCGGCCAGCGCGGTGACCGCGCCGACGGCGGGCAGGAAGGAGATGAAGCCCGCCTCCGGAGCGAGCTCGCACAGCCGCATCAGGAACAGGACCGCCGCGGACTTCATCGCCGTGGACAGGAAGCCTGACACCTCGGGGGCGGCGGCCTCGTAGGCGTCGGGCAGCCACCAGTTCAGCGGGAAGGCGCCGAGCTTGAACAGCGCGGCCGCGGCCATCAGGCCCGCGCCGGCCTGGCCGAGCGGCGAGAGGTCCGTCGAGGCGGCGAGGCTGCGCGTGTCGGCGTAGTACAGCGAGAGGCCGAGCATGAACAGGGCCCCGGCCACGCCGCCGGCGAAGAAATACTTGATCGCCGCCTCGAGCCCGCGCGTCCCGGGCCGCGACCGGGCCACGAGCAGGTAGGCCGGCAGGGACATGAACTCGAGGGCGACGAACAGCATCGGCAGGTTCGACGCCGAGGCGAGCAAAGACATGCCGAGCGTCGCGCCGAGGAACAGGACGACGAGGACGTCGTCCTCCCCGTCGAGCCACAGCGCCAGCGGCAGGGCGCCGAGGTAGATCAGGTACTGCCAGCCGATGCTCTTCGAGTCGGCGAGGACGATCGCGGAGGCGTAGCCGTCGGTCGCGGAGCAGACGGCCAGGAGCATCGCGCCCGCGACCGAGGCGACGGCGAGCGCGCGCAGGGCGAGCGCGGGCGGCTTGCGCATCAGGCCGAGCGAGAGGGCGCCCAGGACGCCGGCCGCGAGCGCCGCCTGCGGGGCCATCGGGAACGCGGTCATCGGACGAGCCCCCGGAGCGCGGGCTCGAAATAGGCCAGCCACGGGCGCGGCGCCAGGCCGATCCAGAGCATGAGCAGGCTCAGGGTCCAGAGCACCGCGCGCTCGCGCAGGTTCAGGTCGGAGACCTTGCCGCTGACCGAGCCGGGGCCGGCGGGCGCCCAGAACACGGCCTGGAAGGCGGGCAGCGCGTACGCCGCGGCCAAGGTCACGCCGAGGACGCCGGCGAAGGCGAGGATGGGCAGGACCGACAGCGCGCCGGACAGGGCCATGAACTCGCCGACGAAGCCGTTCAGGCCCGGAAGGCCGATGGAGGCGAGCGTCGAGAAGCCGAAGAAGAAGGCGAGATACGGCGCGCGCGTCGCGAGGTCGCCGAAGTCCGAGAGGCCGCGCTTGTGCGCGCGCTCATAAAGGAAGCCGACCATCAGGAACAGCGCCCCGGTGGTGAGGCCGTGGTTGATGAGCTGCAAGGTCCCGCCCGTCAGCCCCTGGCTCGTGCGCGACAGCACGCCGAGGAGGCAGAAGCCGAGGTGGGCGATCGAGGAGTAGGCGATCATGCGCTTGAGGTCGGTCTGCGCCATCGCGCACAGCGCGCCGTAGATCGTGCTGAAGGCGGCCAGGCCGCCGAGGATGGGGAGCGCCTCGAAGGACAAAGTCGGGAACAGCGGCAGCGCCACTCGCAGCAGGCCGTAGACGCCCATCTTGAGCATCACCCCGGCGAGCATGACGGAGCCGGCGGCCGGCGCCTCGGTGTGGGCGTCGGGCAGCCAGGTGTGCAGCGGGAACATCGGGATCTTGACGGCGAAGCCCAGGACCAGGCCCCAGAACACGAGGGGCGCGGCGGGCCCGAGCGTCGTCGCGTCGAGCGCCGCGAGGTCCCAGGTCCACGCGCCGGTGATCCGGTGGTGCGCGCTGACGAGCGCCAGCAGGGCCAGCAGCATGAACACCGAGCCCGCGAAGGTGAACAGGAAGAACTTCACCGCGGCGTGCAGGCGGTTGCTCGAGCCCCACAGGCCGATGATGAAGAACATCGGGATCAAGGTCGCTTCCCAGAACACGTAGAAGAAGAACAGGTCGCGGGCGAGGAACACGCCGGTCAGCGCCGAGGCCAGCGCCATGAAGCAGGCCCAGTACCCCGCCGGGACCTCGAGCTCCCAGGACGCGGCGACGCAGATCAGGTTCAGGAACGCCGTCAGCGCGATGAGGCCGATGGAGAGGGAGTCCGCCGACAGGCGGTAGGAGATGCCGTACGCCCACACCGGCCCGAGCTCGTTGACGACGGACAGGACGCCGCCGGAGCTCTGGCCGCAGGCGACGCCCGCGACGAGGCCGGCGAAGAGCATCGAGAAGAACAGCGCCCCGTAGCGGGCCCGGGAGCCGAGGAGGGCGCAGACGGCGGCGCCGGCCAGCGGGGTCAGCCAGAGCATCGTGAGAGGGGCGTTCATCGCAGCACCCTCAGGAGGAGGATGGCCGTGCCGGCCAGCATCCACCACAGGTAGTCGTTGATCCGGCCCTGGGCGGAGCGCGCGATCGCCGCGCCCGCGGCGCGGACGAACCCGGAGCTGCCTTCGACGGCCCCGTCCACCCCGCCCTTGTCGAGGACTTTGCCGGTGAAGCCGGCGAGGCGCGAGACGCCGCGGGCGAAGGCGTCGACGACGGTCTTCCAGCCGAAATCGGACTCGAACACGGCCTCCGCCGCGCCGCCGCGCCAGCGCCAGTCGAAGCCGGGGTCGGACATCGTCAGGCGCCACGCCGCGAACGCGCCGAGCGCGGCCATCGCGGTGCCGAGGACGGCGACGGTCATGTTGAGGTGCGGGAGGACGGGCTCTCCGGGCAGGTTCAGCACGAGGTCGAGGCCCGCCAGGCCGCTCGGCATGCCGCGCCAGCCCATGAGGACGAACCTCTCGACCGGCTCCTTGAGGAGGCCCGCGGCCGCGGCGCCGAGGGCGAGGAACAGGACCGGCACGCCGAGGACCGGCTCGGCCTCGTGCGCGTGGGGCGCCCGCTTCTGCTCGGGGCGCGCGCCGTAGAAGGCGAGGAACAGCATGCGGAAGATGTAGAACGCGGACCCGGCGGCGACGAGCATGCCCATGACGGCCAGCGCCCCGCCGTGATGCCAGGCGGCGTCGAGGATGGCGTCCTTGCTGAAGAAGCCGCCGAGCGGGAACACGCCGGCCAGCGAGAGCGCCGCGAGCAGGAACGAGAGGTAGGTCAGGCGCATGCTCGTGTGCAGGCCGCCGACGTCGTCGACGTTGGCCGTCGGCTGATGCAGGGCGTGGGCGATGTTGCCCGCGCAGAGGAACAGGGCGGCCTTGAAGAAGCCGTGCACGATCAGGTGGAACAGCGCCGTCGCGATCTGGCCGAGCCCGAGGGCCAGCATCATGAGGCCGAGGTGGCTGACCGTGGAGTAGGCGAGTATGCGCTTGAGGTCCTTCTTCGTGCCCGCGACGACCGCCGCGCCGAGGGCGGTGATCGCCCCGATCCACGCGATGAGGTGCGGGAGGCCCTCGACGAGCGAGATCAGCGGCCAGGAGCGCACGAGCAGGAACACGCCCGCCGTCACCATCGTCGCGGCGTGCATCAGGGCCGAGGTCGGCGTCGGGCCCTCCATCGCGTCGGGCAGCCAGAAGTACAGCGGGAACTGCGCGGACTTCGCGCACGCCGCCCAGACGAGGAGGAACCCGATCACGGGGAGCAGCTCGAAGGCCGCGCCGCTGGCCGCCTTCAGGTACAGCAGGTGGAAATGGGTGATCTTGAACTGCAGGACGATCAGGAGCACCGCGAGCAGGAGGCCGAAGTCGCCGACGCGGTTGGTCAGGAAGGCCTTCAGCGCGGCCTTGCGCGCGGTCTCCTTATGGAACCAGAACCCGACGAGGAGGTAGGACGCCACGCCGACGAGCTCCCAGAAGAGGTACAGCTGGACGAAGTTGTTGGCCGTCAGCAGGCCGATCATCGCGAGGAAGAACAGGTGGAACACGAGGAAGAAGCGGGAGAACCCGGGGTCGCCCTTCATGTAGCCCGCGGCGTACAGGTGGATCAGCGAGCCGACGAAGGAGACCATCGCGAGCACCGCGACGCCGGGCCCGTCGACGCGCAGGCCGAAGTCCACCGCCCAATCGCCCGCCTCGGCGAAGCGGAACAGGTTCAGGTCGAAGCTGTGGCCGGTGTAGACGTGGGCCGCGAGCCAGAAGGCCGACGCGGTGACGACCGCGCAGGACGCGAGGATGGGCAGGTGGGTCCACTCGGGCTTGAAGCGGCGGAACCCGAAGAAGCCGGCCAGGATCGCGGTCACGGGGGCCGCGAACAGGAGCCAGGCGGCGACCGGCACTTGCGCGGCGGTCATCCCTGGAGCTCCGTCAGCAGCGCGGCGTCGGCGCCGCGCCCTCCGCGGCGCATGCGGAGGATCAAGGAGAGCCCGACGACCGCCTCGGCGGCGGCGACGGCGATGACGAGGGCGACGACCGCGAGGGCCTCGGCGTCGTCGAACAGGCCGGCGTGGTGGACGAGGCTCACGTTGACGGCGGCGAGCATCAGCTCGAGGCCGAGCAGCATGGCCAGGAGCTGGCGGCGGAAGACGACGATCGCCAGCCCGAAGGAGAACAACGCCCCCGTCGTCGCCCAGACGACCGCGGTCAGGTTCACGCGGCCTCCCGGTCCGGGGCGATCGCCAGCGCCGCGAGGAACATGAGCAAGGTCACGGCCTCGGTGGCCAAGGCGTAGGGCTGGAACAGGACGGCGCCGAGCTTCGCCTGGAGCGCCGGGTCCACGGGGACGGCGGCGGGGGCCTTGCCGTGGGACAGGACGAGGGCGATCTCGAGGACGGCCGCGATCACGCCGGCCCAGGCCAACGGCCGCGGGAACGAGAAGTCGGCGAAGCGCTCGCCCTCCTCGCCGGCCGCCATGACCGTGACCACGACGAGGACCATCACCGCCCCGGCGTAGATCATGACCTGGAGCAGGCCGAGCAGGGGAGAGCCGCAGAGGAGGAAAAGGACCGCGGTCTGCAGCAGCACGACGAGGAGGCTGACCGCGCTCACATAGAGGGAGCGATGCAGAAGCATCACTCCGGCGAAGAAAACGGCGACGATTCCCGCGACCAGCGCGGCCCACACGACCATTGCGCGGCTATCTTAGCCATTTTCGGCGCCAGGGTCCATACCGGGCGTCAAGCCGCGAAGGTCAGCGCGTGATGAAAAGCATTGACAAATCCGATGAGGCTTGGAGCCTCACCACGTCCCCCCCGTACATCTTATAGGAGGCGGGGGCCGCGCCCCGGATCTGGCTCACGGGGACCATGTAGAACTTGTAGTCGTGGCCGCCCTCGCTGGTGTCGTCGTAGATGAAGCACAGCCCCAGGTCGGGCCGCGCGGAGAAGAACAGGCGGTAGGGGCGCCCGGCGAGGTTGACCGGCTCCCCGGCGCGATAGGTCAGGCGGAACAGCTCGCTGATCCTCTTCTCCCAGACGGTCGCGCCGGTGTTGGCGTCCTTGATCACGATGTAGTTGGCGAGGCGGGGCCGGAAGATGCTCACCGACAGGCTCACCCGGTAGCCGTGCACGCCGTCGCTCCAGCTTCCCGACATGCCGCGCTCGATCTTGACGAATCGGGTCGCGCCGCCCGGAGGCGTCACCGCGAGGTAGCCTTCTCCCTCGAGGTCCAAGGTCCCGGCCACCGTCGTCCGCCCGCCGGCGCCCGCGAAGGAATCCGTCGCGGCGAGATGCCGGTCGAGCAGGGGGCCGAGGGCGACGGTCTGGGTGTCGGCCTGCTGCTGCGTCCGGATCAGGACGGGGACGGGGATCCGGACGGGGGCGGGCGGCTCGAAGGCGACGGGCGCGAAGCCCGGAGGAAGGGCGGAGCGGATCAGGGCCGCGGGGTCCGGCGCCGCGGACGCGCGCGCCGCGAGCAGGGCCGACAGCAGGATCGCCGTTCTCACACGCCCATCTTAGCAAGGGGCCGGAAAATCGGGAAGCGGCGCGTCGCCGCCGGGCGCCCGGCAATGGGCCCAGAACGTCCCTGGGCCTAAAGACCTACTTTCCCGGAAGCTCCCGGGCGAGGGCGGCGGCCTCGTCGAGCACCGCGGGCTCGGAGACCTTGAGCCCCCAGAGCACGAGGACGCTGAGCAGGGAGGGCGCGACGTAGTAGGCGGCGCGGTACAGGAGCGCGGCGACCACGGCCCGGCCGCCGTCGTAGCCGAGCGCGACGAGCACGGCCGCCGTCGAGCCCTCGGCCGCGCCGAGCCCGCCGGGCAGGACCGGGATCAAGGTCGCTCCCTGCCCGACCGCGAACACGGCGGACAGAGGGCCCAGCGGAAGGGGGTCGCCGACCGCCTTGAAGCACAGCCACAGCGAGATCATCGCGAAGCCCCAGTCGAGGCAGGTGAACAGCACCGCGAGCGTCAGGCGCCCGTGCTCGTGCCGGATGCGGGCCAGGCCGTGCGCCATCTGCCGCTCGAAGGCCATGAAGCTCTCGGCCGGGATCTGCTTGCTCGACAGCCGGAAGGCGGCCTGGTTCGTCCAGTGGAACACCCGGCGCGTCGCCTTGTTCCGCAGGCGTCCGTCCAGGAACAGGACGATCAGCCCGCCGGCGGCCAGGATCAGGACGAACAGCCCCGCCACGCCCTCGACGAGCCCGACGCGGCTGCCCTGCAGCTTGAACGCGAGCGAGATCAGCCCCTGGACGAGGATCGCCGCCAGGACCGCGTACAGGATCACCGAGGTGAGCGCGGAGGCGACGATCGTCGTCGCGATCGGCACGAGGCGCTTGTGCAGGAGGTGCGCCTTGAGCGCGAACCCGCTCACGCCTCCCGTCGACACCACGTAGTTCGCCGTCGTCGACACGAGCGAGATGCCGAGCACGGTCGGGGCTGACAACGGATGGCCGAGCAGGGCCAGCACCGCCGACAGCGCGAGGCCCCCCATCGCGTGGCTCGCGAGCGCGCACAGCAGCGCCGCGCCGGCCCAGCCCCACGACAGGTCGGCCGCCGCCGCGCGGACCTCGGCGTAGTTCGAGCCGACCACCCACGCGAGCAGGCCCAGCGCGACGGCCGCGCCGACGGCGATGGCCACCCGCCCTCCGCTCCTCATCGCCCCCCCATCGTCGTCGACGAGAGGGTGAGCACGAAGGTCGTCGAGCGCCGCGCGTCGTCCTCGGTGCCGCGGCCCTGGAGGACGGCCAGCATGGACTGCGCCGTCTCGGCGTCGGGCAAGGTCACCGCGCCCGACGCGAAGGCCTCGCCCATCGCGGCGGCGGCGCGGGCCGCCGCCCAGCCCGTGACGCAGGCCGCCAGGATCAGCGCCGCGGACAGCGCCGCGACCGCGCCGCCGAGGCGCGGAAGCTCCGGCGCCGGGGCCAGGGCCTTCAGGTCGTCGGCCAAGCGGCCGCAGGCGACGAGCCCGACCGGCGCCCACAGCGGGCCGATGAGCCAGCCCACCCAGGGGAGGCACGACGGGAGCCAGACGATCGCCGCGATCAGGGCCAGCCGTCCCGAGACGGCCGCGAGATGCGGCCGCGCCCGCGCGAACGACAGCTCGACGGCCGTCAGGCCCGCGCCCTCGCCCGACATCTGGTAGTAGGGCGCGAAGAACAGCAGCGCCCCGAGGATCAGCCCCGGCACCACCAGCAGCACGAGGCCCCCGCCCGCCGCCAGCATCGCCAGCGACAGCACCCACGCGAACGCCGGGGTCCGCCGCCAGCCCTCGGCCAGCGACTCGCTCACGCCCCCGTCGCGCGTCGCCGCGAGGAGCGCGGCGGCCTGAGCCCAGGTCGACAGGAGCAGGCCGGCCAGAAGGGAGACGAAGAAAGCCCCGCCCCACGCGAGCCACGGCGGCACCGCTCCGGAAAAAGAGGCGAGCGCGGCCGGCGCCAGAGGCAGGAGCACCGCGAAGGCCGTGACGAGGCCGCCCACGGACAGCACGGTCATCAGCGGCAGCCAGCGCCGCCGGTAGTCCGCCCACGACGCGGACAGCCAGTCCGTCACGCTCGGAAGCATGGCTCAGGATATCAAATGGGGGCGGGCCCCGACCTATATCCCCGTTGGTTCGTTGCTTTTAAACATCACGCGCCCGAACCGCCGCGATTAAACGCATCTGCTCCGCCTCCCATTGCTTAAAAGCAACGAACCATCCGAGGGATAGGTCCGGCCGGCGGCTCGTCTTCGGAGGGAACTTTTCCGGGGGGTCGATCGTATGTATAGAGTGAACCCATTGGCCTTGCAGCTTGAACGCCTCCGCCGCGAACGGCGCATCTCGCAGCGTCAGCTCGCCGACGAGGCGGGCGTCGATCCCTCCGTCGTCAGCCGCGCCGAGCGCGGCGCGGACGCCGCGCTGTCGACGTGGATCAAGCTGTACCGGGGGCTGGGCTACCTGCTGGTCTTCGACGTCCAGGAGCTGGCCGAGGAGATCCCCGACCTCCTCCTCGAGGAGGCCGCGCGGCGCCGGGAGCGGCGCCTGATGGGCCTGATAAAGAGCGGCCGGTTCCTCGGCTGGCCGTATTGACGCCGGAGCCTGCAGCCGCTACACTGCTGTGGTGAAAAAGGTGGTGGTCGTCGACGACGACGATGACATGCGCGAGCTGATGTGCATGCTCCTGCGCGGACGCTACGACGTCTCCACCGCCAACGACGGCGTCAAGGGGCTCGAGGTGGTCCGCGCGGTGCGCCCGGACCTGCTCGTGCTCGACCTGCTCATGCCCATCATGCACGGCTTCGAGGTGTGCCAGCGGCTGCGCGCCGACCCGGAGCTCAAAGGCATCAAGATCCTGATCAGCTCGTCCAAGTCCTACCAGCACGACGTGCGCACCGCCGTCGAGGAGACCGGCGCCGACGGCTACATCGTCAAGCCGTTCGAGGTCTCCGAGTTCCTCCGCCGCGTCGACGAGATGGCGGGAGAGGCCTGATGCGCGTGCGCTTCTGGGGCGTGCGCGGCTCGATCCCGGCGCCCGGGCCGAGGACCGTCCGCTACGGCGGGAACACGCCGTGCGTGGAGATGGAGATCGCCGGGGAGACCTTCATCATCGACGCGGGCACGGGCATCCGCGAGCTCGGCTTCGACCTGATGCGGCGCGCGGCCGGGGCGCCGATCAAGGGGCGCTTGTTCATCGGCCACACGCACTGGGACCACATCCAGGGCTTCCCCTTCTTCACGCCTTTGTTCCTGCCGACGACGAAGTTCCAGGTGTACGGGATGCACGGCACGACGAAGCCGTTCCAGGAGGTCATGGCGGGGCAGATGCACTCGACCTACTTCCCCCTCCAGCTCAAGGACCTCGGATCCAAGCCCGAGTTCCACGAGATGAACGGCCCCCTGCAGGCGGGCCCGGTCAAGGTCACCACCCATTTCCTGAACCACCCGGGCATCACCGTCGGCTACCGCTTCGAGCACGAGGGCAAGGTCGTCTCCTACATCAGCGACCACGAGCCCTACGGCGCGCTGAACCCGAAGGGAGAGTTCAGCGACAAGGAGGACGCGGCCGTCGCGCGCTTCGTCGCCGGCTCCGACCTCCTGATCTGCGAGGCGCAGTACACCAACGCGGAATACGCGGTGAAGCGCGGCTGGGGCCACAGCACCTTCGCCGACATCCTCGACCTGGCGCAGAAGGCCGAGGTCAAGCGCATGGCGCTGTTCCACCACGACCCGCTGCACGACGACGACAAGCTCGACGCCCGCCTCGTCGAGAGCGTCGCCCTGGTCTCCTCGCGCAAGCTCTCCATCGAGTGCTTCGCCGCCAAAGAAGGCCAGGTCGTCGAGCTTTAGAGGAAGGCCGCCGCGAGCAGCGCCAGCGCCGCGAGCAGGGCGACCAGCAGCCCGACGCGCACCGGACGCGGCCGGAAGTCGAAGCGCACGACGGACCGCCCGGCGGGGACCTCCACGGCGCGGAACGCGTAGTCGGCGCGGCGCACGCGGACGGGCCGGCCGTCCACCGCCGCCTCCCAGCCGGGGTACCAGGCGTCGAGCAGCAGCAGCCAGCCGGGCCCGTCGGACTCGACCTCGACGGTGACCGCGTCCGAGCCGTCCGACGCGATCCGCGCGGACCCCTTCGCCGGCTTGAAGGCCGGCGCGTCGCCGTCGTCGAGCCAGAGCAGGCGCGACGGGTCGAAGCCCGGGGCGCGCACGGCGGCGAGCACCTCGGCCGGGCTTCCCGTCCGGGCCGCGGCGACGAACAGCGCCCGCCGGGCGGGCGCGGGCGCGCGGAACACGAGGAGGTCCCCCTCGTGGACCCGCGCCCACCCCTTCGGCGCGGCCGGCGCGGTCCTCGCGGTCGCCCCGACGGCCCCGATGGCGAGCAGGGCTGTGTTCCGCGGCATCTCCGCCGCCCCGGAATAGAAGTCGAAGTCGCCGGCGCGGCCCGTCACGAGCTCCTCGTAGCGCCGCGGCGTGGTGAAATCCCGCCCGCGCGCGTCGCGCAGGCCGAAGGGCATGCCCAGGTCCGGCTCGAGCGCCCGCCCCAGGCCGAACACGCGCCCCTCGCCGGCCGCGTCCCGCAGCGCCTCGATCCCCGGGGTCTCCGGATAGAAGGTGGACGCCGGCGCCGAGGGGTTGGCGTCGAGCGCGGGGATCAGGCAGAACAGCCCCGTCAGCCACGGCGCCCACGCGCGCCGCCGCGGGTCGAGCATCCGCCGGGCCGCGAAGCATTCCGCGAGGAAGACGACCATCACGCCGGTCGCGAACAGGACCTCGCTCGTGCGAAGCTCCCCCCGGGCGCGCCACGCCAGGAGCCAGTACGCGGTGAACGCCAGGACGGACGGCGTCCACAAGGACCAGCGCAGGACGCGCCGGGACCCGGGCGAGAGCGTCGCGGGGTCGGCGTCCATGCCGAGCCCCGCGAGCACGGCGACGCCGAAGGTCCAGACGAGCAGGAGGCGCGTCGGGTTGACCGCCGAGAAGCCGGGGAGGGACTTCCACAGCCACGGCAGCGGCGGCGCGCCGAGCGCGGCCAGCAGGCCGAACAGCGCGAGCCCCAGGTGGAACAGGGTCTGACCGTCGCGACGGCGGCGCGCCAAGCCCAGCGCGGCGAAGGCGAGCGGGATCAGGCCGGTCCACGCCGCGCGCTCGATGAAGTTGCTCTCCGGGCCGAGCCCGAAAAGCCCGGCGAGTATCTCGGCCCCGCGCGCGGGCGAGCCCGAGGCCAGCGGCATGAGCAGATGCAGCGGCAGCCAGGGCGAGAGGCGGAAGCCCCCCCGGGCCAGCGCGTCCGAGGCGGAAGCCGTCGAGCTGAGTCCCAGGTACTCGAGATAGGGGAGCAAGGCGGGCGCCGCGAGCCCGGCGCCGAGCGCCGCGGCGAGCGCCGCCCACCCGAGGAAGCGCGGTCGCCCGGCCGACAGGAAGATCCCGTACGCGGCGGCCGCGCCGAGGACGTGGAGCATCGTCGGGGGATGGCCGCCGAGCAAGGCCAGGCCGGCGAACAGGGCGAGGAGCGCGGCCTCGCGGGGCCCCGGGCGGTCCGACAGGCGTCCCAGCGCCCAGAACAACGCCGGCAGCAGGCACGCGGTCGTCGAGTGAGGATGACCGAGCCAGGCGACCATGAAGCCGCCCAGGGAGAAGGCCACGGCCCCCAGGACGCAGCCTCGCTCCGAGGCGCCGAGGCGCCGCAGGTGCAAGCCGGTGAAAACGCCGGCGCACAGCAGCTTGAGGAAGGCGGAGAGAAGGGAGAAGGGCGCGGCGGGCAGCCAGAACAGCCCCCAGTTCAGCGGATGGAACGGCGCGGCCTGGATGCAGGCGGCGAACGGGACCCCGGCGAGGAGGTAGGGGTTCCACAGAGGGAAGTCCCACGCCAGGACCCCGTCGCGCAGGAACTGGCGCCACGGCGCCAGGTACAGGAGCTGGTCGGCGAGCAGGCCGGCCCCGGTCCGGGGGGCGAGGACCGCGTTCCACGGCGGCACCCGCCACAGCGCGGCGGTCGGGAGCAGCCCCTCGCCGCGCAGGAGCGCCGGCCCGATCAGGGCCAGCGCGGCCGCGGCCGCGGCCCAGTAGAGCGTGGTCCGGCTCGTCGGCGCTGCCATGTCATGAGAAAATAGGATAATCACCGCATGGTCGGCTACCGCCGCGTGACGGCGCTCGTGCTCCTGTGCGTCGCCGCCTTCGGCGCGACCGCGACCCAGCGGGCCTATCTCCACGACGATTCGTGGATCGTCGAACGCAACGCGCTGCTCGACGCCGGCGCGTCCGGCGCGGGGACCTTGGCCGCGACCGGGTACTGGGAGGCCGCCCAGGGAACGGCGGCCCGCGTGCACGAGTACCGGCCCCTGCTCATGCTGACCTTCCTCGCCCAGCGCCTGACGACGGGACGCGACGCCCGTCCGATGCACGCCGCGAACGTGCTGCTGCACGCGCTCGCCTGCGTCCTCGTCCTCCTCGTCCTGAGCCGCAGGCTCCCGTCCGCGGCGGCCTACGCCGGAGCGCTCGCCTTCGCGGTGATGCCGTCGCACGCCGAGGCGGTCGCGGCGCTGACCGGGCGCTCGGAGCTGCTGGTCTTCGACCTCCTGCTCGGCGCCTGGCTATTGCTCGAGGGACCCGCCGCGGGCCGCCGCCTCGCCGCGGGCGCGGCGCTTTTCCTCGCCGCGCTGTTCGTCAAGGAGCACGCGCTGCTCTTCCCCGTTTTCCTCGCGCTGTCAGACTGGACCTTCGACCGCGCGCTCCCGTGGTCGCGCGAGCGCCGCCGCGTCCACGCGGTCCTCCTCGCCGCGATCGCCGCCGGACTGCTCCTGCGCCTCGCGGTCCTGCGCATCCCGTTCGGCGGCGGCGAGCCGTACTTCGCCGACCGCCTGACCGCGGCGCTGACCGTCTCCCGCTTCGCCTTCACGCGCTACCTGTGGCCGACCCTGACGGGCCGAGGCCTTTGCCCCGACTTCGCCAGGCCGCTGATCCCCGATTCGCCGCCGGGGGACCTCGCCTCGTGGCCTCCCCTCCTCGTCCTCGGCGTCCTGTACGCCGCGGGGGCCGCCGCTCTGCTCCGGCGGCGGGCGGAGTGGGCGTTCTGGCTGTGCGCCCCTTCGGTCTTCCTTCTGCCCACCGCCCACGTGCTGGCGCCGCTGGACACGATCGGCGCCCAGCGTTTCCTTTACCTGCCGAGCCTGGGCCTGGCCGCCGGCCTCGGCGCGGCGTGGGCCAAGGCCTACGCCGCCCGCCCGCGCGCGGCGCTGGCCGCGGGGCTCCTCGTCCTCGCCGGACAGGCCTGGGCCTGCGCGTCGTTCGCGGGCGCCTGGCGCGACGGCCTCGCGTATTACGAGACGGTCATCGCCTGCAACCCCGTCTCCGGCCGGGCGCGCGCCGCCTACGGCGCGGAGCTTCTGCTGGCCGGGCGCCCCGCCGAGGGCGACGCCCAGCTCGCGGAGGCGGTCCGGCTCGCGCCGGGGCTCGCCTTGCCCTACTACAACCTGGCGCGCCGGGCCTGGGACCTCGGCGACTCGGCGGAGGCCGCTCGCCGCGTCGCCGAGAGCCTCGAGCGGGACCCCGGCTCCCCCGACGCATGGACTTTGTCCGCGCTGATCGCGCAGGCGCGGGGCCGTCCCGCCGAGGCGGAGGACGCCCTGCGCCGCGCCCTCGCGCTGGCGCCCTGGAGCCCCGCCGCGAACTTCAACCTCGCCCGCCTGGAGCTGGCCTCCGGGCGGAGCGCCGAGGCGAGGGCCCATCTGCGCGCCTTCGCCCGCTTCGCCCCCCGCGACCCCGACGCCCCCTGGGCCCTAAGGGTATCCTCCGACGGGCCGTTGGCCCCTTCCGCGCGGCCCGCGGACCCGCTACACTGAGGCCGATGAACGCGCGACTGATCCTCTCGTTGGCCCTCCTCGCCGCCTCCGCCCCGTGCTTCGCCGCCGTGTCGGGCTTCGCCGCCAACGAGGTCCGGACCGCGGGCGTCAAGGACCGCCTGCGGAACATCAAGACCACGCTCAAGGACGGCACCGAGGGCGCCAAGCGCCACTCGACCGCGATCACGGCCGCGTTCAAGGACACCGGGGATTGGGCCGTCGCGACGGAGGCCTATTACGCCCGCAAGAGCGACCTGGTCGCGCGCGCCGAGGCGCTCGAATCCCGCTTCGACGACCTGATCTCGCGCAACGCGCCCGAGCGCGCGGAGGAGCTCGGGAAGGCGCTCGACGAGGCCTGCAAGCACGAAGCCGTCCTGCGCTCCGACTACGAGTTCTACATGAAGCTGCCGGGGCTCGCGGAGGGCCCGCAGCGCCACGCCGCGCAGGCCGCGATGCGCCTGCTCGGCTCGACGGGCGACTATCCCGTCTCGCTCGCCTACTTCCTCGACAAGACCCCGAACCGCCCGCCCTTCGCCCCCCTGCCCCCCGGCGTGATGTCCATCCGCCACCAGGACGCCGGCGCGAACCCCTCCCGCTAGACCGCGCGGGCCTGGAGCTCGGGCGTGATGAAGATGAGGAGCTCGGTCTTGTCCTTGCTCTTCTTCTTGTTCTTGAACAGCCAGCCCAGCAGCGGGATGTCCTTGAGGAACGGTATCCCGTTCTCGGAGTCGATGGTCTTGTCCTTGATGAGGCCGCCGATCACGACGGTCATGCCGCTCTCGACGGACACCTCGGTCGTGGCGACGCGCTCGGTCGTGATGGGGTTGTCGGCCTGGAAGCCGACGAACTCGGACACGCCGACGCGGATCTTGAAGGAGATGACGTTGCTGCCCGGGGACACGATGGGCGTGACCTCGAGGTCCACGCCTTCCGGGATGTACTGCACGCTCTGCGTCGTGGCGGTCTGGGTGACCTGGGAGATCTTCACCGGCAGGTTCTGACCGACGTGGATCTTCGCGGTCTTGTTGTTGCCCGTCAGCACCATCGGCTCGGAGATCGTCTTGCTGCGGGAATCGGCGCGGATGAAGTTGAGCAGGGCGTACAGCGTGGTCTTGTTCATCACCGAGGAGACGTCCAGGATGCCGCCCGCCGGGGCGAACACCGTCGCCTGGGTGGTGTTGATGGTGCCGTCCGTCCGGGCCGAGAAGTTGTTCATGTCCTTGATGCTGCGGACCGTCCCCCCCGTGCCGAACTTGGTGCTCCCGGACCAGTTGATGCCCCAGGTCAGGCTGTTGCCGGCCTGGACCTCGATGAGGCGCGCCTTGATGGCGATCTGCGGCGAGGGGATGTCGAGCTGGCCGATCATGACCTTCATCTTGTGGAGCGTGTCGTTGGTGGAGGTCACGATCAGGGAGTTGGAGCCGTTGTCGACGGAGATGATCGTGTTCTCCAGCTCCTTCTTGTCGAGGATGGTCTTCAGCGTCGTCTGCACCTCGAGCGCGAACCGGTAGCGGAGCGGGAACACCTGGACGAGGACCGGCATGTTGGCGAGGCGGATGACCTCGATGACGTTGACGCTGCGCTGGATGGCCACCAGGCCCATCTGCTCGAGCATGATGCGGAACGCCTCGTCGAACGGCACGCCCTTGAGCTGCATGTTCACGCGCCCGCCGACGCCCGGGGCCGCGATGATGTTCTTGTTGAACTTCACGGCGAAGGTGCGGAGTATGCCCAGGATGTCGGCGTCCTTGAAGTTGAAGTCGATCGGGTCGGCGTTGAGCGACTCGACCAGGGCGTTCGCCGTCGGCGCGGGGCTCACCGTCTTGAGCGTCGCGGTCGCCGGGGCGTCCGGGATCGCCGGGGCGCCGGTCGCGTCCGTGAGCGCCTGGACGGTCTCCGGGTCGAGGTCGGTCAGCCTCGCCGTCCCGGTGCTCGTCTGGACGAACTGCCCCCAGGCCACGGTGCTCTGCAGCAGGACGACGGCCATCGCGGCGGACACGATTCTCGCGGTTCTCATCTCAGTCATCCTTTAAGCGGCATCCGTCGTTCATTTCGGCAGCTCGATCGAGTAGAGCCGGCCGTTCGCGGTCAGAGCGAGCGAATTATCCCTTATTTCCGACCGCACGCCGGGGACTTCTTCCTCGTTCGAGTCGTAGAGCTTCCCGCCCCGGGCGACGAAGACGGAGCCGTCGCCGTCGAGCATCACCATCGAGTTGTTCTTGTCGCCGAAGACGCCGGAGATGGTCAGCCTCCCGAGGAAGGCGAACGGGTTCGGGGCGGCCTTCGCGGGGGCCGGCTTCTTCCTCAGCTTCTTGACGCGGAGCTCGGCCTCGCCCAGCTTGCGGGTCGCCGCCTCGAGGTCCTGCTCCATCGCGGCCTCGTGATGGGACAGGTTCACGGCCCAGAAGGCGTAAGCGGTCGCCGCCGCGATCAGGAGCGCCAGCCAGGAGATCCTCCGCCAGAAGCCGGGAGAGACGTCGCGGATGATGGCCGCACGGCGCTCCTTGCGGGGGACCAGGTTGATCCGGCCCCGCCTGGATCGGCGCAAGAGGGTGTTGCTCAAGGCCAGGCCGCACGGTCCGACGAGCGCGGCGGCGAGCGCGGTCACGCCCAGGGCGCCGTCCGCGCCGGTCACGTTGACGATCGGCCGGAACACGTCGACGGCCAGGCCGGTCTCGACGGCCAGGCGCCCGGCGAGGCCGGGCAGCTCCGCGCTGCCGCCGGCGAGGAGCAGCCGCTTGATCGGAGGATAGGCGGCGGGGCGCCGCTCCAGGAACACGTCGAGGGTGCGCTGGATCTCGGCGGCCAGGTCCTTGACGGGCGGCTTGAGCGCCCGGGCGACGCGGGCCGCGACGGCTTCCTCGTCGGGCGGGCCGCCGCCGGGCAAGGACAGGCCGTGGGCGATCTTGAGGCGCTCGGCCTCCTCCAGGTCCACGTCGAACTCGCGCTTGACGGCCCGGGTGAAGGCGTTTCCGGCGATGTTGATCACGCGCGCCGCGCGCGGGCCGCCCTTCTCCATCACGACGATGCTCGTCGAGCTCGCCCCCGCGCCGACGAGGACGACCGTCTCGTCCGTCTTCTTCCCCTCGAAGAAGTCGAAGGCGTTGGCCAGGGCCAGGGAGTCGTTGACGAGGACCGCCGGGCGCAGCCCCGCCTTGCGCGCGATGTCCATGCCGCCCTGCACGGTCTTCTTCTGCGCGAGGGTCAGTATCATCTCCGGCCGCGGCGGCGCGGCGCCCGGGACGCCGGAGACGACGAGCGCCGAGACGAGCGCGTCGTCCTCCTCGAAAGGGACCATGGCCTTCGCCTCCGGAGGCAGGCCGTTCTCGGGCTCGTGCTCGTAGCCCGGGGGCAGGGTCAGGAAGCGCAGGATGACGGTGTTGCCCGACAGGGAGATCGAGGCGTTGCGGGGCTTGAAGGCGTGCCGGGTCATGAGCTCGCGCAGGGCCCGGGCGTAGACCTCGGCCTTCTCCTCCTCGGTCTTCGCGCCGGAGAGCTCCCGCCAGACCTCCCGGGTCGCCGAGCCGAGGACGGTGAGGCTGCGCTCCTTGGCCTTGATGCTCAGGACCTTGACCGAGAAGGTGCCGAGGTCGACGGCGAGCAGGTCGCCGGAGTACAGCAGGGAACGGACGGCCGCGGGCTTTCTCATTGTCGCGTGTAGCTCTCCGTCCAGGATCCGTTGACGCCCGTCGTCCAGCGGACGTGGTCGACGAGGCCGCCGCCGCCGAGGTCGTAGTGCAGCATCCCCACGGCGCCCGTCGCGCTGCTGATCTCGACCCGGTTGCTGCAGAAATGGCCGTACAGCTCCTGGGCGAGCTCGAAGTTGGCCTGGTTCCCCTCGAGGTAGGCGTGCAGCGGCGTCGCGCATCTCAGCCGGACGAAGTTCCCGCCGTTGATGCCGAGGAAGCGGAACCGGTTGGGGATCTTGCTGAGGTTGTTGATCCGGCAGCCCGCGGTCGCGTTGAAGTTGTTCTTCAGGTAGACCGTGACGGCTCCGCTGGAGGTGTCCACGTTCAGGACGCCCGTGGCGGCGATGTTGATCTGCTTGAACACGAAGGTCCCGGTGGACAGCGTCACCGTCTGCCCCGCGTTCACGTCCAGCTTCTGCGCCATGCCGCCGCTGTACGCGGTCTGCGGAGAGATGCCGGTCAGGTTGTCGTTGACCGCGGGCTCCGGGAAGTCGGCCACGTTCAAGGTCGTGGTGGTCGCGGTGATCGACCCCGTGACGCAGGAGGGGTCCGGGCCTCCCGAGACGTGGGTGACGTCCCCGAGGATGTGCGCGGGCGGGCAGGCCAGGCCTCCCACGACGACGGTGTTGTTGCTCCTGACGGTGGCGCCGTCGGTGAACTCGGTCGTCGACGGGGTCAAGGTCGCGGTGATGTCGTACGCGTCGGCCTTCCCGTCGATGACGACCCCGCCCCCGCCGTTGCCCGCCGCCATGACGGCGTAGGGGCAGGCCCCGGCGGCGAACTCGATCTGCGCCGAGACGGTCTTGACCGCCCGCCCGGTCAGGAGCAGCGGCGCGGAGTAGCCGGTCGAGACGATGTAGGGCGGATCGCCGCTGGACAGCGTGACCGTGTAGTACCCGCCGGCGAAGGGCTTCTGGACGAAGCCCGTCCGCCACGCCGGGTTCATGTAGACGCCGTGCATCGCGTCCTCGAGGCCCGCCTCGGCGATCGCCTGGGCCTGGGCCTCGCGCGCGTCGTGGACGACGGCGTGCACCTGCGACCGGGCCGAGGCGTACACGATCACGGCGGTCATCGCGAACACGGCCATGATGAGGACGTTCAGGACCAAGGTCGAGCCGGCGCGGCCGCGGGGGAGGGTCGTCATGGGTGGTTGCGCAGCAGCACGCCCGAGAAGAGCTTGTAGTCCTTCTGCTTGCTCGTCTTGCCCTTCAAAGTCACGAGCGCCGTGACGAGGCGCGCGCTGGCCGCCGAGGTGGACTCCGCGATCAAGCCGTAGCCGTCCAGGTTGTAGTAGTTGACCGCGATCTCGGTGATCTGGTCGGCGTGCAAGGAGGAGACGCCGCCCTTGGTGAGGTAGAGGCCCCCGTCCTCGACCGCGTAGGTCGTCAGCACCGAGGAGGTCGAGGACAGGACCCCGAACTCGTCGTCCTCCAGGTCCGAGACGGCGTGCGCGGAGCGGGCCGCGCGGACGACGCCGGCCGCGGAGCCCTCTCCCCCCACCGCCTTGCGGGCGCGGGTCAGCGCTTCGTTCTGCCGCACGGAGTGGGTGTAGGTCATGATGCCGGCCTTCAGGATGCTCGCCGAGACGGCGCCGATGATGAGCGCGGTCACGAGGCCCACGAGGAGCTCGACCAAGGTGAGGCCGCGCCTGTTCATCGGTTGGTGACCATCGTGCTCAGGCATGCCGGGGAGACCTTGGCCGTCGAGGTGCAGACGGTGATCGCCTTGTAATCGGTCGCCGGGACGGAAGGGGCCATCGCGGAGTCCACGTAGGAGACCGTGACCGTCCGGCGGAAAGCCTTGAAATCGGTCAGGACGCGCATCACCGGGTCGAGCGGATAGGACTCGGTCCAGCCGTCGAAGTCGTCGACGTCGTCGAAGGTGCGCTTGTCCGCCGCGCTCTCCGCGCCGTCCACGCCGAGGATCGAGGGCGCGGGGATGTGGCCGCCGCCGGCGGACGACCGCTCGTCCCACCGGCGCAGGCGGACCTCCTCCATCAGCTCGTTGGAGAGGTAGGTCGCCGTCTGAAGCGCCTCGGTGTTCGCGCCCGCCCGGATGGCGATGATGAACACCGGCACGAGGGCGACGAGCGCGAAGACCAGGAGGATGTAGGCGATCGTCACCTCGACGAGCACGAAGCCGCTGCGGCTCACTGGATGCCGCCCGCCATGTCGAACATCGGCAGCAGCACCGAGATCGCGATGCCGCCGACCATGATGCCGAGCGCCACGATGAACAGGGGCTCGAGCGCGGTGAAGATGTTCTTGACGGCCGTGTCGGTCTCGGCTTCGTAGAAGCCGGCCACGCGGTTGATGACCTCGGGCAAGGTCCCGGTCTTCTCGCCGGTCGCGATCATGCCGATGACGACCTTCGGGATGTACTCGCTCTGGGACAGGGAGACGGACAGGATCTTCCCCTCGCGGACCTCTACGCCGACCTTCTCGAGGAGGTTCGAGAAGATCTTGTTGCCGGCGGCGGCCTTCGCCAGCTCGAGGGAGAACAGGATGGTGACGCCGCTCTCGAGCAGGGAGCCCAAGGTGCGGAGGATGCGGGTCAGCACGATGTTGCGGATCAGGACGCCGATCAGCGGCAGGCGCAGCAGCGCGCGGTCCACGACCTCGGCGTTGCGGGGGCTCTTCGCCCAGGCCCGGAAGATGAACCACGCGGCCATGGCGGCGAGGATGAAGAGGTACCAGGACTCCCGGAGGACGGCGCCGCCGTAGATCAAGGCGCGGGTCGGCCAAGGGAGGACGATGTGGAGCTGCACGAAGATCTCGGCGAAGGTGGGCAGGACGAAGGTGACCAGGAAGGTCAGGACCGCGAGGGCGACCATGATGACGATGGCGGGATAGAGGAGCGCCGACTGGATCTTCGAGTTGAGCTTGACGTTGAAGTCCAGGTGGGCCGCCAGGCGCTCGAGCATGATGTCGAGGTCGCCGCTCGCCTCGCCGGCGGCCAGAAGGCTCACGTAGATGGTGTCGAAGGTCTCGGGATGCCGGGCGAAGGCCTTGGACAGGGGCATCCCCTCGCTGACGTCCTTGCCGACCGTCTTGAGCAGGTCCCGGAAGGTGGCGTTCGGGGCCTGGTCGCTCAGGATCTCCAGGGACTCGAGGATGGGCAGGGCCGAGCGGATCATGATGGCCAGCTGGGCCGTGCAGAAGGTCACGTCCTTCAGGCTGATCTTGGGCTTCGGCTTGAGCGCGCGCAGCTTGGCCAGCAGCGCGCCCGCGCGCTCGGCCGCCGGGACCTTGCCGCCCACCTCGACGGTCTCCATCAGGAACAGGCCCTGGTCCTGGAGGATGCGGCCCAAGGTCGCGGGGTCCGTCGCGCTCGACACGCCGCTGACGAACTTGCCGTGGTTGTCGACGGCCTTGAACTCGTATTCGGGCATCAGCCGTCCGCCTGCTCGCGGGTCAGGCGCAGGACCTCGTCGAGGGAGGTCTCGCCGGCGAGCGCCTTCTCGACGGCCGCCTGGCGCATCGTCCGCAGGCCCTCCTGGTTCGCGGCCGCGCGCAGGTCGTCGAGCGAGGCCTTGCGCACGATCATCTCGCGCACGGTGCGGGTGACGGACATCCACTCGTGGATCGGGATGCGGCCCTGATAGCCGGTCTGGAAGCAGGACTCGCAGCCCTTGGGCTCGCAGTAGCCCTTCCCGGCCGGGATCTCCCCGCCCAGCTCCCGGGACTGCGCCTCGCTCAGCGGGCGCGGGGTCTTGCAGCGGTCGCACAAGCGGCGCAGCAGGCGCTGGGCCAGCACGCCGCGCAGCGCGGCGGCGATCATGAACGGCTCGACGTTCATGTTGAAGAGGCGGTGGACGCTGGCCACGGAGTCGTTGGTGTGCAGAGTGCTGAAGACGAGGTGGCCGGTGATCGAGGCCTGGAGCGCGATCTCCGCCGTCTCGAGGTCGCGGATCTCTCCGACGAGGATGATGTTCGGGTCCTGGCGCAGGATGGCGCGCAGGCCCGTCGCGAAGTTCAGGCCGATCTTGGCGAACGCCTCCATCTGGTTGATGCGGTCGATCTGGTACTCGACCGGGTCCTCGAGCGTCACGATGTTCCGGTCGGGGCGGTTGAGCTCGGTGAGCGCGGCGTACAGGGTCGTCGTCTTGCCGCTGCCCGTCGGGCCGGTGACGAGGATCAGGCCGTTGGGGCTGCCGATGGCCTCCTTGAACCGGGAGAGGATGGAGGGGTCGATGCCCAGGTCGACGAGCTTGCGCAGGGACTTGCTCGAGTCGAGCAGGCGCATGACGATCTTCTCGCCGTGGACCGTCGGCAAGGTCGAGACGCGCACGTCGATGTCGCGCCCGCCGTAGGTGAAGCGGATGTGGCCGTCCTGGGGCAGGCGGGTCTCGGTGATGTCGAGCTTGGCCATGATCTTGACGCGCGCCACGATCGCCGCCTCCAGCGCCTTGGGGTGGATCGCGCCGTCGTGGAGCATGCCGTCGATGCGGAAGCGCACGCGCACCATCTTGCCCGCGGCCTCGACGTGGATGTCGCTCGCGCGCCGCGCCAGGCCCTCCTGGAGCAGGCCGTTGACGAGGTCGATGACGGTGTCGCCGGTCTGCGCCGCGGCGGCCTTGTCCTTCGGGCCCATCATCGGGGCGGCGGGGGCGGACGGCTTCTTGTGGCCGTACACCTGCTGGATCCCGTCGAAGAGGTTGGCCAAGGTCGTCATGATCGGCTGGACGTGCAGGCCGGAGAGGCGCGCCACCTCGTCGATGGCGTCGGTGTCGCTGGGGTTGATCATGCCGATGCTCAGCGCGTCCTCGGTCCGCATCACGGGCACGATCAGGAGCTTGCGGGCCATCGCCTCGGGGACGAGAGACGCCGCCTCGGGATCGAGCATCCCCTCGAAGCTGGTGAAGTACGGGATGCCGAGGCGCTGGCTCACCGCCTTGTCGATGTCCTCTTCCCGCGCGAAGCCGAGGGCGACGAGCACCGCCCCCAGGCGGCGCTGCTCGAGGTTCGGCTGCTTCAGCGCGGTCTGCAGCTGCTCGGGCGTGACGACGCCCATCTCGACGAGGATGTCGCCCATGCGCGGCTTCTTGCCGCGGCCCTTGACCTGTTCCATGTCAGATCGCCCCTTGCGCGATGAGCGCGCCGATCCGCGAGATCAGTTCGGCGGCGTTGAACGGCTTCTTCCAGACTTCCTTGGCGCCGAGCTCGGTGGCCCGCTCGCGGGCGTCCTTGCCCTCCTGCCCGGAGATGACGATGGTGTAGGGGCGCTTGCCCTCGAGCGCGCGCATCGCCTCGAGCACCGCCAGGCCGTCGGTGCCGGGCATGGCCAGGTCGAGCAGGAGCAGGTCCGGCGCGGTCGCGCGGAGCAGGTCGAGGCCCTCGCTCCCGTCGCCCGCGGTCAGCACGCTGAAGCCCTGCTTGCGCAGGAGATGCTGCATGAGCGCGGCGAGCGCGGCGTTGTCGTCGCAGATGACGATCATCCGCTTGCGGGCCGCCTCGGTCTCGGTCATGCCGTTGGATATTATCAGATTGGCCGCCCCTTGCGGACTCAGTGGCACAGTGTACCCCCCCTCCGGGAATAATCAAGGCCCCTTATGAGGAATATGTGGATGATATGACAGGCCGGCGACGGCCGCCCATGGCCTGCGGGTGAGCGATATGTGACGCTTTTTTGACGGGGGCGGTTCTCAATCCGAAAATGCGCTATAATCCTTGGCGTAGGAAGGGTGGCCGAGTGGTCGAAGGCGCACGACTGGAAATCGTGTAGGGTTAACAGCCCTCGAGGGTTCGAATCCCTCCTCTTCCGCCATTTTTTTGAACATCCCCCCGCGCTCCGCCTTCGTCCTCGCCGCGTGCGCGCTCCTGGTGCTGGCCTTCGCGCCGGCCCAGTACTTCGGCCGCCAGCAGGACGACGTGCTGTACCTCGTCGGCGCGCGCGCCCTCTCCGCCGGGCGCTACTGCCTGCTCACCTCCCCGGGCTGCCCGCCCCTGACGATGGTCAACCCCGCCTGGCCCGCCCTGCTCGCGCCGCTCTCCTGGCTGACCGAGGGGGTCGGTCTTTTCCAGGCCGCCTCGGCTTTGGTCCTGGCCCTCGTCCCCGCGGCCCTGTGGCTGTGGCTGCGGCGCCGGACGGACGAGACGACGGCTCTCCTCGCCGCCGCGCTGTACGCCTCCTCGCCGCTCGTGCTGTCGCAGTCGGGGACCGTGATGTCGGAGGCGCCGTTCACGTTGGCCCTCCTGGGCTTGTTGATATCCGCCGACGCGGGACGGCCGCTCGCGGCCGGGCTCGCCTCGGCGCTGCTGCTGCTCACGCGCACGGCCGGGGTCTCCGCCTTGCCCGCTCTCGCCGTGTTCCTGAGGAAACGAGACCCGCGCGAGGCCGCGGCGGCGCTCCTGCCTCCGGTCCTGGCCTTCGGCGCCTGGTCGGCCTGGTCGTGGTCGAAGATCCGTTCCGTCGACAAGTTCAGCATGTTCTCCTTCACCTACGGCTCGGGCGCGCCGGCCAAGCTCGTCCGCGTCGCCGCGTCGAACGCGCGCTTCTACGCCGCCGAGTGGGGCGGGAGCTTCACCCCGCCTTCGCTCTCCGCGGGAGCCCTCGCTCTCGTCCTCGGCGCGGCCCTGTGCGCCGTCGCCCTGCGCGGCCTCGTCCTCGCCCTGCGCGCCCGTCGCGACGACCCGGCCGCTCTCGCCCTGGCCGGCACGGCGCTGATGCTCGCCGTCTGGGGCTGGCAGTACGAGCGCTACCTGATCCCGCTGCTGCCGCTGCTGCTCTGGGCGCTGGCCGCGGGCCTCGGCCGCGCGGCCAAGCCCGCGCTCGCCGTCCTGCTCGTCCTCCAGCTCGGGGCGCAGACCTTGCCGCGCCTCGGCCGCCCGAGCCCGTGGGCCGAGCCGGAGCTGAAGAGGACCTACGCCTGGCTCGCCGCGCGCCCGGGGCCGGGCCTGCTCACCAGCGCCACGCCGGTGCGCGACGGCTGGCTGTCCGGCCTGCCGAGCCTGCCCCTGCCCTCCGTCGAGGGCGACGCGGAGTTCGCCGCCGCGCTCAAGGCCGCGCGCGTGACCTACGTCCTGCGCGTCGAGGGCCTCGACTTCGGCCTGCTCGCCGACGCCGACGCCGTCCCCCGCCGCGAGGTGGAGCGCGTCCACCGCCGGCTCGAGGACCCGAAGCTCTTCCGCCGGATCCACGAGGAGCCGGACGAGCGCGCCTTCGTCTACGAGCCGCGATGAGGGCGACCGCGGCGCTGGCGGGGCTGGCCCTGATCGTCCGCGGGAGCATGCTCGGCTCGCGCTTCCCCTACATCGACGACCTCCTCCAGCTGTACGCCGTGACCCGCCCCTCGGCGGGCGAGGCGGCGCGGGCGGTCGCGGGCATCGGCCCGCTCCAGCCGCCGCTGGACTACGCCGCGGATTTCCTCGCCGCGCGCGCGACCGGGGACCTGGCCGCCCTGCGCCTCCTGCCGCTGGCGTGGGGCGTGCTGTCGGTCGCCGCCGCCGTCCGGATCGGCGAGCGCCGCGCGCCCGGGCTCGGCGCGTGGTGGGGCGCCTTGCTCGCGGTCTCCATGCCGCTCGTCAGCTTCTCCGTCACCTTGCGGCCGTACTCCCTCGCCGTGCTGCTGGGCCTGCTGTGCTGGCTCGCGTTCGACCATTGGCTGGAGACGGAGGACCCCCGGCCGTACGCCGCGGCGCAGGCCGTCTTCCAGCTCGCCTACCCGCACGCCTGGCTCGTCGGCCTGGCCCAGCTCGCCTTCGTCGCCCTCGAGCGGCGCGGGAGGACGGCCGCGCTGGCGCGCGCCTTGGTCCCGTCGTGGCTGGCCCTGGCCGCGTGGCTCGGCTGGTGGCACCTCCAGGTCTCCGCCGCCGGCGGCTTCCATTACGAGGTCCCCTGGAGCGCGCTCGCCCTGATCGCGCGCAGCTTCCATCAGGCCCAGGGCCCCGGCCTGTACCTTTATCCGGCGCTCGTCGTGCTCGGCGCGGCCGCGGCCCTGCGCGCCGGGCCGCTGACGGGCTTCGTCCGGCTGGCGGCGCTGGCCTCGGTCCCGCCCCTGCTCGCGCTGTTCGCCGTCCACCGCGCCGAGAGCGTCCTGCTGCTCCCCCGCCACGCGCTCCCTCTCCTGCCGGCGTACCTGGCCCTCGCCGCCGCGGGCTGCGCGTCGGCGCGCTCCCGGGCCGCGCGCGGCGCTCTGGCCGTCGCGCTCGCGTGGGCCGCCGCGGACCCGCTGCTGACCTTGGCCCGCCGGGAGCGGGACCTGAGCGGCTACCTCGCCGCGTTCGCGGCGGACCTGCGCGGACGCGCCCGGCCGTCCGACGCCCTGGTCTTCGCCGACCCCAACACCGGCGCGACGGTGCTGCACGCCCTCGACCGCGGCGCCTTCGACGCCCTGGGCGGCGTCGCGATGCGCGGCGGCTTCGCGCTGTTCCGGTTCCCGCCGGCCCTGACCGTGGGGCCGCTGCGCCTGGAGGCCTCCACCCTCTGCTTCGTGGACCCGTCCTTGGCGACCGCGGACGCCGCGCGCGTGCGCGCGCTGCGCGCCGCGGGCCGGCGGGTCTGGCTCGTCTCGCTGGAGGGGCTCAACGCCCTGCCCCAGGAGCGCCCCTTCGCCGCGCTGGGGGTCCCGGACGGCGACCTTCTCGAGATCCGTCCCGGACTGCACCTGCTCCGATGAAGGACCGCGACACGCTCGTCCGCCGTCTCGGCCTCCTGAGCGTGGTCCCGGTCACGCTCCTGCCCCTGTCCAACCCCGACCTGTTCTGGCATCTCAGCGCCGCCCGGCGCATGCGCGAGACCCTGTCGATCCCGACGACGGACTGGCTGTCGTCCACGCGCGCCGGCGCGCCGTGGGCCGACTTCGAGTGGGCCTGCCAGCTGGTCTTCGGCGCCCTGCACCGCGCCGGCGGCGTCCACGCGCTGTGGCTGTTCAAGGCGGCGATGATCGGCGCCTCGGCCTGGCTCCTCCTCAAGACCCTCGAGCTGTACGAGGCCGACGCGCCGACGAGCTCGGCCGCGCTGGCGCTGTGGGGCGCCGCGAGCCTGACGCGCTCCGACATCCGCCCCGAGCTGTTCTCGCTGATCGGCTTCGGGCTGGTCTTCCTCGCCCTCGAGCGCCGCCGCCTCGGGCTCGCCGTCCCCGGCCCCGCCTGGTGCGCCGCGCTGTTCTGCGTCTGGGCCAACCTCCATCCCGGCTTCGTCTACGGCCTCGTCCTCCTCGGGCTCTACGGCGCCTGGCGGCACCTGGCCGCCGCCGCCCTCGGCTGCCTGCTCCAGGTCCAGGGCCCCGCGAACCTCTCGGTCATCTGGCGCCATTGGCGGGACGCCGGCAACATCGGCCTGCGCCTGAGCGAGTGGCGCGCCGTCCGCTTCGACGACCCCTGGCACTGGCCTTTCTGGATCGCGCTGTTCTCCGCCTGCGGCGCCGCGCTGCTCTCGCTGCGCGCCCGCCGGCGCCCGCCGCTCGGTCCGCTGGCCGCCGTGCTGTTCTTCGGCTTCGCCGCCTCCCGCCATTCCCGGATGGCCGCCTACGCCGTGACCTGCTCCGTCCCGCTGATCGTCGCCTTCCTGAAGGACGCCGGCCTCGAGGCCTCGCCGCTGCGGCGCCGGCTCGCGTCGGCCGCGCTCGCCGCGTGCGGGGCGTTCTCCCTCTACTGCTCGCTCGGCTACGGGTTCGGGAGGACGGCCTTCAACGACCACTTCCTGCCGCGCCGCGCCGCCGAGTTCCTGGCCCTGCAGACGCCCGAGCTCCCGCGGCGCGCCCTGTACAACCCCTGGGGCTGGGGCGGCTACCTGGGCTGGCGCCTGCACCCGGATTGGCTCGTCTTCCAGGACGGCCGCTATCTCTTCCACGACCTTCTGAAGGAGACCGGCGACGCCCTGGCCTCGCCGGCGGACTGGCAGTCCTTCCTCGACCGCCGCGGCATCGACGTCGCCCTGATGGAGGACCTGCCCCTGTTCGAGGAATCGACCGGCCTCCCCTACCACGTCGCCTTCATGCCCCGGGAGCGGTGGGCCCTCGTCTACCGGGACGACCGGGCGCTCGTCTTCGCGCGGCGCGCGAGCGTCCCGCGGCCCTGGCTCGCCGCCCGCGAGCTCCGCTGAAAAAGAAAGGCCCCCGGGGTCGAGACCCCGGGGGCCCATCGTCTCAGGTCCTAAAGGGCTAGTAGCCCGTCCAGACCGATCCCTTCGTGTCGGTGTGCGTGCAGTTGACGAGCACGTTGCCGACGTTCGCGTTGGTGGTCTCGTCGTTGTAGTACCAGCCGCCCGCGTCCGAGGGCGCCGCCGCGGCCGAGAGCAGCACGACGCCGCTGCCGTCCGCGTGGTAGTTCGGGGCCTTCGCCGGCGGGATGACGGTCAGGTACTTGCCGCCGATCGTCAGCGCGGCGACGTTGGCGGGATACGAGCCTTCCATGTCGCCGTAGTAGATGCTCATGGCCGACCGGAGAGCGCCGAGGTTGCCCTTGGACGCGCCTTCGGACGACTTGCGGATCAGCTCGGCGAACTTCGGTATGGCGATCGCCGCGAGGATGCCGATGATCGCGACGACGATCATCAGCTCGATGAGCGTGAAGCCCTTCCTGGACAGCTCTTTCAACTTCGTCATTGCATGACCCCCTTGTGTCGTTTATTTATGAATGAAGGGTAAATGTTCGTTATGCGACACGCAAGTCATGCACCCTGCCGCAGTATAGCGTTCGAAGCCCGGGCTGGCAAGGGAACTTAAAGGAAACTCCGAGTGATCATAGTCGCACACCCCGGTCAGAACGAGAAGGGCCAGCCCAGGGGCAGCAGCTTGAAGAAGTTGAACGCCGCGGCCGCCGCCAGGAAGGGGCCGAAGGGGATGGCGTCGGAGCGGCGCGCCTTGCCGGACCGCAGCAGCGCCAGGCCGTAGACCGAGCCGAGCAAGGACCCGATCATCAGCGCGTCGAACGCCCCGGTGACCCCCGTCCACGCCCCGATGCCCGCCAGCAGCTTGACGTCCCCGCCGCCGAAGGCCTCCTTCTTGAAGATCGCCTCGCCGGCGGCCGCGACGCCCCAGCCCAGCAGGAAGCCGAGCGCGGCCCCGCGCGCGCTCCACCACGGGGCCAGCCACCACGCGCCGAAGGGGCCGGCGTCGAGGTAGGGGTTGAACGGGGAGACGAGCAGGCCCGCCAGGGCCAAGCCCACGGACAGCTCGTCGGGGATGAGGAAGGTGTCCCAGTCGATGAGCGCCACGGCGAGCAGGGCCCCGCAGGCGAGCGTGGACGCGGCCGCGAACAGGGGAGCCTCGCCCCACTTCAGCCACAGCCCCCCCGCCAGCAGGGCGGTCGCGGCCTCGACCAGCGGATAGCGGACGGAGATCGGCTTGCGGCAGCAGCGCGCGCGGCCGCGAAGGAGGGCCCAGGACAGCACGGGCAGGTTGTCGCGCCAGCCGATCGGCGTGCCGCAATGCGGGCAGCGCGAGCGCGGGGACACGATGGACTCCTCGCGCGGGAGGCGGCAGATGACGACGTTCAGGAAGCTCCCGTACAGGGAGCCGTAGACGCAGGCGGCGATGGGTGCCAGGTCCAAAAAAATATCCGGGGACGAAAGAGCCCCCAGGGTCGAAGACCCCGGGGGCTCGTCTTCGTCAATCCGTCAGGCTTAGTAGCCCGTCCAGACCGAGCCCTTCGTGTCGGTGTGCGTGCAGTTGACGAGCACGTTGCCGACGTTCGCGTTGGTGGTCTGGTCGTTGTAGTACCAGCCGCCCGCGTCCGAGGGCGCCGCCGCGGCCGAGAGCAGAACGACGCCGCTGCCGTCCGCGTGGTAGTTCGGGGCCTTCGCCGGCGGGATGACGGTCAGGTACTTGCCGCCGATCGTCAGCGCGGCGACGTTGGCGGGATACGAGCCTTCCATGTCGCCGTAGTAGATGCTCATGGCCGACCGGAGAGCGCCGAGGTTGCCCTTGGACGCGCCTTCGGACGACTTGCGGATCAGCTCCGCGAACTTCGGGATCGCGATCGCCGCGAGGATGCCGATGATCGCGACGACGATCATCAGCTCGATGAGCGTGAAGCCCTTCTTGGACAGCTCTTTCAACTTCGTCATTCTTGCATGACCCCCTGTGCCGATTATTTATTTATGACTGGGACAGATGTGTTGTATGCCGGCACTCTGGTCAAGCGAACGAAGTATAACCGGAAGCCACGCCGCTGTCAAGATTACGTTACTTTCATCCCGGTCGGTGGGCAGGAAGGGACTTGAACCCTTAAGAGCTTGCGCCCACACGGTCCTGAGCCGTGCGCGTCTGCCAGTTCCGCCACCTGCCCACCGCCCGGGACGAAGTGCTACAATGAGATTCTACACATTATGCCGCTAAAAGCCAACAAAGACGAGAAAAAGATCGTCGCCACCAACCGCAAAGCGCGCCAGTTCTACGAGATCCTGGACGTCCTGGAGGCGGGCCTCCAGCTCGCCGGTCCCGAGGTCAAGGCCCTGCGCGGAGGCCAGGCCAGCCTCGACGGCTGCTACGCCCGCCCCAACGAGAAAGGCGAGCTTTTCCTCCACAATTTCTACATACCGCCCTACGTCTTCGCCACCACCTTGACCGAGCCCCTGGACACCCGCCGCAACCGCAAGCTCCTCCTCCACGGCGCCGAGATCCGGAAGATCACCGGCAAATTGACGACCAAGGGCCTCACCCTCATCCCCCTCGAGGTCTACTTCAAGAACGGCTGGGCCAAGGTCTCCCTCGGCCTCGCCAAGGGCAAGACCGGCGCCGACCGCCGCGACTCCATGAAGAAGAAGGACCTCCGCCGCGAGGCCGAGAAGTCCTTCAAGGGCGTCTACCGCGGCTAGGCCCGCTCCTTACGCTTTCGCGGCGACCACCTCGGTCTTAAGAAGCCCCATGAACCGGGCGAACGTGTCCAGGCGGGGATTAGCGTTGCTCATCATCCGGTGCACGTGCTGTCGAGACACATGCAGCTTGGCCGCCGCGTGAGACCGGTTCAGGACGCGAAGATGGGCGGAATATATCTCCATGACCGCCTCGCCGTCGCCGTCGAGCAGGGCCTCGATGATGGCTTTCTGGACGAACTTCGGGTCGCCGAGGGTCCTGGACGGATCATAGGGACGAACAGAGGCCCCCGACCGCAGCTTACGCGCTTGCACGCTCTTGAATCCTTCTTGCTTTGACGATGTCTCGACTTTGGCCATCCCTATCGCCTCCCCACAGCATCAAAACCAGCCGCCCGTCGTCTCCCGCCAAGAAGGAGAAATATATCCGGGTCCCGTTCTTCCAGCGCAGCTCATAAAGCCCGTCACCCAGATGCTTAAAGTCCCCGAAATGGCCGTTTTCTCGGATCCGATCCAGGCGGTCATCGACGAGGGCGCGCCGCTTTCGGCCAAGGGTATCGAGCCACTCGGCGAACTCGTCCGTGGTGAGCACGCCCGCCGGACCGAGTGTAACATATAGGCGACACCCGGTCAAGGCCCACCTCTCGAACCAGATCCTTCGTCATGCATGATGCCCCCTTTACCGCCATCGGCTGGAAGTCCTCCTTACCAGACGATCGAGGGGCCCGAAAAGTCGCATGCGCCCGGGCGGGCGGCGGGGTCAAGCCTCGGGGGAGGCGATGCGCGGGAACGGCGTCGGCGTGTGCGCCGCGTCCGGCCGGAAGGTGGGCACCAGCTCGTTGAGCTTGCGCACCACGGCCTCGGCGTCCTTGCCGCGCGCGGCCAGCTCGAGCTCGAGCATGTGCGCGTCGAGCCCCGGCGAGGGCTGGTTCTCCCCGCGAAGGATGTAGATGTCGCCGTGCTCGGACTGAGCGAATGCCGCGGGATTCTCCATCAGTTCCTCGTGGAGCTTCTCCCCCTGCTTGAGGCCCGTGAACTTGATCTCGATGTCCTTGCCCGGCTCCAGGCCCGACAGCAGGATGAGGTTTTTGGCCATGTCGGCGATGCGCACGGCCTCGCCCATCTTGAGCACGAAGACCTCCCCGCCTTTCGACAGGGACACGGCCTGAAGGATCAGCCCCACCGCCTCCGACGCGGTCATGAAATAGCGCCGAACCTCGGGATGCGTCACCGTCAGCGGCCCGCCCTTGTCGAGCTGGTCCTGGAAGATGGTCAGCACCGACCCCGAGGAGCCCAGCACGTTGCCGAAGCGCACCGCCATGAACCGCGTCGCCCCGCGCCCGTGGTAGCTCTTGACCACCATCTCCGCCAAGCGCTTGGTCGCCCCCATCACCGAGGTGGGCTTGACCGCCTTGTCCGTGGACACCAGCAGGAAGGCCTCCGCCCCGTGCGCCAGCGCCGCGGCGCACACCCAGCCGGTCGCGACGGCGTTGTTGAGCGCGCCCTCCGCGACGTTGTGCTCGATCTGGTGCACGTGCTTGTGGGCCGCCGCGTGCAGGACCACCTGGGGACGGTGCCCCGCGAACACCCGGTCCACGAGCGCGCGGTCGCGCGTGTCCCCCAGCACCGCCGTGATCTTCGCCCCGCGCGCCAGCTCCCGCGCCGCCCCCTCGATGTAGAACAGGGAGGTCGCGTGCGACTCCAGCAAGGTCACCTCGGAAGGCCCGTAGCTCAGGGCCTGACGCACCAGCTCGGAGCCGATCGTCCCGCCGGCGCCGGTCACCAGCACCCGCTTGCCGCGCAGGGCGGAGGCGATGCGGGCCTCGTCGAGGCGGATCACCTCGCGGTTGAGAAGGTCGGCCGGCTGGACCTTGCGCACCCGGACCTCGCGGCCGGGGCTGAACAGCATCTCGGACAGGCTCGGGGCTATCTTGAGCTCGGGCTTCTTCTCGAAGTCCCGCATCCGCCCCACGAGGTCGCTGACGATCTCGCCGCGCTTCGAGCCGATGGCGATGACGATGTCGTCCACCTGATACCGGGTGAGGACGTCGTTGAGCGCGTCGCGCCCGCCGAACACGGGGTAATCGTGGATGCGCAGGCCCCACTTCGCCGCGTCGTCGTCGAGGAAGCCGATCACGCGGTAGTTCGCCGCCGGCGTCTTGAGCATCTGGCGCAGCATGCTCTCCCCGAGCTCGCCCGCGCCCACCAGCAGGACGCTGCGCTCCTGGCCGGTGTAGGCCCGCGGCATGTTGAACCGGGTCTTGCCCCAGCGGATGGCGAAGCGCACGCCCGCCACGCCGACGAACGCGAGGATCGGGTGCAGCAGCAGGACCGAGCGCGGGAACTGGCCCTGCCGGAAGAACAGGATGGCCGCGCCGCTGACGCAGGCGGACAGACCGACGCCGCGGGCGATGTTCATCAGCTCGGGGAAGCTCGAGTAGTAATACAGGCCGCGGTAGACGCCCGCCCGGCGCAGGCCCACCATGAAGCAGACCAAAGCGATCGGGGCGGTCTGGATGAGGATGCCGGCCTGTTCGGGGTCGAGCGTGAACTCGAAACGGATCATGAAGGCCGCGCAGTACGACAGCCAGACGAAGAGGATGTCGGCGGCGACGACGGCGAAGCGACGCCAGGAAAATCGAGGGGGGCGCTGCGGCATTAGCGATATTATACTACGGGGCCGGCGCCGCTCAACGAAGGCCGATCAGCTCGCGCCATTGAATACAGCTTTCCAGCACGAGCACGCGCAGGGGCGGCAGGTAATGCTCCCCTTTCGCCGCCTTCAGGAGCTCCTTGGGGTCGCGGCGCAGCTCGAACAAAGGCCGCCAGCTCCGGTCCAGCAGGAGGGACGGGACCCGCAGCTGCTTATCGGGATGGCGGTTCACGAGTACGAGGTAGTCCCGCCCGCGCCACCGCCAGCACGCCGCCTCCACGCCGCCCTCCTTGGGCTCGAACGGCAGCGGCACGCGCCGGTTGGCCGTGAAGATCGGCTGCATCGAGCGCATCTCGCGCGCCATGCGCGCCGTCGCCTGCCACAATTCCGGCCAGTCCAGCAGGGAGCTACCGTCGCCGCGCTTGAGCGTGTAGTAGAACAGGCCTTTGGCGCCGTGGACGACGGCGAGGTAGCTCATGGCGCGCAGTTCGATGTGATCGGGGAAACGCCCGATGGGAGGTTTCTCCGGATGCTGCCGGATCCAATCCCGCCAGTCGAAGCTTTGGACCAGGAACCACAGGGGCCGTCCACCGGTGTACCAGTAGGCCTTGTCGATCTCGTCGCCGACCGTCCCGATCGGGTGGTGCGGCACCGGATACCAGTCGAGCATCAGCGCGTCGCCGATGCCCGCGTATTTCTTGGCGGGCGAGCCTTGGCCGATGACGAAGGTCGCCGGCGTCCCGGGATCCCAGGATTTGACGGCGGCGACGCCGGCCGCCACCGTCGCGCTGGAGAGGCCCTGAACGTCCGGCTCGTCGTACACGTACCACGCGTCGATCGGGAGGTCCGTGGGCGCGGCGCCCGCCTTCCGGAACTCGCCGGGATGAGCCATCAAGCGCATGCCGTGACGCCGGGCGCGGACGGCCATGGCCCGGACCGTCACGGTGTCGGCCTCGGCCATGAAGGTGTCGAAGCCTTCCTTCGCCAGAGCGTCCACCTCGGCGACCTGCCGCACGCCGAACATGCCGATGGGAAAGCGCTCGAGCACGGGCGCGGGCGCCCGCGTGCAGGAGGCGGCCAGCAACGCCGCGAGGCTAAGGGTTGCGAGTCGCCAGGGCATAGATCATCTTGAACCCGGGAAGCGGTCCGGCGGGCGCCTCCGCCAAGGGCTCCACGGGCGCTGACGCGTCAAGCTCGGGGCCGAGCTCCGCCAAGGGCCCGTAGAAGGCGCGCTTAAGCCACGTCTTGCCCTTCATCGTCTTGGGAACGACGCCCAATCCCACCGCGGCCTTGCGGACGGCGGAGACCGCGAGCCCGATCGGCCCGCGCGGCGCCGCGGCGAAGGCGCATTTGACGACGGCGGAGAATCCGTTCGCGGTCAGCAAGGCGCGCAATTCATCAGCCGAAAAATACCTCACGCTGTAGGGGCTGCGGTTGAAGCCTTCCCACTCCGGGTTGGGCATGCTCAGGATCAGCTCCCCCCCGGGACGGAGGACGCGCCGCGCCTCGGCCAGGAATTTCTCCGGCTTGGGCAGATAGTAGAACGCCTCGTACAGGAGCACGAGGTCGAAGCTCGCGTCCGCGAACGGCAGAGCCTGCGCGTCGAACACGGACAGCGTCACGCGCTCGCCGTAGTGACGCCGCGCCGCGTCGACCAAGGCGGGCGTCAGGTCGCCCGCGGTGACCGACCGAGCCCTCTGCGACAAATATCCCAGGCCGCGTCCCGGACCGCAGGCGGCCTCGAGCACGTCCTTGCCGGCGCAGCGCTCCCGAGCCAACGCGTAGCGCGTGTGGATCATGGACAGCTGCTCGGCGTGCGCCCGGTGGCCGGCCAGCTCCGTGACCGTCGTGAAGTCGGCGCTCACAGCTTGGCCAGCCGCCGGCAGGCTTCCTTCAGATCCGCGTCGGTCTTCGCGTAGCAGAACCGCGCCAGGCCGTAGCCGTCCCCGGGGTTCGAGAAGAAAGCCTCCCCCGGCACCGCCGCCACGCCCGTCCTTTCGAGCAGGTGCATCGCGCGCTCCTTGCCCGTGCGGCCCGGAAGTCGGGTCGTATCCGCCAGGATGTAATACGCGCCCTGCGGCGAGACCGGCGGAAGGCCGGCCTTCTCCAGGGCGGCGCAGACCATGGCGCGCTTGGCCGCGTAGTCGGCGCGCAGGCCTTCGTAATAAGCCGCGGGCAGCTCCATCAAGCCCGCCGCGACGCCCGCCTGCAGAGGCGCCGGGGCGCAGACGTAGATCAGGTCGCTCATGTAGCCGATCATGCGCGCCCATTCGGGCTTGGCCACGGCGTAGCCGACGCGCCAGCCGGTGACGCTGAAGGTCTTCGACGCGCCGGAGATGGTGACGCAGCGCTCGCGCAGGCCCGGGATGGCCGCGGGCGGGACATGCGTCCGCCCGTCGTAGACGAAATGCTCGTAGATCTCGTCGGTGAACACGACGAGATCGCGCTCCCGCGCGAAAGCCGCGACGGCCTCGAGCTCCGCGCGCGTGAAGACCTTGCCGGAGGGATTGGCGGGCGTGTTGACGATGATCGCCTTCGTCTTGGGCCCTGCCGCCGCGACCAGGTCCTTCGGATCGAACGACCAGTCCGGCGCGCGCAGACGCACATACTTCGGGACGCACTCGACGGCCGCCAGAGTGTTGACGTGATAACCGTAGAACGGCTCGAAGAGGATCACCTCGTCGCCGGGATCGAGCAAGGCGAGGCAGGCGGAGTAGAACGCCCCGGTCGAGCCGCCGCTGGCGACGACCTCGGTCTCCGGGTCCACGGAGAGGCCGTACAGGGACTTCATCTTCCCCGCGACCGCCCGGCGCAGGGGCGCGATGCCGTCGTAGCGCGTGTAGGCGTTGACGCCCTCGTCCATCCCGAGCTTGGCGCCGGCGATGACCTTCTCCGGCACCGGCGTGTCGCAGACGCCCTGGGCCAGGTTGACGCCCTTGAGCCGGTCGCACTCGAGCGACATGGCCCGTATCTCCGACTGCGTGACCAGCGCGCAGCGTCGGCTCAGCTTGGGCATGACCTACCGGCCGTAGAAGCGGCGGATCTCGGCCGTGACGATGTCGGCCTCCTCGGCCGTCGTCTCCGCGCTCATCGGCAAAGAGATCACCTCGGAGCAGAGGCGCGCGGTCTCGGGCAGGTCCGGCTCGCCCAGGCTCAGCGCTTTATGAGACCACAGCGGCCGCGCCCAGCTGACCAAGGTCTCGACGCCGGCCCCGGTCAGGTGCGCGCGCAGGGCGTCGCGGTCCTTGGCGCGCAGGACGTAGTTCTGGAAGCTGTCGCGAAAGCGCGGGTCGGCGTAATGCGGGACGACGACCTCGGAGACGCCCGAAAGGCCTTCGCGATAGCGCTCCGCGATCGCGCGCCGGTGCTCGACCCACGCCGGGAAGTGCTTGAGCTTGACGTCGAGCACGGCCGCCTGGATGTTGTCGAGCAGGGCCGTGTGGCCGTGATAGGCGAACTCCCCGGTCAGGCGGTCCTCGCCGTTGTAGCGCATCAAGGTCGCGAAGCGCGCCAGCCCCTCGTCGTTCGTCGTGAGCGCCCCGCCGTCGCCGAAGCCGCCCAGCGCTTTGAACGGGTAAAAGCTGAAGCAGCCCGCGTCGCCCAAACCGCCGGCCATCTTGCCGTTGAAGGCGGCCCCCAGCGCCTGGCAGGCGTCCTCGACGATCCTGAGCCCGTGCTTCCTGGCGATCGCGCCGATCGCGTCCATGTCGCAGACCCGCCCGTTGAGATGCACGGGCATGATCGCCCTGGTCCGGGGCGTCACGGCCCGCTCGACGGCCTTCGGGTCCATCAGATGGTCGGGGCCCACGTCCACGAGCACCGGCACCGCGCCGACATGCACGATCACCGACACCGACGCCGCGAAGGTGTGGGCGACGGTGATGACCTCGTCGCCGGGCTTGACGCCGAGGCCCATCAGGGAAAAGAGCAAGGCGTGGTAGCCGCTGTTGAGCCCGACGGCGTATTTCACGCCCGCGTACGCGGCCAGGTTCTTCTCGAAGTCGAAGAGCTGGCGGCGGTGGATCAGGTCCCCGTTCTCCAGGCAGCCGAACAGCGCGGCGTCGATCTCGGCCTTGTAGTTGCGATAGGCGTCCTGAGGCTTGACGAAGCGGACGCGGTAGGCGCGGGGCGCGGCGGCGGGAGCGTTGGCCATGGGGGTTTCCGCCGGGATTATACTAATTCGCTCGGCGGCACATGTCCCGGACGGCCTTCGCGATGTCGTGGGCCGTCAGGCCGTTGAAGCGCCGCAGATGCTCGTGGCTGCCGATCTCGCGGCAGAAGCCGTCGGGCAAGGAAACGGACCGGAAATGCGTCCTGAGCCCGGACCGCGCCAGGACCTCGGCGGTAGCACTCCCCAGGCCGCCCACCGCCGAATGCTCCTCGACGGTCAGGATGCCGCCGGTCTCGGCGACCGCCTTCAGGACGGCCTCCGCGTCGAAGGGCTTGAGGGTGTGCATGCTGAGCAGGCGGACCTTGATGCCTTCCTGCGCCAGCGCCGCGACGGCGTCCGCGCACGGCTTGAGCATGCCGCCGATGGAGATCACGGTCAGGTCGCTCCCCTCGCGCACGGTCAGCGCGCGTCCCAGGCGGAAGTCGATCGGGCCGTCGTGCACCACCGGCTCGCCCGCCTTCCCCAGCCGCAGGTAGCAGGGCCCGTCATGCGCCGCGACCGCGCGCGTCGCGTGAGCCGTCTCGACCGGGTCGCCGGGAGCCACCACGGTCATGCCCGGCAGGGCCCGCATCACCGCCAGGTCCTCCGTCGCCTGGTGGGAGCTGCCAAGAGCGCCGTACGCCAGGCCGCCGCCGACGCTGACCACCTTCACGTTCGCCTTGTGGTAGCAGGCGTCGTTGCGTATCTGCTCCAGGCAGCGCAAGGTCGGGAAGTTCGCGATCGAATAGGTGAACACCACCTTGCCGGTCAGCGCCATGCCCGAGGCCAACCCCGTCATGTTCTGCTCGGCCACGCCGACGTTCAGGAACTGCTTCGGGAAGCGCTTCACGAAAGGCTCGACCACGGTGAACCCCAGGTCGCCGGTCAGGAAATTGATGCGCCCGTCCTCGGCGGCGAGCTCCTCCAGCGTCTTCAGGAATGCCGTTCTCATGGCTTCGCCTCGAGCTCCTTGACGGCCGCGGCGTATTCCTCGACCGAGGGATTGCGGTAGTGCCACAGCAGGTCGTCTTCCATGAAGCTCACGCCCTTGCCCTTGACCGTGTGGGCGATGACGCAGGACGGCCGCCCGGGCTCGAAGGGGACCGCGGAAAGGGCCTCGATGACCTGCTCCGGGTCGTGGCCGTCGATCTCGCGCACGGCCCAGCCGAACGCTTCCCACTTGTCGGCGAACGGGTCCAGATCGATGACGTCCTTCGTGTGCCCCAGGCTCTGGATCTTGTTGTAGTCCACGATCGCGATCAGGTTGTCGAGGCGGTGCTGGGGCGCGAACAGCGCCGGCTCCCAGGTCGAGCCCTCGTCGCACTCCCCGTCCGACAGCAAGGCGAACACGCGCCACGGCGCCCCGTCGCGCTTGCCCGCGAGCGCCATGCCGGTCGCCACCGAAAGCCCGTGGCCCAGGGAACCGGTGGAGAACTCGACGCCGGGCACGCCGGTATGCGTCGCGTGGCCGGCCAGCTTCCCGCCGTCCCGGTAGAAGGTCTCGAGCCATTCCTTCGGGAAGAAGCCCCGCTCCGCCAGCGCCGCGTAGAACGCGGCACAGGCATGCCCCTTGCTCAAGATGAATCGGTCCCGGTCGGACCAGGCCGGCTTGGCCGGATCCACGCGGAGGATCCCCCCGTACAGGGCGGCCAGAAGCTCGGCCATCGAGAACGACCCGCCGATGTGCGCGCTGCGCGCCTCGTGCACCATGCGCAGCGCCGTCAGGCGCAGATGCTTGGCGAACGCCGCCACGCCCGCGGGCGTGAGCTTCTCTTCAATCAAGGACGGCATAGCTGATATAGGGGTCCCACGGCAGTCGTCGCAGCTTGAGCTTCCGCAGCCCCACGGACTCGAGCGCGGCCTGGGTCTCCCCCGGCCAGATCGGGTTGTCGAGCTCGTCGAACGCCAGCACCGCGCCCTTGGGCATGCGCGGCACGAAGTTCTCGAGCGCGACCTTGGTCGGCTCGTACAGGTCGAAGTCCATGAACAGCAGGCTGACGACCAGGTGCTTGTTCTTCGCCACGAACTCCGGGATGGTCTTGGTCGCGTCGCCCTTGATCAGGTGCACCTTGTCCACATGCCCCAGGAAGCGGTCCGAGTCATAGATGTCGATCAGCTTCTTCAGCTCGTCGTAGGAGTCGGCCTTCAGGCCGCCCTTGGCGGGATTCAGGCGCGCGTTCTTGTCGTTGGCGTGCACGCCGGTGAAGCCCTCGAAGCTGTCGAAGCCGTAGATGCGCCGGGTCAGGTTCGCCGGCTCGAGCACCGCGCTGAACTGCGCCCAGCACATCGTGCCGAAGCCGCGGTTGACGCCGCACTCGACGACGGAGCCCTTCACGTCCAGGACCTGCTTGAACACCTCGTACAGAGAGAGCATGCGGGTGAAGGTCTTGCGGCGCATGTACTTGGGCGCGTTCTCGAGCTTCACGTGCGTCGGGTCGGCGGCCTGCTCGAACAGCTTGGCGACGCGGGGGCCGGCCATCGCCTCGGCCTTCGTTTTCAGTGATTTCATGGCAGCTTGACCTCTCGTCCGGCCAGGGCGAGGAACGTCGCCCAAAGGATTTTCAGATCGGTGACGAACGAACGGTTGCGGACGTAGTGCAGCTGGAGCCGGATCTTCTCGGGCCGGATCAGGTCGATGTAGGCCTGGTCCGGGTCGGGCTGGTCTTTGAGAATCTCCCCTTCGTTGCGGAATTTGATCGAGGACCAGTCCGTGATCCCGGGCCGGACTCCGAGGATGGCTTTCTCTTCCTCGGTATATTTTGCCACATCGTGCTCCACTTGTGGACGAGGTCCGACGAGGCTCATGTCTCCCGTGAAAACGTTCCAAAGCTGCGGGAGCTCATCGAGCTTCCACCGTCGAAGCACGGCGCCGACGCGCGTGATCCGCCGGTCGTCATCCGAGGTGGACGTCCCTCCGAGGCTTTCCGCGTTCATCACCATCGTGCGGAATTTGTAGATGCGAAAGCGCCGGGTTCCCCGCCCGACCCGGAGGCCGCGGTAGAGTATCGAGCCGCCATCCTCCCACTTGATCAGGATCGCGACGAGCAACAGGAACGGGGAGAGGAGCAGCACCCCCGCGCCCGCGGCGAAGGCATCGAATAGACGCTTACCGAGCTCGACGCGGTGCGCTTTGATCGCGGCGACCGACAAGGCTCCCCATAAGCTGCCGAACCCGTAAGGCAGATGCAGCGCCGCGAAGCAGATTGGCAGCGTGAGAATCAGTGAAGCGTCTCGGCGAACCACCGCGCAATGAATTGAGGCGATAATGGCCCCCCCCACGTACAGCCCGAGGATGCCCGCGAATAGCGCCGGTGACAGCACCAGGGAGGCAAGGAGGACGAAGGCGAAGCCCATCGGAACGAGATGGCGGAACGCGACGGGAGCGCCCTCGCTCCAGGCAAAAGGCATCAGGGCCCATACGCCGTTGGTCCAGTTATGGGCCAGAAACGAGGCCATGTCCGAGCGTGAATAGTACCAGCTCTCGATCGAGGGATCGAGGAGGATCTTCCCTCCGGCCCGACGAAGGCGGAGGTTGAATTCCATGTCCTGTCCGCGAGAAAGATCCTCGTTGAAGTAGCCGACGCGGTCGAACACATCCCTCCGATAACAGCCGCCGAAGACCGTATCCACCCAGATCGGCTCGGAAGAATGAGTGCGGAAGCGCGAGTTGCCGACGCCAAAAGGATGGCTGATCGCGGCCGCCAGAGCACGGGCAACGGTCCCGTCTTGTGCAGGCACGGTGTGCATGATGCCCCCGACGTTGTCCGCGCCGCTGGAAGTCAGCGTCGCCACGCATTTCCGTGCATAATCCGGCGCGATGCGCGCGTGGGCATCCATACGAAGTATGATTTCTCCCTTCGACACTTCGATGGCACGATTGAGAGCCGCCGGTGTCGTTTGTTTCGGGTTGTCCACCAGGCGCAATCGCGGCTCAAGACATTGAATTTCTTTGATAATCTGCCGAGTGCCATCATCGCTGAGGCCATCAGACACGATTACCTCGATTCGGTCGGCTGGATAGTCTCCTGTCAGAATGGACTCAAGGCAACGCTTGATAGAACGCGCCTCATTGCGGCAGGGAACGACCACAGACAGGAACGGCATCACGCCGAGAGCCGCCTGCATTCAGACATCGGAGAGCTCGTTGCCAGAAGAAACAAGATGCTCAGAAAAATGATCTTGGTCGTTATGATGGCGAGGAAGTTGCCCATGATGATCGAGATGCAATCAATCGGAAGTAATACACGAGAAAGGGCTAAAGCTGTCAATTCCTCATCGACATTTCTCAGCATGAGCATCTGCTAATGAAACCGATCAATTCCCATGCGCTCTATTGCAGCCGGCGCAACGAAGCTCCAAGGTAGTATATCGGTCCTTTAAACTTGAGCCCCTGTCTCAATTGTCTATGAATTTCGGTTAAGTAGCTCATGGCAGTGATGACAACGCAGTCGACTCTCTCAACCAATATTCTTTCCGGCGCAAAGACTTGAAGTCCACTTACGGGCAATAAAAGGCCTTGCTTATGCGGATCCGAGTCAACAACGAACTTGATGCCGGATTTGCCGGTAAGCGAAAGGAAAGTCACGCCTTTAGCTCCAGCTCCCCAAACGACTAAGGTCTTGCGGTGGGCCTGATTTCGACTGCAGAGACGCTTAAACTCGCCGACCAACCTGCCGACCCCTGCACCTAACGTTTCGACGGATGACGGGCGGCCGTTCTGAATATGTGCCTCCAGGTAGTCGCCATTCATAACACGTTTAATCGAGAGAACCTCGAAGCCCGCCAGCGTCAGCGCCAATCTGAGTGTGCCAGAGTCAAAATAGTTGACATGATCCGGAAAGAAGTCATAAAAACGATTCGTTTTGATGCTTTGCTCGATGCTGGGAACCTCCACTAATCCCACTCCCTGGCCCGCAAGGCATTTTCGGATACCCATCAAAAATTCACGGGGGGCCCAGACGTGCTCTAAAACTTGCCGAGCAACGAATCCGTCGTAAGGAGCGCCCGGAAGTCTCTGGGTCTGGGTGACGTAACCAGGGTAAACCTGATAGCCGCGTTGGATGGCCAGCCGCCTAAAGGAGATTGATGGCTCAATCCCTGATACCGCCACTCCGGCGTTGGCGAGAACGGCCAAGTACTGTCCGTCACCACATCCGACCTCAATAATACGTTTACGCTTCAAATTGAAACGCCGTACAAAACGCGCTGCTTGCAGACTCTGGAATCGACGCATCTGAGATGAATGACTGACGGTCATCAGATAATCGTCATAGAAACCCGCATCGAGGTTTTTGGTCAATTGGACAAAACCACAGGCGTCGCATTGGGCGACATTGAGGCGTACTGGACCAACTTTTCCGCCCTGCCCAGGGTGAACCAACCTAGAAATGTTGCTCGGAACGCGATTCAACCGAAGACGCACGATTGGCCTACCCGCAAGACAAAGTCTGCAGGGCGCACTCAATGTACACCCCCTCGGACTGTGCGAAGAAGACCTTCTTCCATACCAACTTCCGGTTTCCATCCTGAATGTGCAACTAACTTCGCGATATCCGCCTCTAGATGCATAAGCTGGTCGGCCTTATAGGGTATTGATCCAAACTCCAGCTGCCCATTTGACTGAATCATGGCCTTAAGCTTCTCTGCGACCCAGCGTAGAGAAACTGGACGCCCCGCACCGAGGTTGTACAGGCCGCAGGTCTGTGTGTCGAGGACCCTAAGCACCGCACGGGCGGCGTCATCCACATATAAATAATCCCATAGCTGTTCGCATGCCGTGAGACGAGCAACTGCGCCTAGACGAAGTTGCGATATCACATGAGGGATGAACCACCGAGGACTGTCGCTCGGGCCATAGATCGCATAGAGACGGAGCCACGTCCAGCGAAGACCAGCTGCCGCACATAACCCTCGGCTTGCCTGACACGCGGCGAGCTTGGCCATCCCATAAAATGTGTTCGGTGATGGCAGATACGTCTCGACAGTCGGCCCATGGGCGGGGCCGTATTCGGCCTGTGATCCTATCCCAACCCAATGGCGGCATCCCACAATCTGTGCCAAGTAAACCGATTCCATTGTCATCCGCAGGTTCTCGGCGACTTGCCATGGCGCCTCACGATCGACGCCGCCAACCCCACGCCAGGCTGCATGCACGAACCATTCGGGCTTCCGTGCTGCAATAGCTACTCGCAGTTTCGGATCTGCAAGGGATTCTGCGTTCAAATGCTCGACGCGGGAAAGGCCAGAGAGTCTTCGCAAATCCGCACCTGGCCGGGTCACGGCTAAGACATCGGTGCCAGCCTCTGAGGCAAGGCGTGCTACGGCGGCACCCAGAAAGCCCGCAGCCCCGGTAACGACAATGCAGCGCCTTGCAATCACACTCATCGCTCTCTCACACGATCATAGATAGCTTTGACGACACGAATCAGCGGAGCCGGCGCGAGAAGGAAGGGATAGACATATATCCATGCGGACGGGTAGTCCCAGGTGGAACGAAGAAGTGCCCCGATGCCCGACGACTCGTACTTGGTATCGTGAGTCCGAAGCTGAACTGCCCATGATCGCATGAAGGTTCGAATTGTATGGTCGTAGACTGATACGGCAGTAGCCGTGGTCAAGCCATTCTCGATTCCGGTGCCAAAGAGTACGTTCTTCCATTCTTGGCCAAAGATTCGATAGACGCTGTAGCCCCCACTGTTCCCCCCCCGAACTGCGACGCCCGGCGTCCCAATCAAGCCGAATCGCGAGCCCCGACAAACGCAAGCTACCGCCAAATGGCTCTGCAGCAACCAACTCCCGATAAACCGCTCGACGCGGGGAACGCTCAAAGCTTCCTCACGGCGAAGCACGGTCGCTGAATAGAGCGTCGCGTGCACGCTTAACCTGCGCACAAATTCGTTCGGCTCAATTTCGATGATATCCCGAGCATCGTGATGCGGAACGCTCAACGCCGCGTCTGCGAACGCGCCTTTAAAGTTGACGAAATTAATATGCAAAACAGAAAAGTCTCCGTTCACCGACAGGAATTCGCGCATTCTAAGGAGGGCACCTGGTAGCAGAATGTCATCGTCAGCCAGGAAATGGATGTACCGTCCGCGAGCCTCGCGCAGGCAGCGCAAGGTGTTGCGGTCAGGTCCAAGATTGGCCGGATTCTGGAATACCCTGATTCGTGGGTCGTTTCGGGAGAACTCTGTCAGGGCGGTGAAGGTCCCATCTTCGGATGCATTGTCGCAAACCACCACCTCAGCGAAATCGCCAAGCTGGGAAGTGATCGCCTCAATCGATTCAGTGACAAATTGGCGACGATTATACGTAGGAATTGCCAGGGTGATAAGGGGCTGGCTTATCACAGATACTCCGCATGCCACCGACGCCTGGCGTCCAAGAAGATTGCGGTGCCGCCTGCCAGGGGTAACGCTATCGTAACCGCGAGGTACCCAAAGGCCACCCCGTTCGCTCCCATCTCCCTTGAAAGTATCACCGTCGTTGTCAGCATTGCAATCCCGGTGAGGATCGACAACAACAAGAACGGCTCTCGTTTATGGGCACGAAGATAAACGGCCTGTGCGTACGGAAGCACGGAGATTACCGAGGCTGCCAGCAGAGCGGCGAGAGCTGCTGGAGACAAGACTCGTTCCGACCACGAGAATCCCAGCCTTGAGAGTAGCGCCACTCCGAACCAAATGGCGGTAGCGCCCAAAGCGGCCACCAATACTGCTTGAGTCGCAGCATACTTGAATGACATATCCAACTCGTAGAAGCGTTTCTTCGCAATAAGAATTCCGAATAGGGGTGCCTTCGTGGTAATCCAGACCATCGCGCAGGTAGTGACCGCAGTCGCCAATGCCAAGCTCATGCCCATACGGCCCGCTGCAGCAGCCCCCTGAGTCGAGAATAGAACTGGATTAAAAACCTGCACGGTCAAGTAGCCACTGAGCCAGCTTGCTCCGATCCGCCACTGAAGTGGCCATATTTCCGACCGCCAGTCCAACCCTACGGGTCCCGGCCGGAGCAGATCCGCAAGGAGGTTACGATACTTATGCAAAAGCCAGAGTGTCAGCCAGACCAGGCGCGCAGTCTGCATCGCCGCCATAGCCGGAAGGTCATAGTCGAGATAAAGTAGCGGCCAGAAGACAGCTTGGGAGAAAAGTTCCTGACGCAGTCTACAGTCGGCAACTTCTTGTATGAGGCCGCAACCCTCGAGAACAGCAAGCACCGAGGTGATTACCGTCGTTCCCGCACTCGCGACTACAAGCCACACCCAGGCGCCGCTCCAATTGGGAACAAACCCTGAATCCGGACTCCATGAGAAAAACACGAGTCCTGCGGGGACAAGCGTTGCGCACATTATCAGCGCCGCGGCCCCCTGCCATAAGACTGCGAAACGAAGCAAGGAAGAGAGGCGCGCACTTGCCACGGGGTCCCCCCTTAACGTTCCCTCATGGGTCCACGCCAGGTTGGCGCGCTCGTGCGCCGCAAATTGGACAATGACGCCAGTTAGGCCGAGTTCAAAAATGACCTGGAGGCCTAGTAGACTCGAAAAAGTATAGTAGAAGCCCTGCTCGACCGGCGAGAGAAATCGAGGCAGAAGTACGATTGCGAGCGCGCCTAGCCCGAGCTGCGTTGTCCTCAGCGCAAGGCTCGTTCGGACAGCTCCGTCGAGACCTAGCCGCTGAGCAACAAGAGCGCTAATCGCGCGCCATTTGGCCACAGGTTGCGTCGGCAAAACCGCCGAAGCAAAAGGATTCACATCCATCACCGCACCGAGAAGAACGAGTGAATTTGCTCGACTACGAAATCAATCATCTCGTCCGTTAGGCCCGGATATACCCCAATCCAGAATGCATCCCGCATCACTATGTCCGTGCACGAAAGCGAACCGGCAACCCTATAATTTCTCCCCGCGAAGTAAGGCTGCTTTATCAGGTTACCCCCGAAAAGAAGCCTAGTCGCGATTTTCTTCGACTCCAGGAATCGGGTGAGCATTTCGCGATTAAAATTGCGTCCAGATCGGACGGTAAGTGGGAAACCGAACCAGGAGGGAACGGTACCCGCAAGACCGGCAGGCAGAATCAGAAACTCTTCAAGTCCTTTGAGCCCAACGTGAAGACGATTAAAGTTCCTTCGTCGTGCTGATACAAACTCCGAAAGCCGCGGAAGTTGTGCCAGCCCCACAGCGGCCTGCAAATCCGTAGCTTTCAGGTTATAACCAGCGTGTGAATAGGTGTACTTGTGATCGTAGCCAGCAGGAAGCTCCCCCAACTTCCAATCAAATCGCTTCCCGCACGTGTTATCCGTGCCAGTAGGACACCAACAGTCGCGCCCCCAATCACGGAATGATTCCATGATCCGCTTGAGGTCCAAGTTGTCAGTGGCAACAGCCCCACCTTCGCCCATTGTGATGTGATGAGCGGGATAAAAGCTGAATGTCGCGATGTCACCGAATGTACCAGCATTCTTGTCTCCAATCTTGGAGCCGAGGGCGTCACAGCAGTCCTCTATTAACCACAGACCGTGATTCCGAGCCAGGCGGCTCAAAGCGGCGGCGTCGAATGGACTACCCAACGTGTGCGCTAAGATGATTGCCTTGGTCTTGGGCCCAATCGCAGCCTCGATTGCAGAGGGTATGGCGTTATAGTGCGGAAGTTCGATGTCAACGAATACTGGGACTAAGCCATTCTGAAGAATCGGATTAACCGTCGTTGGAAAGCCGGCCGCGACGGTAATGACTTCATCACCCGGTTGCAAGGCACGATCTGCAAGAGTGCGCGAAGTCAAGGCGCTAAGCGCAACGAGGTTCGCCGACGAACCCGAGTTGACGACCAGGCTTGCCCGCAAGCCAAGAACCTTCGCGAAGTCACGCTGAAACATAGCAGTATAGCGGCCTTCGGTCAGCCAAAAGTCGAGCATAGCATCGGCCAAGAACACCATCTCCCCCGAGCCAAAAACCTTCCCGGAGACTGGGACAGGGGTACGACCGGGCACGAATGGTGGGATCAGTTTGTGCGCCCGATGGAACTGCCGAACAGCCTCAAAGACAGCCTGTCGACTTTGAGACTCTTCCGGGGCACACGGCGGCGGGCACCCGGGCTCACCTGAATCCCTCACTTTGGGAGACCAGCCCAGGAGAGTCCGATGGCCCGTGCCCTATCGATGTAGCGGTTCAAAGAACGATCACAGAGCGCATGGAGTTCTTCCCCCGCAATCCCTACCGAGTCCTTGTACCAGGCCACCGTCTCTCGGATAGCCTCTTCTGGCCCACACGCCGTCCGCCATCCAAGACGCTTCTCTGCCTTGGCAGGATTCAGCCTCAGACAAACTGCCTCGTTTTGATTTGAACCGCTCCGGTCCGGAACCCAAGCCCCTCCACCCCATTCCTTCAGCAACGTCTTTACAAGCCCACTTACTGGGAGGAGCCTGCAATTACTTCGCGGTCCAAAATTCCACGCGCCCGAATAATCCTTAGGACTTAGGAACTGATACGAGGCCAAACATAGGTATCCCGCCAGCGAATCCAAAACATACTGCCATGGACGCGTCGACTGGGGATTACGAACCATTATGGGACGGCCAACCTGCAATGCCCGGACGCAATCCGGCACAATCCGATCCTCAGCCCAGTCTCCGCCCCCAATAACATTCCCAGCACGGGCGGAACTGACGGAAAGTCTCGAATAAACACCAGATTTCAAAAAGAACGATTTCAGATACGCTGCGGTTACGATCTCGGC